>Ga0172382_10005302_pt1 | contig 19301 bp, 33 predicted proteins | sample Leawel138RmetaG_FD_122245 | JGI IMG/M metagenome (GOLD analysis project Ga0172382, IMG submission 122245) | Leachate microbial communities from a municipal landfill in Southern Ontario, Canada - Leachate well 138R metaG | ecosystem: Engineered > Solid waste > Landfill > Unclassified | place...
AAAAATTTCCCAGCAGCTTGTGTCAAAGTTCGAGAATCGGGGCGGCAAGTCGATCCCGCGCTGGTTAGGCTATGTGCAGCGCGCGATGGCGATCGACATGCACGAACGGGGCATCGACACGGAAGGGTTGTGGGCCCTTCGGCTGCCTCGCGAACTTCAGCGCTTTTTTCAAAGCCAGATCCAGCATCAAAATAGGCTGTCTGAGTTGGAGCAATTTGCGGAAGAGGATGATGTCACCAGCGAGGAGCGGGGCTGGCTCGACCTTCTGCGCCAATTGGATCGTGAGGACCGCCGCGCGCTGCTGAGACTGGCGCGCTCGCTTGCGGCTCGGCCGGCCGGCACAACGCTGCATGATAGGTCACACACATACAGGGGGGAGGGGTGAGATTCGCACTTTGTGCTGTTGCGACGCTGGCACTGGCGACGTCGGGGCAGGCCACCAGTGCGCCGCTGCCGGACCCGATTGCGTTGCCGGCGGATCTCAACGTCAAGACAGTCGTCGATGGAAAGACGTTTCGCGTCCGCGCGAAGGCGCGGACCGTATGGGTCTATCGCAAGTCCCTGTACGTGATGCCCACGCCCGAGCTGATGCATGCCATGCGGCAGGCAGTCCGACAGGCGACCGGATGCGAGGCGACAGATTATTACTTTGTGAGCGCGGCTTTTACCGGCATGCTGGATTGCTCCGGCAGGGCGGATTCTGGTGCAGGGGCGGGGGACGATGATGCGGCGTCGCCTGTGGGCCTATGACCGATAATTCGCACGGCGACATCGAGGACGAAGCCGAGTTCCGATCGGCGCTCGTCCAGTCGCTGCTCGACCAATCCGCGCTCAACATCCAGGTCCTGGCGCTGCTGACACAGATGTTTTCGAGCGAGGATGACGCCCGGCAAAAGCTGCGTCCGCTCGCGAACCGGGCAACGGACCTGATCCGCCTGCAGGCTTCGCTGTTCAAATTCCTGACCGAGGAGCGCGGAAAGTGAGCCTCGACACGCGCCTCAATGATATCCACGCGAAGCAGAAGGAACTTTCTGTTATGCAGGAGCAGCTGCTCACCCGGCTCGAGAGTGGGAACGGAGGCGGCGGCTCAGGAGGCACGGGATTGAAAGACCGCATTTCGCGTCTTGAAAGCCAGTTCGACAAACTGCGCGACGACAACGTGACCTTACGCGACCGTATCGGCTCGCAGAGCGAGCGCCTGACGCAGCTGATCGAGAAAGTCTCGCATCTTCCCAGCAAGGGCTACATCGATGCGCGGCTGCTGGGGCTGCTCGTCCTCATCGCCGCATTCATCACCTTCGGCGAGAAGCTGCAGGCGCTGGTGCGCTGACCGCCGCACACCCGCCAAGGGGAAAGACATGGCGAACGAACTGGACGATATCCGCGCGCAGGCCGATTGCCCGCAATGCGGCGCGCCGCTCAGCGTGAGCTACCGGGCCCTGCGGCTGGGCAGGACGGTCGAGTGCCCGGGCTGCGGGGAGACCGTCAAGCCGGTCGACGCCACGCCGATCGGCGCGGTGCAGCGCCTGATCGACGAGGCGGACGAGAGCTAGCTGCGCACCCCGCCGCGATCGGCGCCGTTCAGACCAGATCGTCGATCGTCAGTCCGAGGGCTTCGGCGAGCTTGCGGACGGTCCCGATCGAGCCGGCCTTGCGGCCGGCCTCGATGTCGGCGATCTGAACGCGGTTCACGCCGGCCGCGTCGGCCAGCTGCTGCTGGGTGAGGCCGCGCAGATCGCGGTACACGCGCAAGGGCGTTTCGCCGGCAAGCAGCCGATCGACGAAGGCGGCAGGAATGAGCTCTTCCTCCCCCGAGGCGTGTCGGGCCATCGCGCGGTCATAGGCGCGCAGCTCCTCGAGCTCCTCGGTTGCGGCGAAGAGCCGATCATATTCGCCGCGCGTGATCTTCACCATGCCGTTCATCGATGTGCGCCTTCGATTTCGTTGCGGGCGGCCTGGGCGATAAACGCGCTTCGGGTCAGGCTGCGCTCGGCCGCGGCCTTGTCGATCGCGTCGAGGATGCCGCGCTCGATCGACAGGTTGACGCGCTTCACCCGGTGATCGTTGCTGATGCGCGGCACCGCGATCAGCGTGCCACCGGCCGCGAGCTCCTCGGCCGCGGCTGCCTTGACCTCGTCGAGGCCACGGGGCTCGACTTCGTCCTGGTCCTCGAACCACAGATCCAGAGCTTCGCAGGCATTGGGGAGCACGTCCTCGACCCTGTCCGCCGCCGAATGGCAGCCGGGCAGATCAGGAAAGCTCACGCCGTAGGCGCTGCCTTCGTCCTGATGCATGATCGCATAGAAGTACTTCACTTCGTCACCTTTCTGCATTGGGGGCTGGTCAAAGCCAGCCCGCCATCTTCGCTATCGACCGGGCCGTGCCGGTTGGCAGGTCCTTCTTGGGATGCGGGACGATCACCGTCTTGCCGCCCTTGCGGAACTTGGCATGCGAGCCCTTGGTAGAGACGTGCTCCCAACCTTCCGCTTCGAGCCGCTTGACGATCTTCTTGCTGTCCGTTTCCATGCGCAAATAAATACACATTATAGGGTGGGTGGTCAAGGGTGATGCGCAAATAAATGCGCATTCATGCGACCCCGCTGAACAGGGCCGGCCGCGACAACGCCGGGAGCGGGGGTATCGCGCGGGGGTATGCGCGGCGACGCTGCGGCGCGCGCGGCACGGATCGCCGTCGCGTTGGCGCCGATCGCGGCGGAGGGAGTATCCGCCGCGATCGGCGGTGCAAGCCGGCCCCGGCCTGGCAAGCCCTTCTATCTGTGGGTTTTCATGCTATGTTCCGCATCCAAGGAGGCGGGGGCATGGCGAGCAGCGAAGGTCGGTCGCGGCTGACGCCGGCCATGTCGAGCCGGCGGCTGCAGGTGCTGGACTTCGTCCGCGACTACATCGTCAGGCACAGCGAGGCGCCGTCGCTGAGCGAGATCGCCAATGGCTGCGGCATAGGCCGGACGCGGGCGCATGCGCTGGTGCGCACCCTCGTTCGCCAGGGCCACCTGATGCGGCGGCGCGGGGTGCGCGGCCTGATGCTTCCCAGCGCGATCGAGGAAGCCAAGCGCAAGCTGCGGCTGGCCGGGTACCGGATCGACGAAAGCTCCGAAGGGCCCTGCACAAATTCGAGACTGCTGCCGCTGCCGGCGCTCGACTACCTCGAGGAGGCGCAGCAGCGGGAGGATGAGAATGACGACAGCGGCGACGGCGAGCGGGGCGAATAGCTGGCAGCAGCGCCACCCGAAAAAGGCCGCGCAGGAGCTGGCGCTGCGGCGCGAACGCCGCCTCATCCGCAAGGAATGGTCGCACAAGGTCAACGGGACGCCCGAGACGCATTATCGCGCCAGTCATGCCCGCCAGGGATCGCTGGCGCGGCTGTACCAATCGGGCGCGATCGACATCGAGCAGCTGAGCGCATCGCAGGAGATCGCCGCGGTGCATGAGCGCATCGGCGCCGACGTGACGGTGCGCACGGTCAGCCTGGAGACCCGTGTCGACACCGGCCGGACAGCGGCGCAGACGTTCTTCGAGAAGCTCGGCGCGGTGAGGGCGGAGGTTGCGTATACCCGCTGGCGCGCCGCGCTGCCGGGCCCGGCAGCGCCGATCCTGGACATGATCGCCGGCGACGTCGCCTATACCGAGGCGGCGCGCCGCTACAGCATGCACAATCGGCGCGCCAAGCGGCTGCTGATCCAGTCGCTCGATCTCTGGCCGGCCATGGCCAGGCAGGCACGCGACGAGATCGACGAGGCGACGCTGATCGCCGCGCAGGCGGGCATCCTCTGATCCCTGCTTCTGGCCCCCTACTTCTGGCCCCCTGAACAAAAACGAGACTGCCCGAACGGCCACGGAACTGGCAAATCCGACCCCGCCACAGTTGCGTCCGCCTGGCCTGGACCGCAGCTCTTCCCCCCGGAAGGCCCGCTACCGACCCTGGTGGCGGGCCTTTCGCATTTCCGGAGCCCTCCATGCGCCCAACATTGCGCACAAGGGCCACGCCAAGCCTCGCGGCGCTGGTCGACGCCGAGGTCGACCGGCTCGACGGCCTGGTAGCGGCGGTGCGCGCGGGTATCCGCAGCCCGGCCCACTATGCCGAGCTGGAAGAGCAGGCCGACGCGATCGGAACCCGGCTGCGCGCAGCCTTTCGGAGCAACCGATGATCGACATAGGCAAACTGCGCCGGCGCATCGCTGTGATGGCCATGCCCGACGACGAGACAACGGTTACGCGCCGCTGCCTCGAGCAGATGGTGGCGGAGCTGAGCGCGGCGCGCTCGGCCGGCAGCCGCGCTCCCGAGCCGACGGCGCGCGCGCTTTGACCTGGCTGCGCGTGCTCAACGCCGTTCTCGAGCTGTGCGACGGGCGCGGCCGGCTGGTCGCTCACACCGAAAAGCCGTGGTGGAGCGCCACGTTCAACGGCGTGCGGCATGAGCTGCTGCTCTCGTTCGAGGGCGAGGAGGCCACGCTGATCGGCGAGGCGCTCATCGCGGAGCTGCCGGGCATCGAGTTTTCGCTGCCCGGCCAGATCGTCGTCGAGGCCAGGGTCGAGTGGGCGCGCCGACAGACCGATCCGCAGCGCCTCGACTGCCAGTTGATGCTGCTGCTGCTCGATGAGGAGAGGGCCGCCGCATGAGTGCGCACCGCATCCCCCGGACCACCGAGCAGGCTACCGCCATGCTCGAGCGTTTCGCCGTGCTCGCCGACGAGATCGGCGCGGTCGAGGCTGATCGCAACGCCGCGATCGCCGACGCCAACGCCATCGCCGACAAGGCGCTCGAGCCCCTGCTGGCCGAGCAGGGCGTGTTGCTGACCAAGCTGGAGCCCTGGTGGGCCAAGGCCTCGGCCGAGCTGACCAAGGGCAAGCGCAAGTCGATCGAGCTGGGCGGATGCATGATCGGCAGCCGGCTGGGCCGCGATACGCTGGGCACGGCCGACGAGCTGGAGCCGGTGATCGCCTGGCTGCAGAAGCGTGAATGGGCCGCGCCTCTGCTGCGCGTGACCACGACGATCGACAGGGCGGCCGTGCTCAAGTCGATCGACGGGTGCTACAAGAGGCAGCTGGCGAACATGGGCTTCTCGAGAATCGCTGGGGCCGAGACGTTTTATGTCGTCCGGGCCGAGCAGCAGGGCACACGGGCATGAAGCTGGCCGAACTCGACCACGTCAATCGCAGGGCGATCGACCGGCGCAAGCTCTATCGCCTGCTTGAGCACGTTGCCGCCGACAAGCTGACGATCGCCATCGATGGCGAGCGCCAGGACGAGGCCATCGTCGCTCTCGCCCGCGTCGTCATCGAGCGGGAGCTGCAGGCCCGCATCAACCTCATCGATGCTGTCCTCAAGTCCTACGGCGTCCTGGTCGACTAGATGGCCCAGCGCGTCGAGCGGCTGCGCGGCCGCGCAGGCCAGAGGCAGCGCGCCCGCCGGCTGCGGCGGACCAATGGCTTGTGCGAACGCTGCCAGGCCGAAGGGCGCACCGCCCTCGCTGTCGTCGTCGATCACATCAAGCCGCTCGCCCTGGGCGGCAGCGACGAGGACAGCAACACCCGCAACCTGTGCCGGGATTGCCACCTCGAGGTCACGGCCGAGCAGTTCGGCCATGCCCAGATCGCCGGCCGCGCCGGCGTCACCACGACCGGCCGACCGACGTTCAGAAACCATGCCTGGAACCTGAACGGACCGGGGGGCGGGTCAAATCCCGGGGGGCCATCCCCCCGTACACCGAGCCGCTCCTTCGTTTGTGGTGGGAGGGGTTTGAAAGTAAAAAGTTCGGGGCCGGATGATGGCTAGGGCGAAGGCCGGCGAAGGCGAGGTCGCCGAGCCGAACTGGTCGAAGTTGCTGACCGAGCGCGCGGAGCGCGACGCGGCGCGGCGGCACTGGAAGCGGGTGACCGCGGAGATGCAGGCGCTCGAGACGCTTTCAGCCGCGAACGGGCACGCGCTGCAGCGCCTGGTGCTGGCCTACATCGTCTACGATCGCTGCTCGCTGCTGGTCGCGACCGAAGGTGTCGTCACCACGCCGGCAGCGGACAACCCGAAGGCGATCGCCCGCCTGTCGGTCTACTTCAAGGCGCAGAGCGAGGCGGAGAAGACCGCCGAGCGCCTCGAGCAGCAGCTTGGGCTCTCGCCGGGACGGCGGGGCAAGGTCGGAAAGGTAACGAAGAAACGGGAGCGCAGCGCCGGTGCCGACGCGTTCCTCGGGCCGAAGGGATAATTCGGCAGCGGCGGACCCGACGACGGCCTGGGCCGAAGCGGCGGTCCGCGGGGATTTCGTAGTCGGCGAGCTGGTCCGCTACGCCGCCGAGCGGCACCTTCGCGATCTGCGTGACGCCGAATCGCGCGGGTATTTCTGGCGGCCGGAGCTGGCGCAGCGCGCGCTGGACTTCTTCCCGTCGCTGTTCACGATCACCGACGGCCCGGCGGCCGGCAAGCCGTTCACGCTGATACCGTACCAGGTATTCATCGTCGGCTCGCTGATGGGCTGGGTCAACGCCGACGGGCGCTGGCGGTTCCGGTCAGGCTACGTCGAGACCGGCAAGGGCCAGGCCAAGTCGCCGATGATGGCGGGGCTTGGCCTGTACGCGATGGGCTGGTGCGGGTTCCCCCGCGCCCAGATCTACTCCATCGCGGCGAACAGGCAGACGTCGATGGTCCTGTTCAAGGACGCGACGGCGATGTGCCGCGCGCCCGTGCCGGGCTATGACGAGCACGAAACGCTCGAGGCGCTGGGCCACGTCGTCATACGCGGCGAGGGCGACAACGCCCACAAGATCGAGCACCCGGGCTCGCAGTCGTTTTTCCTGCCGTTGGCCGACGGCAAGCAGCAGTCGGGGCCACGCCCGCGCATGGTGCTGGCGGACGAGATCCACGAGTTCTCGTCCGACGCGCAGATCCAGACCTGGCAGCGGGCGATCGACAAGATCGCCGGCAGCGCGATGATGGTGCTGGGCAGTAACACGCCGGCGACGTCGCAGATCGTCGGCACGATCATATCGGACACCGCCCAGGCCGTCGCCAAGGGCGACGTGAAGAACGATACCGCCTTCGCGTTCGTGGCGCGGGTGGACCGGAAGGACCGGGAGACCGTCTTCGACAACCCGGCCTGCTGGGGCAAGTCGCTGCCGGCGCTTGGCGTCACCTATCCGGTGACCAATATCCGCGAAGCGGTCGAGAGCGCCCGGACGCTCCTGTCGACCGCGTCGTCGGTCAAGCGGCTCTATTTCGGCATCCCGACGGGCGCCGCCGATTTCTGGATCGACGAGGAATGCTGGGCCGCGGTCCTCAAGGTCATCACCGACGAGGACCTGCAACGGCTGAAGGGCTGCCGGTGCTGGCTCTCGCTCGACCTGTCGAAGAAGAACGACCTGACGGCCCTGACGGCGACCTGGATCGCGGATGACGGCAAGCTCTGGTCGAAGACCTGGTACTGGACATCGAAGACGGGCCTGGCCGATCGGGCCACGGCCGACCACGCGCCCTACGAGGACTGGGTCGAGCAGGACTGGCTGACCGCCGTGCCGGGGACGACGATCGACAAGACCTTCGTCGCCGCGCAGGTCGCCCGGCTGGTCGCCGAGCACGACGTGCAGGAACTGGTGTTCGACCCGGCGCAGATGGCCGATTTCGAAGCCGCCTGCGAGGAGATCGGGCTGGATGCCTGGCGCTACGAAGGGCCGGACAAGCCGGTAGGCACGGGCCTCAAGCTGGTGAAGCACGCGCAGGGCACGCGCGTGGTGTTCGAGGACCGGCAATACTGCATGCCGCGTTCGATCGAGCGCTTCGAGGACAGGATCCTCAAGAAGACCATCGTCATCGACCATTCGCCGGTGACCTACATGTGCGCGGCCAACGCCGCTCTGATCGAGGACGGGATGAAAAACCGCGCGTTCGACAAGAAGCGATCGCGCGGCCGCATCGACGGCCTGGTCACAACCGCCATGGGCGCGGGCGCCGCGGACAATGTGCCGCTGACCGCGCCGAAATCATTCTGGGAAACGGACGAATGAGCAAGCTGGCGGTGATCGCACGGGACGTCATCGGAATCGGCGGCGCCGCGCTGGTGATCGGCGGCATCGCCTCGCTGAGCGCGGCGGCGGCGATGATCGTCGCTGGCCTGGCCATCGTCGCCGCCTGCATCCTCTGGGCGCTGCACGCCTGATGCGGGGCCTGTTCGGCGCGCTGGTCGCGCCCGGTCGGAAAGAGGTTACGCTCGACCAGTTGCCCGGCTTCCTGATGGGGGCGGAGAGCAGGTCGGGCGTCAGCGTCACCTGGTCGAGCGCGCTGCAGGTGGGCGCGATGTTCGCCTGCGCCCGCGTGGTCGGCGAGGGGCTGGCGCAATCGCGTGCGCGGCTGATGCGGCCGCGCCAGGGGCGGCCGGGCGCCGATGCGGCGTCCGACCATCCGCTGCATCGCCTGCTGTTCCTGGAGCCCAGCAAGGGCCAGACCGCCTTCGGCCTGATCGAAAGCATCGCCATCCACCTGATGTTCGTCGGCAACGCCTACGTCTTCGTCAACCGGGTGGGCGGCAATCGCGTGCACGAGCTGATCCTGCTCGAGCCGGGCCGGGTGACCGTCACGCGGCGCCCGGACATGACCTACAGCTATGAGGTCGCCGGCGACGACGGCGCGACCCGGCCAATGCCGGACGGCTCGATCTGGCACATTCGCGGGCCGAGCTGGAACGGCTGGATGGGGCTGGAGACGATCCGTCTCGCGCGCGAAGCGCTGGGCCTGTCGCTGGCGCTGGAGGGCAGCCACGCGGAGCTGCATGGATCGGGCAGCCTGGAGACCGGCACCTATTCGATCGACGGCGAGCTTACCAACGACCAGCACAAGAAGCTGGCGGGCTGGCTGAAGAAATACGCGTCCGGCGGCGAATATGCCAATATGCCGATGATCCTGGATCGCGGCGCGAAGTGGTTCTCGCGCCGCATGTCCGGGGTCGACAGCCAGCACCTGGAGACGCGGCGCTTCCAGATCGAGGAGATCTGCCGCTTCGCGCGCGTGCTGCCGATCATGGTCGGCCTGACCGAGAAGACATCGACCTACGCGAGCGTCGAGCAGATGCTGATCGCCCACGTCACGCATACGCTGTCGCCCTGGGCCGGCCGCATCGAGCAGTCGGCCGAGGTGGCGCTGCTGACCGACGCGGAGAAGGCCGAGGGGCTCTTCGTCCGCTTCAACCTCAACGCGCTGATGCGCGGCGATTTCAAGGCGCGGCAGGAAGGCCTGCAGATCATGCGCCGCAACGGCGTGATCAACGCCAACGGCTGGCTCGAGATCGAGGACATGAACCCGCGCGATGACGCCGGCGGGGACCAGTACATCGTCGAAGCCAACATGGCGCTGCAGGACGGCCGCGATCTGCCGCCGCCGAAAGCGCCGGCCGGCAAGGAACCAGATTGATGGCTCGTCCGGTTGAATTCGCCGAAGCGAACACGCTGCTGCTCGCGCCGGCCGGCCACGAGGACAGTGTCGCGCCGCTGCCCGTTCACCGTGGCGACGGGTGCGTCGTGTCGTGCTGGCAGCTTTCGGCGGAGGATCTGCGCCGCATCGCCGAGACCGGCGAGATCTGGCTCTCCGTGTGGGGCCATACCGCACCGCCCGTGCTCGTCAGCGGCCTGAAGGAGCATGTCATCTGATGGATCGCCTGGCCTTCGACCTGGAAGTCAAGCTCGCCGATGGTGGCGCCGAAGGAACGATCGAGGGCTATGGCTCGGTGTTCGGCCTGCTCGACCGCGGCGGCGATATCGTCATGCCGGGTGCGTTCAAGGCGAGCCTGGCCGAGTGGCGCAAGAAGAAGGCGCTGCCGCCGATGCTGTGGCAGCACGATCCCTGGCAGCCGATCGGCGTGTGGACCGAGGCCAGCGAGGACGAGAAGGGGCTGAAGCTCACCGGCCAGCTCGTCCTGGACGTGGCGATGGCGAAGGAGGCGCGCGCGCTGATCGGCGCCGGCGCCGTCAAGGGCCTGTCGATCGGCTATCGCACCAAGGACCACGAGATCGACCGTACGACCGGCGCGCGCAAGCTGAAGAAGGTCGACCTGTGGGAGATCTCGCTGGTCACCTTTCCCATGCTGCCCGAGGCGCTGATCTCGGGCGTGAAAACCTCGATCGACGATCGGGAGCTGGAGCGGGCCCTTCGCGACGAAGGGCTTTCCCATCGCGAGGCGAAGCTGGCCGTCAGCGTCGTCCGCAAACAGCAGGTCCTCCGAGACGGTGGACAGACCGAGCCGACATCCCGGGACGGGATGAAAGACGTGCTCATGTCCCTGCGCAGGGCTGGCGAAAGCCTGCGCTAACCCCCGGAGATACTCATGTTCATCGGCAAACAGGGCGCGCTCCTCGCGGGCGCGCTGCCGCTGGCGCTCGCCCCCGAGCGCAAGGAAGAAGGCTCGCTCACCACGGAGGTGAAGACCGCAGTCGAAGCCCTCGGCAAGACGTTCGAGGAGTTCAAGAAGAAGAACGACGAACGTCTGGCGCAGGCCGAGAAGAAGGGCGAGGACGCCGTCACCAAGGACGAGGTCGAGAAGCTCAACAAGGGCATCGAGGACGCCAAGGCCGAGCTGAAGAAGCAACTCGACGAGCTCGAGGCCAAGGCCAACCGGCTCACGCTCGGCGCCGGCGGCGAAGGTTCCGTGGAAGCGAAGGCCGCGGCCGCGTTCGGCGAGCTGATCGGCAAGGGCGATTATTCGCCCGACGAGCTGAAGCAGTATCGCGCCGATCTGGGCGGTTATCTTCGCCGCAACGAGGTCAAGGCCGTGACCATGCAGGTCGCGGTCGATCCGAGCGGTGGCTACTGGGTCACTCCGGACGTGTCGGGCCGCATGGTCAAGAAGATCTTCGAGACGACGCCGATGCGCCAGCTCGCTAACGTCGTCTCGATCGGCACCGACCGCCTCGAAGGCCCGATCGACAACGGCGAGTTCGATGCCGCCTGGGTGGGCGAGCTGGGCACGCGCAGCCAGACCGACGCCTCGCAGACCGGCGTGTGGTCGATCGATGTCAACGAGCTCTACGCGTACCCCAAGGTGACGCAGAAGCTGCTCGAGGACGCGAAGATCGACGTCGAGGGGTGGATCTCGGACAAGGCGACCAACAAGTTCTCGCGCAAGGAGAACGCGGCCTTCATCAACGGCAGCGGCATCGGCCAGCCCAAGGGCATCCTGAAATATGCCACGGCCGCGACCGACGACGCTTCGCGGCCGTGGGGCACGTTCCAGCACCTGATCACCGGAACCTCGGGCGGCTTCGGCAGCAGCTCGAACGGATCGGACAAGCTGATCGACCTCATCTTCGAGGTGAAGGCGGGCTATCGCCAGGCGGCCAAGTTCCTGATGGCGCGCAAGTGCATGCGCGACGTGCGCAAGCTGAAGGACGGGCAGGGCAATTACCTGGTCGACCTGCGCCTGCGCGACGGCGCGCTCGTCGAATCGATCTTCGGCTTCCCCGTCGTCGACGGCGAGGACATGCCGGTGATCGCGGCCGGCAGCCTTTCGATCGCGTTCGGCGATTTCGCCGAGGCCTATACGATCGTCGATCGGCTGGGCACCTCGGTCGTGCGCGACAACATCACCGCGCCCGGCTTCGTCAAGTACCACATGCGCCGCCGCGTCGGCGGCGGTGCGGTGAACTTCGAGGCGCTGAAGTTCCTCAAGTTCGGCACCTCGTAACGCGCAAGACGCACCGCCGGCGGATCCGCGAGATCGCCGGCGGTCGCTTCGCGCTCCTGTTTGCCTTTCTCCATGGAGGATCACATGACCCCCAATCGCGATAGCGCGTCCGGCCTGTTCCCGGTGATCGCGCTCAGTGCCGCAGTCTATTCCGCCGACAATACGCCGGCTGCGATCGACCTGCTCGACTATCAGGCCGCCACGCTGCTGCTGAACATCGGCGTCGGCGGCATCACCTTCACCGGCGCCAACAAGGTCGAGTTCGTTCTGACCCATTCGGACGACGGCACGACCTATACCAACGTGACCGACGACGACGTCGTCAAGGACGACCTGGCGCCGGCGACGATTACCGACGGCATCATCCGCGCGCTCACCGCCGCGCATGCTGCCGCGACGATCCAGAAGCTCGGCTACGTGGGCGGCAAACGCTACCTCAAGCTGCTTGCCGACTTTTCGGGTACGCACGGCACGGGCACGCCGATCGCGGCCAGCGTCGTGCGATCGCGCGCCGCGCTGCGCGGCGCGGCCTAGGAGCCGAAACCGATGGCGCTCCTCGGGCTCGACCAGGTCAAGGCGCACCTGCGCATCGAGCCCGGGGACACCAGCGAGAACACCTATCTGCTGGCGCTGGCGAGCGCGGCCGAGCGCGCCTGCGAGCTGCGCACGGGCCGCTGGATCGATCCGTCCGACGCGCCCGACGACAGCCTGACCGAGCCGTTCAGCGCCACGGACCTGGACCTGCTGCGCCAGGCCGCGCTGATCATGATCGGCGAGTGGTACTGCAACCGCGAAGCCTCGGCCGAAGCCACCGGCATCGCCGAGCTGCCGCTCGCGGTGACGTGGATCCTCGATCCGTTGCGGGACTTCGCGGACCGATGAGTGCGCGCGCTGGCCGCCTGCGCGAGCGGGTGAAGATCCAGGCCAAGAACCTGGTCGACAACGGCAAGGGCGGGCGCATGCGCCCCGTCGGTGGACCCGAGTGGACCGACGTGGCGACGGTCTTCGCCGAGGTTCTGCCGCTACGGGGCGATGAGGCGCTGCAGCATGCGGTCCTGCGATCAGTGCAGCTCTACCGCGTGACGATCCGCGCGCGCGATGGCGTGACCCCGGCGCATCGCCTGTCCTGGCGAGGCTCGGCGCTCAACATCAAGTCGGTGGCGATGAGCCCTGGGCGGGGGGAACTGGTCATGACCTGCGAAGCGAACGTGCCCACCTGATGGCCCGGCGTCGCGGTTTTCGCGGCATCGGCCGGGTACGGCGGATGCTGCGGCGGCTACCCGACAACGTCCGCAAACAGATGGTGGGCGTGCTCGAGGGAGCTGGTCGCGGCCTCAAGTCCGCCATGCGGGCGCGGGCACCAAAGCGCACCGGAGCGTTGGCGCAGGGCATCGAATACAAAGTCTATCCGCGCTCCCTGCGGCTCCGGGTCGGCTTGCTGCGCACCAGGGCCGGCCGCGCCGACCTGTTCTACGGCCGCGTCCAGGATCTTGGCCGCAGGCAGCAGACGGTGGTCGTCCGGCGGCTGATCCGCGGTGGTCGTGCCGAATGGAGCGGCCGCATTGCCGGCGGCAGCGCGCGTGCATCGCGCAAGCCGAACGATCTGCTCACGAAACCCTATCCGATGAAGGTCCCGGCCATGTCCGCCAAGCGATTCGTCACCGGCCGCTTCCCGGATCTGCGCGCGGCGATGCGCAATGGACTGAAGGGCGTTCTGGCGCGGGCGCTCAGAGGATCGGGAGGCGGAGGTGACTGACGCGAAGTCGGCCGTCGAGGCGGCGTTCTATCAGGCGCTGGCATCGAGCGTGACCGGGGCAACGGTCTATCAGGACGTACCCGAAAACGCCGACCTTCCGATCATCATCGTCGGCGACATGAAAAGCGCGCCGCTGGGCGCGAAGAACGATCCGGATCGTCGGGTATCCGTGCTGGTCGTGGCGATGGTCGCGGCCGAGGAGCGCGCCCCGCTGCTCGATCTGCAGCGCCAGATCGAGGCCGCGCTTGATGGCCGGGTTTTCACGCCGACGGGATGGCGGCTCGCCGTGACCTTCGAGGACGACGACGCCCAACTCGCGGAGGACGGCGTATCCTACGTCGGCACCTCCGCCTTCGACGTGCTCGCCCTGACGACCTGAACCGCGGGCTTCGTCCCGCTTCGAAACCCTCACCGGCCCGCCTCGCCAGCGGGCCTTTTTGTTTGAAGGAGCAGGCAGTTGGCGAAGAAACTTGGCAACGACTACCGGTTGTGGATCGAAAGTGCGACGCCCGGAACCTACAACGAGATCAAGGGCCAGACGACGCTCAAGATCAGCCGTCAGACCGGTCTCACGGACACTTCGACCAAGGATGATTATCCCTATGGTACCTCGGCGCCGGGCCTGAAGTCGCTGACGATCGACTGCGAGCTCTACCCCAACCTGCCGGATGCCAATGGCTACACCATTCTCGAAACGGCAGCGAACGCGGGCACGACGACCGCGGTCAATTTCCAGATCCGTAAGGGCGGGTCGACCGGTGCGAGTGGCGATGCGGTGTTCCAAGCGTCGATGTATATCGGCAACTTCGACACGGATTTCGGCAAGAACGACGTCGTCAAGTGCACCTGTCAGCTCACCCTGGCCGCCGCCCCGACGACCGACACGCTGTCTTAAGCCATGCCGGACGAAACCACCGCGCCGGCAACGCTGGCGATCGAGGAGCGCGGCGAGATCGCGCTCGTGCTCGAGGGCGACACCTACGTCCTGCGCCCATCCTACGAGGCGATCGAGAGCTTCGAGACGGCAACGGGCAAAGGCCTGGTGCAGCTATCCCGCGAGGCGATAGAGGGGCGGCTGCGACTGGGCGAGACGGCGCAGATCGCCGCCGAGTGCATCCGTGCCTGGGGACGCGCCAAGAACCGCCCGAGCGTGGCAGGCGTCAACGCGGTGCGCATCGCCGAGCTGATCATCGAAAGCGAGGCGGGCGTCATCGGTGCGTCGCGGACGCTGGCGACCATGCTCGCGATGGCCGCGACCGGCGGATATACCGCGCAGGGGGAAGCGAAGGCGGGGACGATGACGACGACGGCCGAAGTCCCCGCCGCAAGCTAGCCGGCTTCGCCATGGCCGCGCTCGGGTGGCGGCCGAACGAATTCTGGGCGGCCACGCCGCACGAATTCTGGACCGCCGTAGAAGGATGGGAGCGGATGAACCCCGCGCCCGAAGACTGAGCGCTTGGGGGCGGCCGATCGGCCGCCCTCATCATATCGAGGATCGACGATGGCCGGCACGCAGGAAACGCTGGCGCTCGGCATCGATGTCGCGACCGAGGTGATGGCCTCGAAAATCGCGATCGGCACCAAGGCGCTCGATGTACTCGAGCAGGCCGGCGTCAGCGCGGCCGAACGCATCGAGGCGGCGACGGCCCGGGCGGCCGTCAAGTTCGGACCATTCGCGCAGGCTGCGGACAATGCCGTCAGCAACGTGCGCAACTCATTCAAGGCGGCCGTATCCGAGGTCGAGAAAGTCGCCACGGCTCTGGCAAATTCGGCGAACAAGGGCCTTGGCGTGGACCTCGGCGCCGAACAGGCTCGCGAGGCAGCCACGGCCGCGCGTCAGCGCGTCGCCGCGATCGGACAGGTCGAAGCCGCGGTGCGGCGCCAGGCCGCCAGCGAGACACAGCTCACCGCAACCACGAAATTCTATCTTGCCGCCGTCGAGGAAGCGAAAATCAAGGCGGCGGCCTATGCCTCGCAGCTCGAGGCGGAAGCCGGCGCGCTCGAGCGTCTGCAGATCGACCTCAGGCAGGCGGGGGTCGCACAGGGGCAGTTCAATCAGCAGCAGGCGCGGACGACCGTACGTGCCGGCCAGACGCGCGCCGGCATGCAGCAGCTCTCGTACCAGTTGAACGACGTTGCCGTCGGGTTCGCCGCCGGCACGCCGCCCATGATCATCTTCGCCCAGCAATCGGGCCAGGTGATCCAGGCCCTGCAGCTCATGAGCGGAAACGCGAAGGGCTTCATCGGCTTTCTCGGCGGCCCCTGGGGCATGGCGATCACATCGGCGTTGATTGTGCTCACGCCGTTTGTCGCGAAGCTTTTCGATACGAGCGAGGCGGCAAAAAAGGCGGAGGAGGCCGCAAAGAGCCTTGCGGACCGGCAACTCGACATAGCCAACTTCTTCGATCGTTCGACCGGAAAGATCCGCGAGAACAGTCGCGCGCTGATCGAGAATGCGAAGGCTCAGATCTACGCCCGCACGCTTCAGGCGGAGAACGAGCAGAGCGGGCGGCAGCGCGAAATCGCCAAGGTCGTTCTCGAGAGCCGGAAGCGCCAGATCATCGGCTTTGAGGAGACGATCGAACCATCGACCGGCAACGTCATCCGCTCGCCGATCTATTCGAAGCCTAATTCCGAGCTGATCGAGGCGATCAATGGCTCGAAGAACGATCCTGACAAGCTCGCCCGAGAGCTGGCCCGGCTCGCCAACAGCAGCTCTCCCGCGGCCGGAGACGCCAGGAGGGTTTCAGACCTCATCGCCGAGAGTGCACTGGCAGGGCGCGACACGAGCAAGCGCGAGGCCATGCTGCGTTCGCTCGAGACGGGCGAACTTGATCCATCCCTGCTGGAAACATCGTCGCGCGGCCGGGACCGATCGGGCAAGACGCGCACAGGCGCCGACGACAGGTCAGCCGACGAACTCGCCCGGCTGCGCTTGCAACTGATCGACGAGGAGGCGAGCTATACCGGTAACCTGACACAGCGGCGCGACGCTGAGCTGGCCGCAATCGACGAGGAACTGGCGAGCTACGAGCGCAATCTTGCTGCACGCAGCGACATCACTGCGACTAGAAAAGCGCAGCTTCTTGCCGCGAAGCAGGCCCTCTCCGGGCAGCAGCGCGAGAACGCCGAACAGGAATACGGGCGGGCGACCGCCACCCATCGGGCCGAGATCGAGAAGAGCACGCTGCAGGTCCAGATCTCGGATGCGCGTCTGCGTGCCCAACTCGCCGGAACCAGTTCGGCCCGGCTCCGTGCCGAGCTAGATATCCTCGATCTCAGCGACCGGCTGCGCAAGGCCGAACTCGACCGGATCATGGCGGTCGAAGCGACGGGCTCGGCCACGTGGCAAGCTGCGAAGGACGAGAGCGACTGGCTGGATCGCAGCCGCGGCACGCGCGTGCAGGTGGTCAAGGAGAGCAACCTCTCACCGATGGACGGCTATGCCAAGCACCTGCGTGACGCCGTCGGCGGCGTGGACGAGCTCAACGAGAGCTTCGAGCGCGTCGAGGCCAACGGGCTGCAGAGCCTTGAAGACGGGCTCGTCGGCATAATTACGGGCACGGAGAGCGTCGCCGGCGCCTTCAAGCGGATGGCGGCCTCGATCCTGGCGGACCTGGCGCGCATCGCGGCGCAGAAGTTCATCTTCAGCCTGCTCGGGTTCAGCGATGGCGGCTTGGCGACCACGGCGGCGGCGCGGAAAGGCTACGCGACCGGCGGGCTGATCAGCGGCCCCGGCACGGGAACCTCGGACAGCATCCTGGCGCGGCTGTCGGACGGCGAATTCGTGGTCAACGCCGAGGCGACGCGCCGCTTCCTGCCCGTTCTGCAGGCGATCAATGACAACCAATTGCCGAAATTCGCCAGCGGCGGGCTCGTCTCCCCACGACTGCCTTCGATCGCCCCGGACTGGCGGAGCCGGGGCGGCGAGGGCGGAGGCGTGTCGGTTACTATCCATGCGCCGGGCGCGACGGCCGAGACGGTGGCGATGATCCGGCGCGAGATCGCCAACGCGGCACCGGCGCTGGTCAGCGCGGCATCCGCCAACACCACCCGCCAGCTCAGCCGCAGGAAGCTCGCCTGATGGCGCTCATCACGCCGCCGGCGGCGATGCCGATTCGCCGCATCGAATGGACGCTGCGGCAGCCGCACCAAGTCAACCGCTCGGGCTGGACCGGCCGGCGCCAGGTGACGAGCCTGCCTGGCGGATCATGGTGGAGCTGCAGCGCCGAGTTCGCGCCGGTGACAGGGCAGGCCGCGGCGCGAAAATGGCGCGGGTTCTTCAACGCGCTCGAGGGCCAGTTGCACAGGTTTCCGATGGTTGCTGTGGAATCGGCGCAGCACGCTGGGGGCAACCCCGCCATCGTCAGCGGTGCCGCCGGCGCGAAGACGCTCCAGCTCTCGGCCGCGCCGCCGGCGCTCCAGGCCGGGGATTTCATGACGGTCAAGCTGTCGGACGGCTCGCACCAGCTCGTGGTGCTGACGGCGGCGATCGCCGGCACGACGGCCAGTTTCGCCCCGGGCCTGCGCCTGACCGCGGCAACCGGCGCAGGCAGCATCGAGACGATCCTGCCGTTCGCGCACGTCTCATTGACCGCTGACAGCTTCCGATACGCGGTCGACCGCGGCCAGATTTATACCTTCGCCTTCGAGGCCGACGAAAGCTTCTGACATCGATGTCCCTGCCTGATGCCACAGCCGGCGCGACCATCGCGTCCGGCTCGTTCTCGCCTGCCTGGATGGCCTTCCTCGATTTCGCCGGCGATCCCGTGCGGGCGACGACGGCGCCCTATTCGCTCACCGTCGCCAGCAGCGGCGATCCCGAACTCGACGGGTACACCTTCGACGCGGTCGATCCGACGATGGTCTCGGTCGGCGACGTCAAGAACGCCGAGGGCGGGTCCGAGACGCTGACCTTCATGCTCAGCGGCATCGTCGGGCCCGACAGCGACCTGCTGAATACGGTTGGCGACACGTCGCTCTGGCGCGGCCGCACGGCGCGCCTCTGGGCCGTGATCTACGACGAGGCCGGCGTCCAGCAGGGTGCGATCTGGCCGGTCTACACGGGCCGGATGTCGGCGCTGCAGATCGGCGGCTCGCCATCCGCGCAGACGGTCAAACTTGATGTCGAGAACTACCTGGCCTCGCTCAAGCAGGCCTCGGGCCGCACCTATCTTGGCCAGAAGAGCTTCGATCCCATCGACAACACGGCCGCGCTGACGATCGGCGTCGCCAACGGCGCGACGAAGGGCGTCGCGGGAGCGGTGCCGACGCCGTCCTGGTGGGGCCGCCTGCCGTACAATTTTCAGGTGCCTTTCTAATGGAGCACGTGCGCACGCGCGGCTGGGAGTCCGCGCTCGCAGATTATCTGGCGGCCCACCGGGCGGCCGTATTCGCCTGGGGCGACTGCGATTGCGTGCTGTTCGCCGCCGGCGCGGTCGCCGCCATGACCGGCAGCGATCCCGCGGCCGAGGTGCGCGGCCGCTATCGCACCCGCATCGGCGCGATGCGCAAGCTGCGCGGACGCGGCTGGGCCAGCCTGGAGGGGATGATGGACGCGCATTTCGCGCAGGTCCCGCCCGCCTTCGCGCAACGCGGCGACATCGTCATGGCCAACGGATCGCTCGGCGTCTGCATCGGCCGGACAGCGCTGTTCGTCGGCGAGGAGGGCGGCGCGCCGGAGCTGGTGAGCCTGCCGCTGGCGTCCTGGTCTCAAGCCTGGCGCGTGCCACATGGGTAAGGTCGTCGGCACGATCGCCAAGGTCGTCGGCATTGCCGCGCTGGTCGTCACCGGCGTCGGCGCGGCGATCGGCCTGAGCCTTGGGGCCAGCATGGGCGCCGCGCTGGCGGGTGGCTTTGCCGGCACGCTG
>Ga0172382_10005303_pt1 | contig 19299 bp, 17 predicted proteins | sample Leawel138RmetaG_FD_122245 | JGI IMG/M metagenome (GOLD analysis project Ga0172382, IMG submission 122245) | Leachate microbial communities from a municipal landfill in Southern Ontario, Canada - Leachate well 138R metaG | ecosystem: Engineered > Solid waste > Landfill > Unclassified | place...
ACAGAAACTGGCCAGGTTAAGATCATGAAAAACTGAAATGATACATTTAACATCTTCCTGCAGGGTATTTCTTAATATTCTTATCATTTCATATTTATAATTCAAATCCAAATGAGAGGCAAATTCATCCAGCATGAGTATTTTTGGAGTTTGTGCCAGTGCCCGGGCAATGTATATTCGCTGCATTTCACCACCACTTATCTGATGAATACCTTTCTCTGCATGACACAATGAATCTGTCTTTTTCATGGCATTTTGTGAAATCTGATAATCTAAAAGAGTCTCCCCCTGCCATTGACTGATATGTGGAATTCTTCCCATAAAAACTACTTCTTTGGCTTTATAATTATATGCCACATGGGACTCCTGAGGTACAACCGAGATAATTTTTGCCAGCTTTTTTCTTGGAATATTTGTGATATCTTTATTAAATATCAAGATTTTTCCTCTTTGAGGTTCCAGTACTCCGGATATTAATTTCAATAAAGTGGTTTTACCAGAGCCATTAGGACCAATAATTCCAATAAATTCACCACTGAATACGGATAAATTAATATCTTGCAGCAAAGGGGTTTTTTCATAAGAAAAACTAATATCTTTTAAAGTAATAATGGGTTCCTTAGTATTCATTATTTTCATTTCTCCTTTTTAACAGATGAATAAAGAGAGGAGCTCCAATTATAGCGGTAATTGCACCGATAGGAATTTCTGTAGGCGCCAAGACTGTTCTGGCAATAGTGTCACATAGTATTAAAAATATTGCACCAATCAATGCTGATACCGGTAGCATAATCCGATGGTCAGGCCCGACAATAAGGCGGGCAATGTGAGGAATAACCAGACCGACGAAACCAATTAATCCGGTAAAAGACACAACAATGGCAATCATTACCGAACCAATTACAAAAATCCTTAATCTTAATTTTTCTGTTTGAATCCCCAGGTGGAGTGCCTCTTCCTCTCCCAGGGCCATAGCATTCAATTCTAATGAAGAAAATATTAGCAGAAAACTTCCGGCAAAAACCGGCAGGAAAATAATAGAGATCTTTTGCCAGCTGGAATTTGAAAGATCTCCCATTAACCAAAAAATCATTGAATGCAATTCGCGGTTTGATACAGCCAATAGGAGAGTGATTAAAGCAGAGAAGAAGAAATTAACCGCTACACCTGCCAGCAATAAATCAGTCATGGGAAGATGGGATTTATTTTTAGAAAAAAAATACACTAAAAACATAGAAATAAAAGAGCCAATCAGGGCAAAAATTGGCAGAATGTTTGTTAAATATGTACCTGTTATATATTGAAGAGCAATACCGGTACATGCCCCCAATGCTGCCCCGGCAGAAACTCCAAGAATATAAGGGTCAGCCAGTGGATTTCTTAGTATGCCCTGAAATGCACCACCGACTCCGGCTAAAGTCATTCCGGCAAGCATTGCCATTATTAATCTGGGAATTCTTAATTCCCAGATAATAATTCCCAGACTGTCATTGGTATTGTGATGCCATAAAATAGATAATATCTTTTGAGGTTGAATGGAAATTGTACCAAAATTAAGACCAATAAAACCGGTTATCAGGATTGCTATAAAGCCGAATACAAGAACAAAAAATGCCTTGTATTTCCAGTTCGGGTATCCGTATAAGTATTTATTATTTTTTTCTGTTAAATATTTCATATAATAGTTCCAGGCCATCAACAAGGCGGGGACCTGCCCGATAGAATAAATCCTCATTTACGGCAAAAATCTGATTATTTTTAATTGCTGGTATGTTAGACCATCCGGGATGGCTCATTATATCTTTCTTTATCTTAGAGATCTCTTCCGGATTCATAATACCGGTAGGCACAAGGATTATATCAGGTTCTCTTTCTGCTACTAATTCAGGACTGATAGATACCCATCCCTGTTGATTTCCCAATATATTTTCACCCCCGGCTAAGGTAATTAATTCATGAAATAGTGTACCATTGCCCGGACTCCAGATAGAATCAAAATTAGAACCCACAAATACCTTCGGTTTTTGCCGGGATGAAGCCATAACCTGAAAACTTATCCCGTTAATCCGTTCATTTATTTGAGATATTAATTCTTCCCCTTTTTCAGGTATTCCGCAAGCATGGGCAATCAGCCCAATACCTTGAATCATTTCCTGTATTGTGTCAGACCGTATAACTAAAACATTTATACCAAGATCTCTAAGTCTGGGAATGTCTTTTAACTGAAATCCACCATAGGAGAGAACCAGATCCGGATTTAAGGAAATAATCTTTTCTAAATTCAATGGAGACATTTTTCCAATACTTTCAATATCTTTTGTTTCATCAGGATAATTACAAAAATCACTTCTGCCCACCAGTTTATCTTCCAGATTAAGGGTGTAAATTATTTCAGTATTACTGGGAGCTGCTGAGATAATTCTTTCAGGTTTTTCATTGATTACAATTTTAAATCCACTGTCATCTATAAGTGTAATCGGGAATAAATTATCCTGGGCAGTGCCGGTTATATTTGCAATAATAAATAGCACGAATACAAACATGAAGCAGGTAAAAATTACCTTATTTTTTTCTTTATTTGTTTTATTTTTATAATTCATAAAATTCTCCTTAATCATCTTATTTTCCCCGCCTTCAAAATATTTCCCTAAAAAATAAAGAAACACACTTCTTGACCTCGAAGAAGTGTAAAACACTCTTAACAGGCAGGTCTCCTGGCTTTAGGCTATCTACTTGCTGCGCCTTCCCGGATTTTCCAGTGGCATTGAGCAGTTTTCGGTACCTTTCACAGTAACGGGTTTGCGGTGGATTTTCACCACGCTTCCCTTAACCTGTTATGGAAAATATTATTTTTATGTTATTATTATAATCAATATAAAGAAAAATATCAATTTAGTTTTTGAAATACTGAGAATGTATATCAATGAGGAGTGTAGATATGAAAAGTTTAGTCCAGGTTTATTTTGGAAATGGGAAAGGGAAAACTACTGCTGCACTCGGTCTTGCCCTAAGAGCAGCCGGGAGGGGAAAAGAAATATTAATAGTGCAGTTCATGAAAAAATGGGATTATGGTGAGTTGCATTCAATCCGTTTAATACCACAGATTACCGTTAAAACTTTTGGTACTGAGGATTTTGTGTATAAAGGGAAAGCTAAGGAGATTGATTATCAGGAAGCAGAAAAAGCTTTTGCTGAAGGAGTACAGGGTGCAAAGAGCGGTCAATATGATATGGTAATATTTGATGAGTTGAATATAGCTGTAGATTTTGATTTATTAAAACTTCAGCAGGTGCTTGATTTTTTAGAAGAAAGGCCGGAACAGGTAGAAATTATAATAACAGGCAGAAATGCTCCGGAAGAAATAATCAATAAAGCAGATCTGGTAACAGAAATGAGGGAAATTAAACATCCATTTCAAAAAGGAGTACAAGCCAGGATTGGAATTGAATATTAGAATATTAGGCTGATTATTTTAGAAAGGCATAAAAACTATGGAAAATAATGATTATCAAAATTCAAAAATTATAGAATTATGCAGGGTACCAACCGAGGTAGACGCTTTACCTATTCAAAGCCTTTTGGAGAGCTATGGAATAAGATGTATCCTGCAATCTGATGTAACCCGGTCAGTGCATCCTTTTACAGTAGATGGATTGGCTGAAGTTCGTATTTTAATATCAGACAAAGATCTGGGGAAAGCTAAGGAAATTCTTAAAGAATCTGATTGCTCTTTTTTTGATGAAGAGTAATATATGTTTGATTCTGGCTATTGCATTTTAGTTCTCAAACAATTTTAATTAATAATATTATTGTTTTTCAAAATAGTATCTTATCTATATTAAAAAGGAGGTCATACTTTGAAAAATATTTTAATTATTTATCATTCCGAAGGCGGAATTGTAGAAAAAATGGCAAGTAGTATTAAAAGAGGAATTGAAAACTTACAGAAGGATTTACAGGTTGAGTTAAAATATGCACAAGATGCTAACTGGGATGATTTGAAAGCGGCGGCGGGGATTGCTATCGGTACACCTGATTATTTTGATTATATGGCAGGAACTGTAAAAGATTTTTTTGACCGAACATATTTTCCCAGCCAAAGCAAAATTAAGGGAAGTCTGGTTGCGGGTTTGCCATGTGTGTTTTTTGCATCAGGAGGCACAGGCGGAGAACCGGCACTTGAAAGTTTAGAAAAAATAGGAAAATATTTTAAGTTTAATATTGTTGATAATATAACTTCAGGCCCAGAATTGACCCCTGAAATAGCAAAAAAATGTGAAAAGGCAGGAGGAAAATTAGGAGAAGCAGTTCTCGCAGGCAGAAATATTTGACAATAAGATACTTATTTAGTATCATTTATTTTCTGAAGAAGGCTTTTATCAAAATAAAAGACACTAACACAAGATAAACAGGGTTTAAAAATTTTTTCAGATACGATTTATAAGGTGAAAAACAATGAAAATAATTAATAGGGAAGTAGGATACGCTATCAGGTCGTTATGTTTTATGTTTACTGAACAGGATGAAGTAGTTACGACTGGTTATTTGTCATCCTATTTTAACATTTCCCGTTCATTTTTAAGAAAAATATTTCAAAAATTAAATAGAGCCGGAATTTTGGAATCATACAAAGGAAAGAAAGGCGGCTATAAACCAGTAGTGCATGCTGATAAAATAAGCCTGCTTGACTTAATAGAAGTTTTCCAGGGAAAATTTCGACTAAGCAATTGTTATGGAAAAGAGCAACAGTGTCCTATTATTAACGATTGTCAGATAAGGGAAGAAATTGAAAACGTGGAAAAGAATTTAATCGGTGATTTATCAAAAATATCTTTGAAAATGTTGATTAATAAGAATGAGAAAAAAATTTTAGAAGAAAAAGAAATATAATTTGGAGGAATCATACATGAGAGAAAAAGTTGAAAAAGCTTTAGAGAAAATCAGACCATCATTACAGGCTGATGGCGGAGATGTAGAGTTAGTGGATGTAACTGATGACGGAATAGTGAAAGTTAGATTAACCGGAGCTTGTCGTGGATGTCCTATGAGTCAGATGACATTAAAAATGGGAATAGAGAAGGCATTAAAAGATAGTATTCCAGAAGTAAAAGAAGTTCAGTCAGTTTAAAAATTAAAAAATATTAAGGCATTAACACAGGTAAACGGTAATGCCATTTTCATAAGGAGGAAAAGATGGGGAAACTTAAAGGTACAGAAACTGAAAAAAACCTATTAGCTGCTTTTGCCGGGGAATCTCAGGCTCGCAATAGATATACATATTTCGCCAGTGTAGCTAAAAAAGAAGGATACGAACAAATTGCCGCAATATTCCAGGAGACAGCGGATAATGAAAAAGAACATGCAAAAAGATTCTTTAAATTACTGGAAGGCGGAGAGGTAGAAATTCAAGCCAGCTATCCTGCCGGAGTAATCGGTAATACTGCAGAAAATTTAAAAGCAGCTGCTGATGGAGAGCTTCTGGAATGGGGTACTTTGTACAAGGATTCAGCAGAAACAGCGAGAAAGGAAGGGTTTGAAAAAGTAGCCCTCCAGTTTGATGAAATAGCTAAAGTAGAAATGCACCATGAAGCCAGGTATCGTAAATTATTGGAAAACCTTAATAATGACAGTGTATTTAAGAAAAATGAGAAGGTGATCTGGCATTGTCGAAATTGTGGATTTGTATTAGAAGGAATACAGGCGCCTCAGAAGTGTCCTGCCTGTGATCATCCTCAGGCATTTTTCCAGTTGAAAGCTGAAAATTATTAGTTATAGTATATAGTATCGAGTCGTGGGTATCGAGCATTAAATACAATAATTAGAAAAATAATTAGTCAATAACAAAAACTTACCAATTTATATTAATAAAAAGATATAAGATTTAAAGTACAATCTATGATAAGAATATAATATAAGTATCGGGTATGTGGCATTTAGTAAAATGTAAGAGAATGAAAAAATAGTATAGTTAGCTAAATATAATAAATTAAGTGCCTAGCACTATTAAATATTAAAGAGTATTGAGTCATAAGTATTTAGCAATAAATACAGTAATAATATACTATGTCAAAAGTCAACTCGCAAACTCTCCTAAAGTAAACATTATTATTTGTAAACTATCCTTTTCTTATTCTTCCCTCTCCCCTTGGAGGGAGAGGGTTAGGGTGAGGGGGAGGAAATAACAGTATTTTTTATTCTTTTTAAACTAAAAACTATAAACCAAAAACTAAAAACTGTTATTCCTGATTAACAAAGGAGCGATATAAAACAAATGTTTTAAGGAGCTCCTTTTTAGTCATAAGCCATTCTGAATTTCATTGCTTTAAGTGGCCTCTTTGTTTATAATGAATATAAAATTGAAGCAATGAGCGGAGGTATGTTAATGGAATATTTAAGTATGTTTTTTTGGTTCTTCTTTATTTTTTCAGTCCTATCCCCATGGTTTAAACAAAAAGGATTAGAATCATCACGAATTTCTCTTATTCATCGCTTTGAAAAAAGCAGGGGTTCCAGAGCTATTACCATGATTCATCGTCAGGAAACGATGAGTATCCTGGGCATACCTTTAACCAGGTATATTAATATTGAAGACTCTGAGGCAATTTTAAGGGCAATAAGACTTACTGAAGATGAGATGCCCATTGATATTATTCTTCATACTCCTGGAGGATTGGTGTTAGCTACAGAGCAGATTGCCCATGCCCTTATTCGCCATAAAGGCAAGATAACAGTTTTCATTCCCCATTATGCTATGAGTGGTGGAACTATGCTCTCCCTGGCAGCAGATGAGATTATTATGGATGAAAATGCGGTATTAGGTCCAGTCGATCCACAATTAGGTCAATATCCGGCTGTTTCAATACTGAATGTCTTAAAAGATAAAAATGTAAATGAGATTGATGATGAAACAATGATTCAGGCGGATATAGCCAGGAAAGCGATAACCCAGGTTTATAATTTTATTAAAAAGCTGCTCACGGAAAACCATTGTACCGAAGATAAGGCTGAAAAAATTGCCCAAACCCTGACTGAGGGGAGATGGACACATGATTACCCTATTAAATTTGAAGAAGCCAAAGAATTAGGACTTTGCGTTTCAAGTGAAATGCCAAAAGAAATATATGAATTAATGGATCTGTATCCGCAAAATCCTGGAAAGAGGCCTTCTGTCCAGTATATTCCGGTACCTTATAAGAGACCTTCTATACCTCCGGCAAAAAATAATAATTAAAAATGAGTTATCAGTATATCCTTTAGGCACCGGGTATTGTATTCTTTTAATATTTTATGTGAATAAAATACTTATAAAGGAGGAATAAAGATGAAACAAGCTAAAAGAAAGAGTAACTCTGCAGAAAGAGATATATCTATAGTTTTGTGCGGAGGAGCAGGATTAGGCATCCAAACTGTAGAGCAACTATTAACCCGCATGTTAAAAATGTCAGGTTATTATGTTTTTGCTACAAAAGAGTATATGTCTAGAGTGAGAGGTGGAAGTAATTCCACTCAAATACGGGTTTCAGATAAACCGGTACAGGCACCTGTTGAGAGAATAGACATATTAATCCCTTTAGATGAAGATGCTGTTTCTCATGTAATTAATAGAATAGACAGGAAAACAATTATAATTGGGGATAAAGATAGATTAAAAACTGACCGCGAAGTCATCGATTTTTCTTTTCTCGATATAGCCAAAGAGATTGGGAATGCTATTTTTGCCAACACGATAGCAGTAGGATTACTGTTAGGGCTGTTGGAAGGTGATATCAAAGAGGGTAAAAAATATTTGAAAAATTATTTTACTCAAAAGCAAAAAGAAGAGTTTATCCCTGATAATATTAAAGCTCTTGAAATGGGTTTTGAAAAAGCAACACAACTAATTAAAGAAAAACGAATTAATCCGGAAAGGCTATCACATATAAAAAAATCCAGAGAAATTAAGGGAGATTTATTAATCAATGGAGCTGAATCAGTAGGTTTCGGTGCAATAGCTGGTGGATGTAATTTTATTTCTTCCTATCCTATGTCGCCTTCTACCGGAGTGCTTGTCTTTCTCTCACAATTTGCTGATGATTTTGATATTATTGCTGAACAGGCTGAAGATGAAATATCTGCAATAAATATGGCAATCGGGGCATGGTATACTGGTGCACGGTCAATAGTTACCACTTCCGGAGGGGGATTAGCATTAATGACTGAAGGTATCAGTTTAGCGGCTATGCTGGAAAGTCCTCTGGTTGTTCATCTGGCTCAAAGACCGGGTCCTGCTACCGGTTTGCCTACCAGGACTGAACAGGGTGATTTGCAGCTTGTCTTGCATGCCGGTCATGGAGAATTTCCAAGGATAATACTGGCACCCGGGAGGATTGAAGATGCCTACCTTCTTACCCAAAAAGCATTCTATTGGGCTGATAAATATCAGGTCCCGGTTTTTATCTTAACTGATCAATATACTATGGATACTTATTATAATATTAATAACCTTCCTGTTCCAAAAGGTAAATTGAAAAAATTTATAATTAAAACAAAAACAGACTATCAGAGATATAGCTTCAAAACAGAAAAAGGAGTATCCCCCAGGGGTATTCCTGGTAATGGCGAAGGATTTGTCAGAACAGACAGTGATGAGCATGACGAAAATGGTTTGATTACTGAAGATATGGATATTAGAAACAGAATGATGGAAAAGAGAATGGATAAAATGAACCTGATTAAGCAAGAGGCTATTTCTCCTGAGTTGATTGGTTCGAAAGATTACAAAATTCTATGTGTAGGATGGGGTTCAACTTTTCATATAATCAAAGAAGCCGTTGAGAAACTGAACAATAAAGATGTGGCATCTTTGTATTTTAAGCAGGTATTCCCCATATCTGAAGATGCAATTGATTATCTGCAAAAAGCCAACCAGATTATTTCAATAGAGAACAATTATTCAGGACAGTTTGCTCAATTGTTGGAAAAATCCACTGGCATAAATATCAATGCCAGAATATTAAAATATAATGGATTACCTTTTTATGCTGATGAATTGGCTAAGGAAATCAAAGAAACCATTTCCGGAAAAGGGGGTAAAAAATGACAAACGTTAAGAGTTTTGAACAGGAACAGGTAAAAACAGCCTGGTGTCCAGGTTGTGGCAACTTTATGATATTAAAAGCTTTGCAGCAAGCATTGAAGGAACTATCTTTGAAACCTCAGCAGGTAGTGATTGTATCAGGGATAGGTCAGGCTGCCAAGACTCCCCAATATCTTAATGTTCATATGCTTAATGGCCTACATGGCAGGGCACTACCACCTGCCACAGCAATTAAAGCATGCAATCCTGAGCTAACGGTTATTGCCGAGGGTGGAGATGGGGATATGTATGGAGAAGGGGGGAATCATTTTTTACATACAATACGCCGTAATCCTAATATTACTCATCTGGTTCACAATAATATGGTCTACGGTTTAACCAAAGGTCAGGCATCACCAACAAGCCAGTATGGATTTAAGACTCCGGTACAAACCAACGGGGTGATTTCTGAACCGATTAATCCCCTGGCTTTAGCCATCTCCCTGGATGCTTCCTTTGTTGCGCGGGTTTTTTGCGGTGATATTGAAAAGACAGTCGAAATAATTAAAAAAGCGATCCAACATCCCGGTTATGCCCTGGTGGATATTTTTCAACCCTGTGTTACTTTTAATAAAATTAATACTTTTAATTGGTTTAAAGAAAATACCTATAACCTGGAAAACCATAAGTCTGAAAACCGTGAACAGGCTTTAGCAAAAGCCATGGAAAAAGGGAAAATGCCATTGGGAATTTTTTACCAAAATAAACAGAAAAAATCTTTTGAACAGCTGCTATTAGTTCATCAAGATAAAGAAAAACCCTTTTTAGAAAGGGATTTAAATAAGAAAAAGCTAAAAGAATTACTAAAATCGAAACAATCATAATTATTTATTGTAAATAAAACCATATAGCCCCGAATAAATAACCCAGGCAGTCAAATTGCTGAGACAGGGGCTATTTTTATATTTTCCAGAGAAATTTTTGCCAGCCTCGAAATCTATGGGGTTTTACTGCTATTGCTATGATATTTTGACAATAAAGTTATCTTATAACATAATAATAATTGATAAGAATACTGTTAAAGAGGTTGATGTGCGATGTCTACAGTCATAGTTATCGGAGGCATTAATCTGGACTGCATGGCTTATTTGCCTTATTTCCCGATGGAAGGAAATAATTTAAGAGCGAAAGAAATCACTCTTTCCCTTGGGGGGCATGGGGCGAATCAGGCAGTTGCTCTGAATAAGTTAAAAGTTACTAATTTATTATTGGGAAAAGTAGGAAATGATTTTGCCGGTGATCATATACTGTCTGCTTTGAGAAAATATAAGTTAAATACAGAATATGTATTTAAGAGCAATTCCGGTAAGACTGCAATATGTTCAATTTTGATAAGTCCTAATGGTGAAAATACAATAGTAGGATTTCCCGCAGTAAACCGCATGGTACAACCGGATTTTTTGATACGTTTTGAACCGATTTTCGGTTTAGCAGAATGGCTTAGTATTTCTTTTGAGTACCCCATTAAAACAGTAGAATTTGCTTTAAAGGTAGCAAAAAAATTTAAATTAAAAACAGTACTGGATCCATCACCTCTAATCGATTTACCTGAAAAAAGCTTCTGGAGAATGGTAGATTATGCTTTACCGAATCAAAAAGAAATGAGTGCCTTGACAGGAGAAAGAGAAGTCCTGCAAGGAGCTAATGTGCTTAAGAATTGGGGAGTAGGAGAAGTGATTGTTAAGCAGGGTTCTGCAGGGTGTAGTTTCCTGCACCAGGATAATCTTATTAATGTTCCTGCTTTCCCGGTCAAGACAGTAAATGATAGTACCGGAGCAGGTGATTTGTTTAATGCTGCTTTTATTTACGGCATGATTCAAACAGATTCTATCGCTAAATCAGTTCAAATAGCTAACCTTGCTGCTTCTTATGCGGTTGAGAAACGTGGTACCTGTGAATCTTTTCCCGAAAGAAGGGAAATCGATTGGAATAAGTTAGAAGATAGAAAAGATGACCTGTTATTCTAAGTAAAAAACATAAAAATATTACATTTGCACAAGATTATTATGTCATTATTTGTTAAAATAAAGTAAGGAGAATTGTATTTATGTCTGAAGGATGTATCTTTTGTGAAATAATTAACAAAAAAAGACAGGCTTATATTGTTTATGAGGATGACCTGTGTGTGGCATTTTTAGATGCATTCCCGGTTAATGAAGGACATACACTGGTAGTTCCCAAGAAACATTATGAGAATATCTATGATATTCCAGGAGATACACTTGCTCATATTATGCAAATCAGCAAAAAGCTGGTTATGGATTACCGTCAAATATTCAACTCTATTGGATTAAATATTATCCAGTCTAACGGTTCGGCAGCCAAACAGACTGTTTTTCATTTCCATCTGCATCTAATTCCCCGATATCAGAATGACGGCCTGGCTTTGTTCAGGCATCATTTTACCAGAATGGGTCATGATTTGGAAGATACCTATTTGAAAATTGCTGCCTTTCAAAAAAAATAAAAACTTTTATTAAATATATTAAACAGGATTTATATGTACTTATATTTAAAAGATATACAGGAGATTCTACAGCAATATCCATTTAAAAAAAAGGTCATCCTTGTTCCTTCTCATGTGGACGGGAATGCCTTTAAAAAGATTCTTTCCTTTTATGAAATTAATTCACTGAATTTCAGTCATAGCACTCTTTTTGATGTTGCCAGAAATTTTGCATTGGAAGATTTAATAAAGAATAAACTGAATATCCTGGATAATTCCCTGGGAATTGTATTAATTATGCAAATTTTAAAGGATTTATCCAGGAAAGGAAATATTTCATATTTTCAATTACCATTGATTTCAACAGGTCTGGCAAAAGCTGTTTTCCGCAGCATAAAAGAAGTAAGAGCTGCCGGTTATGATTCTAAAAGCTGGCAGTCTGAATTCAAAGTTGAGTCTGAGAAGCTGAAAGATCTTTATCGAATTATGTCTGAATATGAAAAGCAGCTGAATGACAGGGGATTGGTTGATGAAGCGAAGATATACTCCCTGGCTGTTTCCTCCGGTCATTTTGAAAAAAATAGTATTTTTCTTACGCCTTCCAATATTCAGATGAATATATTAGAACAGGTTTTTTATAATAAAAAGATTAAGCATACAGCAAGGATTATTGATTTTGCCTGTCCGGAAGCAATAATAGCCCCTGCCTCCTTTTCTCTGGCTCAAAATAAAAAGACAGATAAGTTTCTCGAGCAAAGAATCCTCAGTTTATCAAACCAGAAGAATGAAATAAATACGAACCTGGTAAAGCCGGATATTGAATTTTTCAGGACTCATGGTGAATATGTTGAGGCAAAGGAAGTGCTGAGAATTATCCTGGGAATGAATATACCTTTTGGGGAAGTACAGGTTCTCTATACACAGCAGGAGCCCTATTCTCAATATTTTTACCAACTATTAAGCTCATCCCATGAGCATGCCGGGTTTCCCGCGCAACAAATTCCGGCTACTTTTCATAGTGGGATACATATTAAAAACAGCCACCCCGCTAAACTTTTTTTTGATTTAATTGAATGGATAAATGATAACTACAGCATAAAAAAACTATTTACAATTTTAAATAGCGGTAATATTAACCTTGATTTACCCGAAAATTTTACATTAGGACAATTTGCCTCATTATTAAGAAAATCACCAATTGGCTGGGAAAGAAAAAGGTATATCCCGGGGATTAAACTGGCAATCAGAGAGTTAGAAAAAAAATTAGAAAATTCATCTGATGAAAGAATGAAAAATTATCAAAATGATATTAAACTTTACAATATTATTAAAGATTGGATTTTGAAAATATTCAGATTTCTTCCAGATGGTGGTTTCAATTCCACAGTATTTCTCAATGACCTTGCTGGTGGGATAAAACAGATTATAAATGATTTTTCGGTGATTGAAAATAATTCTTCTGACACAGAAGCACTTTCAAAGATTAATCAAAGACTTAGCATGTTGGAAAAACAGGCAAAAGAAGAGATTTTCTATAGTGAAGCTTTATCTATCATGAATGATATATTAAGCAATGAATATATCTGCTGTTCAGAACCTTGTGCCGGTATGTTGCATATTGCCAGTTATAAAAAAGGGATTTGGCTGGATAGGCCTTATACTTTTATCATAGGGATGGATTCCCATAAATTCCCCGGCATAATAGACGAGGGAACCGTATTTCTTGATACAGAAAAAATCCCTTATAAGCATTTGCTAACCGATATCCAGAAAAATAAGATAGAGCAGATCAAAATTCTTCACCTGCTGTTAAATTTGAAAGGCAAAAAATATTTATCATTTTCCTGTTTTGATACATTAAATAATCAGGAACAGGCTCCGACATCATTGTTGTTGCAGGTATTCCGTTTTTTATATGAGAACTGGGAAATCAGCTATGAGGAATTTTCAAATGCCCTGGGAGAAGTAAGGAAACTTATTCCGGCAGATGGGACTCAATTTCTGAACGAAGGAGATATTTTTCTCTATTTTGCAGGTAAAGAGAAGAAAGATATGCAATCTTTACTTCGGCAGAAATATCCTCATTACATCGAAGGAATAAAGGCCGACGAAAAAAGAAAAGCAGGAGAATTTAATTCCTATAATGGAAAGGTGAATATCAAATCCCAAAAATATGATCCCCGGCGGAATAGGGGAATAGTCCTGTCAAGCTCCAGGCTGGAGAGGATTGCCATTTGCCCTTATCTCTATTTTTTAAATGATATACTAAAAGTAAAAAAACCGGAAGAGATGGAATATGAGCCTGTACAATGGATGAATCCTATGGAAAGAGGCCTTTTACTTCATCAGATATATGAAGATTTTTATAGGCGACTGATTGAAAAATTGGGGACAGCTTTCGGGGGACCATCTTTTTCCAGACATTGGCCAATGCTCAAGAAGATAATTGATGAAAGATTAGAGGAAAAAAGAGAATTTCTGGCACCCCCCGGTGAGTTGATTTATCAGCTTGAAAGAAGAGAGATATTGGAATCTTGCAAGATATTTTTGACTGGTGAAGAGAAGTATTACAAAGGCCAGGTACCCCAGTATTTTGAACTGGCGTTTGGCACCAGAGATAATGAGCACGAGGTTCTTGGAAAAGTCAGATCTGTTGAACTAACTCTTCCGGCAGAAGAAAAGATAAGTTTTCAGGGGAAAATAGACAGGATTGACCTGATGCCAAACGGTACATATCGGATTATTGATTATAAGACAGGAGGCTCTGCAAATTATAAAAAAGGTAAGCCTTTTCGATATGGTGAACAGCTTCAGCATGCCCTTTACGCTGTTGCTTTGCAGAAAATACTGCAGAAGAAATTTCCCGGTAAAAAAATAATGATAAGTGATTCAGGTTATTATTTCCCAACTGCATACGGACGTGGAAGTCTTGTTCTGTATGAACAAAAAAATACAAACCAGGCACTGGAGATTGTTGAGATATTGCTGAATACTGTTTCAAATGGAATTTTTCCTATGACTCAAAAACCGGATTATTACATGTGCCGCGACTATCAGGACATAATGGAACAGAATGAAGTTGTTTCAATTAACGGAAAACAGGGCGAAAATTTTAAGGATGAGAAATCTTTTGATAATCTCAGGAGGTTAAAGCAGTTTGAGTAAAGACCATAACAGGATAATTCTTAGTGATGAAAAAGCAAGAAAACAGATTCTAACTGATTTAAGACATAACTTTTTGGTTGAGGCAAGTGCGGGCTCTGGAAAAACATCCAGTTTGGTCGGAAGGATGGTTGCCCTCGTTCGGTCAGGTACTTACTCTATTGAACAGATTGTTGCCATTACCTTTACCCGGAAGGCAGCTATTGAAATGAAAGAACGTTTCCAGGAGAAAATGGAAAGTGTTCTTATGCAATGCAAAGATATCCGGGGAAAAGAATTATTGAGGAAGGCCCTTGCTGATATTGAGCAATGCTATATTGGTACAATTCATTCTTTTTGTGCCCGACTTTTAAGGGAATTTCCTATAGAGGCAGGATTGGACCCTACTTTTCAGGAGATGGACGAAATTGATAATGTTATCTTTATGGAAAAAGCATGGGAAAATCATTTAGGCAACTTGAAAGTTACAGATTCTGAAATTTTAAAAAACCTGGAATATTCAGGCATTGAGATTAAAGATTTGAAGGGATGCTATAAACAGGTATGTCTTTACCCGGACACCAGAATAAGTTATAAAATCAGTGCAAACCCTAATTTATCAAAAACCTGGAAAAAGATGGTGTCATTTTGTGAGGAAGCAGATGAATATATTCCGAAACCGGAAACAGAAAAAGGCTATGATAAAATACAGGAGGCAATTCAACAGGTACTTCGCCTGAAGGATTATTCTGCTTTTATTGAGAAAGATTATAATAAAATATCATTACTGGAGAATTTTGATAGAAATTTTTCCAGTAGCAGTACTATTACCCTGAATCGCTGGCAGTCAAAAGAAGTTGCTAAACATTATAAAGAAACAGTATTACCTGAATTGAGAGACAAATATATTCAGCCGGCTCTTAGAGAGTGGAGGGAGTATTGTTATTATCATGTTTTTCAGTTTATTAAGCCAGCAGTTGAGCATTATCACAATTTTAGAGACAAACATTCTATGGTTAATTTTCAGGATTTATTAATTAAAGTAGCTAAATTACTAAAAGAATATCCCCATGTAAGGAAGTATTTCCAACAGAAATACAAGACTTTACTGGTTGATGAATTTCAGGATACTGACCCGATTCAGGCAGAGATTATATTTTACCTTACCGGAAGTGATATTAATGAGAAACACTGGCAACAATTAGTGCCTCGACAGGGCTCTCTTTTTATTGTAGGTGACCCACAGCAGTCAATTTATCATTTTCGCAGGGCAGATATCGCTGTCTATAACCAGGTAAAATCATTAATCAAAAAAAGCTTTGGAAAGGTAATTCAACTCAACAGTAATTTTCGTTCACTGAAATCTATCAGCGATTATCTCAATCCTGTTTTCAGTGATTTATTTTCTTCCCAGGCAGGTGATTTTCAGGCAAAATACTCTCCTATGAATGCAGTTAGAGAGGATAAAGAAGGAATTTTATCCGGAATAAAACAATTGGTTATTTCTAAAGAAAGGTTGAAGGAAAAAACTATTGAGAATGATGCACAGGCAATTGCAAAGATTATTAAAGATTGGACAAATAAAAAATATAAAATAAACCGAAAAAAAGAGGAGTTGAATCTTGGTAAAAATCCGGAAATAGATTACAGTGATTTTATGATTTTAGTACGTTATAAAAAGGGAATTGATATCTATGCAAGGATATTGAATGATTATGACATTCCGGTTACTGTATCCGGGGCTGCAGCAATTAATCAATCTCAGGGGATTCGTGAATTATTGAAACTATTGCGTTTGTTGAGAGACCCTGAGAATCAGGTTTTATTAATTGCAGTATTACGGGGAATATTTTATGGTTTTTCCGACGATGAACTCTATCAGTTCAAAGAATCAGGGGGAGTATTTGATATTTTTACTGAAATTCCCGGTACTGTCCAGGAAAATCTTAAAGAAAGATTCAGGTTTGTCTTTGAGCAGTTGAAAAAATATTATTGCTGGAGTCGGGAATTATTGCCTGTCCTTGCTTTAGAGAAGATAGTAAGCTGTTCCGGTTTGCAGCTTGCTGCCAGTTTGGAAACAGAGGATGTCATTCAGGATAACGAGCTCTATTTTTTATTGCAATATTTGCGAAAACTGGAAATGGAACGCTTTTACACCTTTTCCGGTATGGTAGAAGAAATCGAGAGGTTATGGGACTCAGCTGTCGAAGAGGAGTTTGATTTAAAGGCTGAGAGTAATACTGTACGCATTATGAATTTACACAAAGCCAAAGGTTTGGAGGCACCGATAGTTTTTCTGGCAATTCCTTTTAATAATAGAAAGCATGAACCGGATTGTCATATTCAGCGCCGGACAAAGGAACCATCAGGTTACTTTATTGTAAAAAAATCTAATGACTATGGTAGTGGTAAAATTATTGCCCAACCTCCTAAATGGGAAGATTATTGCCAAACAGAGGAGATGTATTTACAGTCAGAAGAGACACGGCTGTTATATGTGGCGGCTACCAGGGCAAAAAACTTATTAATAATAAGCAGCCTTGGAAGACAGAAAGCCCAAAACAAAAATATCCCCTGGAGTCCTTTATTAACAAATAGCACAGAAGACATGATTCTGGATATTCCTGATATTCCTGAGGAAAAAGAAAAGAAAACAAAAATAGAGTACCTTACAACAGATTATGAAAAGTGTAATACTGAGATTACAGACAAGTATCAGAGATTACTTGTTGCCGACTATATTGAGAAAACGCCTTCGGCACTTAAAAATACCCATTCTAAACAAGCATACGAACCTCCTAAAAAAGATATAGGTGGAACAGACTGGGGCAATGCGGTTCATGAAACACTGGAATATTTTCTCAATGAGCAACCGTCAGACAAAATTCTGCTATCATTTATTATTTATGTTCTGGAAAAAAACAGTATTGCAATAGAACGGAAAGAAGAGTTGTTCAAACTGATACAGGTTTTTCAGAAAAGCGATTTATATTCCAGGATTACCAAATCGGAAAAAGTTTTAACAGAAGTTCCCTTTAATTTTAATATCACAGCAGAAGAATCACTTTATAAACACCTGATCAAGGATATTGATACCCGGGTAAAAGAATTATCTCCAATATTACTGAATGGTATTATTGACCTTGTTTTTAAAGAGCCGACAGGATGGATTATTGTAGACTATAAAACAGATTGCCCTGAATATGAAAAAGATTATGAATATTTAGAAAAAACATATCAAAATCAGATTAATCTTTACGCATATGTCTGGGAAAAGTTAAGCGGGGAAAAAGTGAAAGACAAAATTATATATTTTACATCAAAGCAGAGGTAACCGACAAAGTAAAATTACATTACCGGCTACCTCTGTATTGTCTATATTTTAGCAGAATGAAGATTTATAGCCGCTTGCATATACCTGGAATCCTTTATTCAGAAAATAATCCTTATAATCAATATGGAAGGTATTTACCTGTTCAGCCAAATTTTTATCAACTATAAAATCAAGATTCTCTGCCTTAATAGTTTTATCCTTTTCTTGTTGCTCATCCAGAGCAACACCAAATCTTGGGCCCCCTCAGCCAATACCTGTGATTGCTATGCGTATTTTCTTAGAGGCTTGATTTGCGTCTTTAAGCATCTTGTTCAATTTTTGTACAGCTTCACTTGTTATGTTAATTTCCATTTTTTGCAACTCCTTTAGAATATATTTAAATAAAATTTATTGTATTTACTTTTTAATTTTATTCAGTAGATAATCATAACATTTTTAACAAAAATGTCAAGTTTTATCCATAATTTAGACGCTAAAGAATTGAAATATTGACACTCAATGATATAATTATCAATATATGAATATTTCTTCATATATTGATAATTATTAATTTTATAAAGTTTAATCAGGGAAGGGGGTGAGCAAATGAAAAAAACTATCATGTTATTAATTCTTTTATCTGTAATAACTATGTTTACCAACGGATGTATGCTTCCGTTTTTTGGCAATGAAGCTCCAGTTATTCAGTCAAATCCTCCTGAAACAGTTAAACTGGGCAGTATTTATAGTTACCAGGTAGAAGCAATAGATGACAACAATACTGATTTAAAATATAGTTTAACAGTTTACCCTGAAGGTATGACCATAAACCCTTCAACAGGGGTTATCAGTTGGACACCAACAGAGAATCAATTGGGTGAGAATGAAGTCTCGATAAAGGTAAGCGATGGATGGATGAGTTCAAATCAGGATTTTACGGTTGAAGTAAAAAATTTAGTATTATCTTCTATTAGTGTAAATCCAAACAGCATGGAAATTATCAGACCGGGAACAAAGTTAATAGGTGTAATAACTGCACATTATGATGACGGAACCAGTAGTACTATTAGCAAAGATGAATGTACTTTTGAATCTACAAACACTTCTATAGCTACAGTAAACAGTTATGGCCAGGTTTCAACCGGTTCTTCTACAGGTACAACAGCAATCACAGTAACTTATACAGAAAATGAGATATCAGCAAGTAATTATGTTTCAGTAACAGTAAAAAATCCCACTTATACCGGCGGCTGAGGAGCTAACTAAGACCTGATAGTTTATCAG
>Ga0172382_10005304_pt1 | contig 19297 bp, 13 predicted proteins | sample Leawel138RmetaG_FD_122245 | JGI IMG/M metagenome (GOLD analysis project Ga0172382, IMG submission 122245) | Leachate microbial communities from a municipal landfill in Southern Ontario, Canada - Leachate well 138R metaG | ecosystem: Engineered > Solid waste > Landfill > Unclassified | place...
CCCGGCTGGCGGCGCTGCTTCCGGCGCTGTTCCTGCGGCGCCGGTCCGCGCGGCCCGGGGGCAGGCCGGGCGGGGTGGCCGGCGCCCCGCCGGCCCCGGCCGCCTTCCCCTCCGTCGCCGCGCTCGAGGACGAGGTGCGGGGGTTGCGCGCCGATCTGGCACGGGCGCGCGCCGCGGCGGCGCAGGCCGCGGCCGAGGCAGCGGCCGAGGCCCGGGCGCGCGAGGAGGAGCGCGCGGTGCGCTTTCACGAGACCGCGACGCTGGTGCGCGAGATCGAGGCCGTCCAGATCCGTATCGACGCCCTGCTCGCCAGCCGCTCGTGGCGGCTGACCGCGCCCTTGCGGGCGGTGGGGATCCGCCTGCATCGCCGGCGCCGGGCGCGGGCGCGGCGGGCCGAGCTGCGGCGGGCCGGCGCGCAGCAGGCCGGGGCGCAGCAGGCCGGGGCGCGTCATGCCCGGGGCTGAGCCGGGCTCAGCCGTCGCGCGGCGCCTGCGCGACCAGCCGGGCAAGGCGGCGGCTGCTCGCCCGGATCATGCTGTCGTAGCGGGCATTGCGGAACGACCAGGCGGCGCTGCGCAGCCCCGGATCATGGCCGGCCAGCGCCGGCAGCAGGGTCAGCGCCCGCAGCCCGCCGGCGCGGGACAGGTGGCGGTCGATGGTCCCGCCAGCGCCATCCTCGCCCCCGTCCTCCCATTGCGCGAGATGCCGCAGCGCCCGCTCCCCGAGCACGGTAAGGACGAGGCCGACGTTATGGCTGAACTCGACGAATCGCGCGCCCTGGGCGTCGAAGCTGCGATGGACCCGCAGCGCCGGGGTGACATCGGTGACCAGCCCGCTGAAGAAATCCGCATCGCCGCCGGCAACCGCGCGCTCGGCCAGCGCCAGCCGGGCCGCGAAATCCGGCCCCGGCACGAGATCGTCCTGCGCCACGGTCAGCGCCCCGACCCCGAGCTCGAGCGCGGCCCGCGCCAGCGCCCGGTAGCTCGCCCCGGCGCCGCGCCAGCCCGGCAGGAGCCGGATCCCGTCGACGGGCGCAAAGCCGGGCAGGCCGTGGCGCAGGAAGCTCGCGCGGCGCGAGGGGGTCTCGGGGAGCGACAGGCAGAGCCGCAGCGGCCCGCCCGCCGCCAGCCCCGCGCGCAGGACCGGGCGGTAGTCCACCGCCGCGGCCGGCATCCGGCCGCAGAACACCGCGAGGCGGCGGAAGGCGAGGTCCTGCGCCACCCCCGGCCCCCCGGGCAGGGCGATCACATGCGGCCGCCCCGGCACCCGGTGTTCGAGCGCCGCCAGCAGCCCCCCGGTCCCGGCAAGGACCAGCGCCGCGCGCCCCGCCGCGGCGGGAAACCCGGGCCGGCGCTCGTCCCCGTCCTCCGGCACCAGCAGATCGCAGGGGGCGATGCGGCCCGGATCCCCCGGCAGGCCGAGATGGAGCACCGGGCCGCCGTCCCGCCCGTCGCCGGGGCCGGCGGGCAGCAGGGTCACGCCGATCCCGGTCAGACCCCGGGCCAGCATCGCCGCCCTGGCCTCGGCCCGGGCGCCCCGCGCATGGCGGCAGAGCGGCAGCCGCGCGGGCAGGTCCGGCGCCGGCGGGACGGCGGCAGGACGGTGGCGCAGCCGGGCCGCGATCCCGGCCGCCCCCTCGCTGCCGAGGATCGCCGCGAGGCGGGCCAGACGATGCCGCATCCCGTCCCCGCCCTCTCCGGCGGCCGGCGATGACGCCGCGGCCGCGGCACCGCGCGCTTCCTCCGGCGCCGGCCGGCCTGCGCCGCCTGCTGCCGCGCCTGCGCGCCGGGGCGGCGGCAGGGGCCCGCCGGCACCTGCCCGGCCTCTGGTCACGGCTGAACCGCCGCCTGCCGGCCAGCGCGATGCTGACCGCGCAGGAACTGGCGCTGGCCGGCGACCATGACGCCGCGATCGCCCATGCCCGCCGCCACCTGCCGGCAGATTGCGCCGGGGCGCTTCATGTCCTGCAGGCCAACCGCGCCATCGCCGCCGGGGACGAGGGCGAATGGCTCGTGCAGATGAACCTCTATCTCGCCCCCGGCGGCACCGCGCCGCTGCGGCTGGGCACGGGCAGCGGGCTCCTCGGGCGGCTGACCACCCTGCCGCCGCCACCCGCCGGCGGGGGCCCGCTGGTCAGCGTGCTGATGCCGGCGCGCAATGCCGAGGCGACGCTTGCCGCCGCCGCGCGCTCGATCCTGCGGCAGAGCTGGGGCAATCTCGAGCTGCTGATCGTCGACGACGCGAGCGAGGACGGCACCTGGGCCGTCTGCCTCGCGCTGGCCGGTGCCGATGCGCGGGTGCGCATCCGCCGCAACCCGCGCGCCGCCGGCCCCTATGTGGCCCGCAACCTTGCCCTGGCGATGGCGCGGGGCGCATGGATCACCGGCCATGACGCCGACGACTGGGCCCATCCCGAACGGCTCGCCCGCCACATGGCGGCGGCGGCGGGGCGGCGGGCCAGCGTGACCCATATGCTGCGGCTCGCCCCCGACGGGCGGGTGACGCGGCTGTCGCGGCGCGGCGGCAACTCGCCCGACGGGGCGGCGCAGCTGTGCTATGTCTCGTGCCTGTTCGAGGCCGGCTTCCTGCGCGACACCCTCGGCGGCTGGGATTGCGTGCGCTTCGGCGCCGACAGCGAGATCATCTCGCGCGCCCGGGCCGTGATCGGCGACGAATTCGCGGTGCTGCCGCAGATCGGGATGCTGTGCCTCGACCTGCCGGGCGGGCTGACCAGCGGCGCCGGGCGCGGGCTCTCGGCGCAGGCCGGGCTCTCGCCGCCCCGCGCGGCCTATCGCGCCGCGTTCCGCGCCTGGCACGAGACCCTCGCCACCGCGCCGGCCGCCGCCCGCCTGGCCTTCCCGCCCGCGGGCAGGCGCCCCTTCACCGCCCCGGAGGAGATGGTGGTGCCCCAAGACGCGATCCGCGCGGCGGTGGAGGGATGATGCGGCCTCGTCGCCCCCGGCGCGAGGGCCAGGCCGGGTGCCACGATCCGCGCGGCGGTGGACGGGGTGCCGGGCACAGGTCGGGTCCGGCCCCTCATCCACGCCCCCACGCGACGGGGAGAGCCCGGCCGGAGCCTCGGTATTCCTGATTCGCGGGCCCTGCCCCGCACCGCGCCGCGCGGCACCCCCGCCGGCGAGGCGCCGGGCAGAGGCCGCCGCCGCACCGCGCCCGGTCATGGCGGCATGGGCAACCCCGGCGGCAGCCCCGGCCGCAGGCCCGCGGCACCCCGGGCCCCGGGGCCGGTGACCGCGCCCCGAATCGCCCCCCGGATCGCGCCCCGAATCGCGATCCGCGCCGCGCCGGGCGGGGTGCCGGATGCGGGCTGCCCCTGTCCCTTCGCCCCCCTTCCCGGGCGCGGGCGGCCGCGCGGCCGGGACGGGCAGCGGCGCCCCCCCGGGCCTGCCGCCGCCGCTCGCCGGGGCGGGGTTACAGGCGCAGGTCGCTCTCATCGGCGGCGAACACGCTTTTCAGGTCGCAGAACACATGCGGGTCGCGGCCATAGCGGCGCAGCGCGGCGGCGCCGGCATCGCGCCAGATGTCATGGGCGACGGCAAGCAGGACGCCGTCATAGACCCCCTCGCCGGGGGCCACGAGGTCGATGCCGTATTCGGCGCGCGCCTCGCCCTCGGCGGCCCAGGGGTCGTGGGTATCGACCTGCACCCCGTAGTCGCGCAGCTCGGCGATCACGTCGACCACCCGCGTGTTGCGCAGATCGGGGCAGTTCTCCTTGAAGGTGAGGCCGAGGATCAGCACCCGGGCGCCGTTCACCTGGATGCGGCGTTGCAGCATCGCCTTCACCAGTTGCCCGGCGACATAGCGCCCCATCCCGTCGTTGATCCGCCGTCCGGCGAGGATCACCTCGGGCCGGTAGCCGAGCGATTCGGCCTTGTGGGTCAGGTAATAGGGATCGACGCCGATGCAGTGCCCCCCGACCAGGCCGGGGCGGAAGGGCAGGAAGTTCCACTTGGTCCCCGCCGCCTGCAGCACCGCGTCGGTATCGAGGCCCATGCGGTTGAAGATGATCGCCAGCTCGTTCACCAGCGCGATGTTGAGATCGCGCTGGGTGTTCTCGATCACCTTCGCGGCCTCGGCCACCCGGATCGAGGGCGCCAGATGGGTGCCCGCCGGGATGATGCCGGCATAGAGCGCGTCGACCGCCGCCGCGGCCGCCGGCGTGGAGCCCGAGGTCACCTTGCGGATCGTGGTCAGCCGCCGCTCGTGATCGCCGGGATTGATGCGTTCGGGCGAATAGCCGCAGGTGAAGTCGCGGTTGAAGCGCAGCCCCGAGACCCGTTCGAGGACCGGAACGCAGTCCTCCTCGGTGGCGCCGGGGTAGACGGTCGATTCGTAGATCACCAGATCGCCCGGCTTCAGCACCTGCCCCACGGTTTCCGACGCGCGCAGCAGCGGGGTCAGGTCGGGGCGGCGGTGCGCGTCGATCGGGGTCGGCACGGTGACGATGAAGGTGGTGGCGCGGCGCAGGTCATCGACCTCGGTCGTCAGTTGCAGGTGGTGCGCGGCGGCGAGGTCGTCAGGCGCCACCTCGCGGGTGTGGTCGCGGCCGGCGCGCAGTTCGGCGATCCGCGCGGGCTTCACGTCGAAGCCGATCACCGGGCGGGTCTTGCCGAATTCGACCGCGAGCGGCAGGCCGACATACCCGAGGCCGATGACGGCGAGCGGAGCGGAAGGGGATGTCATCGTGAACCTCGCACCATCATTGCACACCGGGCCGCCGGGGGGCCGGCCCGCCCCGCCTTGCTAGCGGCCAGAGGTTAACCAGTCCATAACGCCGCCTCAGCCGGTGCCGAACAGGTCGCGGGTAAAGACCTTGCCGGCCACATCGGCGAGTTCGGGCACCATGCGGTTGGCGAGGATCAGGTCGCAATCGGCCTTGAACCGTGCGAGATCGCGCTCGACCGGCGAGCGGAAGAAATCGTCGCCCTCCAGAAGCGGCTCGTAGACGGTGACCGGAATCCCCTTGGCCTTGATCCGTTTCATGATCCCCTGGATCGAGCTGTCGCGGAAATTGTCGGACCCGGCCTTCATCACCAGCCGGTAAACGCCCACCCGGGCCGGATGGCGGGCGATGATCCGCTCGGCGATGAAATCCTTGCGGGTGGCATTGGCGTCGATCACCGCCCGGATCAGGTTCTGCGGCACGTCGCGGTAATTGGCCAGAAGCTGCCGGGTGTCCTTGGGCAGGCAGTAGCCGCCGTAGCCGAACGAGGGGTTGTTGTAATGGGTGCCGATCCGGGGATCGAGGCTCACCCCCTGAATCACCGCGCGCGCATCGAGGCCGCGGGCCATGGCATAGCTGTCCAGCTCGTTGAAATAGGCCACCCGCAGGGCAAGGTAGGTATTGGCGAACAGCTTGATCGCCTCGGCCTCGCGCGCGCCGCAGCACAGAACCTCGCAGGGCGAGAGCGCGGCTTCGGACAGCAGGTCCGCGAACCGCCGCGCGGCCGCATCATCGCCGCCGGGGCTGGTGCCGACCACGATGCGCGACGGGTGGAGATTGTCGTGCAGCGCCCGGCCCTCGCGCAGGAATTCGGGCGAGAACAGGATGCGCGTCGTGCCCAGCCTTGCGTTCAGCTCGTCGGTAAAGCCGACCGGCACGGTCGATTTCACCACGATCGCGGCCCCGGGCGGGGCCAGTTCCAGCGCCATGCGCGCCACCGCCTCGACCGAGGCGGTATCGAAACGGTCGGTGGCCGGGTCGTAGGAAGTAGGCGTGGCGATCACCACCACATCGGCCCCCTCGAGCGCGGCAGCCGCGTCGGTGGTGGCATGCAGGTCGAGCCGGCGCTGCGCGAGCCAGTCCGCGGCCTCGGCATCCTCGACCGGCGCCCGGCCCTCGTTCAGCGCCGCCACCCGGCCGGCGTCGATGTCGAGCGCGGCGACCCGGTGCCGCGCCGCCAGCAGCACGGCAAGCGACAGCCCGACATAGCCGATCCCGGCCACGGTGATCCTCACGGCATGTCCCTCGCGCTGCGCCTGCGGTCGCGGCCGGCCCCCGTCATCATGCGGGCGGCAAGCGGGCGGTTTCAAGGGGGGATCGCCGGCCCCCGGCCCCGTCACCCGCGCGGCGGCGCGGCCTGCGCGGCAATCCATACCGCCCGGGCCATGGATTGCTTCGCCGGCGGCTCGCAATGACGGAGGCGGGGGCGGTCGTTCTGGTAGGCCCCGCCGTCATTGCGAGGCGGCGGAGCCGCCGTGGCAATCCATGCGTCCGGCCCATGGATTTCCTCCCCCCGGCCTGCCGAGCGGGCCCGTCCCTCACTCCCGCGCGCGCAGCTTTCCGACATCGGCGGCCAGTCCCGGGCGGCCGATGGCGCGCAGGGCCCGGGCGAGGCGGTCGCGCAGCGCCGGGTCGGGGTGGCGGCTGGCGCGCTGCACCAGGCCGGCAAGGTAGCGGCGGTGATGGCGCCCCTCGCGGTAGAGGGCGTAGAATCGCGCCTCGGTCATCCCGCCCTCGACACAGCCGAGGACGAAGTTCTTGAGCATCCCGATCTGGCGCAGGTATTGCGCGGTGAAATGCGCCGAATGGCGGGCGTGGAGCAGGGTCGCGTTCGGGCCGGCAAGGCGCGCGGCATGGCGGCGGTCCTCGGGGACCTCGGGATCGTGGACGATCCAGGCATGGCCGGCAGCGGACAGGCCGGCGGCGGCATCGGCGAAGGGCCCCGACCAGTCGGCCGCGCTGCCCGAGGGATAGCGCCGGTCCCAGCCGGCGATGCGCGGATCGAGCGTCGATTGCGGCGAGAAGGCGACGACGGTGCAGCCCGGCGCCAGCCCCGCGAAGGCGCAGGCGGCATAGGCGCCCATCGAGGTGCCGCTGAGCACCACCCGCCGGAAGCCATCGAAGAAGCCGCCGTCGGCAAGGCGCTGCATCTCCCCGAGCAGTTGCGGATTCCGGAACCAGTTGGGGCGATAGCACAGCACTCCCAGATGCGACCATTCCTGCTTCGCCGCCAGCTCGTAGCCCCAGGGGTCGCGGTTGCGCACCGGGTTGCGGACGCTCGAGAGGTTGTCGAAGCCGACATAGAGCACCTGCCGGCCGCGCAGGGTGTGCTGGAGCGCGAACTCGTCGTCGGCGATGTAGAAGCCGCGCCGGTGCCGGGTCCGGTGCAGGTCGTCGAGCCAGACCGCCGCGGGCGGCGGCTCGGCCGGTCCGGTGGCGGCCGGGGCCGGCCCGAGCCCGGCGAGCGCGCAGGCATCCGGGGTCAGGAACGGATAGAAGCGACGGCGCATGTGCTCGATCCGCTGCGGGCGCATCCGGCGCATGCCGCGCTTCTTGATCACCGCCCGGGTGAACCGGGTATCATTGGTGCCGTTGTGCAGCACCAGCGAGGGGCAGTCCCCGACCACCACCGCCGGAAAGCGGGTGGCCATGCGGAAATGCCCGAATTCGTAGATGCTCTTGCCCGGATGCCGGATCGCGGCGCCGGCGCTCATGAAATCCACCGGCCAGTCGTAGACCCCGGCCTCGGCCCCGCCGGTGGAACTGTAGACCACGCCATGCGGCCCGGCGACGAAGATCTCGTCGCCGGCCATCCTCTCGGCGGTTTCGGCCCGCATCCGGCGGATGAAATCGACCGCGAGGCAGTCGTCGTCGTCGAGGCGGAACTGCAATGTGCGGGGGTAGGGAATCCGCAGCTCGCGGAACACAGCCCGCTGGGCGGCGGCGGCGGTGGTCACCGGACAGAAGCGCAGCGTGACCTGCGGCACCGTGGCACAGAGCGCGGTCAGCCGGTCGCGATAGCCGTCGGGCATCAGTTCCGACGACAGCACGAGGAAGCGGAAGTCCTGATCGCTCTGGCCGCGCAGCGAGGCCAGGGTCAGCAGTTCGAACGAGCGCAGCCGCGCCTCGAGCCGTTCGGGCGCGAACAGGATGTCGGCCTGCTGCCGCACCACCTGCGCGTCGTCGATCCCCTCGCCCTGATAGGCTTTCCAGTCCCCCCGCCCGAGCAGCGAGAAGCGGCAGATGCCGACGATCCCGGCCTCCTGCTCCGACATGTCCCCTCCCGTCCCGTGCCGCACGGCACCGCGGGCCGGAATCGCCCCGCCCTGCTGCCGCGGCAGGCTGGCAGGCAATCGCGTCCGCAAGACGGCAACGATGCGGCGGACCCCGGCCGATTGTCCCGGTAATCGCGGGAGGGAGGGGAACAGTCCAGTGCCCCGGACCCGTCCCGGTTTCGTCGTTGCGGAACGAATCCATCACTGCCGGGCGGGTGGATTGCCGCGAAGGCTTCGCCTGCTCGCAATGACGGCGGTGAAAGGGGGCGGCGCACGGTGCCCCAACCGCCTTTTCACCTCGGCCCCTCAGGATCGCGCCCGAACATTCCGGAGCGCGCCCATGTCCGACGATCTCTCGCCCAATCTCTCGCTGCCGTTCCTGCTGCCCGGGCAGGCGCAGAAACATGTCACGGTGAACGATTCGCTGCAATTGCTCGACGCGCTGGTGCAGCTCGCGGTGCTGCGCCGCGACCTGCCCGCACCGCCGGCGGCACCCGTGGCGGGGGCGCGCTACCTCGTCCCCGCCGGCGCCACCGGCGACTGGGCCGGGCAGGAGGGGCGGATCGCGCTGCATGACGGCACCGGCTGGACCTTCCTGGTCCCGCGCCCCGGCTGGCGGGCGCGGGTGCTGGCCGAGGGGGTCGATCTGGCCCATGACGGCCTCGGCTGGACCGAGGGGCCGTCGCGGTTCGGGGTGAACGCCACGCCCGATACCACCAACCGGCTGGCGGTGGCGGGCGCGGCCACGCTTCTCACCCATGCGGGCAGCGACCACCGGCTGAAGATCAACCGCGCCGGCGACAACGATACCGCCAGCATCGTGTTCCAGTCGGACTGGACCGGACTGGCCGAGATCGGGCTGGCCGGGGGCCCGGACCTCGTCATCAAGGCGTTCGACGGCACCACCTGGTATGAGGCGCTGCGGGTCGGGGCCGCCGGGCGGACGCTGGTCGCCGACGGCGCGGAACTCTACCACCGCGGCAACATCCTCGGCCCGGTGGCGCAGGCCGCCGGCGCGCCCGCCGGTGCGGTGCTCGAACGGGGCAGCACCGCGGATGGCGAATGGCTGCGGCTCGCGGACGGAACCCAGATCTGCAGCCATGCCATGACCGCCTCGGACATGGCGGCGACGGTCTGGACCTATCCCGCCGCCTTCGCGGCGCCGCCGGTGCTGAGCGGGACCGCCGAGGCCACGGTGCTGTCGGTCCTGTGCCTCGACGGCGCGCCGGGGACCGCGGCGGCCGGCTTCAGCCTGCGCGACGCCGCCGGCCTGCGCCGCGCCGACCGGGTGCACCTGCTGGCGGTCGGGCGCTGGGGGTAGGGGCCCGGCCGCTTCCGTCAGTGCGAGGCCGCACAGCGGCCGTGGCAATCCATCCGCCCGGCGCTCCCCCCGTCATTGCGAGGCGGCGCAGCCGCCGTGGCAATCCATGGGCCGGGCGATGGATTGCTTCGCTGGCGCTCGCAATGACGCGAGAGGCGACGGCGAAAGGGTCGCATTGCGCGGGCCGGTCCGGGCGGCGATCATCCGCCATGCCCGAGAAAGCCGCCCCCGCCGCCCTGCCCCCCAAACCCGCGAGCCGGGCGGGGCGGGTGCCGCTCTGGCGGCATCTGGCGCTGTTTCGCGACGACATCCTCTCGTCGCAGCCGGCGCGGCTCTACGGCGCCTGGATGGCCGAGTTCCGCACCCCGCTCTTTCACAGCTTCCTGTGCAACGATCCCGATCTGGTCGCGCTGATCCTGCATGGCCGACCCGGCGATTTCCCCAAATCCGCCATGGTGCGGCAGGGGCTGCTGCCGCTGCTGGGCCGTTCGGTGATGGTGACCAACGGCGCCCTCTGGGAGCGGCAGCGCCGCATCCTCGACCCGGCCTTTGCAGGCGGGCGGGTAGCCGAGACCTTCCCGGCCATGCTTGCCGCCGGACAGGCGGCCGCGGCGCGGCTCGTCCCGGGCGCGCAGGACATCCAGCCGTTCTGCGGCGAACTGGCGCTCGACGTGGTGATGCGCACCACCTTCTCGCTGCCGGTCGAGGACGAGGCCGCCGCCGTGATCCTGCGCCGGTTCCGCGACTTCATCGCCACCCGCCCGATCATGAGCCTCGCCTCGCTGCTGCCCTTGCCCGGCTGGCTGCCGCGCCCGCGCAACCGCCGCGCGCTGGCCGCCGCGCGCGACGTGCGCGCGCAGATCGCGGCACTGGTGCAGGCGCGCCGCGCCGCGATCGCCGCCGGCACCGCGCCCGACGACATGGCGACCGCGATCCTTACCATGCGCGATCCGCAGACGGGGGAAACGCTCGGCGACGAGGAAATGGTCGATCAGGTCGCGACCTTCGTGCTTGCCGGCCACGAGACCACCGCCGCCTCGCTGGCCTGGACGCTCTACCTGCTCGCCACCCGTCCCGAGGTGCAGGACCGCGCGGCGGCCGAGGCCCGCGCCTTCGCCGCGGACCCGGGCTATGCGCGCATGATCGCCCTGCCCTTCCTGCGCGATGTCTATCGCGAATCGCTGCGGCTCTACCCGCCGGTGCCGATGATCGTGCGCGAGACCGCGCAGGAGGAACGCTTCCGCGGCCGCAAGGTGCCGAAGGGCGCGCAGGTGACGATCTCGCCCTGGCACCTGCACCGCCACGAACGGCTGTGGGAGCGGCCGGACGCATTCGATCCCGACCGCTGGAAGGACCCCGCGACCGTGCACTGTGCCCATGCCGCCTATGTGCCGTTCTCGGCCGGGCCAAGGGTCTGCATCGGCGCCGGCCTCGCCCGGATCGAGGGGCCGCTGCTGCTGGCGCTGCTGCTCGCCCGCTGGAAATTCACCCCCGACGGCCCGCCCCCGGTGCCGATGGCACACCTGACCCTGCGCGGGCGCGACGGCATCAGGCTGCGGCTGGCGCGGCGGGAATGATTCGTCACCGCGGGCCGCGGGCGAATCCATCCATGGCCCGGGGCGGTGGATTGCCGCAGCGGCCTCGCCGCCTCGCAATGGCGGCAAGGCCCTGCCGCCCACTCCCTCAGGGATGGATCGAGATCCTCAGCCCCAGCGCCCGGGCGACCTTCAGAACCGTGGCGAGGGTCGGATTGCCATCGCCCGACAGCGCCTTGCTGAGGCCGACCCGGCTCATCCCGACCTCGCGCGCCAGCGCGGTCATGTTGCGCGCGCGCGCCACCACCCCGAGCGCACGGGCGACCACGGCCGGATCGTCGCCGCCTTCCGCCATGACCGCCTCGAGATAGGCGGCAATGTCATCGTCATCCTTCAGATAGTCCGCGCTATCGTAGCGGGCGAACCGTTCCTGTGCCGCCTGTTCCCGCATCATGTCAGTCCCTCCATTGCGCGGCGAGCGCGCGCGCCTCGCGGATGTCGCGGTCCTGCGACGACTTGTCGCCACCACACAGCAGCACGACCAGCACCGCGCCCCGGCGGATGAAATAGACGCGGTAGCCCGGCCCGTAATCGATCCGGAGCTCGGACAGCCCGCCGCCCACGGGCGCGACATCGCCGGGGTGGCCCGCCGCCAGACGATCAAGCCGCGCCGCGATCCGCGCGACCGCGCGGCGGTCGCGCAGGGCCGACAGCCAGCGGTCGAAGGTCTCGCTCCGGATCAGCTCGGCCATGACGGGCAACATAGCCGATGCCGCGGCGCCTGACAACTATAGTTATCACTCACCGGCCCCGCTCAGGTCCGCGCGTAGATATCCTCGTAGCGGGTGATGTCGTCCTCGCCCAGATAGGCGCCGGTCTGGACCTCGATCAGGACCATCGGCACCTTGCCGGGATTCTCGAGCCGGTGTTTCGCGCCGAGCGGGATGTAGACCGATTCGTTTTCCGCCAGCAGCCGCACCTCGTCCCCGACCGTCACCCGCGCGGTGCCCTCGACCACGATCCAGTGTTCCGAACGGTGGACATGGGATTGCAGCGACAGGGCCGCGCCGGGGTGGACATGGATGCGCTTGACCTGAAAGCGGCCGGCCAGCACCAGGGTCTCGAACCAGCCCCAGGGGCGGTGGTCGCGGGGGAAGCTCTCGGCCTGTTTCACGCCGCGGGCGCGCAGAAGGCTGACCGCCTCCTTCACCTCCTGCGCGGCATTCATGTCGGCGACCAGCACCGCGTCATGCATGGCGACCGCGACCACGCCCTTCAGCCCGATGCCGACCAGTTCGACCTCCCCGCTCTCCGAGCGCAGCAGCGTGTCCTCGCAGCCGATCGCGGTGGTGCGGGGCGAGAGCGCGTTGCCGGCGCCGTCGCGCGGGCTTTCCTGCCAGACCGATTGCCAGCCGCCCAGATCGCTCCATTCGCCGGCATAGGGCACGACGCTGAGATTGCCGGCCTTCTCCATCACCGCATAGTCGATCGATTCGCCCGGCACCGCCGCCCAGAGCCCGGGGTCGAGGCGCCAGAAGCCGAGGTCGCGGGTGCGGGCGGCGAAGGCGGCCTCGACCGCGCGCAGGATGTCGGGCGCATGGGCGCGGAAGGCATCGAGCAGCACATCGGCCCGGGCGAGGAAGATGCCGGCGTTCCACAGATGCCGCCCGCCGCCGAGCAGCGCCGCGGCGGTGGCGGCATCGGGCTTCTCGACGAAGCGGGTCAGCGCATGGACGCCGGGGGCACGGGCGGCCCCGGTCTCGAGCCAGCCATAGCCGGTCTCGGCGCGGGTCGGGCGGATGCCGAAGGTGACGATCCGGCCGGCCCGGGCCTCCTCGACCCCGGCCATGACCGCGGCGCGGAAGGCATCGGCATCGGGAATCGCGTGATCGGCCGGGGCCAGAAGGACGAGGCCCTGCGGATCGCCCGCGGCCACCTGCAACGCGGCCAGCGCGGCGGCGGGGGCGGTGTTGCGGCCCTCGGGCTCGATCAGCACCGCGCCGGGGTCGGTGCGCAGCGACGCAAGCTGCTCGGTGACGATGAAGCGGAACTCCTCGCCGGTGATGATGAGCGGCGGCGCGAAGCCCGGGCCGGCCAGCCGCTGCACGGCCTCCTGGAACAGGCTGCGCTCGCCCAGAAGCGGCGCGAACTGCTTGGGATAGCTCTTGCGCGACAGCGGCCAGAGCCGGGTGCCCGAGCCGCCGCACAGAAGGGTGGGGGTGATCATCATGCCCTCCGCCGGATGTCCGGCCCAGAGAGCGGGAAACCGCCCGCAAGGGCAAGGGCCGCCGGCACCTCCGGCCGGATAATCATGCCGGATGCGGGCAATCCACCCGCACCCTCGCGCCCGTCATGCCCCCGCCTGGAGCCGCAGGATGCGCATCTCGTCCGGGGCCGGGCCGGCGCGGGGCAGCACCGCGTCGCGGGGCAGGCGCAGGCGGGCGAGCAGGGCGAAGCTTTCGGCGTCGTAATGGCGGAAGGCGCGGATGTCGCGCGCGGCATGGACCCCGGCGCCGGGCAGCCGGGTGACGGCGCCGCGCTCGATCCGCTCGCCGTCCACGCACCGGACCGCGGCTTCCAGCCGCGCCGGGTCATGCGCGCGCCCGGGGGCGAAGGCGGCAAGGAGGCGGGCCAGCGCCGCCTCGGGATCGGCGGTCAGGTCCTCATACCGCAGCACCGGCTGGCCCCGCGCCAGCGCCCAGTCGACCCAGCGGCTCCGGAACGCCTGCCAGGCGCCGAAACGGTGGCTGGCATGGCGCAGGAAACCGGCGCGGCTGTCCTCGCCGCCGGCGCGCACCACCAGTTCGAAATCCGAGACCACCGCGGGCAGGAAATCCCGCCACTGGACCAGATAGCGCCGCCCGGGGTCGCGTGGCAGGTCGGCGGCGAAATCGTGGCTCTTGCTCAGGTGGATATCGGCACGGGTGCAGGGCAGGCGCCCGCAGCAGGCGGCAGAGGTGTGGTAGTGCTGGCAATAGCCGAACCCCTCGCCCAGCGCCGCCTGCAGCAGCCGCACCGCGAGGTGATGGCCCGAGCGCGGCCAGCTCACGCCGATATGCGGGACGAGTCCGGGATCGGGCCGGCGCGCGGGCTGCGGCGGAATCCCGGTGGCGAAGGCGGGGCCGGACATGACGGCATCCTGCCGCGCGGGGGGAGGGGATGCAAGCCAAGGTTGTGCTGGGCGGACCCATTCCCGGGATTTTCTGCGAAAATCCACCAAAGCACACGCAAAGGTTGCATCCCCGCCACCCCCGCGCATACACTCCATGGTTGTGCCCCTTGCTGCCGGGGCGCTCGGCCCGGGGGCCCCGCATGCGCTTCGCCACCGCTATTCCGACGCTCGCGCGCCATGCCGCCCTCGCCCTTGCGCTGGCCGGCTGCGCGGCCTTTCCGCGCGGTGCCGGGCTGGTGGACGAGGTGCTCGCCCCGCCGGCCGCCGGGGCCCCGGGCTTTGCCGTCGCGGCGGTGAGCGGCGACAATCTCGCCCGGCTCGCCGCCTGGCCGCTGCCCGGCGCCCCCGTCCTGCCCTGGCCCGCGGGCGGCCCGGCCGCCGCCGGCACCGCCATCGCCCCCGGCGATACGGTCAGCCTCACGCTCTGGACCGCCGAGGAGGGCAGCCTGCTCACCGCGCCCGGCCAGCGTTCGGTGAGCCTCCCGGGGCTGCGGGTGCCGGCATCGGGCCGGCTGTTCCTGCCCTGGCTGGGCGAGACCGCGCTCGCCGGCCTCAGCCCCGATGCGGCGCGCGCGCGGATCGAGGCCGGCTATCGCGCCACCATGCCCTCGGCGCAGGTGCAGTTGCAGGTCGAGGAGGGGCGGCAGAACGCGGTGAGCCTCGTCTCCGGCGTCACCCGTCCCGGGAGCTATCCGCTCGCGGCCGGCGGGGCCACGGTGCTGCAGATGCTGGCCGAGGGCGGCGGCGTCGTCCCGGGGCTGAACAATCCGCAACTGCGCCTGCACCGGGGCGGCCGGGTCCACGGCGTGGCGCTCGAACGGCTGGCGGCCGAGCCGGGCCTCGACATCGCGCTGCGGGGCGGCGACCGCCTGCTCGCCCTTGCCGACGAGCGGGTGTTCCTCTCGCTCGGGGCTGCCGGGCGGCAGGCGCGCCATCCATTCCCGCACGACGGGGTGAGCGCGCTCGACGCGCTCGCCATCATCGGCGGGGTGACGCCGACCCGGGCCGATGCCCGCGCCATCCTGATCCTGCGCCACTACCCCGCCGGCGCATTGCGCACCGACGGCAGCGGCCCGGAAAGCGCGCGCATGGTCTATACCATCGACCTGACCACCGCCGACGGCCTGTTCAGCGCCGGGCGGTTCCGCATCGCTGCCGACGACCTGCTCTATGTCAGCGAAAGCCCGCTGATCGGCACCCGCGACCTGCTCGCGCTCGCCGGCGCGGTGTTCGGCCTGCACGAGCGGCTTGCCGGGGACTGAGCGGCTTCACCCTTTCTCAACCCTGCCGTGATCTGTGTGGCCCGCCAGCCCTGCGGAGCCGCCATGCCCACTGCCTTCATCACCGGAATCACCGGCCAGGACGGGGCCTATCTCGCCCGGTTCCTGCTGCGCCGCGGCTATGCCGTCCACGGCGGGATGCGCCGGGTCTCGCAGCCGCGGCTCGCCCGGCTCGAACGGCTGGGTATCGCCGGGCGGGTGCGGCTCCACGAATTCGACCTGCTCGAACCGGGCAGCATCCTGCGCGCGGTGCGCGACCTGCGCCCGGACGAATTCTACAACCTCGCGGCGCAAAGCCATGTCGCCACCTCATGGGAGCTGCCGGTGCTGACCGCGCGCACCAACGCCCTCGCCGTGGCCGAGATCCTCGAGGCGCTGCGCCTCTTCTCGCCCCGGACCCGGTTCTACCAGGCCTCGACCTCCGAGATGTTCGGCAATGCCGCCGCCACCCTGGACGAGGGCGCGCCGTTCCGCCCGCGCTCGCCCTATGGCGCCGCCAAGGCCCATGCCCATCACCTCGCCGTCAACTACCGCGAGAGTTTCGGCATGCATGTCTCGGCCGGCATCCTCTTCAACCACGAAAGCCCGCTGCGGGGCGAGGAATTCGTCACCCGCAAGCTCACCCGCGGCCTTGCCCGCATCGCGCGCGGGGGCGCGGGGGGTCCGGTCCGTCTCGGCAATCTCGACGCCGCGCGCGACTGGGGCTTTGCCGGCGATTACGTCGCGGCGATGTGGCGCATGCTGCAACGCGGGACCGGCGGCGATTACGTCATCGCCACCGGGGTCGCGACCAGCGTGCGCGGCTTTGCCCTTCTCGCCGCAAGGGCGCTGGGGCTCGACCCCGTGTCCGAGGGCGAGGGGATGCGGGAACGCGCCTTCGACCGCCGCTCCGGCCGCTGCCTGTGGCAGGTCGCGCCCGACCTCTTCCGCCCGGCCGAGATCGACCGGCTGCGCGGCGATGCCGCCCGCGCCGGCCGCGACCTCGGCTGGACCCCCCGGGTCGGGGTCGAGGGTCTGGCCCGGATGATGGCAAGGGCCGATCACGATGCGCTGGCCTGACCGCCCCATGCCATGGCCGGCGCGGCTGCGGCACCTGGCGGCGCGGCTGCGCGACCGGCTGCGGCCGTGGCGCGGCCATGTCGACGGCGAGATCGGCGGTGCCCTGACCGGCTGGGTCGCGCTGCGCGACCCGCGCGCGCCGGCACCGCAGGTCGGGCTGTTCGGCGCCGGCGGCCTGGTCGCCCGCACCACCGCCAATCTCCTGCGCGAGGATCTGCGTGCCGCCGGCATCGGCAGCGGCTGCCACGGCTATGCCTTCCCGCTCGACCCGATGCTGCGCGCCGCCGGCCCGCTCACCCTGCGGCTGCTCGGCCCGCAGCGGGCGCGAATCGGGCGCTGGCGCCCGGCGGGCCCCGGCGCGGCACCGCCGCCGCCCGCCGGCCCGCCGCTCGCCATGCTGCTTCACGGGGCGCTGATGCGGCTCGCCGCCACGCCGGACGCCCCGGATGACCGGGGTGCCCCCCTGCCGCCCCTCAGCCGCCACCGCGCCTTCTTCACCCTGCGCAACCATGTCGAGGGCGGCGCCCTGCCGCCGCTGATGACCGCCTGGTGCGACCATATCCGCCACCGCCACCGGCAGGACGCGGCCTTCCCGCTCGCCGATCCCGCGACCCCGGCGCATTTCCTGCACTGGTATCTCGCCGCCTGCGGGCCCTTGCGGCAGGGCGCGCGGATTCCGCTCTCGGCCGGGCAGATCGCCTGGCTGAACCGGCGCGATCCCGGGGCGCCGTTCCCGCGCGCGGTGATGATGTTCCTGCACCTGCATCCCGCGCCCCGGCGCGACGGGGACCGGGACTGGCACGAGTCCGTCGCCTTCTGGTGGGCCGCGCATCAGGCGCCGGCGCTGCATGCCGAGGATTGCCTCGTGCCGGAGGAGATCGCGGCCCGGCTCGCCCGGCTGCCGGAGGACGGCCCGCCCGACTGGCCGCTCACCCCGTTCCTGATCCGGCTGCGGGCCGAAACCCCGGCGCTCCTGCGGCTCGACCCGGCGCGGGCGGATGACCGCCGCACCCTCACCCTTGCCGCGATGCTGCTGGCGGTCGACTCGCCCGGCATCCTGCGCTTTCTTCCGGGGACGAGCATCGCCCGGGCGCTGGCACCCGCCGCGCCCGATGCCGCGGGCCCGCTCGCCACCCTCGCCGCCGCGCTCGCCCCCGGACTGCCGCCGCTGACGCTAGCGCGCTATGGCGCCGCGCTGCGGGCGCGCGGCTTCGATCTCGGGGGGTGCCGCTTCCTTGCCTTCACGCCCGAGGGGCACCGGCTCGAAGCGGCCCGCCATCCCCGGCCCGGCGGCGCGCCGGTGCCGGTGCAGGTCATCGGCCCGTTTCGCAAGGCATCCGGCCTTGGCCAGGCTGCGCGCGCCACTGCCGCGGCGCTGCGGGCGGCGGGGATCGTGCCGCATTGCGTCGATTTCGGCCTCGACAACCCCGCGCCCGAAGGGTTCGACCCCGGAGAGCCGCACGGGCCCCTGCGCCCGGCGCATGTGAACATCCTGCACCTGAACGCCGAGACCCTGCCGCTCGCCTTCGCCATGCTGCCCGACGTGTTCTCGGGGGCGCGCAACATCGCCTACATGTTCTGGGAGCTCGACAGCCCGGCCGCCTGCCACCATCTCGCCTTCGCGTTGCTGGACGAGATCTGGGTCGCCTCGGATCACGGCGTGGCCGCCTATGCGCCCCATGCCGGGCTGCCGGTGATCCGCATCGGCCTGCCCGCGCCGCGCCCGGCCCGGATCCCGCGCGCACGGGCGCGCGCCGCGCTCGCCGCCCGCACCGGCGGCGGTGGCTTCATCGCGATGGCAAGTTTCGACAGCTTCTCCTTCGTGCAGCGCAAGAACCCGCTCGGCGCCATCGCAGCGTTCCGCATGGCCTTCCCGGACGATCCCGCCGCGCGGCTGCTGCTCAAGACCCAGAACCGCCGCCGGGTCGCCGATCCGGCGCAGGCGGCGGTCTGGGCGGCGATCGACCGCGCGATCCGTGCCGATCCGCGCATCACCCTCATGGACGAGACCATTGCGCGCGCCGATCTCATGGCGCTGATGCGCGGCGCCGATGTCTACCTGTCGCTGCACCGGGCCGAGGGCTGGGGTTTCGGCATGATCGAGGCGATGGCGCTCGGCGTGCCGGTGCTGGCCAGCGGCTATTCCGGCAATCTCGCCTATTGCCGCGCCGATACTGCCTGGCTGGTCCCGGTGCAGGAGGTCGAACCCGCGCCCGGCGACTACATCTTCACCCGCAAGGGCCAGAAATGGGCCGAGCCCGACCTGCCCGCCGCCGCCCGCCTGCTGCGGCAATTGCGCGCCGACCCGCAAGAGGCGCGCCGCCGCGCCGCAAACGCCCTGCGCCTCTTGCGCGCGCGGTTCACCCCGGCGGCGATCGGCGCGCATATGGCCGCGCGCCTGCATCCGCATCTGCGCCCGTCAGGCGAAGAGGAACATGTCCGCAGTCAGCCCGGCGCTGTCGACATGGTGGAAGATGATCTCGACCCCCTGATCGGCGAACACGGCATCCGCGCCGCGCTGCCCGACATGGGCAAGCGCCTCGGCAGCCGAGCCGTAGCCGAAGCCCTGCAGCTCGATCATGTCCCACGGCTCGAGGTCGAGCACCCGCTGCACCCCGCCATCCTCGCGCGCGAAGACGAAGGTATCGGCCCAGAGCCCGCCGGCGAGGATGTTGTCGCCGGCCCCGCCCTCGAGCCGGTCGTCCATCCCCTGCGCCCGCATCCAGTCCCGCAGTCCGGCCGCGCTCATGGCGGTGAACTCGGGGCTGCCGGCGATCCCGGCCACCACCTCGGCCCGGCTCGCGCCGGCGCGCAGCCGCGCCACCCAGTCGGCAAGCCCGGCCTCGTCGGGCTCGCGGCCGAGGATCAGCTCATAGGCCCGGGTGACGAATTCGGGATTGCTGCCGCTGCCCGG
>Ga0172382_10005305_pt1 | contig 19296 bp, 19 predicted proteins | sample Leawel138RmetaG_FD_122245 | JGI IMG/M metagenome (GOLD analysis project Ga0172382, IMG submission 122245) | Leachate microbial communities from a municipal landfill in Southern Ontario, Canada - Leachate well 138R metaG | ecosystem: Engineered > Solid waste > Landfill > Unclassified | place...
TAATAAAAAATATGTTAATGATTTATTTGAAATTGCTAAAAATTATATTGAAGAATATATTACACCAGAAGTTAAATCTATTGGTATTATGGACATTATACCAATTAAAATTGTTTCTCCAACATATTATAATTACGGTTGTGATAACTTATATTTTGATGTTAGGGTTGATTTAAATAGAATAATTAACGATATCAAAAATATGTCTGAAGAACAGATTGAAAAAGTCAATGAATTCTGTTATGAGCATTTTAGGTCTGTTTCCGGCTTTATTTCATTTATGCCAAAGAATTATGACGATATGTTGTTAAGACTTGAAAGTAATAAAGATATTGAACGTGGTGTAAGTGCTTATTTTTGTTTTAAACTTGATGATTATTTTGAAGATTGGATGGGAACATGGTTTGAGTATGTCAATGATAATTTAAGTTACTATACTGAATATCTCAGTGATGATATGCCGGATGAAATATATGAAAAAATAAGAGCTGAAATTGAAGGTGAGGATGTTAATTGGGATGGAGAAGAATTAAATGAAGCGAGATTAAAAAAACGAATTATACAAACACCAAGAAATGTGTTAACTGGAGATAAAGCTAAAAACGTGTTTAAGTATATTTTAGATTATAACGCTGAACATGGTACATATCCAGAAGATAAAATTGGTTATGTTGGTTATTATAAAGATGGTAATTGGTGGGTTGCTTGGGATAACACTGGAGACGAACCATTTGAAGAAATTTTTGACACTGAAGAAAAAGCTAAGATGTGGGTGGTAGGTGAATTTGATATATTCAATCTTTGTCCAGAATGTGGCGGCGTTGGTTGTCAAGCATGTAAAAATACTGGTTATCAATTAAACCAACAACCATCAAATAATTTTCAACCAAAATTTGATGTTCTTCGTGAGGTAAGATTAAAAAAACAATTAAAGTCAGTTCTTGATATGAATGATCAAGAGATTGTGATTGGTGATGATGTTGAAGTTGAGTCGCCTAATGTATTTGATTTATGGAATAATACTTTTGTTGGTACCGTTGTCAGTATTAGCTATGACGATAATTATGTTACTGTTAGGGATCAAGAAGATATGTATTATGAAATGCCGGCCATTCAAGTACAAATAATATAAAAAAAGGGGCTGAAGCCCCTTTTTCTTTATCTAATTAAGTTATCATCGTTACCAATCACAGGAATTTCATCTTCTATGCATACTTCATTAGTTTGTTCGGTTGGGGTTATTGTAGGATCACTACATAATTTTCCTGTTTTTTCATTATCATAACCACGTATCCATTCTTCTGTTGAAAATAAACTACTATTTAATACTTTTGGTCCATTAATTTCTAATTTTAGAATTTTCATAATATTATCCGGGAGATTAACTTCTATTGAATCGATTTTATTGTCTAAAGCATCCCAAAAAGAAACAACATGAGCTAATCCACCATAATTTTTTGTATAGTCGATAAATAATGCGACTTTATAATTATTTTTTCGATTTATTATATAAATTAAATTACCACGGTTTGAATAGTCATAAAAATAATGTATATCATTTTTCATTGATGTACACCATTTAGTCGTTGCCCCGTAAGCTAACGATGCTTGAAACGATAATGGTTTTAATACTAACCATTCGTTATCACGATATAATTCATGAATTTCATTTTTTAATTCTTTTTCTAGTAATTCAATATCAACAATTGATACGGCGTTACTAATATCGTTAAAAGAATTATATTTTTGAATGTCTTTTAATTTCACTCGATTATTTTCACAATGTTCATGAAATGACCATAATGTTTCAATATTTTCTTTTTGTAGTGTTTTGAAAATAAAGGTAAGAATGTATCTTTCAAATTCGGTTTTATTCCTTATTTTTTGATAAATGTCATGAAGTTCTTCGGAAGGCTCTGGGATTAAATTATTTTTGTTAAGTTCTTCACGTTGAATTATCGCTTTTTTAAATTCTTTAATTAAGAATTCTGTATATTTGTTTGTCTTTGAAGGATCAAGGATTGATAAAAAGTCAACAAGACTAAAAGTTAAATCCTTGTTTTGTGTTTTTAATTGATTTTTACCCATAATTAATTTTTTCACTTTAAATAATTTATTTATATTGGAAATATAATATTTTAAAATTAAAAAGTCAAATAGTTGATGATATTTATATTTAAAATAAATGTATTAAATGGAAAATTTAACTTGGGAATATTTGGAGGCAAACGCTCCAGACTTAATAAAAGACATTTTAGAAGGTTTAAAACAACATAAAGAAACCCCGAAATACCATCCGGAAGGTGATGCTTATACGCATATTAAAACAGTTGTTGAACGATTAGAACAAACGGGTGATATTAATTTAATATTAGCTGGTTTTTTTCATGATCTCGGTAAATTAGAAGCTGCACAACCGTCTGATGATGGTGATTTTAATACGTCATATGGACATGAAGACATTAGTTCAAGGTGGGTAATAAAATATAAGGATTGGATTGAAGAATTAGGCGGTAATCCTTATATTGTTGGTGATATTGTTAAAAACCATATGAAAATTAAATTTGATTCGTTTAATAAAAAAGAACGAGCTAGAATTAATCGACAAAAAGATCCTGCTGATGATAAAACAATATTTCAAAAATTAAATACTTTTATGCGCGCTGATAACATGAATCAAGATTTTAAATTAGACGAAGCTAGATTAAAAAAAGAAATAAAATATAAAATTGATCCAGTAAAATTATTATGTGGCGAAGCTAGACGAAACTTACCAATATTATATAACATTGAATGTCATAATAATGTTATAGTTATTGAAAATCTTTTTGGGAGAGATAAAAGAACCGTACAACTTTGGGTTGTTAAAAATACTGGAAATATAATTGTTTATCGATTTTTAAATGGCTCAAAACTTAATTATCACCAACCAAAAATGTATGTTACAGATTTTATTAATAATGGTCATCTGTTAAAAGAAATACTTTTTATTAAAAACGTTGATCAAGACTTACAAGAAGTTAAATTAAAAAGAAAATATAAACCAAGATATTATAATTTATTTGATTTACAGACAAACAATTATTTATGGACTGGTAAAAATAGTACATCACTTGCTGAATTAAGAGATGCGTTTATTGATTATATTAGTATTGATTATATGCCAGATGAAGATATGCCAGAAGACCCAAATGAATGGTATAAAGATATTAATATTATTGATTTAGCCGATCAATGGGAGTTTGAAATACATTGTACAAATAAACCAATAGTATATGATATGGATAGTGATGATTTTTGGTATCCAGAAACTGAAAATGATTATGAACTTATAACATTAAATGAAGCTCGATTAAAAAAAGAATTTAAAAAATATTTTCAATATCAACCATTTATTAGAACAACAGATCAACAATATGGTGATAATATTTGGGGCGTTAAACGTGAAGAATTTATGGATTGGTTAGATAATTATGGTATTAATGATTCATCAATACAAGGCATGGCTGATGAAATTGAAAGAAATTCAATTGTTATTGATTTTGTTGATGATGAGTGGCGAACTGTTGAACCTAAAGAGAGAGAAAGGGTGTGGAATGGCGTTGAAAATGATCTTAAATATGATATAATTCAAATGAAATTTGATCAAGAAATATCAATAAAATTATATTATTATCCATTTGAAAATGATGATAACCTTTTAACACTTAGAGTTAGCTTTAATCAACCATATACTTGGCTTAATGGTGATGAACAATTAACTGAAGCTAGATTAAAAGGAACACCAAAAAAACTAAAATCTTGGGGTGAATTGAAGGTCGGAGATTATGTTAAAGCATTAGTTAGTGTTAAAGATAATCACACTAATGAAAATATTATAACTAAAGACAAATTTTATGAAATTACCAGAATTACTATGTCGTCAATTACAGTTAAAGCAAATACTGGTCGTAATTGTACGAGTATGCGCAGTAGTAAAAAATTATTTCAAATTAGACCAACAAAACTTAATGAAATTAAATTAAAAAAAGATTTTAAAATTAATATTGGTGATAAAGTTGTTTTCGAATCTGAATTTATAAATGATTGGGAGCAAAAAAGTAAAAGATTAAGAAACCAAATAAGAAATGAAGCAAACGATATTAATAAAAAACATTTAAACGATTTATTGGATGTTTGTGAATTAGATTTGGTTTTTTTGTATAAACATGAAAATATCCCGGGTGAAATTTCAGGTATCCAAAATGATATTATTCGAGTTAGTTGGGGTAATGTTGAAAAATTAATGCCGCTAAAATATTTTAAAAAATATCGTGATTTATCTGAAGCTGAAATTAAAATAAAACCAGAATTAAATGAAGAAGTACAGTTTGAATATTTTTCTGATGGTATTAGATATGACGCACTAAAAGATGCATTAAATGATGAATTATGGGATGATAATGAACATGTATTAGAAACTGATCTTCAAGATGCTGAATGGTTAACAATGATTTTAAATAAAAAAAATTATCTTGATTATTATGAATTATTTGTTCAAGAGTGCTGGAACGCTTTATATCAAAAAGAAGAATATAAGGGTTTAAATAATCAAGATGCTGTACATAAATTAGTTACTGATCGATTTACTAAAATTGCTGATGCTTTGGGTTTAATTATTCAAGATTGGTTATTTGATGGTGATATTTTAAATATTGAGTTTAAAAAAACACCTAAAACAACATTATTAAATGAAACTTATTCATTAAAATCATTAAAACGATTTGAGGTTAAAGATAATTTTGTAACATTTGGTTTTAAAAAAATTCCGGCATATAACTTTATCAATAAAAATAGAAATTTTATTACCTATGTTATTTTAACATATAATCGACAACAATTAAAATATTATCCACAATCAAATACATTTTTTGTCGTTAGACAGGGTGATCAAATTAAAGACGTTGATTTATCAAGAGTTAAGTACCACACAATTTATATGAATAATGATTGGATAACTGGTTTAGATATCGAACGATTAATGAAATCAAAACATACAATAGATGTTAAAGAACTAAATGGTGCAATATATCATTATGTTTGGGATCCAGAAACAGAAAAAGAGAAAATTGATGGGGTTTATCGTATAAATAAAGAAACCGGACATCTGGAAGATTATTTAACTGAAGCTAAATTAAAAGGAACACCAATCAATGGTGTTATTGAAGTTAAAAAGTTTGGTCCAGTAACGGTTACCGCTACAAAGGTAAGAGAAAAAACAGATATGGATAAAACCGGTCAATATAAAAATAAAATTAAATTGGATTACGAGATTGATGGAATAAAAAAACCGCCGACTTTGATATATAATTCGTATGATAAACACAAATATTCAGATTATTTAGAAAACAATAAAAAATGGGATCAATGGATGTCAGTTCTTCAAGAATATTGGGGTGAAATTAAAAAATATTTTGAAGATAAGGGATATCACCTCTGGACATATTAATATCAGTGAACTACCCATTTGCTAAAGACAAATGGGCTTCGGGGTTCGCTTTAAAGTATCCTTGATAGGATTCGAACCGGGAAACTTGGTGCTTAAAACCAATACGGTTGCCAATTACGTCATGGGGGTAAAATAACACCACTAAACATTCTAAACTGTTTGTAAGACAGTCGCCTATACCATTCGGCTACTCGACCAAGAGTTTTGGTGGTCAAGATGGGAATCAAACCCACACTTAGTTTTATGGTATTCTAAGTGGCGTTTTAAATATTTTCAAAGAACTTAATGTGGCCCACCTCGGAGTCGAACCGAGACTGTATCTTACGTTGCCCTTGATCCTAAGTCAAGCGGGTTTGCCAATTTCCCTAGTGGGCCATTTTAAAATTTGCACAATAAAAAACCTAAAATTTGCACAATAATTTGGGTGTTTAACCGGGCTCGAACCGGTGATAACAGAACCACAATCTGTCGTGTTACCAACTACACCATAAACACCATATTGTAGGGATACAGGGATTCGAACCCCGAACCTTTACTATATAAGAGTACTGCTCTAACCAATTGAGCTATATCCCCATAAGCGGAAGGTGAGGGATTCGAACCCCCAAGCCGCTATTAGCGACCTACTTGTTTTCAAGACAAGCCCCTCGTCCAACCGGACACCTTCCAAAATTTATTACATATTGCAATTTGCAATTTGCGAATTATAAACAAAAGATCAAAGAACATAAAAACAAAAACCCAATCAATTTAATTTTGATTGGGTTTCGTGTAACTTAAAAAATTTATCCTACCTTATGGAACATTAATATCCACCACACCCAATCGACTTATCAAATGCACTGATAAGAGCGAAACTAATAGGGATATAACAGATATATTTTTCATATTTATTTTTTTCTATTATTAAATATATTCAAAACTCATTTTATATTATAAATATAATATAAAAAAAATTAAAAATCAAATTTTATTGTATTTTTTTTTTAATATTTAAATGTTTTGTTAATATTTATTAAAAAATTAGTATAATATGGGATTGATAAAAATATTAGAAGAACACGTATTAGAAGAAGGTAGATTTGAAAATGCTATTGATAAATTTGCCAAATCAGAACAAGATCAAGAAATTATTAAATACTTGTCAGACAATGATCCTTCTGGTAATAATAAATATCTCAATTGGATGAGTGATAAAGTGATTAATAATAACGATTCAAAAGAATTTGTTGTTAGTTTAATTAAAGATTTTCATCAAATGGTAAACAAAATAACACCAGAAGTTGTTAGAGAGGTTTTTGACGAAAACAATATTAATGAAAAAGTTAAAAAAATGCTGTCAGCACCAACTAATATTAATTCATATGAAAACGTTAAAGATTTAAGTAAAGTTGTTGATTTAGCAAAACAAATGTTATCTAGACGTGAAATTAAAAAACTAGCAAAAAGCGAAGCTGAAACAATATATGAAGACGATATTTATGAAATTTTAGTTCCACGAACATATAGAGCCTCTTGCCATTATGGTACTGGAACTAAATGGTGTGTTACAAGTCGAGATTCTGATTTTCAGTTTAGAGGGCACATAAATCGTGGTGTCTTATTTTTCGTTTTAGATAAAAAAATAAGAACACAAGTGCATAACCCATTATATAAAATTGCTGTATTTTATACAGAAGACAGTAATAAACCAACAATCTATAATGCGTTAGATCAAACTATTGGTAATAATAATTTAAATAATATTTTCCCATCAAATATGGTTAATGCAATAAAAACATATATGGATAAACGTAAAATTGTTTTTAAAATAATCGATAATAATTTATTAAAAAAAACAAAATTAAATATTACTGATAATCGTTGGGTACCTATAGACTCTGAAGATTTTAACGACTTAAAGTTACGAGACGAAGAAACTGGTAGTATTGTTACTTTTGATATTAATAGTAAAAAAAATATAATTAAGATTATTTTATCATACCATGGTACAACAATTCAAACATTAAATGAAGAATTAGATCTTAGTTTAATTAAAAGCATAAAAAAATTTATTAATTTTGAAACACAAAGTTTTAAAACAGTACCAGAAATTCAAACAAAAATTAATAATTGGATTAGTGGCGTTGCGAATAAAGTAATTGATAGTTTCAATGGAACATTAAACATGATTAAAGTTGGTAAAATCTTAGAACAAATGGCTGAAAGTAATAATAATACAATTACTGGTAATTTTGATGGTAATTGGATATTTGAAGTTACCCGGCGACCAACCTTTAATCACCCAATTTCTGAAATAAAGATTGCATGGCCAGAAGATCCGGATGATGATGTTCTTAATTTAAATTGTTCAATTAATTTTAATGATAATACATTTAGTTTTAGTGGTGTTTTAAATCCGGGAACGGCACTTAGAGAAGACTATGATGATGAAATTGAAAATTTTGATTCTGAATTAAAAAATACACCCCAAGAATTGGTTGATTTATTCTTTTCTTGGATTAAAAAATTAATGTATTGTTTAATAAATGAAAATAGTGATTCAGATTCAGAATGTGCTAAATATTTATTAAAAGAATAAAAGTTTAAAAATATGGAATTGATAAAAACTTTAGAAGAACAAATACTAAGTGAAAGTCGTTTAGATGATGCGATTAACAAACATAAAAATGATTGGGTCGCTAAATATGGTGACACACCAGAAAGTATTGAGTTATTTGAAAAATTAGTTAATAAATTAGCTGATAAAGATCCATCTAATAATAACAAATATACTGAATGGATGACAAGTCAAATTGTTAAAGATAAAACATTACTTGACGAAATTATTACAGCGATACAGGGTTTTGAAAAGATACAACCAAAATTAAGTGGCAATTATGGTACGGCAATCATTCGTGATTCATTAACACCATCAGGGCAAAGTAGCCCAATACCAGATAATTATATTAAAGCAATTCTTAGAGCACCTAAGATGATTGATAATTATCCAGATGTCGCAACACTTAAAATAGTTGTTGATCACGCAGAAACAATACCATCACGAAAGCAAATTAAAGAAATGGCAAAAACCGAATCAATACCGGTTTATGAAAATAATCGATATGAAATTATTCTACCAAAGACGCATAGAGCTTCTTGTCATTGGGGTAGAGGTACTGCTTGGTGTACTAAAATAAAAGATAATCCAGAATGGTTTAATAATTATAGTGCAAATAGTTATTTATTTTATATTATAGATAAACATGATAAAGAAAATGTTGAAAATCCAATGTTTAAATTATGTGTTAGATGGTATAAACAGGATAAATCAGATAAAAAACATGAAGTGTGGAATTCGTTTGATGATCAACTTGGTAATAAATTAGAAAAATTTTTCCCGCAAGATATGATTGATGGAATGCAAAATTTCATTGAAAAACAAAACTTTGCTTATAACCTAATTGATACTGATTTTATATCACAATTTATCGATTTCGATAAAGGTCCTGAAGGTTTTACTTATGATGGTGAATCAATTTTTGTTAGTGGTTTTCACCAAGCTCAACTAACAATTAAGGTTCATAGTGTAAAAAATTTAATTATTGGTGAATTTAACGTTTGGAATGGTTCTAGTGATATTACATTTTCAAAACAGCATGATTTCGATGCATCCATAATGTCAATATTAATAAAAACCGCTAATTTTGATAATAAATCATTTAATATTACAAAACCAGAAGTTAAAAAAATGATTAAAGAATATATTAAAAAAGTGGTATTTGAAATAATTGAAGATAAAAAAAATGATTTATATATTATTGGTGCAGTAAGACAAATACATACTGATATTGAACAAGATAATAATAAAATGAAGGGTAATTTTAATGGTGATTGGAGATATAATAATGTTGAATTAGTTGATAATAATACAATATTAATGAATGTTATTTGGCCAGAAGATCCAGATGATGATAAATTAAAGATTAATTTTTATCTTCATTTTTATGATATAGATAATGCAATATTTGAAATGGAAGGCATTTTAAATGAAAATACTAATCATGAACAACGTTATGACAAAGATAGTGATATTATTAATTTAACTGAATATTTTACTAGCGGTGAAAAGCCAGATATTGATGGGTTAATACAAGACTTTAAAAGTTGGGGTATTAAAAAAATGGAAGAATGCTTAGATGGGTAAAAATGGGGGCTTAAAGTCCCTTTTTTTTGTTTAACTATACCGTTCAATAAAACTTGGAAAAAATTAACCAAGTCCTAATTTCCTAATTCATTGAGACTCTATTGAGTTGCTCTCCAAAGGCGTTAATTTCCCACAACGGATGGGTATAATCTCTTTATATAATCTTTTTCCTTCATTCTCAATATTAGTAGCAGCATTTTTGTCTCTATCATGCTTTGTTTTACAATCTGGACACGTCCACTCTCTGTCTTTTAACTCCAATTTATTGTTCTTATGTCCACAAACCGAACATAATTTAGATGAAGGAAAGAATCTATCTACTTGAACTATATGATTACCATACCATTCTGCTTTATAAATCAACTTAGATTTAAAGCCATATAAACTTAATTCTTGGATTGATTTAGCTAAATTATGGTTCTTCATCATACCTTTCACATTAAGGTCTTCAATTGCAATAACTTGGTTTTCATCAAGCAATTGATTTGTTATGTAATGTAAATAATTTTCTTTTTTGTTATTTAATTTCTCATAGAATCTGGCTAATTTAACTCTAACTTTATCTTTATTTTTAGAACCTTTTTGCTTCCTAGATAATTCTCTATGCAACTTAGCCAATTTCTTTTGATTATTTCTTTTTATTTTAATATTTTCAATTGAATTTCCGTTGGAATCAACAATGAAATCTTTTATACCCAAATCCAATCCAATAAAATGATTTTTTGGTTGTGACTTAGACCTCATTAAATCACCGTCAACCAATATAGATAAAAAATATTTATCAGATTTTGTTTTGGTTAAAGTTGCTGATTTAATATTTGTCTTATGCTTGTTTAAATAAGATTTATATTTATCAGAAGATTTAAATTTAATATTTTTTAGTTGTTTAATTAAAGTTAATTTTCCAGATTCATAATCATTTTTTTTAGAAATTGCTTCCGATGGAAATCTGCATGATTGGTTATTATCATGTTTTGACTTAAATTTAGGAAATCCATTACCGTTAACAAAAAATCTTTTATATGAATCAAGCATATTAATAATAGCTTGTTTCATCACTTTTGTATTATGTTCAGCTAAATAAAAGTATTCTTCTGATTTAGACCAGTTATTATGAAATTCATTACCAATAGATTTCATATTGGCTGTTTCACCACTCAGTTTGTACATATCAACCTTATACCCAAGAGATAAATTATATACCTTACGATAAGACCCAAGAAGATTACTTATATAATCTTTTTGAGTTTCATTTGGATATAATCTTATTTTAACTGCTCTTAGCATATAATGGATGTATTTACATTCTTTATTATAGATATATAGAAAAAAGTAAAAATCAAATAAATTTTGAATTATTTTTAACTTTGTTAATTATATACATAATTTTCCAATTTTTCCAAATTTTTATTAACAGTTGATGAACCCCATATCTCGGTTTCTTTGATCAAAACGTGAACCATATTCTGGTTCATAGTCTGTTAAATTTTCTTCATTAGCTATCTGATATAACATATTTTCATTAACATATTCAGCCCTTGGATTATTAATAGCAAAACTATCAATATTTCGTTGAATTTTACTTGTTGTTGAGGAATAATTTTTTGTATTAATGTAAATTCTACCACCGTGTGTGATAAACGCTAATAATGTTTTATAATTTAATAAACCCCAACCCGATGGATATTTAATAATTTTTAAATTTGTACTACCCCAAGATTTTGTTCTTGGTGAAAAATTTTTTTCCATAAAGGTTTGAACAATTGTAAAATTATTTCGATTTTTTGGATTCTTTTCACCCATAGGTTCAAAGGATTTAAATTGTTTTTTTAATCTAGCTTCAAATAGATTTTTTTTAATTATTTTTCTCATAACTAATAATTATATCGATGTTTAAATAAGTCAAAATTTTCGGTTCTGGTGGTACCATCATCGAAAGTTATTTGAACGTGGTAAATTTTATCTGGATCTGGTGACCAAACAACATTTCTAGCTACTGTTGAAATATGACCAGTTTTACCATCTAAAATTCGTTGTACTCTCATACCACGGTTTATTTCTGGTTCAACGTCTTCTTTTATTATTTTTTCACCAGTTTTAACAAATTCACGTAAAGATGTTGGTTTAACTTGTGTTTCATTATATTGTTTTTCTCTCGTGATTATTGGTTTAACATCTGGTGTATTATGTAACATCATTTGTTTAATCCGAGTGATTTCTTCAGTTAATAAATTATTCATGTTTATCTTTTCTAATAAATATTAATGAATTTTAATAAGGTTTCCTTTATAAATATTTTTTAATGATGTTTTTTTATTCGTTATGTGGTCAATAACTAAATTATCTTTAACACGATAAGTTCTTCTTTTTTCATCTCGGACACCAGTACCGATTTGACCAATTCTTTTATTTTTGATTTTTTTTTCTTCGTTATTATTATATTTATCTTTTAATCTATTTTCTAACTCTTTCCACGCTTGTTCTTCGTTTCTATGTTGATTTCGACCATCTACTTTAATTACTATTTTTAGGTAAATATAATTATTTTTATATAAAGTTGAGGGATAATTATCGTTTTTCATAAAAAATGGGGGACCTTTCGATCCCCCGGGTGTATATCATGTGTTAAGTTAAAATAATCAATTTATTTATAAAATGAGTTTTAAAATTTAATTTTTGACTGACTGAATTTTAAGATTTATTATTTTGAATCCTTATCTTTAACCATAGTTTCGAATTGTGGTTAGAACACTGTAAGTTCTCTTAATAAACCCGTTAAAATAATTAACAACAATCAATACACCTATTTCTTTAAATTTCTGTTGTATGATTGTAAATATCTAATTCATCTTGTAATTCATAAATTTTTGATTTTGTCTCATCAATAATTTTATCTAACTCAACTTGAGTTATTTCACAATCACGCTCAATAACTTCTGTATTAAAATTGGAAATTTTTTCTATTCCTTTATCTGTAAAAACGCCTTTTAAAAATAAAACTCTACCTTTTAATTCCGCTAATTCAAAAATTTTATGATAAATTGGTCGATTTGCTTCTTGAATTTTAACTTTTAGGTCAATCAATTCTTTTTCTTTGTTGAACAATTTTTCCAAAGTTTCTTTGGTAGAATAATTTTGTTCGTTACCAACAATATATGAATTGTTTTCTTGAACTCGGCGTTTTAATTCAGCAATTTCCCCCGCTAATTTTTGCTTTTCTTTAAGTGCTTGAAATAATTTCATAATAATAATAATTTTTAATTTTAATAAAATATAATAATAAAAATTTGAAATGTCAAATAATTTAATTAAAAATTTTACTTTTTTTTATTTGTTGTTATTTTATGCCTATGGGTTTTATTTATCTACTACATAGCAATGATCGATATAAAATTGGTTTCACAAGAAAATCAATAAAAAATCGAATTAAACAGTTACAAACTGGATCTTCAGATGAAATTTATTTAATCTCAAGTTTTGAAAGTGAATATTATACAAAAATTGAAAGTGCATTACACCGAAAATTTAATTCAAATAAAATTTTAAATGAATGGTTTGAGTTACCAGATGATATTGTTATTAATTTTAAAAAAATTTGTAAAAAATTACATAATACTTTTAAATTATTAGAAGAAAATAACACATATTTACAAGAAAAAATGGTAACACTTTCGGATAGCGGGGAATCGAACCCAACTTGACTTAGTAGCCATTCTGAATAGTTTTTCGGGTACCCAATCAGAATGTGTAACCCACACCACCTTATCTTACTCTTGTTACCATTATATTAAAAAAACGTAGATCAAAAAATCCCAACCCATGAGTAGCACTCTGTAACTCTCCCCAATTGGCGTGTCCTAGATTTCACCCAAACCCCGACCTTAAAGTTGTCGTCACTATGGTTGAAACGGTTTTTTATTTCAACATCTCCACCACTGACTTTTATGGTTGTCAGCACCACTAATCTTCAATATCTTTATCTTTTGTTACGGCAAAATTGTTAAGTGTCGCACCAAACGTCTCTTTTGATATACCTCTAACCTTTGTAACAGATTTACTCAGTTTTTTATAAAGTTTTTGAGTGTCAGCAACATTAGAAGTATAAGGTATTGTGTTAGCAACAGATATATTCATACTTTGACTTTCACCCATAGTATCAATATTGGCACCCATAAAAACAAAACCCCAAAGGTCTTCTTTTTCATGTTTTTCAATCATTTCAGCAATCATTTTTTTATTAAATTCCTTACTTGCATTTTCTTCACCATCAGTCATAATTAAAACAACAACTTTATCTGGTTTTTCGTTTATCGGTAATTTTTCCAATTTATTTTTATAATTTTGAAGCGTTATCCCAATACCATCATATAATGCAGTCATACCTTTTGGTATATAAGTTTCGGCATCAAGATCTTGAACATTTTGAATATCAACCATATTATATCTTAATTCATAAGCATTATTGTCGCCATTATCATACCAATTACCATCGAATAACGCAAGGGTCATACGAGCCAAACCAGTTTCTTCTTTTTGTTCTTTTAAGAACGAATTAAAACCTTCAATGTTTTTTTTTGTTAAACCATAAGACTCAATTGATGATGATCTATCTAAAATAACAATAATGTCAGTTAATTCTTGTTCAACAGTTTTTTTACTCATAATTTTATTTAATTTATTACGATACATCTATATCGTATTTTTCTAAAATTTGTTTACACGATAAATATTCCATTTTTGGATAACCTAACTCGCCATCTTCAATAATAACACAATACATATCTTTCCATCCGGTTTGTATTATATGTAATACTTGTGGATCTTCTATGTGAACATATGTTTTAGTTTTACTAAGGTTAATACTTTTTTTCCAACTGGGTTTAATATTTAAGATACCAAATTCTTTAAAAATATCGTCAGCTGATGTTGTAATTTCATCAATAGTACCATTTTTAATTGCTTCATCGATTTCCTCTGATTGATCACAAAGTTGTTTTGAGAAAATATTTCTTTGTTCTGGCGAACCATGAAAACTAATTTCACGTAAAAAAGCATCAATGATTTGAAATAATGTAAATGGTTTATGATCAACATCAATAATTCGCTTTATTTTATCGTTATTAAACACATCAATAACTAAAGTACTATCTAATTTCATTTTTTTACCTTTAAGGTCACATAGTTTAGTTAAACCTAAACCTAAACTATATTCTTCATTATCTTCTTTATCGAATTTACCATAACCACTAAATAATGGATATATTGTACACTCAATTTTACCTTGATGTTCGAAATAATCTGCAACCCAACTAAATACAATTTCAAAATTCTCGTTGATGTCTGATTTTTGTTTATATTCCGGTAACCAATCATTAATATCATAACCACCTAATGCTGAATGAAAAATTGTATTAAATACTTCAACATTATCAATAATTATTTTAAAAAAATGATCAAAAATTAAATCACTACTAAATTCAACATCATCACTTAAAAAATTTATAATATTTTTATTTTGTATTTCTCGATGTGAATTAGGGTTAGAATCTAAACCAAATTCAGAATAAATTATTTTATCATTAGTAATACTAATCATGTTCTTATTTTTTTAATTCTTTTTTTGACTTAATAATTCCATCAATAATACCATATTCAACGGCTTCAGATGCTCTTAACCATTTATCTCTTGTAGCATCATTTTTAATTTGTTCTGCTGTTTTATCAGTATATTCACCAAGTAATTTAAATAATAATTCATTATCCTTTTTCCATTCTTCTACTGTAATCATTGCATCTTGAATATTTCCCCGAATACCGGCAGATGATTGATGTATCATGACTTTACTAAACGGTAATGAAAATCTTTTCCCTTTTGTTCCAGCGCCTAAAAGGACTGAGCCCATAGATGCTGCCATTCCGGTATTAATCGTTACAATATCCGAACTTATATAATTCATAACATCAATAATTGATAAACCAGATTTTATTGATCCGCCGGGAGTATCAACGTGTATTATTATATCTTTTTTGGTGACAGAATCAAGAAACATTAATTGAGCTTGAGCGACAATACCCATTCTATCATCAACAACACCAGCTAACCACATAATGCGATCCATCATAAGTCTTGAAAAAATATCCATCTGTGTTGCTCGAAGTTCACGTTCTTCGAGAATATATGGTGTCATACTATTCTCAATATTATCAATAACACCACTAATTGTTGTTGTTGGAATACCTATATGCTTGTTAGCATATGTCATAAACTCTTGTTTGTGATTCATATATTAAATTTTAATTTAATTAATTTTGAAACAAAGATAAACAAAATAAAATTAAAAATCAAATTATTTTTTATTTAATAAAAATTCTATTTGTGCAATGGCATCTTCAATTGTATCAAAATCGGCGACATACTTGCCATTAATAAACTTTTCACCATCCCATTCATTAACTAAAATTTGAGGTACGTGTTCAAAACCAGTTTTTTTGGTGACTTCATCAAATAAATCGATATATTGGTCAACATCAATTTCCTTATATTTAATATTTTTATTTTTCAATTTATTTGCTAATTCAACACAATATGGACAACTATCTAATTTAAATAAATAAATGTTTTTTTTCATCTTTTTTAATTTTTAGTAATATTTATATTTAAATAACTAAATAAAGATAAATAAATTAAATTAAAAAATCAAGTATTATGAGTGACATTAGAGTAACAAAATCGCAATTCGAAAAATTGATTGTTGAATATCATAAACAACAAAAATCAATTATTAAAGAAAATGAAATGGACATTGACGAAGGTTTTTTTGGTGCGGTTGATGAAAAACGGGCTTTGGAAATAATAAACAAACATCCGCAACGTAAAAAAGCATATGAACAGTTATTAATTCATAGACCAAAACAAGCTAAAGAATTTGTTGAATTCTTTAGAAAAAATCCGGCAGCTAACTATCCGATTTGGGATCCAAAAACTGAAAAATATTATAATAAAGAATCGTATAATACACATAGCGGTGCAAAAGCGACTCCCGGACCCGGAATAAACGAACATCAAAAATCAAGAAAAAGACTATAGTGAACTACCCACCCACGTTCCGATGGTTGGGTTTTACGCTCCGTTTATAAAAAAAGTTCGGTAATATACCGGACTTTTGAATTGAAAATATACAAACAGTAAAAAAATTACAAAGATCTATAAGTTTGAATGTCTTCAATTAATAAATTAATTAAAATATTGGTGCTGTGTATATCTAAACGAAATTTATAACTCTTATATAAAAAGAAACCAATAACAGCAAGAATAACGTAACAAGTTAACATGTGACCAAAAGCTAAAGCTATAATCCCCAAAAATGCCGTTACAACCATTTTAATTATTTCTTGATTTAATCTAATTAGTTGTTTTTTCTTTTTTTCTTCCGCTTTATAAAGAGCTTCTTCAAGCTCTTCACATTCTTCATATGTCATATTGGCAATTTGTTCATAATATTCACGTTCAAATTGCTCAATTAATTCGGGTGTTAAATTGTCTTTTTTCATTTTTTTTTATTTTTAATTGTTTCTTTTCTTATAAATATTATAACAAAGATAAAAAATAATATTGACAATTCCAAATTAATTCATATTTTTTTTTATGGAAATTGAAAAAAAATTAAAAAAAGAAATCAAAGAGTATTGCCAACTTAATAATATACAGGACATTAATTTATTTTTTAATCAAATAATAAAAAAAGGGTTTGACCTTGAAAAATGGGGTAATTTAAATAATAAAACGACAACAAAACAAAAAAAACAAATTTTTAAATCCGAAATTATTGAGGAAAACCCGTTAAAAAAAGAAGAAAAGTATCCAGTGGATAAAATAACAAATAAAAAACAACAAATTATGGATTTAAACGTTATTTTAAACCATCGAGATTCGGAAGTTGATGATTTTTACGGGGACGATTAATAATTAATTAAGATTAATGGGTTTATTGTTGATCCATTATGATACACTTCATAGTGCAAATGTGTTCCAGTACTCAACCCACTATTACCCATTTCACCAATACCATCATATTGTTTTACTGTGTCACCAATATTAACATTTATACATTTTAAATGTGCATATAGTGTTTGATAACCATTACCGTGGTCAATTATAATTTTCCTACCATAACCATCACCATTATATATCGCCATTATAACAACACCATCAGCGGTTGCTCTAATTTCTGTACCATATTCCCCAATAATATCAATACCATCATGAAAAATTAGTGTATCTTTAATGGGATGTTGTCTCCAACCATATCGACAACTAATACCATATGAATTTAAACCGGATACTGGATTTATTACTGGCATATGCTGTAAATTTATCATTAATAAACCCAAAGAATCATATTTATTAGAAAATAATGTATCAAAATTAATTGTATTATTAAACATTTTTTTAACTTCATAATATATTGAATCAATATAATTTTCTTTAACTTCAATTTCTTTTTTTCTGTTATCTAACTTTATTTTTTGTTCAAGTATTATATTTGATTTAGTGTGATTTGTTAATCCTAATAACGTAATATAAATAAAAAGAAATAGTAAAAAAAAAATTTTAAATTTTTCCATATTTTAAATTTTAAAATTATAATTTAACATTATACTAAAAAAAACGTAAAATGTCAAGCTAAATAAAAATTAAGAGACATCCAGATATTTCTGGAGTCCCTAATTTTATTATATTTTTGATACTTTCATAAATATCTTATAAGTTTAATTTCTCATTTTTTTGATTAAAAATTTGGAATTCTCATTAGAAGTTATTATATTTGTAAATGTTTAACAATAAAAATTAGATATTATGAAAAAAAATATTTTCCTTTTAGTTTTATTTGTGTTTACAACGCAATTAAGTTATTCTCAAGGTAAATATGAAACCATTGATTGCCCTGAAGCAACAGAACTTCTGTATTCTGAAATTAATCAATATAGATCTGGTTATGGATTACGTAAGTTAATGAATCATCCGGAGATGGAACGAAAATCTAAAGAATGGAACGAATACATGGTATCACAATACATTAATCCTAAAAATAATTTTTATAAACACTCCATTTACGGACCAGATGAATATTATTATAACTCCAATGAAATTATTCATTGTGTTTATTTTAATCACAAACCGAGTGATTATGAAATGGTTATGGCGTTAATGTATGGTGATTTAGTTAATAAAGACCGTGAAGCAATTGGTTGTTGGGTGGATTCTCCGGGTCATGATGCTGTTTTAAGGTTAAGAAACGCTGAATATTTTGGAGCAAGTGTTTGTTTATTTAAAACCGACAAATGGTGGGTAATATACGGAACTGTAAAAATTCATTAATAATTGATGGTGAAGTTGTATTCTTAAAAAGACAAATTGAAGAATACTCGTTAATTAATTATTTAAATCATACTCCGATAATTGAAAAAAATGTGTTATCTGGGTTGGATAACAATTTATAGTGAACTACCCATTTGCTAAAGACAAATGGGCTTCGGGCTTCACGGACGACTGCTGATTGCTCAGTCTAACATCATCTCCACCCGTGTTTTCGACAGTTCCTGCCGAGTTTAATATTTTTAA
>Ga0172382_10005307_pt1 | contig 19288 bp, 20 predicted proteins | sample Leawel138RmetaG_FD_122245 | JGI IMG/M metagenome (GOLD analysis project Ga0172382, IMG submission 122245) | Leachate microbial communities from a municipal landfill in Southern Ontario, Canada - Leachate well 138R metaG | ecosystem: Engineered > Solid waste > Landfill > Unclassified | place...
GATAAACAAGAATGTGGAAAAAGCTGTAGGAACAAATATTTTATAAAAGGAGAGGGCTTATCTTGAAAGTAGGAAAAATAATTAAAGTATCTGGGCCCTTAGTAGTAGCTGAGGGTATGGATGAAGCTAATGTATTTGATGTGGTTCAAGTTTCAGATAATAAGCTCATCGGTGAAATAATTGAGATGAGAGGGGATAAAGCCTCTATTCAGGTATATGAGGAAACTACAGGCATTGGCCCCGGAGAACCTGTATATACTACGGGAGAGCCTCTTTCTGTAGAGCTAGGTCCTGGTCTTGTAACAGCCATGTTTGACGGAATACAAAGGCCCCTAGAGTCTATCAGAGCAATAGCAGGGGACTTCCTGACCAAGGGTATAGAAATGCCAGCCCTTGACAGGGACAAAAAATGGCACTTCAAGCCTACAGTAAAGGTAGGGGACCAAGTCGAGGCAGGAGACATCATAGGGACAGTAAATGAAACTACTGTGGTAGAGCATAAGATTATGGTGCCACCAGGAGTATCTGGAAAGGTGAAATCCATAGAAGAAGGAGAATTTACTGTAGTAGAGACAGTATGTCAAGTAGAAGGAGATAGGGACTACGACATTCAAATGATGCACAAATGGCCTGTTAGGAAGGGCAGACCCTATAGAAGAAAGTTAAACCCTGATGAACCATTAATTACAGGTCAAAGGGTAATAGATACCTTCTTCCCAGCAGCAAAGGGAGGAACAGCAGCAGTACCAGGGCCATTTGGTTCAGGTAAGACTGTTGTACAGCATCAACTGGCAAAATGGGCAGATGCTGAAATAATCGTATATGTAGGCTGTGGCGAGCGGGGCAATGAAATGACAGACGTACTTATGGAGTTCCCTGAAATAAAGGACCCAAGAACTGGAGAGTCCTTGATGATGAGGACCATCCTAATAGCAAATACGTCCAACATGCCCGTTGCAGCTAGGGAAGCTTCCATATATACAGGTATAACCATAGCCGAGTATTTCAGAGACATGGGCTATTCCGTAGCCATAATGGCAGACTCCACCTCTAGATGGGCAGAGGCCCTAAGGGAAATGTCCGGTAGGCTTGAGGAGATGCCAGGGGACGAAGGATATCCAGCCTACTTGGCTTCAAGGGCAGCAGAGTTTTACGAGAGGGCAGGTAAGGTAGTATGCCTTGGCAATGACTCCAGAGTAGGGGCCCTGACTGTAATAGGTGCCGTATCGCCTCCGGGAGGAGATATATCGGAGCCAGTATCCCAGGCTACGCTTAGGATAGTAAAGGTCTTCTGGGGCCTAGATGCCAGTCTCGCCTATAGGAGACATTTCCCAGCAATAAACTGGTTAAACTCCTATTCCCTCTACCAAAACAAGGTAGATGAGTGGATGGATGGAAATATAGACAAGGAATTCTCAGAAAATAGGATAAAGGCCATGGCTCTACTACAAGAAGAGTCTAGCCTACAGGAAATAGTCAGGTTGGTAGGTAGGGATTCCCTATCGGAAACAGACCAATTGAAATTAGAGGCATCCAAGTCCATCAGGGAGGACTTCTTGCAGCAAAATGCCTTCCACGAGGAAGACACCTATACCTCCCTAGACAAGCAAAATCTAATGCTGAAGATGGTATTGGCCTTCTATGAAGAGGGCAGAAGGGCATTAAACAGCGGGGTATATCTAAGTGAATTATTGGATTTACCAGTCAGGGATAGGATAGCAAGGGCCAAGTACCTGGCAGAGGACAAATTGACCGATATACAAGAGGTCATAGACGATATAACAAAGAGCATGGAAGAACTAATAAGCAAAGGAGGTATCCTTAATGCTTAAAGAATACAGGACAGTATCAGAAGTAGTAGGACCCCTGATGATGGTAGAAGGTGTAGAAGGGGTAAAATACGAAGAACTAGTAGAGATAGAAATCCAAACAGGAGAGAAGAGAAGGGGCAGGGTCCTAGAGGTTGCAGGGGACAAGGCCATGGTACAGCTTTTCGAAGGCTCCTCTGGAATAAATCTAAAGAATACCAAGGTTAGATTTTTAGGGAAACCTCTAGAGCTAGGAGTATCCTTTGATATGATAGGAAGGATATTTGACGGCCTAGGCAGGCCAATAGACGACGGTCCAAAGCTCATTCCAGAGAAGAGACTGGACATAAACGGCGTACCTATGAACCCAGTGGCCAGGGATTATCCATCGGAGTTTATTCAGACTGGGATTTCGGCCATAGACGGATTAAACACCCTGGTTAGGGGACAGAAACTACCTATCTTCTCAGGTTCAGGACTTCCCCATGCGGAGCTAGCTGCACAAATTGCTAGGCAGGCTAGGGTATTGGGCGAAGGGGAAAAGTTCGCCGTAGTATTCGGAGCCATGGGTATAACATTTGAAGAAGCACAGTTTTTCATAGACGACTTCAACAGGACTGGGGCCATAGACAGGGCAGTACTATTTATGAACCTTGCAGATGATCCAGCCATAGAGAGGATTGCAACTCCCCGTATGGTATTGACCTCGGCAGAGTATCTGGCCTATGAGAAGGATATGCACGTATTGGTAATCCTTACAGACCTTACCAACTATGCCGAAGCCCTAAGGGAGACTTCTGCGGCTAGAAAGGAAGTCCCCGGCAGGAGGGGTTATCCAGGTTATCTATATACCGACCTTTCAACTATATATGAAAGGGCAGGCAGGATAAAGGGCAGATCTGGTTCAATTACCCAGATTCCAATCCTTACCATGCCTGAGGACGATATAACCCACCCCATACCAGACCTTACAGGCTATATCACAGAGGGACAAATTATCCTATCTAGGGACTTGCACAAAAAGGGTATAGAGCCTCCAATTGACGTACTTCCATCCCTATCAAGGCTAAAGGACAAGGGAATTGGAAGGGATAAGACTAGGGAAGACCACGCTGACACCATGAACCAGTTGTTTGCGGCCTATGCTACAGGCAAGGAGGCTAGAGAATTGGCAGTTATCCTGGGAGATGCAGCCCTATCGGATACAGACAAGGCCTTTGCCGCATTTGCCGACGAATTTGAAAAAAGGTATGTAAGCCAGGGCTATGTAAACAATAGGCAAATCCTGGATACTCTTGAGCTGGGCTGGGATCTACTGAAACTATTGCCTAGGACAGAACTCAAGAGAATCAGAGACGAGTACCTAGAGAAATATCTTCCCCTAGACGAAAAAGGAGCTGAAGATATTGGCTAAACTCAATGTGAAACCTACCCGAATGGAGCTAACAACCCTTAGGAGGAGACTGGTAACTGCCAAGAGGGGGCACAAGCTCTTGAAGGATAAGCAGGATGAGCTGATGCGAAGGTTTATTGAAATGATTAGGAAAAACAAGTCTCTGAGGGAAGATGTGGAAAAGGAGTTACACGGCTCTTTTCAAGAATTTTTGATGGCAAGTGCTGTCATGTCTCCGGAAATATTGGAGCAGGCAGTGGCATATCCAAAGGAAAGTATATCTGTAGATATAAAAAAGAAAAATATAATGAGTGTCAATGTCCCCGCCATGAACTTCATCAGAAAGTTGGAGGGGGACCAAGGCAGCATTTATCCCTATGGATTTGCCCAGACCTCATCAGAGCTGGACGACGCCATCTCAAAGCTATACGATATACTGCCAAAGCTCTTGTCTTTAGCAGAAATAGAGAAGGCAACCCAGCTAATGGCAGATGAAATCGAAAAGACTAGAAGAAGGGTAAATGCCCTGGAATACAGGACCATACCCGACCTTGAGGAGACCATTAGGTATATTAGAATGAAATTAGATGAAAGCGAAAGGTCCTCCATTACTAGGCTGATGAAGGTCAAGGATATTATTCATAAAGAAGCATAAAAAAATTTATATTAGGTATAAAAAGTGCCCTCCTTTGGTAATACTTTTACCATAGGGAAAGGGCACTTTCTTAAATTAAATGTTTTGTCCCCCTTTACATTTTTTAGGGAAGCCCTTTCCTTAAAATACAAGGAGGGATTGGGATGAAAAAAATACTTATATTTGCACTTATTGTACTCTTACTAATACCTACATTTACCATGGCGGGGAAAAAATACACAGAGGAAGAAATTTTACTTGGTATGCTCAGGGAGTTGAGGGGAGACTTCTTAGAGGGGGAAATAAATATGGGGGGAAGCCTATTAGATAGGTTTATAGGAGCCCAAGAAATAAAAGAATTGGGGGACAGGGTCAAGGAAAGACTTGAAATTTGGGAAATAGAAAGGGAAGAGGTCCATGACGAGGATTTCAGCCACCTGGCCATTTATGGTTATAATGTGGAGGAAAACCCGGTAACCGTAATACTTTCCTCCTTCCAAGACTTCCAGACAAATATTGGGGAGACAACTCTTTTCGTCAATGTGATAAAAGATGATGCAAATTTTAATATTAATGATATAATAGATAAAATAGAAAATATATTTTCAGACTTTGGCAGGACTGCGGACCTTACCACTTGCGTGATTGGAACCATAGAGGGCAGACTGAATTCAAATCATATGGAAATGTATGGTAAGAAGGCCATGAAAAAGTACAGGGGAAAAATTGTAGAGAAATATGTGGACCAGCTCATGTCCAGTTTTACCATATATACACCCCTTATAGAGAATCATATATTTTCCTATGAGAAAAGAGTTAATTTAAACATGGCAATAAGGTATAATGAATATGAGAACAAAACCTATATTTGGATTGGAACACCTATTATCACCACGGGATACTAAGAATAGGAGGAGATGTATTTGAGTAATATAATGGTGGAAAAGAGCCCACCCCTTAGGGGAAGAGTCAAGATTTCTGGTGCGAAAAATTCTGCTCTCCCAATATTGGCAGCATCAATTTTAGGTACTGAAGATATAATACTGGAAGATGTGCCAAACTTAAAGGATATTGAGGTAATGAGTGAGGTTCTCACATCCTTGGGGGCAAGAGTCGAGAAATTAGATAAGGGTATTATAAAGATAAATTCATCCAATATAAATAATTATGAAACCAGATACGAGCTAATGAGCAAGATGAGGGCATCTTTTTTAGTTATGGGGCCACTTTTAACTAGGCTGGGAAGGACAAAGACCTCTCTGCCGGGGGGCTGTGCCATTGGAACTAGGCCCATAGACCTGCACCTAAAGGGCTTTAAGGCCCTGGGAGCAATAGTAGATACAGACCATGGCAATATAGGTGCCAGTGCAGAGGAACTCATAGGTAGCAAGATTTACCTGGACTTTCCCTCTGTAGGTGCCACGGAAAATATCATAATGGCAGCTACAATGGCCAAGGGAGAGACCATCATAGACAATGCGGCCATGGAACCGGAGATTGTAGATTTGGCAAACTTTCTCAACAAGCTAGGTGCCAATATAAAGGGGGCAGGGACCTCCACCATTAGGATAAGAGGAGTAGAAAAGTTAGGAGGGGGGACCCATTCCATCATACCCGATAGGATTGAGGCGGGGACCTTCATGGTAGCCGCCGCCATAACAGGCGGAGATGTAATAGTAGAAAATATCATAGGCAGCCATATCAAGCCCATCATAGCAAAACTAAAGGAAACTGGTTGCACAGTCATAGAAAACGACGACAGCGTAAGGGTCATAGGGACTAAGAAGCTCAAGGCCATAGATATAAAGACCCTGCCCTATCCAGGATTTCCAACGGATATGCAGGCCCAGTTTATGGCACTTATGAACCTATGCGAGGGCACATCAGTTGTTATAGAAACAGTTTTTGAAAATAGGTTTATGCATGTGGATGAACTAAAGAGAATGGGAGCAGATATAAAGATAGATGGCAGGTCCGCAATTATTCAAGGTGTTAGCGGTTTAACTGCTGCACCAGTCAAGGCTACGGATTTGAGGGCAGGGGCAGCCCTGGTATTGGCAGGATTGGTAGCAGATGGAGTTACAGAAATAGGCAATATCTACCATATAGACAGGGGATACGACAGCATAGAGGAGAAATTTACAAGTCTAGGTGCAAAAATATACAGGAAGTAGGATAGCCTTGGCAGATGCCAAGGTTTTTTTATGCCATTATTAATTTAATAACCATCATATTTTCTTTTTTCCTTCATATTATGATATAAGGGGATTTAGGTGCATTCATTTAAATCCATCTGTGAGCCTGGATATAGACTTATAATATCAAGAGGATGAGGAGAAGATAATGAGAAAACTTGGAATATACGCACTGGTAGTCTTGGTAATAACTATAATCTTGCCTACAGTTATTGTTAAGGCTCTTAATTTTGTGCCTAGGGAGGAAGAGGTAGATGCGGCGGCAGACTACATAGAAGCCAAAACCATAGACAGGAAAAGTCCAATAAAATTAAATAAAAAGATAGACAAGTTGAAGATATATAATAATTACAGCAAGGAAGTAGAGGAAATCCCCATCGACGACTATATAAAAGGGGTAGTAGCCGCAGAAATGCCGGCTGAATTTCATATGGAAGCCCTAAAGGCCCAGGCTGTAGCGGCCCGAACCTATGCCATATTCAGGAGCCTGAAATATCCCCAGGGACACCCGGACCACTTAGGGGCGGCCCTATGCAATGGGGTCCACTGTCAGGCCTATCTATCCCTAGAGGAACTGGAGGATATTCACGGCAGTTCCTGGGTTGAAAATTACTGGGCCAAGATAGAGGAGGCAGTGGACACTACAAGAAACCTTGGAATATTCTATGATGGGGAAATAATTGAGCCCCTATATCACTCTACATCTGGAGGGTGGACAGAGGATGCCAGAGAGGTGTTTGCCCTAAGCCTTCCATATTTAAAATCTGTACCCAGCCCCAATGAAGAGGAAGCACCCAGATTTAAAAGTATACTGACCATGGCAATAGACGATTTCATAGCAAAGATAAAATCGGCCTACCCAAAGGTAAATATAAGCAGGGAAAATATCCATGAAAAAATAAAACTAATAGACAAGACAATGACAGGCAGGGTAAAGAAGGTTTCCATAGATGGAATAGTAGTGGAAGGCAGGGACCTAAGGGACCTGTTCGATTTAGATTCTACCAGCTTTATCATCACCCTAGATACAAGCCTAAACATAATTGAAATTGAAACCCGTGGCTATGGCCACGGCGTGGGAATGAGCCAGTGGGGGGCCAATGGCATGGCCAAGAATGGAAGCGATTATGAGGAGATATTGAGACACTACTATACAGGTGTAGAGGTAAAGGAGATAGGCAACTAGGACCTGGACATTTTACATAAGAGGCTAAAAAATACATATAAAAAATTACCATAAGTCGTAATTTTCTTGTATGTATTTTTTTTATGTGGAAATACTAGGTAATGGAGGTGGATAAATGAAAGATAAATTAGGAAGGCTAATGGAAAGGAATGGATTTATTATACTCTTATTCGCCCTGGTCTGTTTAATAGCAGGAGGGACCCTGTATTTATCCATGAAAAATATAAACGAGGGCTATAAGGTGGGAAACGAAGACTTCATTATCCTGAAGGATTTGGGCAATGAGGCAGAGCCCGTAGAATTAGATATGGCAGATGCGGATGATATAGGGGAAGTCCAGGAATTGGAGGATATGGAACTAGGCTATGGAGGGGAGGAAGAACTAGAAGAAGCCATAGAGACCAGTTTGGAGGACCAGGAGGAGTTGGAGGAAGAGCTGGAATTTGAGGACGACATAGAGGACTTAGAGGAAAGGGATACCAACCTAGTTTATTCAAAGAAGGAGGGAATTATATTACCAGTAGAAGGCCCCATAATTACAGAATATACGTCGGATAGCTTGATATATTCTGATACCTTGGAGGCCTGGGTAGGCCACGGTGCCATAGATATAGCTGCTGCCGAGGGCAGCCCTGTTCTTGCAGCCGCAGATGGAATAGTAAAAAAGGTATATGAAGACGAATTATGGGGGATAGTAATAGTAGTGGATCATGGCGATGAATTGGAGACGAGGTATTCAAACTTATCTACTAAGGAGATGGTTGAGGAGGGAATAAGTGTAAGACAGGGAGATCACATATCTAAAGTAGGGAAATCTGCAAGAATTGAAATGTTAATGGAAGCACATCTACACTTCGAAGCTATAAAAAATGGAAAAATAATAGATCCACGTTCTATTATCAGATAAAAAGGCATAAATATTAAATGAAATACCCAAAAAGTCAAGGGGGGTTAATCAATTGAAAGATTATATAGAGGAGAGAGCCTTAGAAATTGCAAAATACATAGTAAGTGAGAGAGCTACAGTGAGGCAGGCAGCAGGAGTTTTTGGCGTGAGCAAATCAACGGTGCACAAGGACGTGACGGAGCGACTACCTAAGATAAACCCTCTTGTTGCAAACAAGGTAAGAGTAATTCTAGAAACCAATAAGGCAGAGAGACATATTAGAGGCGGAGAGGCAACAAAGTTAAAATATACAGCCTCTAGTGAATAAAAAAGTCCTAAACAAGGGACTTTTTATTTTTGTCAAAAAGATAAAAATATTTCCAAAAAAAAGAAGGACTTTTGCTATTTATGTAGAATATAGTATGGGATAAGGAAAAATAAGGAGGAAGACTTCTATGTGTGGATTGAGAGCTGACATTGGTGTAGATTTAGGAACTGCTAGTGTATTGGTCTATGTAAAGGGGAAGGGAATAGTTTTAAAGGAGCCGTCTGTAGTTGCCATCGATAGAAATACGGATAAATTCCTAGCAGTAGGTGAAGAAGCTAGGAAGATGTTGGGTAGAACACCTGGAAATATTATAGCCCTTAGACCTATGAAGGATGGAGTAATATCGGATTATGATATAACTGAAAGAATGCTTAGGTATTTTATAAAAAAATCTGTAGGCAGGTCCATCTTCAAGCCTAGGGTAATAGTTTGTGTGCCCTCGGGAGTAACAGAGGTAGAAAAAAGAGCAGTAATAGAAGCCAGCAATCAAGCAGGAGCCATAAAGACTTATTTGATAGAAGAACCAATTGCCGCTGCCATAGGCTCGGGAATAGATATAACAGAGCCCAGCGGCAATATGATAGTGGATATTGGGGGAGGGACTACGGATGTAGCAGTTATATCCCTGGGAGGCATTGTAGTCAGCAGGTCTATCAAGGTAGCAGGGGACGAATGCGACGAGGCAATATCCAGATATATAAGGAAGAAATTTAATATGATGATAGGTGAGAGATCCGCTGAGGACCTAAAAATCAGCATAGGCTCTGCATTCCAAAGGGAGGCTGAGGAATTTAAGGAGGTAAGGGGAAGGAATTTACTGACAGGTTTACCCCTTACAGCCAATGTATCTTCAGGCGATATGATAGAGGCCCTAAAGGATCCAGTTCAGGAGATAATAGAGACAGTCCACGTGGTATTGGAAAAAACTCCACCTGAACTAGCCGCAGATATAAGCAACAAAGGCATTATCCTAACAGGGGGAGGGGCACTTCTCTACGGTTTGGACAAGCTAATCACGGAAAAGACTGGAATACCAGTTAAGATAGCCAACGAACCCATATCCTGTGTTGCTAGGGGAACAGGCAAGGCCCTGGACTGGGTTCATATATTTGAAAGCGATATAGTTGAAAAAAGTGGAGTAAGAAAATATAGGGGCTAAAGTTTAAATAAATTCAGTCGATAATATAAGAGATATGAATAGTAGGATGTGATATTTATGAATAGAGGCCTATATATTGGAGCAACATCCCTATTGGCCAACCAAAAGAAATTGGATGTCCTGTCCAATAATCTAGCCAATATAAATACATCGGGCTACAAGAGGGATATTTCCCTGACGGAATCCTTTCCAGAGAAATTATTGATAAAAATGAATAGGGTTCCTGAAATGAGGAATATGTCCAGGCGAGATATTTACCCTGTCGAGAACGACCAGGGAATTTATAGTGCTAGGACCCAAGATGGATATTTTATTGTGGAGACTCCCACTGGGAAATCCTATGTAAAGGAAATTAAATTTGTAGTAGATGAGGAGGGCTATTTAAAGACCTCCTATAAGAATTTGGACGATGAAAATAAGACAGACCACGAAAATTACATAATAGATGCGGCGGGAAATAGGATTCAGGCCGGGGAAGACATGCAAACACTCCTGCAATCTGTAGTCCACTATCCAGCACCCTATGTAATCGGCACCATGAGTGGCGGGGTTAAGTTTCAAAAATTGTTTATAGACTTTAGCCCTGGCAATATAATAGATACTGGCGGCAAATTGGATTTGGCCCTGAAATCCAGTGGTTTTTTCAAGCTTCAAGGAGAAAATGGGGAAACCTTCTACACTAGAGGGGCTTCCTTTAGCCTTACAGAAGGCTACCTGACCGACTTAGACGGCAGGAGGGTCTTGGGGCAAGAAGGAGCAATTTATTTGGGTCAAGGAGATATTGACATATCGACAAATGGGGAAATAAGGGTAGATGATGTATATATAGACACCCTGGACCTAGTAAACATAAACAATACAGAAGACCTTAGGAAGATGGGAGACAATTTATTTTACCCAGTTGAAAATGGAGATATAGAGGAATTTCCCTATGAGGGAGAGGTCCTGCAAGGACATTTGGAGACCTCCAATATGAATCCCCTATCGGGAATGGTGGAGATGGTCAATCTCCTAAGGGAATTTGAAGCCAATCAAAAAGTAATCAGGATGCAGGATGAAATGCTAGAAAAAGCCGCTACTGAAATAGGTAGGGTATAGGAGGTAGATTATGAGATCTTTGTGGACAGCAGCAACTGGAATGAAGGCACAGCAGTTTAATATAGACACCATATCCAACAACTTAGCCAATGTAAATACCACTAGTTACAAGGTTCAAAGGGCAGAGTTTAAGGATTTATTTTACCAAAATATCAAGAGGTCCAATGTCACCGATGATGGAGGCAGACCAGTGAATTTAGAAGTAGGACATGGGGTCATGCCCATAGCCACCAAAAGGGACTTTAGGACCAGCAGTTTTATGGACACCCAGGGAACCTTTGATTTTGCCCTCAATGGAGAGGGTTTCTTCGCAGTTCTTATGCCCAATGATGAGCTTAGATATACGAGAGATGGAAGCTTTAAGCTCAGCATAGACGGAGATGAGGCAGCCTTGGTTACCTCTGACGGATACTTTATCCTCAGCGAAGACGACGATTTAATTATAATAGAAGAAGGCGTCAGAGATATTACGGTGGACGAGCTGGGATATATATACGGTAGAGATGAGGACGATGAGTTGGTAGAGATAGGCAGGTTTATGTTGGTGAATTTCATGAACCCTGAGGGCCTAGAGTCAAAGGGGCAAAACCTATATAGGGCTACAGAAGCCTCAGGAGAGGAAATATTCTTGGAGGCAGAGGAAATGAGCACCCAGGTAGTCCAGGGATATTTGGAGGCCTCCAATGTTCAGGTAGTCGATGAGATGGTAAAGATGATAACAGCCCAAAGAGCCTATGAAATCAATTCAAAGACCATCACTACTTCTGATGAAATGATGCAGATAGCCAATAATTTAAAGAGATAAGCTGGTGATTTAAGTGGAAATATTGCCAAAGAACAATATAATAGACAATCAAAGAGATACTTCCATCCTCCAGAAGAAGATGGAAAACCTTAAGGATGAGGACGACAAGAAATTAATGGAGGTATGCAAGGAATTTGAAAGCGTCTTTATACATATGATGCTCAAGGAAATGAAAAAGACAGTACCAGATAACGGCATCATAGAGAAGTCCCAGGCTAGTTTAATCTTCGAGGATATGCACCTAGAGGAACTATCTAAGGAGATGGCCAAGGGAGACAGCGGCATGGGCATAGCAAAGGTGCTATATCAGCAATTTAAGGATGGTAGGGTAAAACTATAAAAAAATGTGATTTCACACTTGAAATCACATTTTTTATTTGTAAGGATACTCTATTACTACTGGAGTAGCTGCTTTATTTCATAGCTTATCCTATCCCCATTTACAAAGAATTCCACAAGAGGAATGTCATAGATGTCCTCGGAGTCTGCAAGAGCCCTTGTATTTACACCAATATACCTGATGCCGTCCTTGAGCACTATGGAATTGGCATTGCCCCCATGGACAAAGAATATATTTTTGCCACTTTTCCCAGCATTGGTCAAGTAATTATGGAGTAAATCTGCCTCCAATTGGTCCGTAAACCCGCCTGTACCAAATATGGGCTGAGGTGAGAAGAGTACGATATTTTTTTGCTCTTCATTTGCTAGGTCTAACTTCAATTTGTTCCACTGGTCAGGGTCAGTAGGTCTTAGGCCGCCTTTTTCAGTATTTAGGTAGATTAGGGTAACATTGCCTTCCTTCAATTTGTGGTAGCCATCTTCTGCTGGCCTAGCCATGACTTCAAAGGAATATCCTCCCTTTTCTAGGTCTGCCTTGACATTCTTGTAGTCCTTAAATTCACTGGGACTTGGTAAGGCAATATTTCCAAGACTGGGGGCATATAGGGCAGATAGGCCATCTATGACAATCTCCCCAGAATGTTTCTTCAGGCTGTCAGTCTCTACCACGTAGATGTCTTCAAGCTTTGCGGGATAGGCTAGACCGGCAGGTAGGGATAGGTTTAGGTACTTCCAGTCATCCCAATCGACCTTCCTTGCAAGGTCTAGCTTGTGGACGGTTCCATTGGCATCCTTGACTGTGGCCCTTAGCCAGCTTTCGCCCTTATCTCCCTTGACCCATAGGCCCAGTTCCTTAGGGGCTCTATCAATGCTTAGACCCATATTGTCGCCCTTTCCAAACCTTATATAGGCTGCCCTTGTATTTTCCCCTTGGGAAAAATCGTAGCTTAATGCAGCGGCCGCCCTTCCTTCCTTTGCCTCTGGTATCATATTTATCTCCCCCTTAACCTCAAGGGGATATAGGGCTAGGTTTAAGTTGTCTAGGCTTTCAAATCCCTCTAGCAACCTAGTCTCATTGCCTACATAGACTAGGATATTCCTTAGTCCGTCTCCAAAGCTTGCCGTCAAGGCACCGGCCTTGGCTTCCTGTCCACTGTGAAATAGGTTCCCATCTAGGTGGCCAACTTCATTTATTATATTGTATTTCATATCCTTGGCATATATCAGGGCCCTATTCCCTTCCTTGTCTAGACCGTAAAAGGAAGGCAGGGCTCTTTTGCTATTTACATCAATATTGAAACTAGTCAGGCTTGTGGAAATATCCTTTACACCATCTAGGACATTCAGGTCCAGATAGGCGGATTTATCTCCATAATTTGCAATTATCCTGACCTTCCCAGTCTCAAGAGCCTTAAAGCTCCCATCTATTATTTCTCCCTTGGAGCCTGTATATTCCAATTTGATTAGGGAATCGTCGACTTCTACTGGATTATAGTGTTTATCATAGGCTTTCAAGCTAATTTTTCTACTGCTACCTACAAACATATTTAGGTCATCGGTTGATATTTCGATAGAGTTTAATTCCGATACTGGAGCATTGGAAAATACGCCAACGCCATTGATAACCAACCTTTCCCCCCCATCAGAGGGCCTATTTACCAGTCTGGCTTTTTCCTCTCCAAGAGCCTTTAAGGCAAAGCTGGTGGAGCCGCCCCCATCTAAGTTTATAGCATCGTAGGCCCCAAATTCACTTAGTATGGCACCGAACATAGACTGACTCACTCCCTTATAGGAGCTATCTCTCCCATCTATGGTGGCTAGGATTAGTTCCTTTTTATCCTTGCTGATGCCAATAGCAGTCCTTGGGTGATTGCCCCTAGGATCTCCCGACGAATTTGGGTTCAGTGTTTGGTATTTCCCATCCTTTAGGATGACATTACCGCCACCTATGGAAAACTTAATGTCCTCTATATTTGGGTTGCTGGACACCTTTAGCTCTACTGGACTGCCAAAAAACAGATTTAGTAGTTTGTCGGCCCTATTTCCCTTTCCTATTAATACATAGCCGTCCTCTGGTATGGGATAGGGATCAAATCCTATCCTGACATTGACCACAGTATTGTCCTTTACAAATACCTCAATTAAGTCAGGATCGATTGTATTGCCAGGGGACATTTCTCCCCATCTCCTATCCAATAGGGTAATGGAATTAAGATTAGATGCTAAACTATTTACAGCATTAATATTTATTTTATCGCCAGTCTTTAAATTAGTTAAGCTTACCTCTCTCTGTAGACTATCCACAATGGCAGCCTGATTGAGTCCATCTATAATAAAACCCGGCAGTTTTTCCTGAATTCCATCATTTGGTGCTGTTACAAACTGCCCATTTTCAATTAATGACCCTATGGCACCTGAAAATTTCCCCGTGTAAAAGAAGTCGGCATTTATTCCTCCAATGGCATTGTTTTGCTCCACCAATTGACTAGTCCTAGTTCTCTTGCCAACGGATTCGGTGTTGTAGAGCCCCCTTACCTCTATATAGGGATTGGATAAATCTACCCTAAGAAGGTTGATATTCCACCATCCAGCACTGGTAAACCTCTTGATATTTTCATGTACAGTTCCAGGACCCATTGGAGTTTTTTCAACTGACTGGTATATGGTAGAGGGTTTGACGATAAGAGGCTCCTGGGCCAAGGCTGTAGTTCCCAAAGAAAGGACTAGTAGAAGGGCTAAAAAGGACAGTAAAAATTTTGTGATATTCTTTCTCATGCTATTTTCACCTCGCTGTTATTAAAATGAGTAAGTTGACGTCTAAGGGGTCCCCCCTTTCTATAAATTCTCATTTTAATTATATAATGTAAATATATCAATTGGGTTACAAACATATTACATGTTTTAGACAAAGATAATTGAGATTTTTGCAAAATACAGCAACCTTTAAAATATATTGATAAGTACGCATAAAAGGAGTATAATACAATTAAAGAGGTGGTGTTTTGAAGCGGAGAGAATATATAAGACTTCTTGAAAGCAACGGATGGAAACTAAAACGTGAAGGAGGAAATCATACGATTTATGAAAAGGATGGGGTAGTAGAGGAGGTTCCTAGGCATCGAGAAATAAACGAGAGGTTAGCAAGAAATAAAATTAAGGAATTAGGGTTAAAATAATAACCCTTAGTTTAGATGACTTTATAATAATAGATAATATATTTAGGGGGTTAAGGAAATGAAAATAGCCTATCCAGTGATAATTTATAAGAAAAATGAAAATGAGCAATATAATATAGTATATGTGCCAGATTTGGAAAAGACCACTCAAGGGAAAGATACAGTTGATTGTATCGAAATGGCTCGAGACTTAATAGGAATTACCTTAGTTGGCTTAAAAGAAGATGGCAAGACAATACCAGAACCGTTTACTAATACCAATCTTTACGCATTTAATGATGAAAGCCTTGAGGTTGAATTTAATACAATCGTAGATATTGATGTAGAATTGTATATAAGGAGATTAGAAAAAAGAGCAGTTAAGAAAAATTTAACAATACCATATTATTTAAATGAGGAGGCTATGAAAAGGGGGGTAAACTTTTCACAGTTACTACAGGAAGCCTTGGCAGATTATTTGGATTTATAAAGATAGTCAAATAGATCTATAATATCAAAAAAATGCCCATATCATTGAGATATGAGCATTTTAATGTCGAAAGTCGGGGTGAGAGGGGGTAGTGTGAAATAATACAAACATATCTTGAATACGTGTAACACGTATGGTATTCTGGATATAGTAGGAGGGATTATAATGTATAAAGATATATATATCTTTCCAGCTATAATAACTAAATTTGCAGATAATGATTATAATGTATCATTTCTAGATTTTGAAGAGATAATAACCTTTGGCGAGACATTAGAAGAGGCCTACACAATGGCGGAAGATGCATTAAAATTAACTTTATTTGATTTATATGAGGATGAAAAAGATATCATAGAAGCAACTGATATAGGGAATATAGAATTAGACGAACATCAAATAATAATACTGGTAAAAATTAATTTAAATCAAATTATAAAGGAATACGATAACAAGGCTGTAAAGAAAACATTGACTATACCAGCCTGGCTAAACAAGGAAGCCGAAAAATCTCATGTAAACTATTCGCAGCTGTTACAAGAGGCATTGGTAAATCATTTGAAATTACATCAATAATTTACTTAATTCTACTAGGCATAACAGTGGATACAAAATATTACCAAGACCATAAGTAATATTCTGTATCTTTTTTTACGGGGAGCCCATTAGATTGAAAAATAAAAAATGCCTATATCATTGAGATATGAACATTTCAATGTTGAAAGTTGGGGTGAGAGGAGGTAGTGTGAAATAATAGGCGTTAAATTCAACAAAGTTCCGTTTGTACATCACTGCACTTTATTAAATGATTGGACAAGTAATACTAGTATAAGTACATTAAGATGTTATAAGTATCACATGGGGTTTATTGTATTATCTGGTTAAGTAAAAGATGGGATAACTGACTTAAATACAATTATAAAAATTCGCCAATGGTATACAGATCAAGGTTTGCTATTCCAATAATATCTATGAAAGCTAATGATGGTAGTATTTTTACATTAATGTTAAGTACAATTGGCGATTTGGTTATATATAATGGGAGATTTTTTACTGGAATTTTTAGAATAAATAGCGTATTTATGACAGGTAATTAAAAGGTGTTATATGACATAAAAGAATAGATTTACAATAGCCTTAGTATTGCTTCCTTTGCAATTGCAAATACATTGGTTATATAGTATAAACTATGTAAAAGAATATAGGGGGTAATATCTTGAATGTAACAGAGGGTATAAGTAACTTAAATTTAATTTGTAATAGTATTGGATTCAACTCTATATTATTTAATGTAAAGCACAACGACCTAGACATTAGGATTATATATATAAAAGAAAATACAGTTTTATTAATTGCTATAAGAGAAAAAAATGCAGCATGGTTTATTCCAGTTAGGGAAGATTGTATTATAGATACTTATATCCCTACTGATATGTTTTTAAAAATTATGGGTAGTTTAGATTATCGTAAAGATGATAAAAACAAGAAAACAACGTATTACTTTTTTAGCTCTATAAATAAAAGTATGAACACCTTAGCAAAAAATCAAGTTGAAAAAGTGAATAATATTAGCAAAGATGAGTTAGATAGTATCTTGAAGGCCACAAAAACGACTGACACAAAATATGATAAAGATAATGGAAATAAACCATACTTTGATACATGGGTAAGAAATAATTATAGGAATGTTAGTGAAGACAATCTAAGGAAAACAAGACGTGTTTTTGGAGAAAAAGTGGCGAAATTCTGCAGGGATGAAAACATAAGTTCGAGATGGTCGAGTAAACCTACGGAAAGTTCAAGTGAAATCTTTTATAGCTCGAAGATAGAAGAAGGTATTGGGTTTCCATAAAATTAAAAGAACCTACTTATTCTAGATTTCTTTTTAACGCAATTTAGTTTTATTTCTACAAAAGCAAATAACCCAATAATTTCGAGGTTGCTTACTGGGCATTAAAGTTTTCCAGACTTATTTTTGGTAGGGTTGATGAAATTATATTTTTATGTCCTGCACCTTCTAATATGATAATATATATGGGAGGAGGAATATAGTGAAAAACAAGGTTAAATCTTTAAGCCCGATTGTGGACCATAGAACAAAGGTGTTGATATTAGGTTCAATGCCTGGTAGGGAATCTTTGCAAAGACAAGAATATTATGCAAATTCAAGGAACAAAATGTGGGAGATTCTTTTTGCTATATTTGATGAAAGAGTTGAAGACTCTTATCAGAAAAAGATTGAATTTTTAAAAGATAAAGAAATAAGATTATGGGATGTTCTAAAAGAATGCGAAAGGGAAGGCAGTTTAGATAAGAATATAAAAGATGAGGTTCCTAATGATTTTAAATCTTTTCTTAGGGAACATCCTAATATAGAATTAATATTATTTAATGGGAAAAAGGCATTTGAGGATTTTAAAAAGATGATAGGGATTGATGTCCTAGGAGATATAGAATACAAAAGGATGGCATCTACGAGCCCAACATATGCGATTAAGATAGAATTAAAAATACAAGAATGGGGTATTATTAAAGAATTTATTTGAAAGGAACTTAGGTAGGTTTTTAAATATCAATTTTGGAGATGGGATATGGGCAATGAAGACAGAATACAAGAAATATTAGAAAGGGTAGTGAGAATTGAAATCAAAATAGAAGGTTATAACAGTCTCAAGGAAAGATTAGATAAGATATACGGAATTACATTAGGCAATAAAAAATATATACAGGAAATAAAAGATAGTCAAAAATGGCCATTATTAGGGTGCAGTATGTGTCTAGGACCATAGACAAGCACCATAAAGACCATATTGCTCAAATGAAAAAGTGAGGTCTTTAACCTATAAAAAAATTGGCATCTACATTTGACACCATGTCTACAATGACTTTAGTTAAGACTTGTCTAGGTTTGGCTTTGTTTGGATACCTAAGTGATGGAGCTACTTTATTAGGATATGAAGATGAATATATACAGCCTCCTTGCGATGTTCTTGAATAATCCAGGGCCTTTTTTATTTTTCAAAAGACTTGTTTTATAAGATACAAGTATTAGGGTGCCAATAAGCCTGTTTACTTAATAAATATTATTATCCTAGAACAATCGAAGATATTAAAAGAATGTAATAAGTGTCGACTTTTTTCACATTTCGTGCTCATAATAAACTATGAGATAGACCTCGCAGCGCCTCTTAATAATACGTACCATTGCGGGGTTGAACTTTTATGGGGTGATATTAATGGCTAAAGTGAAACCTGCTACTACGCCCGAAGAACAAGTCGAAATAACCATAAAATAAAAACAAATAATTACCTATGTAGTTGATATTATATATATAATGATGGTTCTAATTCAAGATGTAGATGAATGGGAAAATTATGTTATATATAATATAAACAAACTGTTTATTGAGTATTATGATTTTATTGATATAAAGTGCCTGGGGTTTCCTGAAGATTGGCATAGTTTATTAACTAAACGGGATGAAGTATTTGTGGAAGCTGGGACTACTTATTGATTATATATACCAGGATTAAATTCTTGGTCTTTTTATTTATCCAAAAAGCAGGATCTTATAATTCTATCTGATTTGAGAATTAGATTGACCTCTTGTGTTTATGGTAATATCTAAATACAACTTTTGGCAACCAAAAATACAATTTTCATATAGATAAATAAAAAAGTAATTGCCAGCTGTAGATGTCAATTAGTTTTTTACAGTTTCCGATAATTAACTTTTTACACTTTTATTAAAAAATAATAAGCTTCTTAACTTTCTTCAAAAATGCTTTGCCTATGTTTTATCCTATAGCTATCA
>Ga0172382_10005309_pt1 | contig 19282 bp, 20 predicted proteins | sample Leawel138RmetaG_FD_122245 | JGI IMG/M metagenome (GOLD analysis project Ga0172382, IMG submission 122245) | Leachate microbial communities from a municipal landfill in Southern Ontario, Canada - Leachate well 138R metaG | ecosystem: Engineered > Solid waste > Landfill > Unclassified | place...
CACGTCGGCACCGAGCCCCGGTCCGGCAGGCTGAAGGGGCGCGTCGAGGTCGTGGCCGTGCCATCGGAGGCGGTTTGGCGATCGGCGAGCAGGGTCTCGGTCGAGTGGTCGATAATGTGCGCGCCGCGACTGAGATCGGGTTCGGGTAGGGCTGCGCTATCGACGATGCAGCGGTATTTCCGCTCGCGGCTGTAGAAGTCGCGGGCGAACTGGAAGGTGCAGGCGCCGGTCCCGAACAGGCGGGTCCCGGCAAGGGGGCGAAGGCCGGTGCCGACCCCGTTCACGACCGTAGCTACCCCATCAACCGTCTCATTGTAGAGACGGCATGTGTCGTCGGCGGCATTGGCGGCGCACAGGTCGATCAGCCGCTCGCTCACATCGCATCCCGTTTTCGCGGTGATCTCGATGTCGATGTAGCCCTGGCGGCCATCGCCGCCGCCGCGCACCCTTGCGGCCACAGTGGTCGAACCGGCCTTGAGAAGCGGTGCAATATCGATATCGAGCGGGACATAGGGATCGCTGCCGCCCTGGCGGCAATCGCCTGTCGGCAGGCCATCGGTGAGCCAGGGACGTTTACCGGCCGAGCCAATGATCTGGCCGTTGACGCGGCCCTGGACCCAGTCGTCGGCGCCAAGGCCGACGACGCGGGCCGAGACGATGCGGTCGGGCGCATGGGTATCGATAGTCGCGCTGAAAAGCGGGGGCACATCGCTGCAGTTCCCGTCGCCACCGATACGGTAGCGCCGGCAATCGGTGCCGCAACTCGTGACCGACTGCACCGCGCCCGACAAACCCAGCACATCGTCGAAGGTCCAGGAGCGGACCGTGATCTCCCGCTCGATCGTGCATGAGCGTGTGACTTCGGCCTTGCCGGAGCCCGCGGTCGAGCCTTGCAGGGCCTGGAACACCGAGTTCGAGGAACTGAGCGCAAAGGCATCGCCACCGATCGCGGTGGGATTCTTGCGGTAGGCGGTCTCCGCGGCCGTATCGCCGCCGGTACAACTGGTGGTCAGCGCGCCGACGTAGTCGATCACGGGACCGTTGATCCGCGCCTCGGCAACGCCGACCGCCGGAAACGCGGTGGTGAGCGCGCCGACCATGCCGCCGCCAAGGTCCTTGAGGACCGTCGCCAGGTTGCCGAAGACGAGATTGCTGCCGCAGCTGTTGTTAACGCAGTAACACCCGGCAAGCTGAGGCATCTGGACCTCGGTGAGCTTCAGATCCTTTGCCACATCGACGTCCCAGCGGAAGGCGCGGCAATGGGACCAGGTGCCCGGATCGCAGGAGAGGATGCCATTGGCGCAGATGCCCGAGACCGGGACGGGCAAGTTCGAGCTTGAATCGAACGTGCCGTCCATGTCGGTGTCGCGCGAGATGCGAACCAGGCCGATGTCGCCGGTGGCGGCAGGCTGGATCAGCACTTCGAGCAGTTTCGCACTCTTCTGGCAGGCGATGGCCGGCGTGAAGCTCTTGCTTCCATCGATCGTCGTCACGGCCTGTCCGCTCATGGCGGGCGTCACGTAGGTATCGAGAAGCACATCGCTGGTCCCGGTCCTTGCCCGCGAGGCGCTGGCCGCGGTTTTGGCGCGCTCTTCCACGCTCTGGGCCTGGAGGGCCGCAGGAAGAAGCACGATCGTGCTCGCGGCAAGGCGTGGCCAGGGCCTCATTGCCCGCTCTTTCCGGGGGCAGGCCGGACCCCGATGGATGCGTGACAGCCAAGGGTGGCCGGCATGGCCGCGGCGGAGTCCGGGACGGTTGAGAGGGCGAACGTCCCGGGAATCCGCCGGCAGCCATGCCGACCGGGGGCGGAGCGACCCTGCCCGGGGGCAGGCAAGGCCGCTCCTGTTCCGCGCGCGTCCCGGCAGCCTTCGTGGCTGTGGCGGGCAGACCATTGCGGGACCGGGCCGCGCGCGGAAAGGGGGTGGAGGAGGATGCTGGCTTGCTGGGCACTCATGGCGTGCTCACTCCGGCGCAGCAGATGACTTTCTCGAAGAGCATGAACTGGGCGTTGTCCTTGCCCGGAGCATGCTTGGCCGAGGACCACAGCGCGCCCGGACGCCCGACGTTTACGCACTTGCCGCCCTTGACCGGCTCCATGAGCTGATACTTGTAGCGGCTCTTGGTCCAGATGGGCTGGGGGATGAACGAGCAGCCGTCGGCCGAGGAAATGGTAAGCGCGCCAAGGCGCCCCATCATGAATGTGCCGCGCGCCGCCAGGCCTGCCCAGGCCTCGACACTGTCATCGAAATGGATGTCGCCCGCGACCGGGTAGGTCGCTCCCCACGAACCCATGCACCAGAATAGCGGATCGATGATCTTGCCCGCGGCGGCAGCCGCGCTGTCAGCCATGCAGGCAAGGCCTGCGGCAGGATTTCCGAAAAGGATGCCCTCGGGCTGGATGATCGCGCCGAGCGTTCCCGATTGCCAGGTCGGCAGGACCTCGGTGATCATCGCCACGTCGAAACCGTCGTCCTCGAGGCAGGGCAAGTCGGTGAACATGTCGAGCATCTTCCAGACCGGCGAGATGTAGTAGTGCATCTGCGCGAACATTTTGCGCGTGTTCGTCCCGTCCGAAATCGAGCTCTGGCTGCCCTGGAGGCGGCCATGGGTGGGCATGAGATCGGCGCCCAGCGCCATCATGCAGCCTGGCTCGGTCACGACATCGATCATGCGGTTCGGGGACCAGAAGCTCACCTTGACCCCGAACCAGAAGGTCGCGCCCTTGCGGCAGGCGCACAGCGGCTTGGACGAGGACTGCGCATCGAGCTCGCGCGAGAGCTTGTCGGTGCTGCCCACGCGCACGCCGCCGATCGTAATGGGGAAGATGCAGTTCCAGCGCACCTTGGTGATCGGGTTGAACACCGTGCCTGCCGGGCAGGACGAAGCCTGGGCCGGGCTCGCTGCCAGGCCTGAGGCGAAAAGCAGGGCTGCTCCAAGGGCCTTTCGGATGCGTGAGCGGTTCATGGCTGGGGCCTGCGTTCGCTGGCGGGCGTAGTCGTGGCGTCCTTTCGGTTCCCGCGCCGATCGAGGCGGACTTCGGTGAGTTCGAGCCTTTTGCCCTGCTGGCGCACCACGACCGGCGCGACGGTAAGGCCGAGGCGCTGCTTCACGCGCTCTTCCAGAATGAAGATCGGCCGGCCCGTGCGCTCGGACAGCGTGATCGCGTCCTCATCCCGCGCATCGCCTGCCGCCAGCAGGATGAAATCGGTCAAGCGCGCTGTCTGGAGAGCCCAGGCGAGATCGCGGGGCCGGACGACGACAAGGCGCTGGGGAAGCGTCACGTAGTCGAGCGGATTGAAGGTGAAGCCCCTGGGGTAGAGCACCTTGCCGTCCGGCAGCCTGATCTCGGTATCGAGCGTGTAGAAGGGAACCACATTTCGCGTCCGGTTGACGGTGGCGGGCGCCAGAGAGGCGGCTTTCATGGCCGACCATCTGGAGCGCGGGCCGAATTGCGCGCGCATGTCGGAAGGGAGCCTGGTGGTGCGGGCCTCGATTTCCGCAAGGGCATCGGGCTCGGCGATGGGCCAGGTGCGGCCGATCGTCGAGGTCTCGGCCTTGGCGGTGGCGCCGAGCAGGGCGGAAGCGAGCACCAGCGAGGCGATGGTCGCCGCCTGGAACAGGGCGACCGCGCGGGCGTGATCGTGCTGCGGGGGCAGGGGTCTCATCACCGCTGCCTCCAGCGGTGCAGGCACGCGGTGAGGTGGCATGCGGCACCTGAGAGTACGATGAGCAGCATGCCGCTTGCAAAGCAGCCGATGCCGACAAGGAACGCGCCGCGCAGTACCAGCGCTGTGGGCTGGTCGAGGGTGAAGCCCGCTGCCAGCACCAGAACTGTCATCATGACGCTTTCGACAAGGATCAGCCGGAAGCGCCAGCGCAGGGCCGCGGCCTCGGCGCGAATGGCAACGCGCGCCTCGATGATCCGCTCGATCTCGGCATCCTTGCTCCAGTCGAGACTCATCTGGTCGGGGTGGCTGGGGCGCTGTCGCATCATGCTGCCTCCTCGTCCTCGGCGGTGAGAAGGAGCGGCGGGCGGGTGCCGAGGATCTCGGCGGGATCGACCCCTGCAAGTTCGCAGACCGCTTCGAGCGGTGAGCGGCCTCGGCGAATGAGCGCCTCGAAGGCGGCGACTTCAGTCGGCGCGGAAGTGTTGATCCAGTAGCTGAAGGGATCGACGACGAGCCGCGCGATACCCAGACCCAGCGGGGAGTCGATGAAGACTTCGGAGTAGTTGGGCTTGTTGTTGCGGACCGATTTCAGGAGGTCGAGCACGAAGGGCGAGTAATCGAGGATCTTGTTCTCGACCGCCTTCTCGTAGGTCGAGCCCTGGAGCAGGAAGCGGGTGGCGGCGTTTTCGAGAATGACCTGGCCGGTGCCGCCGAAGAGCAGGAGGTCGTTCATCGACTGCATGACGATGCCGAAGCTGCCCTGGTACTTGCGTGCGCGGCGGTAGCCTTGGCCGAAGGCTTCGGCGAGGCGCGAGAGGTCCTGGCCGTCGCTGCGGGTCATGAACTGCGCGGCCTCGTCGCACAGCACGAAGCGCGGCCGGTCGCGGCCCGAAAGATAGAGTTCCTGGGTGACCGCGTTCACCACCACCATGACCACGACGTTGAAGAGGTCGGGCATGTTCTTGAGGCGTTCGAGTTCGAGCACCACGAACTCGTCGCTCGAGATGTCGAAGGTCGATGGCCCGTTGAAGTAGTGACCGTAGGCGCCGTCCGACCCGAAATCCCGCAAGTTGAAGGCCAGCTCGCGTGCGACGGGGAGGAGATGCTCGACCTTGTCGAGGTCGGTCCGGGTCTGGGCCGGATAGCTTCCGAGCCACTCGCGCACGGCATCGATGCCGCGTTCGGCGCGGCCAGTATCAATGGTCCACTGAACAGCGGATTTGAGCAGGTTCCATTCCGAGGTGGAAACGCCCTTGCGCGTGGCCGCGTTGGCCATTTCGGCAACGATGGCGACGGCCATGGCGATCGCCGACTGCTTGTCCTCGCCGTCGATGGCGAGCCCCAGGTCGAAGGGATTGAGGACGAGGCGCTCTTCGCCCAGGTCGATGTAGCGGCCCGAGCACAAGGTGCAGAGCTTGCGGTAGGAGCCGCCGATATCGATGATGCGGATGAGCGCTCCGCTTGCATAATACTGCTGGCACAGGTTGTTGAGGAGGAAACTCTTGCCCGCGCCGCTCTCGGCCGAGACGATGAAGTTGTAGTTGTTGATCCTGGGATCGAAGAGATCGAGCGTGATGAGCTGGCCCTTGCGGCCGGCATAGAGCAGCGCCGGTCGCCCGCCCCCGCGAAAATCGGTCTGGATCGGGCTCATCAGGACGGCGGCCTTTACCGGCATGCGAAAGTCCCGCTCGAGCATGCGCAGCGTCTTGCCGTCGGGGTAGAGCCCGAACGGCAGGCTCATCGGCAGCAGGATCGGGTTGAGGTAGCTTTCCTCCTGCATCATGAAGGGCAGGGGCTCGGCTTCCCAAAGGCGCCGTGCGCGCGCGGCCATTTCTCGCGCTTGCCCTCGTGTTTCGCCGAAGACCCAGACCGAGGGAATAACGCGCACGAAGCGGCTGCTCCCGGCCTCGTCGAGCACCCAGCTGATTTCCTCGATCTGTTTGCCGACTTCGACCGCGAATGAGCCTGCGGCCTTCTGGGCCGAGAGGATCTGCGCGCGCTTGTGAATCTCGAACGCGCTATGATCGAACAGGATATTGAGGGTGTAGAGGAAGGGGCCGCCGATCTGGTCGCTGTCCTCTGCCGAGCCTCGGATACCGCCCGTGAGCCGGCTAGCCCGTTCCGCGGTGATCCGGCGGGCGGGCGCCTTGGGGGTGAGGCAGCGCGCGACCTGGCCGCCTAAGAAGACTTCGGGGCCCTCGAACAGCAAGTCTGGCCCGGCATCGATGATCTGCTTGCGCAAGGGGCGCGGGGCGCTGCCATCGCTGGTGCCATTGGAGAAATGGCCCGGAGCCGAGGTGAACACGCCGTTGAAGACGCGGCGGTAGAAGGCCATCAGGGCTTCTGGCGGCATCGGTGCGATCCCGAGGCGTGCGAGTTGCTCCTCGATCTGGCGCCTTGGATCGCGGCCCAATGGCTTGCGCGTCTTGACCGCCAGAAAGGTGCGGAAGTTTCGCACCGGTATGCCGTGCAGGGCGCCGAGCCCGTGGCGTCCTTCGCGCAGGTAATCATAAGTGCGCCGCGCGGAGGCCTGGATCAGCGGATCGTCGCGGGTCTTGAGGTCAAGGAAGGCATCAAGCGCGTTGTCGATGAGCGGATCGGCAAAACTGATGATCTGCAGCACCGTTCCGGGCTCGAAGTGGATGTTGAGGAGGCCCAGCAGCGCCGAATGCACATGGGCGAACATGTAGGCGCTGGGTGTGAGCTCCCAGGCGTAACCCCAGCCATCGTCGATCGTGAGGAACGCGCCTTCCTCTTCGGCCCAGGCGACGAGTGGCAGGTGATCGGAGTAAGAGTCCCGCGAAACCTGCTGGCGCAGCGCCGCGAAGCTGAGATCGCCAATCCTGTCGCTGCTGCTGTTGGGGCGGGCGCTCATCGGCCGGTTTCCAATGCAGGCATGGGTTCAGCATGCCCTGGCCCGCCGGTGGCGATGCCATCGACGGGCTTTTCGCGGATCTGTCCCAGCACCGGCAGCTGCACGGCAGGAGACACGGGCTTTACGAGATAACCGCCCACCACCCAGGTCGGGCGCTCCAGGATCGAATAGACGTAGCGCGGCATGAACAGCCGGTCGGGACGCTGCCGGTCGGCATAGGGCAGGATCAGCGTGCGCACGGTCTCGCCCGACTTCAGCATCGGCGTCACTGGCGCTTCGATCAGGCCCTGGAGTTCGAGGTAGACGCTGTCGCGGTAGCCCGCGAAGGCGCCCGCTGCGTCGCGGGCACTGCCGCGCAGCTTGCCGGCAGCCTTGCTGCTATCGCGCAGCAGCTTCCTGTCGTTGGTCACGGCGGGATCCGAGCGCGCCTTGCGGCCCGCGCGCGCGTCCTCGTAGGCGTCCTCGGGATGGATGCACTGGCCATGATCGGGGTTCTTGCAGGAGAACTTTTCCGGGTAGGGCGACATGATCGAGCCGAGCGAGGCGCAGCCGGAAAGCGAGCCCGCGAGGGCCATCAGCACGGGTGCGATCAGGCGCGTGGTTCGCGGCTTGGAATAATCGGGGAGCAGGACCATGGGAGCTTCTCCGGATGTTGAGCAGCGGTGCAATGAGGGAAAGCAGGGCATCAGAACTGCGATCCCGCGCCGGGCTTGATCTCGAGGGCAACGCCCTCCTGGATGACGACGACCACGTCCTTGGCCGCGCCAACCTCGACGATTGGCCCCGCCTGGCGGGCGAGATCGAGGTAGAAGTCGGTGAGCTTGTCCGAGGACTTGGAAAGCCCGCCTGCGATCCCGGTTTTTGCGGCATCGGCGGCATCGAGCGAGCGCACCGTGCCGAGCGCGGAGGTCGAGGTTTCGCCGAAGGTATTCTCGACGCTCTGGCTGATCCCGCTGATGGTGCCGGCTATGAAGCTGCGGGCAAGGGCGGCCCCGGCGCGCGTCACCACGCGGCCCGAGAGGCCCTTCTTGCCATCGGCATCGACGAAGAAGCCCTTGACCGGTTGATCGACGACGGAGTGTTCATCGAAGTCGACACACGAGAGGCTCACCAGCTGGACCTCGACGCGCTCCTTGGCGAGGCTGCCGGTGGCATTGCCGATGACGAAGCACCCGGAAAGGTTGGCCTTGACGTCGTTGGGCAGGACGGCCGGCGCCTGGACCCGGGCGATGATCGGCTCGGGGTTCGAGGTCGCATCGCGGCTTGCCAGGGCATCAACGCCCGTCAGGAGCCGGGCCTTCATGAAACCAGGCGGTAAATAGATCGTCCGATTCTTTTTTTTCGAGTCCGCTGCCGCTCCCTCGGTGCCCTTGGCGAGCAACGGGCTCGTCGCAGACCCGATCGCGCCAACCACCTTCTCGACAGGCGGTGCAGGCGGGGCTGAGGGCGGCAGCGGCGGCATGGCCGTGATGGTGTCGGGAATGCCTTCGGGCGGGGGCGGAAAGGAGGGTATGTCTCCGTCCAGTGCCAGTGGCAGATCGCCCAGGTCTTCGCCGAAGGCCGGGGCGCCGGCCTGGCCCGGCGCCTTGCCTTCCTCGATCGCGGCGAGCCGGTCGCCGAGCAGCTTCTGGTCGTCGAGTACTTTCTTGAAATCGCCGCGCAGCTTTTCTTCGAGGCTGTCGCCGCGAAGTCCCGCGCCCATGTTGAGGGTCGATGCCTCGGGCTTGTCGGTCTCTGGTTCATCGCCCGCGCTGCTGGCGGTATAGAGCGCGTAGCCCAGCAGTCCGACGGCGCCAAGAAGCGTTGCCTGCTTGACGCGAAGGCGCGTGCCCGATCCGAGCGTATTCCAGCGCGCGCGCAGCACATCGACAAGCGAGGGATGCATCAGGTTCGTGTCGGGCCGGATATCCTTGTCGGCTTCCCCGCCCTCGGGCTTACCTTCAGACCCGCTGTGCGCTGGACGCGTGTTACCCGGGCGGCGCATGTCATTGCTCATTGCGCCTCTCCCCTGCGGATGACGACGAGGCGCGCGGACTCGCCCGCCTTGAGGACAAGCCGGTCGAGCGTGACCGCGAAGATGTTGGTGCCAAGGCTCCGGTCGAGGAAGCTGCGCTCGTCGAGCGTCACGCTTGCCGGCGGGCTGACAAGGTATTCCGAGGCCGAAAGCCCCGCGCCTTCGATCGCGACGCGTCGGCGTTCGGTCAGCGCAGTGCCGGGCAGGGCGGGTAGTGCGATCGTGCCCGAGGCAGGCGCTACTTCGGCGAAGCTTGCGGGCAGCCGGTCCTGGAGCATGGCAAGGCTGATAGAAACCGCGCGTTCTTCCTCGACCAGGGGGCCCAGCAGATCGGCGTTGGCCTTTGCGCGCTGTGGGCGCCCCGGGGCCAGGGTCACGGTTTGCGCCGGAATGTCGGAAGGTTCGGCATAGAGCGTGTAGATGGCGCCATTGCACGAGACGAAGAATTCCGAAGGGGTGGACACATAGCTGCGCGTGACCGCGCCCAGCTCATCGATTTCCTTCACCAGGAACTTGATCCAGGCGTCCGATCCGGCCTTTTCAACCGCGATCGCCTTCTCCGCGGAAAAACGCACGTCCTCGATCTCGCCGCCCTCGCAGACCACATGGTTGATGTCGCGGTTGGAGAGGCGAATGGTGCTCGTCTGGTCGGGCAGGGCCATCATGGTCTGCGCCGGCGCGGAGGTGGGCGCCGCGATCATGACGGCGGCGAGCAGCGCGGTGCCGCCCACGCGCTTTGGGCTGCGCCTAGTGGGTTTCGGCATCGAACTTTTCCTCGGAAAGGCGGGTGAGCCAGAAACGGCCATTGTCGATCGCGAAACCGATCCGGAAATTGCCCCGGAACTTGCGCACGACCCCGCCGATGATGCGCACCTTCTCGACGGGCACCACGATCTCGCTCCTGGTCCAAGTCACGGGCTGGTCGGTCCGGACGTAGGTCGCGATCGAGAGCGTCGGATTGCTCGCGAGCTCGTCGAGAACGGCGTTGAAGCTGTCGCGAAGGCCGTTGTAGGCGCTGGGATGCGCAAGGCTCAGCAGCTCCTGGAACTGCCGATCGGCGCTGTAGGCCGAATAGGTCCCGGCCAGGCTGACCACGTTGCGGGTCATGGTGCGCAAGTATCCCGGCGAGGGCGTATTGCCGGTGACGTAGAGATCGCCGCCCGCACCGAAGGGCACGATCACCGTGCGCTGGTTCTGGTTGGTCGTGTAGAGCAACATGCCTAGCACCGCCGTCACCCCCAACGTTCCGCAAATCGCGAACTTGAGAAGCCGGTTTTCCTCGAAGAGGTTGGCCGAGCCTTGCAGGTAGCGATGGATGCCGAAACTTGCGGGCTTGCCCGCGAGTGGGTCGGGCCGCGAGCCCGCATCCTTGTTGCCTCGAATGCCATTGCGAAACAGCGCCATTGTCGGTCTCACTCGAAGAAACGGGTCTGGGTGGGACCCGGGTAGTGGGCAAAGCGCACGAGGCCCCAGCGCCAGGCGAGATGGGAGAGGAAGCCGCGCGGGCGGGCCCGCTTCCAGGGGATGAAAAGGAGAAGGGCGCCGATGAGCGTCCATCCGACGATCCCGCCGACGATGGCGGCAACGAAGATCGTCGACATGACCAGAATGAACTCGTCCGAGCCGAACCATAGGATCTGGACCGGGCCGTGCAGATACTGGGGCAGACGTTCGTCCAATGCCCTTCTCCTCCTGCTTCATGACACCTGTCGCCAGGCGCCATTTTCCAAAGGCCGACCATCGGCCTTCGGTCCGGGGCGCGGTGCGCGGACCCCTCGGGCCAAGGGGAAAACCCGAAAGGTCCGCACACCGCATGTCAGATCGCCATTCCAAAGGTCTGGAGGATGGTGTCCGACTTGATCAGGCACACCGCGGCAACGATGGTCGGGATGCCGACCATGACGTTGGAAAAGAGCCGCGAGACGCCAAAGAGGAAGGCGGCGACGCCGCCGACAAAGCCGAGCGGGCCCTTGACGCCCTTGTTCACGACGATGTCGTAGATGTCGTAGCCAAGATCGCCCGCCGCCGGCGCCGTGAAGGCGTGGGCGCCGGTGCTGAAGAGCACCATGAGGGCGAGGGGCACGCCGAGATTGGCGAGCATGGCGGGAATGGGAAAAGTATTTTGCCTGAGCTTTGAAATCATCGCTTGCGCTCCGTTCGATGGGAGCCGCCGGGACTTGAGCCTTTCGGCATCGATGGAATATCGCTGCCTGCCGTCGCGCGAGGCGGGCGGCTCCGAGAGGACCGCGCGTGCCGGCATTCCGGTCCGCCGCGCCGCGGCATCGAAGGCCGGGCAGCTGGCGTCCGCCAGATGGGGGTGTTGCAGGTCAGTGCGCGGCATTGTCGCCGCTCCCGCTTTCGACAGGATGGCCGGCCTGCTTGCCTTCGAGGAAGGCCTCGAGTTCTGCCTGTCGGAAGCCTGAGATGAGCTTGCCGCCGGCGATGAGGGTTGGCGTGCCGCCAATGCCCATCGCCTCCACCAATGCCGCATCCTCGACAACGCGCGCCTTGCCTTCCTCGCAGGTCAGTAGCATTTGCGGATCGGCGCCGGCGTAGATCGCGTGGAAGGCGGCGGCCTGCTCCTTCGAGCACAGGATATGCTCGGCCTTCGCCGCAGATTGCGGGTGGATCTTGCTCACGAAATAGATGAGGCGGCGCACCGGCTTGCCTTCGGCGGCCTTGGCCGCCCAGAACCGGTCGAGCGCGCGGCAATAGGGGCAGTCGGGATCGGTGAACTCGATCACGGTGGGCGCTTCGATCGGGCCGATGGCCAGCGCCTTGTTCGGATCGATGAGTTTGAAACGCTTCCTGGCGCTGGCCTCCTGGGCCAGCGCGGTCAGGTTGAGACCGTTCCTGTCGTATACCGTGCCGAATACGATGTGGCCGCTCGCCGGGGCATAATAGATCACCCGCCCACCGGCGAAGGCCTGGTAGATCGCGCCCTTGATCGGGGCAGGGCCGAAGTCCTCGAATGTAAGGTTGGTGAAGGTCTGGCGGAGTTGGCGCTGCGCGGCCTGCGCCGCCTGGCTCAGAACCCGGGCATCGCTACCGGTCGTTGCCGGTTCTGTCTGGGCGAGGGACGGCGCCGTACCGATCAGGCTGAGAACCAGCATCGTGGCGGTCGCCGAACGCCTGCGTTGGATCGCTTTGCGGGGCAAGGGCATGGGGCGTGCTCCTGATGGGAAAGGACGAGGGAAACGGGAGGAGCGCCGGATCGAGGCGGATCGTGCGGCCGAGCGGGACCAGCGCAGCGCTGGAATGCCGCTCTTCATCAGGGCCGATCCTTTCGATCGCGAAGCCATGCGAGGTGGCAACGATGCGGCTTGGCGGGCGGATGGGCGGTGGCGGATCCAACCTCGCCGCTACGTTGCACGCCGTGAGCGGCAACAAGGGGAGCATTGCGAGAAGTGCCATGCGCATGGGGTCGGGCATCGGGCACGAGGCCTCCTTTCGCGGGAACGTTCCCGCTTCGAAAACAAACGGGGGATCATCGGTGATTGAACCAGGGTTATGGCGGTAAGCCGGGGCTGTCGGGCCAGGCAGTTCCGTTCCCTATGGGTCGACCATTGTCATGACGATGAGTGGGGGAGTGCTGCAAGGACGAGGGCACTCAAGGCCTCGTCGGGGCACTCAGGCGCCCACATCGGCACTGGAGTTCCGCTATCGGCCCTGAAAGCACCCATTATTGTGCGCAGCGCACAGCCTGAACTGCCCGATTTTCGGCCAGGAGCGTCTCAACAGAGGAAGAAGCGGCGAATCGCTGACGGGAGTTCACAGCACGATGCGCAAATCGAGAACCTACAAGCTGATGCTGTCCGCTGACGGCGTGTCGCTGTACCTTGCCTGCCACTGCCGCCTTGCCGGCCTTGTCGGCGCGTTCATTCCCTATGGGCAGACACTGGGCGTTGCCGTGAGCGTGCTGGAAAGGCTTGCGCCTTGCGACATCGCGGCCGAGCTTGGAACGCAGCGCTTCGCTCGCAGCTGCGGGAGCACGCCGCACTTCGTGGGGGCCACCCCGCAACTTGCTGGGCGCATGGATGCGATCCGAGCAAGGTTGGGCGAATCTACCGATTTTGCCGTAGCCCCTACGGTGCGGGACCTCTACATCGCCGGACTCCTGAGCTTTGAAGTGACGGACGACAGTCGGTTGCTCAAGGTGCATGCTCAATTAAAATTGTGAAATCGCCGTTTCTTGCCTGTCTTGCGTGTTTGAAGCGGTTCTTGTGGCCTCTTCCAAAGAGTGTGCGCGCAAGTTCTTCTCAATTTGGAAACTGTTTTATTTGACCGCCGGCGTATAAGACACCAGCAATAGAGATTGTCGGGCCAAGCTCCGAACCTTTTTGGGCGGTTTTCAGGGAGTCCTGGACATGTCCCGATATCTCAGTGCCCAAAGCGGCCATGAATTGCTGGACGAGATGAAGCTGCTGTCCGGCAGAACCATCGAGGAGCGGCGCAAGCATGCACGCATCACGCAGCGTCAACTGGCCGGCACGATCGGCATCGGTGCGCGCTGGATTCGCGAGATCGAAGCGGGCAATCCCCGCTCGACCATCGATCTGCACATCAAGTGCGCGGCAGCGCTCGGCCTGCCCATTTCCTACCTTCTCGTGCCGCTCCTGTTCATGGAGAGCGACATGAAATTCCCGGTAGGCTTCATCGTCGATCACTTTGCCGGTCTCAAGGATCACACGATCAAGTGCATCGGCGACTATTATCTGGAAACACTGGGCAAGCAGGTCCGGCCTGCCGGCGATCATCCGCCGTCGGCGGCAGGCGCCTGAGGTTTTCGCGCGTGGCGCCCGAACCGGTTACCGCCGAACTCACCTACCAGCGCCTGAAGCGCGAGGTGATGCACGGCCGGTTCCGGCCCGGAACACCGGTCATTTCGCACAGCATCGCCCAGGAATTCGGGACCAGCATTTCGCCGGTGCGCGATGCCATGCAGCGCCTTGCCGCTGAAAGGCTGTTGCACCATCAGGCAGGGGGCGGCTTCGAGGTCCCACACTTCGACGCCAGTGCCCTCGCAAACCTTTATGCATGGCACCAGGACGTCGTGCGTCTTGCCTTGCGGCACCGCGATTCCGGCGCTGACGCGGAAGACCTGCTGCCGCGCTTGCTGGCGATGCGCGACGACGATCCCGAAGCCCTTGTCCAGGCCACGAGCGACCTATTCGCATTGGTAGGTCGTTCGTCGCGTAATGGCGAACATGGCGCGGCAATCGAGGCTATCGGCAGCCGACTCCACCTCGCGCGCCTACATGAAGCGCAGCTCGGTGATCGTTCAGCTGAGCTCGTGACGGTCTGGAGCGCGCTGAGCGCCGGTCCGGCTTCGACCGCGATCGCGGCGATACGCGCCTATCACAGACGCCGGCTACGGCGGGTGCCTTCCATTGTCCGCGCTATCTATGTCCCTTGAAAGACGGGCGTTTTAGGGTGTCAGGGATCGGCTATCGGCATGCCCCCGCCATCCCTCCCAGATTGGGAACTTATGTAATCGGGTATATGCACGCCCACGCATAGCATCCTTCAGGCCGCAATCCCGCGGCAGACAGAAGGAGGTTCCCATGGAACGAGAAACCCAGCACATCGAAGAGGGTGTGATCGAACTCGGCGCAGTCAGCGAGCGCACCGAGGGCAACGGCGACGTTGCCGCCGACCAGGTCGGTCTTCGGATCCAGACCGGCATTTCCGACGACTGACTTCTACCCGCGGTGCGCGCCTTCGGGGGCGCACCGCTCCACAAGGGGTGTCGGCATGGGCCTGGTACTGGCACAAGGCGTTTCGTTTGTTCGTCTCGGTGAACGCGCCATCTTCCTCGATCTTCGCAGCGACCGGTATTTCGGGCTTTCCGCGCGGTGCGAAGCGGCCTTCTTGCGGCTTATGGACGAGCACCGTCCGGAGGATGCAGATCTCGCGATACTGGATGGCCTGGTGCGCGATGGCATCTTGGAGCAGGTGAGCTGCCAGAGTTCGATTCTGCCCTTCAAGCCTGCATTTCATCCCGCGACAAGTCTGCTCGACGCAGAGCGGTTGCCCGTCGGAGCGTGGCGCCAGGCGCGTGCGGCCTGGGCTCTCAAGCGCTCCCAGCATGAGCTGAAGACGCGCCCGCTCTCTGATCTCGTCAACGAGCTATCGGCATGCCGGATCGAGCACGATGCCGGTACGAACATTTCCGAGGATGCGCGGCGGATCTGCTGGGCCTTCGAAGCGGCGGGGCTATTGGTCACGCCCTTGCGCAATTGCCTGTCCCGTTCGCTGGCACTCGCCGGTACGCTGCGTGGCAGGGGACACGCCTGCGAGCTCGTGATCGGCGTTGCGATCAACCCTTTCCAGGCCCATGCCTGGGTCCAGGCCGGGAATACGCTCCTCAACGATCGCCTCGAGCGCGTTCTCCAGTTTACGCCGATCCTGGCCGTATGAGCCGGCCGCGCTACATCGCCTGGATCCTGCCGCATCCTGGATGGCAGTCGCCCGAGATTGATGATGCGATTAAGCGCGTGCAGCGCCTCCTGGGTCCTGATGCCCGTATGATCTCGTCAGGTCGCCTGCGCATGGTGACTGGCTGCCCGGTCGTGACTTCGGTGACCAGCGAGGGTGAGGTTGTCCTGCTCGGACAGGTCTTTTCCGGCCTTGGCGACACCAGCCTGACTACGCTCAAGTCTTCAGCTTGCGATGCGATACTGAAATCCGCCGGCGCTTCGCTGGTGCGCGACTTCTGGGGCGGATATGTCGCGTTTGTCGTGCGCGGTGAGGGCAGCGAGGTTTCCGTCATCCGCGATCCATCGGCGGGCATACCCTGCTATTACCACTTGCAGGACCGTGTGACGGTCATCTCCTCGGACATCGACATTGCCAGCCAGTGCGGCGAACTGCCCCTGGACATCGACTGGGAGGAACTCGCCGCCCATCTCCAGGCGAGCCAACTGCGACGGGCACGAACCTGCATTCGCGGGCTGACCGAACTGCTTGGTGGAGAGCGCCTGTCCATCCACGCCGAGCGTCCGGCGATCGATGCACTATGGTCGCCCTGGACTTTCGCGGCGCGCGAAAGGCAGATCATCGACGAGGAACAGGCCGCCTCGCTTCTGCGCAAGACGATCGTACAATGCGTTCGGTCGCTGACCTTGCCCTACGAGCACACAGTGCTGACCCTGTCGGGCGGCCTCGATTCCTCGATCGTGGCAGCCAGTCTGTCAACGATCGGCGCGCGTTTTACGGGCCTTACCATGGCGACGCAGGAACCGCTGGGCGATGAACGGCGCTATGCGCAGGCGATGGCCAGGGCGTGCGGTGCGCCGCTTGTCGAAAGGTTCGAGGATATCGATGCGGTGGATCTGACGCTATGCGACAGCGCGCACCTGCCGCGCCCGATTTCACACGGCTTCGCACAGTCGATCGACCGGGCCTGCCAGCAGCTGGCCGATGAAGTCGGGGCAGGGGCCTACCTGGGCGGCGGTGGCGGGGACAATGTCTTCTGCTACCTCCTTTCCGCGGCTCCCGTCGCCGATCATTTGCGGCGAGCCGAGCTGATCGGCGCCCTGGCTACCGCCCGCGACCTTGCACGCCTAGGACAAACGAGTGTGCTCCACGTCTTGGGCAAGGCCATGCGGCGGGCCTGGCTGCGTTCTCCCGGCTTTCGCTGGCCGCGCGATCTGACCTTCCTGAGCGAGCGGATCAGGAATGGTCATCCGGCACGCCTCGATCACCCCTGGCTCGTTGCCCCACGCGGGGCGGTGCCGGGAAAGGCTGGGCACATCGCCTCGATCATGAACATCCAGAACCATCTCGAAGGCCTGGCCCGCGAGCGGGACCGTCCTGTTCTATCCCCGCTGCTGGCCCAACCAGTCGTCGAACTGTGCCTGCGCATCCCGGCGTCGCTGTGGTGCAGGGGCGGGCGCGATCGCTGGATCGCGCGGCGGGCCTTCGCCGATCGCCTTCCTCCTGAAATCCTCGATCGCCGCGAGAAGGGCGGTCCCGACGGGTTCGTGGTGCGCGTTCTTGAACGGGATCGCAGGCAGATCCGCGATTGGCTTTGTCAAGGTGAACTGGCCGGGCGAGGGCTGCTGGATATCGAAGCCCTCGCTGTCGCCCTCGAAGGCAATGCGCCGCTGACGGGGCAGGCGTCCTTGCGTATCCTGAAATTGCTCGATGTCGAGATGTGGGCGCGCAGCGTTCTGTCTCGGCAGCAAAGTGGGGCATGACGACCATCAGGGCGTGTGCATTGCTGCCAGGCCTTCTCGCATCGCGCGCCATCGCCGCACATCATCCGATTGCGGTACGTCGGGTACGCCATGTTCGCCCAGCCAGAAATCGAACCAGGCCAGGTTGCGCTCATAGATGGCGAGACGATGGGCGGGCTGTGCCTTGGTGTGATATTCTCCCGGAAACAGGAAGAGGTCCACCGGAGCGCTGTGATCGTGCAGGCGCGTGTAGGCATCGAGCCCTAGCAGGGCTTCGTGATCGGCGAGCTGCATGAGCAGCGGCACCCTGATCCGCCCGGCATTCTCGGCCAGCGACAGCGCCTTCCAGAAGGCCGGATCGTCCTTCGCCAGCGAGGGATAGCCTGCGCCGCGTAGCTGCGCATAGAAGGCTGGGCCACCGGTCACGCGCATGGACACCGGCCCCATGCAACACGATGATACGGCCGCGGCTGCGAACGTATTGGGCGCGTTGACCAGCGCGAACTGCACCGTGGTTGCCCCGTCGCTAAGGCCGGTAATGCCAATGCGCGCAGGATCGATGGGCACTTCCCTTTTTGCCGCGGAAATTCCCGCCAGCACCGAGGAGAGGGTGCTCCACCTTTCGCGCCAGCCTTTGGTGTCGGCGGCTTCGGCCTCCTGCCAGGTTCGCACGGTGCCGGCGGGCAGGCTTTCATGGAACATCGGCGGGGTTTGGACACTCAGCACCGCAAAGCCATGGGCGGCGAATAGCCAGATCGGGTATTCATCGCCCGTGCCGCCTCGTAGGAAACCCCGGGTGATGTATTGGACGACGATGAGGGGAAGCGGCTTTTTCCCGGCATAGCCCGGCGGCAGCACGAGATCCCCGAAGGCCGGCAATCCATAGCGATTGCGCCAGTAGAGGCGCTTGGTCCGACCGAGCTTCAGGTTCTGGAAGTCCGGATTCGGGTCGTAAATCACCGTCTGCTTGCCGGTTTGGGTGTCGATGCTGACGATACGGCGGGGTTGGCGCGTGCCCTCGCGGGTGCACAGCAGGTGTTTTCCAGTGAGCGTACAGCCCATCAGGAGATCCTTGGTTTTGAGAATGCTGCGTACGCCGGTTCCGGGCGTCCAGCGGTAGAGTATGGTCTTGCTGTTCGCCCATCCTTCACGCTTCAGGAAAAGCACGGCGGTGCCGTCCCAGACGAGGGCTTCGACATCGCGTTTCATATCATGGCAGGCGGGCGCGGTGCATTCGACAGCTGGCCCGCCCGGATGTTTGAGCCAGATGGTCCTGGGGCTCATCAGGAGTTTCGGGTCGCTGGCTGTTGTCCAGGCCAGGGTGCCATCGCGGCTTTGGGTGACGTTCGAGGCGCCGGCGGGGAGGATCTCGAAAGTTCGCTCTCCCAGAATGTGCCTCTCGTCCTCGGTAGCCGGGCGGACTTTGCCGGTCGCCACATCCACCGCGAGGTATTCGAGCGGTCGTGGCCCGGAAATGGCCGGTTCCATCCCCGAGAAGGGCGTAGTTCGCGCGTCGTAGTGATACCCGACGAGGCCCTCCTGCCTGATGGCCTCGGCGGCTTCCAGCACGCCGGTCTCGCGGGTGAAGAGCACACTCTTGCCGTCAGGGGACCACCCGGTGTCGACGACATCGACGTCCGAGTGGGTCACCTGGTGACTTTCGCTGCCATCTACGCGCACACGCCACACCTGCGTGATGCCGTCCACGCGCTTGCGGTAGGCGATCCATTTGCCATCGGGCGACCAGGCCGGGCTGATCACATCGGGTGCGCCTGTGTTCGTGCGATTGCCGCGAATATAGCGGACGACGGGAATGTAGGCGCCGCCGGTATCTACAACGCGCGGTTCGGTTGCGCCCAGTTCCTGGACCACCAGCGCCTGGCACCAGGCGTTGGTCTCAGGATCGGCCCGCGTAATCACGTAGCCGATCCTGCGCCCGTCCGGTGCGACACCGAGGGGGCTCTTGCGAGCAAAGCCGGTATAAAAGCCAACGTCTCTCAGCCTCACGAGATCCCGGGCAGTCACGGCCCGTTGGGAGGGCGAGGCGAGTGGGCTTGCCAGCACGCCCGCGCAAGGATCCCCGGTTCCCCGGACGCCGGCCTGCGCGGCGCCCGGGGTGGCAGTGAACGCGAGGAAAGCGGCGGCAAGGGACAAGGCCACCGGCTTCAGGTTGGAGGCGTTCGCTACCATTTCTTGGCAAGGCTCAAGGCCAGCACCCGGCCGAACGGCGAGTAGTTTGTCGAATCGTAGGGGGCCTGGTAGAGCCGGGGCGAGTCGATCAGATCGGGCCTGGTGTTGAGCGCGTTCTGGACAAGCAGCCCGATGCTGAGCCCGCTCAGGGTTTCGTGGCCCGGCCCCCACTCGTAGCGCAGGTTGATATCGAACGTGGTCATCGAGCCGACGCGAACCGAGGGCGCAGTGCGTATGTCCTTGACCGGGCCGATGTAGTTTCCATTGAGGGCGGCGGTGAAGGGCCCGTTCTCCCAGGTGACGCCGAAACGTCCGCGAAGATGGGGCGGATTGAAGATGTTGCCGGCAAGGACGG
>Ga0172382_10005310_pt1 | contig 19282 bp, 16 predicted proteins | sample Leawel138RmetaG_FD_122245 | JGI IMG/M metagenome (GOLD analysis project Ga0172382, IMG submission 122245) | Leachate microbial communities from a municipal landfill in Southern Ontario, Canada - Leachate well 138R metaG | ecosystem: Engineered > Solid waste > Landfill > Unclassified | place...
CAGGGGTCCATCACCGGCCTGTTCACCGTGCTGGTCGAAGGCGACGATCACAACGAACCGATCTCTGACGCCGTGCGCGGCATTCTCGACGGGCATATTGTACTGGAACGCGCCATTGCGGAGCGGGGCCGCTACCCGTCCATGAACATTCTTCGGTCGGTGTCCCGAACCATGCCGGGCTGTAACACCGAGGAGGAAAACATGCTGGTGCAGGGCGCGCGCGGCATCATCACCACCTACGAGGACATGGCCGAACTGATCCGCCTGGGCGCCTATCGCAAGGGGTCCAACGACGATGTCGATGTGGCGATGGAGCTTTATCCGCGCATCGAGGCGTTCTTGTCCCAGCCCAAGGGCGAACCGACCGAGATGGAGCAGTGCTACGCCATGCTGGCCGACTCGCTGGGTCTGAACTGGCCGCTCAATCTGTCGCCCCAGGAATAGGTTGAGGCATGCCGACCACGGACCTCAAGGCGGTGATCCGCCTCCGTAAGTGGGAGGTTGACGAGAAACGCCGGGTGCTGGGCGAGATGATCGCCGAAGAAGCCCTCCTGCGGAAGCGCCGGGTGGAGCTTAAGGAAGAAGTGCTGCGGGAAAACGAATGCGCCAGGGAGTTTGTTCATCTGGCCGATATGACCTTGGGGTCCTACGCCGCCCGCGCCTACGCCCGCCGCTTGCAACTCAACGCCGCCATCGTCGATGCCAAGAAGCGGATCGAGCAGGCGCGCGATGAACTTGCCGATATGTTCAAGGATCTCAAAACCTTGGAACTGGCCCAGGAAGCCCGCGACGAAGCCGAGCGTAAGGAACGGAACCGCAAGGAACAACTCGTCATGGACGAGATTGGCCTGGAACTGTTCCGGCGCCGCGAGGGCGATTCTGTTAGCTAACGCTCACCCAGTGACCCATCCAGGCCCCGGCCGGGCAGGCTGGGGGTCAGATAGCGGGCGGAGACGAAGCCGTTCAATGTATCGTCGATGAACACCCGCACCCAACCGCCACCCGGCGCGTTGTCCGACACCATGACCACTGTTCCGGCATCCAGCTCCGCTATGACCGGATGATCCGACCCGGGGCCGCTCCGCAGCGGCAGGGCCGGACGGGTGACTTCGTACAGGTGGCCGTTGCGGAGCAGGAACGGGCGCTCCAGACCGGGGATGCCGTCGCGCACCGGGGCGAGTACAAAGGCCGGAGGCTGACGGCTTGGGGCTTGGCGCGCGCCCCACAGATTGAAATCCGTCCAGATCGCCAGACCGGCAAGACCAACCGCCGCCACGGCCACGAAGGGCAGCGCCTGGGCCGCGCGCAGCCCGGTGAGGCCCTGCCAACGGTCGCGCAGCACACGGCGGGGATCGTGGGGGACGGCGGCGACCAGGGAGCGGGTGGTCCGCCGATCCTCGTCAGTGTCGGCAAATGCCAGCGCCTGCAAGGCGAGGCCGCGCGCCACGTCGTCATCGCCACGGAGCAGAAACGCGCGAGCCTGCCGCAGCAGAAGACTGTGATTGGCCTGCCGGGGCATGTGCCCGCCGCGCAGCAGGACAGCGAGGGTCCGTAGGGTGTGGAATGGTCCCCACGGCAGGCTCCACCACCCGCGAACCCATGTGGACAGCGCAAGCCGTAACGCAGCGGCATCGGCACAGCGGCGGCAGAACACGCCCTCAACCCGGCCAACCACGGAACGTATGATTTTGCCCTGCACGGTCGGGAAGACCACGAAGCGTGGTTGCGCGGCGACCTTTCCGCAGGCGCTACAGACGTGGGGCCGGTAAGGCTCAGGGTCGGCGGCAGCGCTTTTCAGGCGGCCGGAATCATAGGCCGCGCGGGCCAGGGGATCGGACAGCGTGCGATAGGCCTCGGACAACCGCTGAAACTCGTCACGGGCATCTGATCGAGGGTTCCGGTCGGGGTGCAGAACCTTGGCCCGCCGGCGATACGCCGCCTTGATGACGTCCGCCGTCGCACCGGGCACAACGCCGAGTGTGCGGTAAAAGCCGCGGGGATCCGATGGAGGGTACGCCATTACCGCCTGTTTGATCGGGCTAATTTCGAGCGAAGGGAGGCCGCCTGACGAGGGCCTCCCGAGTGCGCAATGACCATATCATGCCATGGGTGCCGGATGCTTTGGGATTACACCATCATGCCGTTTAGCGTCGGTTCCGCGCCGACCGGCGGGCCGGCAAAGCGATCACTGACATGGAACGTCACGCCCCCCTTGAGCGCCAGGGCCAGGGCCGAGTTGGCAAAGATGCCCGCGATCTCGTGGCGCATGGCGGTGGGGAGGGCGGCATGGGTGCGGACGATCAGGTCCAAGCGCCGGTCGTGTTTTTTGTACAGCCCGTCGAGTTGCAGCGCGCCCAACCGCGACAGGTCCAACTGAATCAGGAAACGCTGGCTGCCGCCACCTTTGCCGTTGCGCTCGTTTTCCCCGTCCTCGGCGTCGCCATGGCGCCGTGTGATGATCTGAATGCGTTCGATGGTCCCGCCGACGGCAAAGGGCATGGACAGGGTGCGCCACTCGGCGCCGCTGCCGTCGCGCACGGTACTCGCCGCGTCCCGCAATCCGTCGCCCAACCCGCGTAAGGCCCGTGCGCCTCGTGGTCCCGCCTTGTCCAGGGCGCGCAAGGCATCATTGCCGATCCAGGCCCTGATATCGCCGCTGGCCGCCGCCTGCGCGAACGCAACGGTATTGGTCAGCATGCGGCCATCTGGCGCAGGCAGCATCGTGGCCATTCGGCGCGCTGCCTCGGGGTCCAGAGTGGACAGTGTGGTCATTGCCTGCGCGAAGGCGGCCCCGGCCGGGCCACCGGGCAGCGGCAGTGGCAGCGGGGTAATCTGGGGCGGCTGCGGAGTTTGCGCGGCAGTGACTTCGAGGACCACCGTGGCGCCTGGCGCCAGCGCCGCAGGAGCCTGAAGGGCCAGGGTTCCCGCCGACGTTGACACCAAAGCAAGGCCGCCCGCTGGATGCGCCTGCACGGTGCCGGTCAGCACCGTCGGAGCGGAGGCGGCGGCGTTTACCCCAACCGTTGGCGCGGGGGCCGTAGCGGTCGACGTGAGGACGGGGGCACCGGCCGCTGCCGGACTGGGCGCCGTGGTAGCGGTAAGCGGTGATGCAGCATTAAGGGGCGCCGTTGGCTGGCCGCCCACGGGCGCGGTGCCAGGGGCCGGCGCCGGTGCTGTGCTTCCCGCCGTCACGGTAGCCGCCTGACCCGCCGCCGCGGCAGTGGCTCCCGGCGACCCCGCGAGCGCCGTCTGGCCGGTTGGGAGAGTGTTGCCCCCAGTGGCCATGGCAGGCGCCGAACCCATACCTGATGGAAGCGTCATTACCGCCGGGTTGGCCGCAGGCGTGACGGTGGCAAGCCGCACGGTCAGTTCAGTGCCCAGCGGCCAGGATGGCGCCCCTGCCGCCGGGACTGTTCCGGCCGGTGGAACCTGGACCACCACCGCAGGAATGCCCGCCGGGCGCTGCGCCCCAAATCCTTGGACCCCGGCAGATATTCCCGCCGCCAGCGGCGGGGCGGCTTGCGGCTGGACTTGCGGGGGCGGGGTGTGGGCCGGTCCGGTTGGTTTGCCGTCGATGGCGGTCAGCCGGACCTGGACTTGTTCATTCAGGGTATTGGCCAGTTGCAGGGTAATTTGGCTGCCGGGAACGACCGGCAGCGCCTGCGGGGTGCGCAGGGATAACTGCCCCAGCGCGGTTTCGACCACCACCTGATTGCGGGTCGGCATCTCGACGACGCGGGCCTCCAGAACCTTCAGGGCGGCCAGCTTCATAAGCACGTCAGCCGGTGCGCTGGCCGTCAGCAACGCAGCCGGAATCGGGGCCGGGGCGGACGCCGGGACGGGGGGCGACGGAGGCGTCACTGTCGTCATGGGGTGTCCGCCTTCGGCTCCAGAGCTTTAGTTGCCGGCCAACAAGCGGTCGGCGATGGCCTCCACGTCGATGGCCGCATCGGCGTTGGGGCTGCGGATGAGGATCGGCGTCTGGTTGCGGATGGCCTCGCGCACCCGCATGTCGCGGCGGATGATGCCGACCAACTGCGGGCTGATCTTGAGGAACCCTTCGCAGGCTTTGCGCAGGGTGTTGTAGGTGCGCTCTCCTTCACGGGTGGAGTTCGCGGCGTTGACCACCACGCGGATGTCCGTTCCCGGCCGTTCAAGGATTGTCACCTTGATGAAGGCGTAGGCATCAGTCAGCGAGGTCGGTTCGTCCGAGGTCACGACCAGAATGGTCCCGGCGGCGCGGGCCAACTGGCGGACCGATTTTTCCACCCCGGCGCCAAGGTCAAGGATGACCTTGTTATATCCGGCGGAGGCAACCACCAGATCCTCGCCCAATACCTGAAGACGTGACAGCGGGATGTTGGCGAGTGACCCAGACCCCGACCGTCCGGCGATCACGTCGAACCCGCCGGGTTCGTACCGCTGACAGGCTTGGTTCAGGGTGGTCTTGCCGGTAATCACACCACCAAGGTCGGTGTTCGGCATCAGGCCGAGTTGGATGTCCACGTTGGCGAGGCCGAGGTCGCCATCGAATAACAGCGTGCTCTGGCCGCGCAGGGCCAAGGCGTGGGTCAGCGTGATCGAGAACCACGTCTTGCCGACGCCGCCTTTGCCGGACGCCACGGCGATGATGTTGCGTCCCCGTTGACGCGGCCCGGCGCTTGGCGCCAGGACGGGGCGTGGCCCGGAGCTGGGGATCTGACTGTTCATCGGCTGGCCTCTAGCTTGTCAGGATCGTCACTGTGGTCGTCAGGGTCAAAATCGTCGAGAAGGGAGAAAATTGGTCTCCCTTCCGGTTCGGCCGGGGGCATTTCGCCCTCGTCCTCCTCGCCCCTGAAGTCGCGGTGCACTGCCGCGCGATGAATTTCGGCATTGGGGTGGACCGGCGGCGGCCGATAGGGCTGGGGAGCCGGGCGGGCCGCGCCGGTCTGATTGGGAGGCAGCGATGACGGTTGGGACCGCAAAGGCGGCTGCGTCACGGCCTGGGCCTGTGGCGGCGGGCCGCCGTTGGCGTCCATTTCCTCCTCGGCCGTCGGCGGCACCAGCAGGCGCGCCATGCTGACCGGCGAGATTGGGCACAGGCCGTTGGCCACGTGCGGATTGATGCTGACTTCACAGAACATGAACTGGCCGGTGTCGGCGGCGGCCAGCACGGCGCCCAGGCGGCGGGTGATGTCCAGGCGGGTGGCGAGCAGGCGGCTGGCGCCGATCTCGGCAAACGCCTCGGCCACTTCCTCGGCCTCCACCGGATCGCCGCCGGCAGCCATGACCAGGACCGGCTCGACCGCCGAAACGTCCACCATGTCGCGCAGGAAATCCATGTCCTGGGGGTGGAACGGGTTTAAGCCAGGGGTATCGACGAACACCAGGTCGTATTGCTGCGAAGCCTCGCGGGCCATGTCGCGCAGGGCATCGCCGCCGCGCGCCTTGCGCAGGTCGATGTCGAGAATGCTGGTGAACGCCGAAAGCTGCTCCAGCGCCCCGGCCCGCACGGAATCCGCCGTGATGACGCCGACCGAACGGCCCGCCAGACGGGCGCGGGCGGCCAGCTTGGCAACCGTGATGGTCTTTCCGGCACCGGGCGGGCCGACCATCATGAACGGGCGGGGGGCGCGGCGTTCAGGCAGCGGGGCAAAGGAGAACAGCTCGTCGAGCGCGGCGGCGCAGGCCATGGTCGCGCTGGAGGTGTCCAACTTGCGGGCGGCCGACACGATCTTCTCGATCAGGCGCGGTGGCAGGCCGTGATAGACCAGCGCCTCGCGCACGCGGTCGGACACCGGAGCCGGAGCGGCGCCATCGAGAAGCTGATGGATTTCATCGTCGGTGCTGGCTTCCTCCAAGGCAGCGGTGATGCGCACGCCCTGGCTGCCCGAGGCGCGCTGGGTCGATACGATGATCGCATCGTCGCCCAGTTCGGCGCGCACCAGGGCCATGGCCTCGGCCATGCTGGGGGCGGAGTAGCTTTTCAGTCGCATGGGACTGCCTCCCGCCCATTAGGGACGCTGTTGAGGACGCGGATGGGCATCATATCTGCCCCAATGTCTTGATGCGGGCCTTGGGATGGATTTCGTTCTGGCTCATGACGACGGTCATCGGACGGAACCGCTCCACAATAGACCGAACGTAGGGACGCACGCCGGGACTGGTCAGCAGAACCGGAGCCTCGCCCTGCATGGCGAACCGCTCGAAAGTCTGGCGGACCTGAGTGATGAACTCGTGGAGGCGGCTCGGCGGCATGGCCAACTGCTTGTCCTCGCCTTGCCCAACGAGGCTTTCGGCAAAGGAATGCTCCCATTCCGGCGACAGGGTGATCAGCGGAATAATCCCTTCTTCGTCGGCGTTGGTGTCCGACATCTGGCGGGACAGGCGTGACCGCACATGTTCGGTGATCAGCATGACGTTGCGGGTCATTCCGGCGGCCTCGGAAATTCCTTCCAGGATGGACGACAGGTCGCGGATGGACACGCGCTCGTTCAGCAGGTTCTGGAGCACGCGCTGGATGCCGCCGATGGTAATTTGGCCGGGCACCAGATCGGCCACCAGCTTCTGGTGTTCGCGATCCAGTTCGTCGAGCAGCTTCTGCGTTTCGGCAAAGGACAGCAGTTCGGCCATGTTCTCGCGCACCAGTTCGGTCAGGTGCGTGGTAATGACGGTCGGTGGATCGACCACCGTATAACCCCGGAACAACGCCTCTTCGCGGTTGGCCGGGTCAACCCACAACGCCGGCAACCCGAAGGTCGGCTCGCGGGTTTTTTCGCCAGCCAGCGTGATGTCCTCGCCGCGCGGGTCCATGACCAGCAGTTGCGACGGCCGCAGGTCGCCCCGCCCGGCTTCCACCTCCTTGATGTAGATGGTGTAGGTGTTGGCCGGAAGCTGCATGTTGTCCTGGATACGCACGCTGGGCATGATGAAGCCCATTTCGACGGCAAGCGCGCGGCGCAGGGCCTTGATCTGGTCGGTCAGGCGGTGGCTGCCGGTATTGGAAATCATCGACAACAGGCCATAGCCCATTTCCAGGCGCACCAAGTCGATCTTCAATGCCGTTGCGATGGGTTCTTCGGTCACTGGCGCGGCATCGCCGGTCATCTGGTCGCTGTGGAACGCCTTCTGTTCGGCCTCCCGCGTCTGCTTCTTGTCGAGCCAAAAGGCCGCGCCGCCCGCAATGCCGGCCAGCATGAAGAACGGGATAAACGGCGTTCCCGGTGCGATGGCAAGGACGCCCGCCACTGCGGCGGACATGCCCAAAGCCTTGGGGTAGCGGCTGAACTGCACGCCCAGCGCGACGTCGGTGCTTTCGCTCAGGCCCGCCTTGGTGACCATCATGGCGGCGCCGATGGAGATAATCAGGGCCGGGATCTGGCTGATCAGGCCGTCGCCGACGGTCAGGCGGGTGTAGGTGTCGGCGGCGGAGGCGAACGTCATGCCGTTCTGCGCCATGCCGATGATCATGCCGCCGACGATGTTGATGCCGGTAATCAGCAGGCCGGCCACGGCATCGCCGCGCACGAACTTCGAGGCACCATCCATGGCGCCGAAGAAGTCGCTTTCCTTCTGGAGTTCAGTGCGGCGCTGCACGGCCTCCTGCTCGTTGATGACGCCCGCCGAAAGGTCGGCGTCGATGGCCATCTGCTTGCCCGGCATGGCATCCAGGGTAAAACGCGCCGTCACTTCGGCGATACGCCCGGCGCCCTTGGTGATCACCATGAAGTTCACGATGATCAGGATGCCGAACACGATCACGCCGATAACGAAGTTGCCGCCCATGATGAACCCGCCAAAGGCCTGAATGACGGCTCCAGCGGCATCGGGGCCGTTATGGCCCTCCGACAGGATGAGGCGGGTGGACGCGAGGTTCAGTGCCAGCCTGAACAACGTCGTGATCAGCAGGATGACCGGGAACGAGTTCAGCTCCATCGCCTTTTCGATGAAGATGACGGTCATCAGGACCAGGATTGCCGACGTCAGCGACAACGCCAGTGCGACGTCGAGCAGCCACGGCGGCAGCGGCAGGATGAGGATGACCAGCGTCAGCGAAATGCCGATGGCCAGGAAAAGGTCGCCACGCTTCAGCGCACGCATCGCCCAATCGCGGGCGCCGTCCATGTTCATGGACGTCCCGGCGGCGCCATCGGCTCCGCCATCGGGTCCTTCGATCTGCTGCCTGTCGTCGGCCATGTGTCTATCAGGTCCCGGCTGTCGGTCTACATGAGGAGGTCAGGGGGCAGGGGGTCAGGGTGCGCTTTCCGCGTCCCCTGGCGGCGGCACGGGTAGTCCCTGGTCGCTGTAGAGCTTCAGCTTGTTACGCAAGGTGCGGATGGAAATGCCCAGGATGGTGGCCGCGTGGGTGCGGTTCCCCAGGGTGTGGCGCAGCGTGTCGATGATGAGGTCGCGTTCGACGTCGGCCACCGTCCGTCCGACAAGGCCGCCTGTCGTGGCATCGTTACCGCGCGCTCCGGCATCGTCGGTGCCGCTGCCGCCCTCGCCGGGTTCGGCATCGGGCAGCAGGATGGCGTCGGGTTCAATGGTGTCGCCGCCGGCCAACAGCACCGCGCGGTGTATGGTGTTCTCCAACTCCCGGACGTTGCCGCGCCAGCGGTGGCGCTTGAGCAGCGCCATGGTCTCGGGGCTGATCGGGCGGTCCGGCGCGCCGTTCAAATCGGCGTACTTGTGGGCGAAGTGCGTGGCCAACGTCTCGATATCGGCCGGGCGCTCGCGCAAGGGGGGAAGGGTCAGCGTCACCACGTTGAGGCGGAACAGCAAGTCCTCGCGGAAGGTGCCCTTGCGGACTTCCTCGGTCAGGTTGCGGTTCGACGTCGCCAGGATGCGCACGTTGATCTTGACCGGCTGGTTGCCGCCGACGCGGGTCACTTCGCGCTCCTGAAGCACGCGCAGCAGCTTGGCCTGAAGGCGGACATCCATCTCCGAGACTTCGTCGAGCAGCAAGGTGCCGCCGGCGGCTTCCTCGAACTTGCCGATGCGCCGTGCCACCGCCCCGGTGAAGGAGCCTTTCTCGTGGCCGAATAACTCGGATTCCAAAAGGTTTTCGGGAATGGCCGCGCAGTTGACGGCGATGAACGTATTGCCAGCCCGGCGCGATCGATTGTGGATGTGGCGGGCCATCAATTCCTTGCCGGTCCCTGACTCGCCCACGATCAGGATGCTGGCCTCGGCCGGAGCAACCTGATCGGCCATTTTCATGACCTTGTGCATGGACGGATCGCCAAAGATGATCGCGCAATCTTGGTAGGCGACCGCTTCAAGGACGGCGGCAATCAGTTCCGGGTCGGGCGGCAGGGGAACGAATTCCTTGGCACCCGCGCGAATGGCGGCAACGGCCATGCGGCTGTCAGTGCCCACGCCACAGGCGATCACGGGCATGGAGAAGCGTTCGGCGACCAGGGCGTCGATCATTTTCTGGACGTCCAAGGTGGCGTCCATCATCACCAGATCAGCGCCCTGGCCAGCGCGCAGCAGTGCCATCGCGCCGGTGACGTCATCGGCTTGGCTCACCTTGGCGCCGCGGCGCATGGCGATTTGGCTCGCCACGCCGATTTGGCCACCCAGGGAACCGATGATCAACAACCGCATCCGAACCTACTCCAGCTTTGACGAATTCGACCTATGACCGCTCGGTCTTGATGATTTCCGTCATCGTGATTCCCAGGCGGTCTTCCACGACCACGACTTCGCCGCGCGCCACCAGACGGTTGTTGACGTAGATGTCGATGGCTTCGCCGACCTTGCGATCGAGTTCGACCACGGCACCACGGCCCAGCTTGAGAAGCTGGTTCACCTGCATGGATGACTTGCCCAGCACGGCCGAAACCTGCACCGGAATATCGTAGACGGCTTCCAGGTCAGCGGCCGAACGCGGCTTGTCGGGAACGTCGTCCGCAATCGCCGGTTCATAGGAATCATTGCCGCTGCGGTGGGGTTCACCCGGCAGTTCGTTCAGTTCCAGGTCCTTGTCGGCCATCATGCTCTCCCGTGAGCGGCATCGGGATCCGCGTCGGCGGGGTCCTCGGCCACAGCATCATATTCATCCGCGATCCCAGGGGCGCCCCCAGAGGCGGCGGCGTCATCCCCAAGGCCGGTGGTCTCAAAGTCGGTGTCTTCTATAACGGCATCGGGGTCGATTCCGGCATTTTTGAGGAACGTCGCGTCGTCGTCTTCTTCTCCATCTTCGTCTCCGCTCCAGGTCCCGGCGTCGACTTCGGCAACAGCCGTGGCGACGTCCGCCGGGGTCCAGTAGGCGTCGGCGTCGATTTCGGGCCAGACGTCGTCCAGTGCATGGTCCTCGGCCTCAGCCTCGGCCTCGGGTTCAGGCAGTTCCAACGCCTCGCCGCGCGAAAAGCGCGGAATGTTGCGTTCGATCAAAGCGTCGATTTCTGCCCAAAGACGCGTGGTGTTGCGTTCGGCGCCGCCGTCGGCCCATTCCACGCGGGCTTCGCCCTCACCCAAGGCGACATCCTCTATCACCACGATGCGACCGTCGAACCCGGTACGCTCGGCCATGCCGTCGAGAACGCGGCGGACCGGCGCAACCAGAACCGCCCCCACGCGGATCACCAGCCGGGGCTGGTTGGCAAGGGCTGGCAATAGGGCCTGAACCAGGGACGACACCTCCCGCGCGGCATAGTCCTCGGGGCAGTGGGGAAGGACCTTGCGGCACACGTCCACCGCCACCCGGACAGCCAACTCCCCGATCTCGTCATTGACGTCGGCGATGCGCTGCTGCAATGCCGGAAGCTGCATTGCAATGGACTTTACCGCCTCGGCCAGGGCGTGCCCCTGCGTAACGGTTGCTTCCTCCAGCGCCGCCGCGTGTCCGGCGACATAGGCATCCTCGCGGGCGAAGTGAAGGTCTTCCTCGGAGTAGGTCGGCGCTAGCGGTTCCGGCTCGGGTTCCGGTTCCGGTTCCGGCTCGGGTTCGGGAGCAGGGGCAGCGTTACGCGCGCCACCGTCCCGCGTCCGCGCCTCCGCGAACGCGTCCCCGGACGTGCCGTCATCGAAACTAACATCGAAGGTGAACTTGCGGACCGTTGACATGGTGGTCGGGTTCCAGCGCGGACCAGAGGGACGGAGAGGCGGCAGGCGGCAGGCGGGCAGGCGGGCGGGCCGGGGTTAGTAAATAAGCTCGTCGTCCTCCTTGCCCTCGGAGATGATGATCTGGCCGGAGTTGGCCAGTTCCTTGGCGAGTACGACGATGATGTTTTGCGCCTCGTCCACTTCGCGCAGACGGACCGGCCCCATGGCCTCCATGTCTTCGCGCAGCATCTTGCCGGCGCGCTCGGACATGTTCTTGAAGAACAGGTCCTTGAGGTTGTCGTTGGCGCCCTTGAGGGCCAGCCCCAGCTTGTCCTTCTCGACATGGCGCAGCAGGGTCTGGATGCCCTGGGTATCGATGCGCACCAGATCCTCGAACGTGAACATGAGCTGCTTGATCTTCTCCGCGCTCTCGCGGTTGCGCTCTTCCAGGGCGCCCATGAAGCGCGCCTCGGTGTTGCGGTCGAGGTTGTTGAAGATGTCGGCCATCATCTCGTGGGCATCGCGGCGCGCGGTGCGGGCAAGGTTGGACATGAACTCGGTGCGCAGGGTCTTTTCCACGCCGTCGAGGACTTCCTTCTGCACCGCTTCCATGTGCAGCATGCGCATGATGACTTCCATGGCGAAGCCTTCGGGCAGCAGCGACAGCACGCGCGCGCCGTGGTCGCCCTTGATCTTGGACAGCACCACCGCGACGGTCTGCGGGTATTCGTTTTTCAGGTAGTTCGCCAGCACTTGTTCATTCACGTTGCCCAGCTTGTCCCACATGGTGCGACCGGCCGGACCACGGATTTCTTCCATGATCGAGGCCACGCGGTCGCGGCCCAGGGACTTCATGAGCAGACGTTCGGTGGTGTCGTAGGAGCCGACCAGCGAGCCGGTATTGGAGATGGCGTCCGCGAACTCGACGAACAGGCGTTCGACGATGGTCGAACTGACGGTGCCCAGGTTCGCCATGATCTGGGACACTTCCTTGATCTCGTCGTCGTTCATCATCGCGAAGATTTTGACGGAATGCTCCTCGCCCAGCGACAGCATCATGATGGCCGCTTTCTGCGGTCCGGTCAGGCTGCGGTAATCTTCCTTGACGCGACCCACGGCGCGGACTCCTTGGTCTTAGGTTTCCTGGTAGAGCCAGTTGCGGATGATGCTGAGCGCTTCTTCCGGGTGCTTGTCGACGATTTCGCCGATCTTGCGCAGGCTGGAGGCCTTCACGCGGCCTTCGACCTTGTCGATGTCGATCAACTCGTCGGAAATGTCTTCTTCCTCGGGGATGGGGGCCGGGACGGAGCCGCCCGGACCCATCAACTGCGGTGTCAAAGTGCCGTCGGCCCCGATCATCCCGTCAGCCGAGGCCGCATGAGCCTCGAAGGCACGAGTGACCAGCGGGCGAACGACCAGAAGGATGATGAGCACCGCGACGATGGCCACGCCCAGGCCCTCGGCCATGCGCATGATCTCGTCCTTGGTGAAGCCCATGAACATCCAGGGTTCTTCGCCCTCCAGATCGAAGCTCTGGAACTGCATGTTGACCAGTTCGACCTGATCGCCCCGGTTGGCATCATAACCGATCGCGGTACGCACCAGCGCGGCGACCTGCTCCATCTGCTGTTCGCTGCGCGGCTGGTAGACCTGTTCGCCACCCTCGCCGGGCTGATAGGTGCCGTCGATCAGCACGGCGACCGACAGGCGGCTGATTACGCCGCCTTCCTTGACCTGATTGACGACTTTCTTTGACACTTCGAAGTTGACCGTCTCTTCAAGGCGGTTCTCCGTGTTGGTCGCCGAGGGACCCGTGGTATTCAGCTCCGCGTCGGGCAGATTCTGCGCCACCGAAACGGTGTCCGGGTCCGACTCGCGGGACTGGATGTTTTCTTCACGCGACACGGTCGACCGCGCGACCTGACTGTCGGGGTCATAGATTTCCTGCTGGGTGACGACGCGGTCGAAATCCATGTCGGCGCGTACTTCGGCCCGCACCTTTCCGACGCCTAGGGAGCGTTCCAGCAGGTCTTCCACCGCGCGGGCGAGGCGGGCTTCCTCCTGAAGGCGCATTTCGTCCTGGGTCTGGATGGCCAACTGGGCCTTGTCGCCCATCCCCTGCGACAGCAGGGTGCCCCGCTCGTCGACGATGGAGATCCGGGTCGGCTCCAGCTTCGGCACGGCGGCGGCCACCATGTGCTGCACGGCCAGGACTTGTTCCTTGGACAGGCGGCCCCGCAGCATCTTGATGTAGATGGATGCCGACGGTTCCTGCACATCACGCGTAAACATCTCGCGCTTTGGCATCACCAAATGGACGCGCGCCGCAGCCACGCCGTCAATGGACCGGATGCTGCGCGACAACTCGCCTTCAAGGGCGCGGACCAGATTGACGTTCTGCATGAAGTTGGTCGCGCCGAGGCTGTCGGCGTTGTCGAAAAGCTCATAGCCAAGCGATCCGCCGGTCGGCAGCGATTGTTCGGCCATCTGCACGCGGAGCTTCAGGACTTGGTCGGACGGAACGAAAACTTCCGCGCCGTTCGCCCGCAGTTCGTAAGGGATCTTGCGGGCATCGAGTTCCTTGATGATGGCGTTCGCATCGGCGGGTTGGAGATCGGCGTACAGCAATTCCATCTGCGCAGTGGAAAGCCGTGTCGTGACATAGATGATGAATCCCAACACGCCAATGGCCACGCCCGCCAGGGCGGCGAGCCGGCCGGGGCCGAGATTACGCATCTGTTGGACGAACCCGTTCACGTCGTCTTTCCCACCTCTACGCCGCCGATTTTCCCCCCGGGGATCCCCGGAAATCGGCAAACGATGATCGCAACCAGTCGTAAGGAGTAGGACGCGCCGGTGAAAAAGGCGTTAACAGTAGGCAGTTTTTGCCGAGACCCCCATACCGAAGGAAACCGCCGTTCTACGCATAATTAAGCCCTGGAGCGAGGCGCCAGGGCTTAATGCGGTTAATCATTTCCGACGAAATTGCTTTTTTTAGACGCGAATGTCCAAGCCGCCGCGCGCCGCCGCGCGGTTTGTCCGCAATGTTTCGAGGTCGGCGAGAACCTCGTCTTCAGGGCCGCCATCGCGGGCCGGGCGGCCATACGGCGTTCCGGCGGCGCGGCTGTCACGGGCCAGTTTGCCATCCCCGTCACCGCGCAGGGAAAAGCTGAGGCTGTCCGAGTCTGTCTTGAGACCGGCATCGTTCAACGCCTTTTCCAGACCGCGTGAATCGGCCCGCAGGATATCGAGTGCCTCCCGGCTTTCGGCGACGATCTGCGCGTTTACGCGGCCATCGATGATCGACATCTTCACGTCGACCCGGCCCATGTGGTCGGGCCGCAACTGGATGCGAACGGAATCCAGCCCGGTCGAGGCATTCTGGACGATGCGGACCTTGACCTGATCGACCACCGCCTGCGGCGATACGGGGGGGCGCGGCCCCGCCGGACCAGTAGCGGCCTGCTGCGCGGTGGAGCCGGTCTGAACCTGCCCGGTGCCCTGAAGGGCCTCCCCAAAGGTGCCGCCGGTCATGGGCGTGGCTGCTGCTGTTGCTGCCGCTGCCGGGACGCCAGCCATGGCTCCGCCGGACGCCGTGGCAGGTGTGGTGGCTGAACCGGGCGTCGGCGTGGTCGAGGTCGCAGTCGATGGTGCCGCCGTGTTACGGCCTTGGCCGCCGTTGGCCTGGCTTACCCGGCCAGTTGTCTGCGCGGCGGCCTGGCTGCTCTGATTGACCTGCTGGGCCAGCGACGGCTGATCCGAGCGGGTGTCGCGTCCTGACGACTGCTGCTGTTGCTGCTGCGTGCCGGACTCGGCCTGCTGCGCGCGGAGTGACGCGGGGTCGGCGCCGTCGGTTGCACCAGCCTGCCCGGCAGTCTGGCCGGTCGTTTGTCCACTCGTCTGGCCGGTGGCGGCAGGCGCCGTGGCGGTTTGGGCCGCAGCTGTCTGGGCTTGCCCCGAGCCGCGCTGCTGGACCTCGACCGAGACTTTCATCTGGCGATTGGCGTCTTCGTCCAGGCCCTTGGCAATGCCCTCGGCCTGAGCCTGAGCCTGGGCTGTCGGCGTTGATGTGGCCTGGGCGGTAGCGGTTGGCGTGGCGCCTTGCGCCGCCGGTGGAGGAGCGGCAGCCGAGGACTGCCCCGCCGTGGCGGTGCCTGCAGGCTGCGCCGGGATCTGATCGGACGCGGCGGCCTGTTGAACGGGCGCCTTGGCCGCGTCTGCTGCCGCGCCGCTCTCGGGGGCGGCAGCGGGAGCGGGGGCCGTGGTGGGCTGCGCGGTCGCGGTCGCCGTGGCGGTCTGCGTTGAGGCGGTCGGAGCGCTTGTTTGTGATGCCGCTCCCGTCGAGGCGGCCGTCGTCTGAGGCGCTGCGTCCCCTGGCTTGGCGGCGGGCGGTTCTTCGCTGCTGTCGGCCGGCGGGGTAGCTTCCGCGGTTTGGACGGTGTCGGCAGGCGCCTCGGAAGTGGCCGTGTCGTCCGGCTCGACGGCGGGCTGCGCTGCCGCTTCCGGACGTTCAGTCTCGTCCCGTGACTCGGAGGAACGCGATGCAGCGGGGCGCGCGTTCTGCGCCTCGCGCCGCTCATTTGCCCGGTCGGGGCCGGAGCGGTCACTGGCCGATTGTTTTCTTTCGGCGTTGTCCCGAGGGGCGGGCTCGCGGGCTGCCGGGGCATAGGGTTCTTTGCGATCCGCCCATGGCGACGTCGCCGGTTGCGCCGTTTTCGCGGCGACCTGATCAAGAAGGGCGGAGAACAGGTCGGCCGATGCCGGGGTCTCTACGGTCGTCGCTGCCGACGACTGGGTTCGGCCTTGGCTATTTCCGGAAGTCACGCCAACGACGTCCATGGTCCCATTCCTCGCAACTTGGCTTTTGAGCAGGCACAGCAGCCTCTACCCCGGTTCAGCAAAATGCGGGCCAAAAGGCAAAAGGGTGATGTGCCGTGCCATTCCGGCCGATCAGGGGAGTGTCACGCGGCAAATTCTGCCGGTCTCGTCGCGCGGGGCGGGCAGAAACTGCCTTGCCGAAGCGGCCCCTCGGGGCGACATCAGGGACTTGGACACAACGACCGCAAAGGGGTTCGCCATGAGCACCACCACCACTGCCCTGACGCCGGAACTGGCCGCCTATCTGGCCCAGGTCGGATACCGCGAGGCGCCGGTGCTGACCGAGTTGCGCGCCCGAACCAAGGGAATGAGCGGGTCGGGGATGCAGATTGCGCCGGAGCAAGGGGCGGTTCTGGCCATGCTGGTGCGTTTGATGGAGGCCCGTCGATGCCTGGAGGTCGGCGTCTATACCGGGTATTCGTCGCTGGCCGTTGCCCTGGCCCTGCCGCCCGAGGGGCGCATCACGGCCATTGACCGCAACGAGGATTGGACCCGCATTGCCCGCGACGCCTGGGTCTCGGCAGGTGTGGCGCAGAAGGTTGAGTTACGGTTGGGTGATGCCCTGGGTGAACTGGAAACCCTGCTCGACCGTGGGCGCGAAGGGTACTATGACTTCGCCTTCATTGATGCCGACAAGATCAATCACCGGGCGTATTACGAGCGTTGCCTGCGCCTGCTGCGGCCGGGCGGTGTGGTTGCCGTGGATAATGTGCTTTGGCATGGCAAAGTGGCGGACGCTACGGTTGAGGATGCCGACACACAAGCCATCCGGGCGTTTAATGCCTTCCTCCCAGACGACAGACGGGTCGATTTCTGCATGGTGCCGGTCGGGGATGGCTTGACCCTGGCCCGCAAGAAGCCGTAAAACGCGCCCCCTGTGGTCCCCCGCAACGGCCCTGTTGTATGCGTGGGAGCCATTTTTTTGAGGGTTTGGGCGTAGTCAACCTCTTGCTTTGCCCAGCAAAGCGGGAGACACTTCGCCCGCCGCTGGCCACCATACCCTGGGAGGGGGCCGTGGGCGGGGGAGCAGGACCGGGTGAGTCGTCGGGGCCCCGGATGAGATCGAGTGTTGACTTAACAGTTATATCTATCGACCCAAGGAGAGTTACAGCATGAACAAGAGCGATCTCGTCGACGCCGTTGCCGCCGACACTGGGCTGACCAAGGCTGACGCCACGAAGGCCGTGGACGCGCTCTTTGACGCCGTCACCGGCGCCCTGAAGTCGGGCGACGAAGTGCGTCTGGTCGGTTTCGGCACCTTCGCCGTGTCCGAGCGCGCCGCTCGCACCGGCAAGAACCCCCGCACCGGCGAGGAAATCCAGATCGCTGCGTCGAAGCAGCCGAAGTTCAAGCCCGGCAAGGGCCTGAAGGACGCGCTGAACTAAGACAATGGTTCACGCCCGACGAGCCCCCGCATCAGCGGGGGCTCGTTGTTTTTTGGGCGTGTGCCAGCCCCTGCCGTGAACGCGGGGCGGTCATGCCGCCTGCGCCATTGTGGCCGATGGCAAGGTGGACTATAAGAGCGCTGCGTTCTCTGCTTTATTGCGGAACCTGGAACGCACCTTATATTCATGTCGACGCGGTGGTTCTTCCACCGCTTCACACCACGAAGACGGGCCAGTGGCCTGAATGATGCTCCCATTTGCGGGAAGCTGACGTCCTTTTCAGACGTACATTCAGGGAGCAGGGCCTGTCCAGGCACCGCGTGCGTCTCCGCATCGCGGGGCAACCAGCCGGAGACGGTTTCATCGACCGGATCTGCCAGTTCGGCAGACGGACGCGATAGTCGTGTCGCCGGTACAGGTGTCGCTTCGGCGGGACCGATCAACAGTCATAGGAGACTGCCACGTGGCCAAGGAAGAACTGATTGAATTCGGCGGCACCGTCGTCGAAAAGCTGCCCAACGCGATGTTCCGCGTCAAACTTGAGAACGACCACGAGATTCTGGCAACCACTGCCGGCAAGATGCGCAAGCACCGTATCCGTGTCAGCGTCGGTGACCGGGTGGACATTGAAATGACCCCCTACGATCTCAGCCGTGGCCGTATCAAGTTCCGTCACAAGAACTAGCGTTCGCAGCATCGCCGCCACGCGCCGGCCCATGAGGCAGCCGCGTCGGCCGCACAGCACGACCCGCCAGCGTTCCGAAGCTGGAGGGTCGTTTGCATTTTGGGGGAGGGGATTGCCGGGGGAACCGTGCCTCCGGGCGCAATCAGAAAGACGCGACGAGCGCCAGATGCGCGTTGCGTTCGCGCTGCGCGGCGCTGATTGCCTTGGTCCGGTTATTGACGCCATAGGCGCGCAGGATGGCCGTCATGTGGACCTTGACGGTGGCCTCGGCCAAGGTCAGGCGGTCAGCAATTTCTTTGTTGGACAGCCCTTCAATGACCAGATCGAGAACCTCGCGCTGACGCACCGTGAGGGCCGCCGCGCCGGGCGCTTGCCGGCCGTTGCCGCCTCCGGCGGGATAGATGGGCGTGGTGACTGCTGGCGCAACCGGGCGCCGGGCGCTGGCGCTTCCAGTCCCGGCCGCGTCGGCGACGAGCGATGGCACGTACATCCCACCAGCCAGGATAAGGGAAATGGCAGCCCGCAGAACGTCTTCGGGCAGCGACTTGGGCAGATAGCCCGCCGCTCCGCTGGACAGCGCACGCAGGGCTGTTTCCGCACTTTCATCGGCTGATACGACAGCCACCGGGACGCCCGGAAGCAGGGCCTTGATCTGGCGCAAGACATCAAAGCCTTCGCTGTCGGGCATGGACAGGTCTAGGAGGACGAGGTCGATGTCGGGATGGGCAGCCACATGGGCCAACGCCTGCGCGGCCGAGGCCGCCTCCAGGAGCGTCGCCCCCGCGCGGATGTGTTCCAGCGACAGGCTGAGGGCACGCCGCACCAGCGGATGATCGTCGGCAACAAGGAATTTCATTGCAAAGGGCTCCGGCCCAAAGGTCTGTCACCACATCGGCGCAGCGCCCTCGGCGCGACTGTTTCAGTGAATTCCAGGAAAGCGGGTCAGATGAGTCCCGTCAAGGCCCCTGACCATGGTCCGTGTTGCCTACGCCGAGGTCAGCTTGATGGATTTGCAAGTCGCACGGCGAGCAGTAGGGTCCGCTGGAGGCCGCTGTAGTTGTCGTCGGTCATCAATAGGACGCGCGTTGTGCCGTCAGGCAGGGCCTCGGCGGCAATCCCCTCGAAGTTGTCGTTGATCGGTGGCTGGCTGAGGGAGAGCACTACCGGACCGTCGAGTGTTGCTCCGGCAGCGATGTCGGTGGCTTTGATGCGGCGGACGCGGCTGGAAAATCCAAACGGGATGGAGAAATACCGCTCCAGCACCAGTAGATCGCCATTGGCTGCAACTGCCGCACCGGTGGGGCGG
>Ga0172382_10005311_pt1 | contig 19279 bp, 19 predicted proteins | sample Leawel138RmetaG_FD_122245 | JGI IMG/M metagenome (GOLD analysis project Ga0172382, IMG submission 122245) | Leachate microbial communities from a municipal landfill in Southern Ontario, Canada - Leachate well 138R metaG | ecosystem: Engineered > Solid waste > Landfill > Unclassified | place...
CCGCCGCTCGTCTCCGAGGACAGATCTATACTTTACCACACCACTTTGCCCACGTCAAGCCCGTTTTAAGAGCTTTTAAGGCCGCTTTTTTACATCCTCTTCTCTGCTTCTCGTGATGCAGCTTTCGTATGTTACACCATCTCACTTTTCATGTCAAGCCGTCAAAATTTGAAATTTCAATTAATAAAAGCGGCCTTTATTCGAGCACTTATTTCGTATTTCATAAACCCGAAAGATCTTTTACCACAGGCTACTCCCGTTCCATTTTTGTTGCGGCTGCCTGCCGTAACCTTTTTACAATAAAATCTCTTTCCAGGGAGAGAATAAAAGGTGCCGCCCTGGGGCCTGATTTCTGGCCCAGTATAACCGTGTAAACAGCCTGAAAGAGCTGTGTGGATTTCAGTCCCGATTCACCGGCTACGGTATAAAGCATGCTTTCCAACTCTTTGGCATCCGGGTTATATCCATCCAACCTTTCAGCCACTTGCAGCAACGCCTGACGCTGTGCGGCACTCAATAGCCCGGCTTCTTCCGGAAGCTCCTCCCGGACTTCAAAGATAAACGCAGGCGGTGCATATTTATCCAGCCATACCAGAGCGTACTCCATCTCACGCCTAATTCTCTCCTCATCCTGCAGAGCCTGCTCGTAACCGCTGCGGCTCAAGACCTCTTTCAAGCGCCCGAAACTGCCGCGAGCGATCTGAGCAGAAACAACCATATGCCGGAAAGGAATCCGGATCTGTCTGGCTCCACCCTCACCGTCAGGCTGACTTAGAGAATAAAGCCTTCCCGCCTGAGCTGCGCTCTCCTCATCGGCCGGCTCTTCACCAAAATGAATTCGCTCCAGCTTGTCATATTCCTCCAACAGATTTATCAATGCCTGGCCGGGATCGAATTCGATATGCTTCTCCGGCCGAGCCCGGGCAATCAGATAGCGGACCACCTGCGGCGGAATCAACTCCAGCAGATCCTCAATGGAAACGGCTACTCCGGTTGAGCTGGACATGGCGCCCTGGCCTTTGAGATATATCCATTCATAAACCATAGGGAAAGGAGGCTCATAGCCGAAGACTTCGCGACTGATACGCACACCCGTGTCGTATGATCCGCCCGGAGCAGCATGATCCTTACCGAAAGGCTCCATAGTGATGTTCAGCGCTTTCCACCGCGCCGGCCAATCCACTCTCCAGACCAGTTTGGCTTCTCCGATGGAGTAATCAGCCGTGCCTTCATACCCGCAATCGCAGATATAATCCACTTGATGCCGTTCCGGCCTGAATCCTGTTATGGTAGATCCGCTCAGCCGGCCACATTGCCTGCAAAGGGCATTGAGAGGCGACCAGTTCAGCGGCATTTCACGGCCGGAAACTTCTGATAGAACGGAGGATATCTTTTCCCGGCAAGACATAGCTTCGGTTATCACATTCGTATAGGCGCCCTCTTTATATAAACGATCTGCTCTTAGCACCCGCGGCTTTATCCCCAGCTTCTCCAGAGCACAAAGAAAAGGCTGTAAAAAATGCTCGGCATAGTTATCGCAGCAGCCCTGTGGATCGGGGATATGTGCCAGCGGCTTCCCGATATATTGCTGATAGCTTTCCGGAAGGAAGGGATACACCTTCCTTAACGGATCAAAGCTATCGGCAATATAGATAAGATCAGGATCTATATTCTTCCTTTGCAAGCTACGATACACCAGATCGGCTGTCATAACTTCACGGATATTACCTAAGTGAATAGGACCTGAAGGGGTTATGCCGGTAGCTACCCTATGCAGCGATCCTCGTGTTTCCAATGCCTCGGCTGCCATCCAGTCAGCCCAATGTAATTCCATACGTCTTCACCCTACCTCGCTTAACCGACAGAAAGAAGCCCGCAATGCCGCGGGCTTATAGATTGAACATTCTTCCTGCTATTTTACCGATATTATCTTATACTTCAAACTTCCCTGTGGTGTATCGACCTCAACAACTTTTCCCTTGCCGATATTCATGATAGCCCTGCCCACCGGAGATTCGTTGGAAATCTTGTTGCGGGCAGGGTCTGCCTCGGCTGAGCCGACTATGGTATAATCAAACTCTTCCTTTGTTTCCATATCGCGCAGCCGGACACGAGAACCGATATTAACCTTAGTGTGACGCTCTGTTTCATCTATGAGCTTAGCATTGCGAAGCAGCTTCTCCAAGGTAAGTATACGGCCTTCTAAAAAGGCCTGTTCATTCTTAGCCGCCTCATATTCCGGATTTTCGGCTATCTCGCCGAAATCCTTGGCTTGCCGGATACGTTCGGCAACTTCCTTGCGATGGAAGGACTTGAGATGCTCCAGCTCATCCTCAAGCTTCTTCAGGCCTTTCGGGGTAAGATAGGTCTCTTTTTCCATCTATGCAAACACTCCTTCAGCATTTTACGAAGAAGCACTGGCTTGCGCCAGTGCAAATTGCCATTAAATGCCAGAACCCCCCATGTTTAAAAAGGATTATATAACAACTGATACTCTTTGTCAAAACTCATGCCGAAACTTGTAGTGATTAGAAAATATTTATAACGCCACCCGGCCGGCATTACGCCTTATGGCCGCAATCTGTTCCGGAGAAAGAGCTCGTTCGAAGCTGCGGAACCCGGCTAATTTAAACCCATGCTTGTCGGCCATGGCCGAGATCTCCTCCACCTGTTTAAGTGAGATATCCTTGCCTAAAGTAAAGGATTCATAACGCTGGTCCAGGGCCAGCAATATCGTCTCCGACATACAGGCATAAGCCGTTTGCGGAGGAAAGCCAAAGCTAAAATTGAATTCCACCTCTCCGGGAACAGCCACCACTCCCCCTTCGATGACCAACACATCATTACGGCTTTCAGATACTTGCCGAGAGACGTTACGCGGCCTGGAAACATCACAAACTACGGCACCGCTCTTTAGGTCGTCAGCTTCGATAATAACATCCGTGGCGCTGGTAACGGTCAGGATTATATCCGCCGCAGCCAGACCGGCCTTTATATCGGTAGTAGCGGAGACAACCGCTTTACGTCCATCAAGATCTGCAGCCAAAGCTTCCAATGCTTCAATCCTGCGCCCCACCAGATTTAGTTCAGCCGTTTTATCTGCCATGATATATGAGCAAACCTTGCCGATGGATCCGTTAGCACCCACTACGGCTACAGTGGCTGCAGATGGGTCTATGCCCATCAACTCCGCACCATGAAGAGCACCCTCCACGGCAGTGGCTACAGTATAACTATTGCCGGTGGTCACAGGGATATTTATGTTCCTGGATACCGTTATGCCACCATCTCCTACTACAGCCGTGAACGCTCCCAGACCGACTATACCGGCCCCCAGCGTCTCTGCCATGGCGGCAGCCTCGATAATCTTCTTTATGACAAAATCCGCCTCCAGCGACATCATCTGCCGTGCCGTCAACGGACAGCCCACAAACCATCCTTCCGCCTCGGATCCGGTAACAGAGCGTATACCGGTTACATGCGACACTTTAAAGGGCGGCATCCCCTCCAGCATCTTTTCCAGCATGGCATCGGGCCTGTCAGCAACCGCCGGCTGCCAGCGGCGCACATCATCCAGTGTTAAAGGGTGTAATATAAAAGCAAAGCGTTCCATTTCATGCTTCCTCTATTCCTGATTTCTAATCCCTGATCCCAGGTCTTTCGCCGGTACAGGTATGCCCGGATCGAAGCCTGCCATTGGGCATACTTACCATCGTTCGGTATTTCAGCCACGCTCCTGTAATTCTAGCTTAAAAGGATAAGGAGTGTCAATTCACCCGATTAAGGGTATATAGCTGGTCGTAAGGAGGAAATATGACTGAACTCAAAGGCTTCATCTTTGATGTTGACGGCACGCTGGTGGATAGTGTCGGGTTTCATATGGAGGCCTGGTATACAGCTTTTGCTGAAGCCGGACTGGCGCAGGGCCGTGATGTTATCCACGATCAGATCGGCAAAGGGGGCGACAAGCTTGTGCCCTATCTTCTGGCCGATGAAAAACTGGATCCTGAAACCCTGGCAGCCATGACTACCCGCATCGATAAACGCCATAGCGATATTTTTAGAGAAAAATATCTTCATAAGGTCCGGACTTTCCCCATGGCCGCCCTGCTGCTGAACGAAATTAAAAGCCGCGGCTTTAAACTGGGCCTGGCCAGCTCCGGCAAGGGCCATGAGATCCGGCGATATATTGCTCTACTGGGAGTGGGTGATATAGTAGACACCGTCATTACCGCCTCCGATGTCGATCAGACAAAACCTGCGCCGGATATTTTCAAGAGCATGCTGGAACGGCTCTCTCTGCCGGTTGAAACACTAACGGCAGTTGGAGATACCCCTTATGATATAGCCTCTGCAAATGCTGTCGGATTACGCTGCGTAGCGCTGCTTACAGGCGCTTTCCAGTCCAATGAACTCGGAGGCGCTGCAGCAATTTACGGTGATCCCGCAGAAATGTATGAGAACCTCGATGCTCTTATTATCAAGCTATCGGGTTAAAACCTTTGATAATACTTGCCGATTATCTCCTTCTCACGACAGCTCGACTAACTCTTTTAATTCACATATTCATACAAAAAACACAAGGACTTTTGGCATCAATATCCCTTTACGTTCTACCGGCAGCAAAACAATGAATTCTACCCGCAACCTTTTGGGAAAACCTTTCACTTTTGGATTCAGCGCAATCAAAACATCGCCAGCGCCTGAAACAGGTTCAAAACCTGGTTTATATATCCCGATCGAACAAAAATCCAGGGTTCAATCTCCCCAGAAGCCCCTTCCCTCTTTGTTTGCAGCATCTCTTCCAATATAAAAGCCCGATTATTGATAGCTTCGAGCAGAGCATGGCGTATATCTTTTACTCCTCCAATGCCCCGATATAGTGCCGTATATTCAGGTCTTTATCCCGGCCGCTGCAACGATAATTATCCAGTAGGATCTCTTCCAGTCCCTCGGCCACTGCGGCACCTATCTGAGGATCGTAGAAGGTGGCTGTGCCTATCTGTACCGCTGTGGCTCCGGCCAGAATGAACTCCATAGCATCCTCAGCGGTAACTATACCGCCCATGCCGATAAGAGGAGTGTTCTTACGGGCTTTTTTCAGCGCCAGAAACACCTGCCGCACTCTAAGCAAAGCTATGGGTTTTATAGCCGGACCGGAGAGGCCTCCAACCCCATTGGCCAGCACCGGCCGGCGGCGGCGGGCATCTATGGCCATGCCGGGAACGGTATTGATAAGCGAGAGGGCATCAGCCCCGGCGTCCACACAGGCCAAACCAACAGCGGCAATATCACCGGCCGCAGGAGAAAGCTTGGCTATCACGGGGAACCGGCCGCTTACGGCATGTGACACTGCACCTATTACCTCCGCCGCTGTACAGGGTTCTATGCCGAAGGCCATGCCGCCTTTGGCGACGTTGGGACAGGAGATGTTGACTTCCAAAGCATTGAACCCACCGGCTGCAGCCAGACGTTCCGCTACAGTGACATACTCTCCGATCTCATGTCCGGCTATATTCAAGATTACTGCCGAGCCGCTCCCAGCCAATTGCGGCAGCACATCACTGATAAGAGCATCCACGCCTATATTCTGCAAGCCGATAGAGTTGAGCACTCCTCCGGCTGTTTCCACCAGTCTGACAGGAGGATTACCGTCACGTGGTTTCAGCGTGGTTCCTTTAAGAACTAATCCTCCGACAGCCTCCGGGCGATAATCGGCCAGACACCGGAAATCCAGACCATATCCGCAAACTCCGGAAGCGATCAGTACCGGGTTTTTCAAGCTTACTCCGGCAATCTCAACATTCGTTCTGACACCACCTGCCATTACCAGACTACCTCCTTGATATCAAACACCGGTCCGTCGACACATACCCGGCTGTATTTAGTTTCTTCCTCTCTGGTCCGGGTACGGCAGACACAGGCCATACAGGCACCTATACCACAACCCATGCGTTCTTCAAGCAGAGCTTGCCCCGGCACTCCCGCCTCTATCAGCATATCCGATATCCGAGCCATCATTATTCCGGGTCCGCATATAAAGGCTTCATAATCTTCTGCTTCATCTTGCTCCAGGAACATCTCCAGCAAACCGGTGACCAGTCCCGGATGCGTTCCCGGTTCACCCGCCTCTGAAGCTACGGCTGAAACTGCCCCCATTTCACACATCAGAGCTATGCCGGCTTTGCAGCCCAGGATCGTGCTGCTGTTATCCAACAGCAGCGGAAAGGAAAGAGCATCTCTCATCCCGGCCAGCACAGTTACCGAGCGTCCCCGTCCGAGAAGCTCCGCTGCCAGCGCCGTCAAAGGCGCTATGCCTATACCCCCGGCTATAAGCAAGGCGGGAGCATCGCCGTCCAAATCGAAACCATGGCCCAGAGGTCCCAGGATATCTACATTATCGCCGGCTCCGTAAGCGGACAAGACCTCGGTCCCCAAACCGACCTGACGAAAGAGAATAGAGATCTCTCCCTGGGCTGAATCACGGCGGAACACACTGATGGGCCGCCTTAGCAAGGGCTTGCGCTTCAGGCGTTTCAAGCCGGAGGGTCCCGGGACAGGGTCTAGCACCCTGTCGGATATTTGCTCGATAGGGCCGTTGCAGTAAATATGCAGAAATTGCCCGGGTGTGATTACAGCAGCACTCTTCGGAGCATGGATACGCAGGATATGATGCTTGCCGTATGCCGGCAAGCTTTCTATCACCCTGCCTGTTTCATGCAGAACAGTATTGCGCCCTGCGGGTGCGGTTGTTGCTTGTTCGTCGGTCGTTGGTTCCAGGTTCCCCATGTATTGCCTCCTCTGTGCGCCCTGCGGATGCTGTTCTCCGTTAACGGTTCAACTTTTGGGCGCTCGAAGCCCAAACAATTGACCCGTGCTTCTTACTTCAGTTTTCAGTCTTCTGTCTTCCTTTCGCCCGATTAATTATCAGCAAATACTCTCTGTAACTATCGACCACCCTAAACTTTCTACCGGAGCGTGTCTCCACCTCTGCCAACTTTGCCTCCGGCAGCATAGCATAGCGTGTGTCGGAGGAGGATAGCCAGCTTGAAAGTTGATCGGGCGTATCAAACAATCGCACATGTCGCCGCATGTAAAATGGAGAGCTATTCTCTCCCAATTTGTAACTGGCGATACCATCATCGGACTCCATGATGGTAGCAGCAATTCGGGATAACGGCCTGGTAGGCTTATTGATATCCCACACCGGCAGAGCTCCCAGGTGCAATACGCCAACCATAACTACTGCCACCAGCGTTCCAAAGGCGATAGCTATATCCATCCGCCGAGCCAAACGCAGCAGCAACCAGCCTGCCAACCCGCCTGCAGTAGATGTTATACCCATATAGAAAATAAATCTTATATAGAAATGGTACTCCGGCTGAATCCGCTGTTGAAGAGCGGGTACAGCTACCAATAGCAACAAACCCAGAATAAACAATGAGAGATAGGAGACCCTCAGCCAGCGCCCCTGTCCTTCCCTGCTGCCGATAAAGGCGGCCAGAAAGAGTGACAGACTGGGGTAAAGAGGGGTTATATATCCCGGCAGCTTTGTCTTGCCGACAGCAAAAAAAGCATATATGCAGACAAACCATAACAAGAGAAAGAGTATTCCCTCTCTGTGTTTGCGCCACAGCCTGCCGGAAACAGCCAGTGCTCCAGGCATAAAGCCGCTCCACGGCAGCATTCCCAGCGCCAGCACCAGCAGATAATAGTATTGCGGCTCTCCATGTCCTTCAATAGAACAGGTGTACCGCTCCATCATATGATAGCCGAAGTATGTGCCCAAAAAATCATGGCCAAAGCGCTGCCATTGAACTATATGCCAGGGTAAAGCCACAGCCAGCATAAGGCAGGCTCCGGCAATAGCCCATGGGGAAACAAGGTCTCTCAACCGCTGGGCATAAATAAGGTAAAGAAGCCCTATAAGGCCGGGGAATATAATAGCAATGGGTCCCTTCATAAGGACTCCCAGCCCCATCGATAGAAAGAAGAGCAGGTAGTACTGCAGGCGTTCTCGCTTTACCGCCAGCAGCAACGCCAACAGACTGAGCGTTATAAAAAAGGATACTCCTATATTAAGTAGGCCCAGCCGGGATTCGGCTGTCCATTGCAATCCGGTTATAAGGATTAAAGCTGCTATAAACCCTATTCGACGGTTAAAAAGCAGACCGCCCATAGCAAAGACTATCAACATAGTGCCCAGCCCGAACAAGGCGGACCACAAACGAGCCGTTGCCTCGCTGATTCCCAGCAGGCTGTAAGTCGCAGCGGTCAGCCACATATAAAGCGGCGGTTTATTGAAATAAGGCGCATAATTGAAATAGGGGCTGAGAAACTCCTGCCGTACCAGCATCTCCCTGGCCACCTCAGCAAAACGGGCCTCATCCACTTCGGTCAGACTGAAGGCACCTATGCCGGTAAAGAGAATCATGCTCCCTAACAACAGCAACAACAGCACTGCCAGGCCTTTTCTTTTCAGTAGATTATCTAGTAGATCCATCGTTCTCTCCAACTTCACTTTCAATTATCCAGAAAGGCTGGGAGCAGGCCCAGCCTCCTTGTTCATCCCTACAATGTACTATCAAAAAGCCCTCTTCGCCCGAAGGATGGTACTTCAGCCTATCCTTCTCTTCCGCACGAGTACGGCCATCGGCATCGCTGCAATTAATGACCGTGCCGGGACTATGAGTAATTATAGCACCGGCCTCAACGCTGAACTCGGCCTGAGGACCATTGCTCATGTAAAAAGAACCCCTGTGCAGTGCCGCAAAAAACTCCTCTCTGTTCAAGCCGGCCATTTTTACTTCAACCCAACCGGTGCCGGCTTGATGAAGCTCATGCAAATCATCCACTGCCGTTCCCCAAAGAGGCTTGCCCGGACCTCTGGCTACAAGAGCCTGCCGCCAGCGAGCCATATCCTCTTCTGAGGAAGAGTGAGGATTACGCGTCTCCACCAGGCATAATCCAGGCAAACCGATCAAGTTCCGTTCCGTCCATTGCCCGCTGCCAAGATTACCCTTCCAGGAGGGGTGTGCCGCCATGGCTATACCTGCAAACGGATCACCGGTAACCTCTCCAAGCAGCTCTTTCTGTCGCCCGGTTGCATCACCTAACAACACTAAATGCTTTCCCAGCGACCAGGGAAGACGGCATACCGTAATTTCCCGGCCGCATACAACCATTATTCGCTCTGAGGAGAGCCCCTCTATATCGGTTCGGCGCGCATGGTCGGTAATGCATAGGATGGAAAAACCCCGCTGACAATAGAACTTCGTCGCCTCAGCCGGGGATAACCGACCGTCAGAGAAAATCGTATGACAGTGGAGCTGCGCTCTGAAATACTTGCCGGGAACCTGATAAGGATCTATTATTCTCCATTCTTTGGGCTTAATCATCATATCCTGCCGACCGCCGTTCAGGTGGCCATGTATAATTTAACATTAACACTCCGTCTTGCCAATCCTCAAACGGAAATATCGGTTTTATCTCCGCCGATACGCTGTAGAAAGACTGCCCCGGCCAGACCTGGAACGGCTACATTAAATGTAAAAGAGAGCAATGTAGCGCTAACAGCTACCTCTCTGGGTATAGCATAACGCCCCATCATCAACACGGCAACAGCCTCCCGGGCGCCAAAACCTGATACGGTAAAGGGTGCCGCACTAGCCAGCACCAGAACGGGAAATGATACCAGCGCCGCTAACAAAGAGGCCCTGGGGAAGAGAGCTTCAGATAGGAAATGAAACTGGACTAGGGAAACACCGAACGCCAAAAATGATATGACCATGACGACCATAAGACGACGACGATCAAAACCGCCCCAACCCTGAAGCATGACCTCTAACCCTCGAAAACGCTTCAACAATCCTTTAAACAACGGTATTTCACTTAGAAGATTCACTACACTATCGCCACCAAAAATAACAACCGTTAGTATTATAATGCCGGCCAGTGCCACTGTTCCAAGCAAACGGCTAACAGCAAAAAGACCGACAAGAGCATAGACAGCCACCGTTACCAGATCTATCATCCTATCGAAAATCACCAGTCCGGCCACCCTGGCACGATCATCTCCTTTAAAAAGAGCCGCCCGGCCCAACTCTCCCACCCGGCCCGGTGTAACCAGACCGGCAGCCGTACCTATGAGATATGAGGCTATAGATAAGCTCGGTGTCAGTGATTCCGCCCTGCCGATCAGTAATAGATGCCACTTACACCATTTCAGCAACACAAAGACAACGGCAGCAAGAAGAACGGGCAAAAGAGTAGTCGTATCGATACTGCCGATCAGAGAAGCAATACGTTCCAGGGAAAGGTTCCTGATAACCAAAATTATCAAAATGGCGGTTATAAGGATTTTGACCGGTGTGTCGGTAAGCTTAATTTTCATTTTGACCAGTCATATAAGCCACTGAATACAGCTCTCGTCGATTGCTGTTGGTAAGCAGTTCCCCCAGCAAGCCGGTAGAGATAAACTGGATACCGACCATCAGCAGTAGTATGCCCAGCAATAACAGCGGCCTGGTACCGATAGGCCGATGCCCGGTAATCCATAATACGGACATATAGATATTTACTAATAGGCCCAGGCTGAACAGGCCCGCGCCTATGGAACCGAAAAAGTGTAAGGGCCGCCGAATATACCTGGTCAATAAAGTTACGGTCAATAGATCGAAAAACCCTCTGGCAAAGCGTTCCCAGCCGTATTTGGAAATGCCGTAAAGACGAGGATTATGTTTAACCTTGATTTCGGCCACCTTAAACCCCCTCCAGTGAGCCAGAACCGGTATATAGCGATGTAATTCACCGTATAGATCCAGTTCACGAACGACCTCTCGCCGGTAGGCCTTAAAGCCGCAATTAAAATCGTGCAGATCAATACCGGAAAAGGCAGCCGTCACCCGGTTAAACAATCGGGAAGGCAAGGTCTTGGAGAGAGGGTCATAGCGATGATATTTCCAGCCGGAAACCAGGTCATAGCCCTCCTTCAGCTTAGAAAGAAAGTTGGGTATTTCCTCCGGAGCATCCTGAAGATCGGCATCCATAGTGATAATTACCTTTCCCCGAGCCTCCTTGAAGCCACAATCCAGCGCTGCAGCTTTGCCGAAGTTGCGCCGAAAAGCTACCACCCTTACCCGAGGGTCCTGCTGCTCCAGGAGATGCAGCACTTCAAGGCTGCCGTCGCGGCTGCCGTCATCTATGAACAGCATCTCGCAATACTTGTCATGACCAAGTATTGAATTCAGAGCGCTGTAAAGGTGCGGCAGCGCCTCCTCCTCATTAAATACCGGAATAACCAGGCTAAGAAAAATTTTATCAGAGCTTATCTCTTGCCCGAACTTTTTTTCATAGATAGCGGTTTCCATAATTCTGCTCCTTAATCAAAATATTCCAGTCTGGCCCTGTCGCTCACAGCAATACGCTTTAACTGCGCATCAGCATCAAGGCGCCCCCCTTCCAGGCGCCAGCAACGACCGGAGAGGACGACGCCCTCTTCACCTCTTATAGCCCTCTGTTTACCCTCGTAATTCATTCGCCCGATCCGTAATTCCAGGTCCGGTCCGGCACTTCCCTTAACACCGCCTGTAGCCGACCAGGTGTCCTGCTGCGGCAGATAGGTTATACGAGGAGCAGTCAACACCAGGTCCGGTAATTGTGGCCGAAAGAGAACAGCTCCGGCCTTATCCATAACCACCCTCTTATCCGTAGCCTGTATCTTCTGAGCGTCCAACTCCCATATATTACGTCCAGCTTCCTGCCCAATCAACCTTCCTTCTCTGATCGTAACCGATTTTATGTCGCCAGGCAATTCTTGTCTGCCAGCTTCTTCCTTTTCAGGCTGTCGATTATGAATATGCGAATGGGGAGGCAATGGTGCCGTCAGGATATAGGCCAAGGTACAGATCACTGCCAATACCGCTGCCATCAGGCCCATAGCCCTGGCTTTACTCTTTTTTGTCTTGACGGCATCGATAATCTTCGATAATACCCGCTGCCGGCCGATACGGTCATTATTCATTTCGCGACGATACACTCTTTTTATGCGAGGGCGGTCCTTCAGATGACCTACCGAAATCTGCTTATAATGAAAAACAAAGCTGCTCAAGCATATCCCTGCACGCGGCTTCGTCCGCGATTGTATTTCATCATCCGATTTAAAGATAATATTGGCAGGCTCGAATACGTTACCATCCGGCAAAACGTTCCGGCGTAGAAATTCCATACGTACACACATACAGAAGCCGTTGATTTTGTTTATCCGCCGCCAGCTACCGTCAGTGATCCGGCTGGCTGTATCATTAACCTCCTTTATTTTATCGCTATGAATATAATTCTTGCAGTATTTCCTGATATCCTGCTTATCGATAAATCCCGGCGTATTAGTGAGCGGACCGACAAAATCCAACTTTTTGCTCATAAGGCAATCGCATAGCTTCTCTGCCCAGCCAGGGCTGAAAATTACATCGTTATTGCAAAAAATTATTATATCATGTGAATTTCTGTATTCACGAAAACCCCAGTTCCAGCAATATGTGATGCCTCTATTCTCTGTTAAACGGATAAATCTGACCCCGTCCACTGCCGCTAGTGCATCAGCCAAACCATCATCAGTTGAGCAATCATCTATGATGACAAAATCATACTTATAACTTTCTGTGCCGGGAGTGCATCTTTTCAGAGATTCCAGACATGAAAGAGTATAATTAAGATGATTCCAGGATGTTATCAAAATAATTACTTTATACATCTCTTCTGCGCAGTCCTCTCTTTCGGGCAGCTGACCGTAGAACCTCCAGGGTTGCATTCACCATGGCCTCTGCACAAAAGCACTGCTCGTACTTTGCCCTTCCTGCATTACCCATACGTACCCTCAGTTCACGGTCACGGCATAGGCTGAGCAGGGCGCCGGCCAAAGCATCTCTGTTTCCGGGCTGAAACATCAGCCCCGTACAGCCATCGTCGACTATTTCTTGCGGGCCGCCGGCTCTTGCGGCCACAACGGACAAGCCATTTGCCATAGCTTCAGCTACGGCAAAGCCGAAAGGCTCCCGATGTGACGGCAGGCAAAAAATATCCCAGTCGCTCATCATGCGGGCAATATCCGGCACAAAACCGGGAAAACAAACGTTTATTCCTAGAGCTGCCGCTTGTCTCTCCAAGCTTTCCCGCAGAGATCCCTCTCCCGCTATGATAAGCCTGACCGGTACCTGCCTAGCAATATCGGCAACAGCTTCCAGCAACAGGAACAAGTCCTTTTCCGGTTCAAGCCTGGCCGAAGTTCCGATGGTAATACCTTCGAATGATTCCCATACCGGCGGCAGAAGATTCTCCAGAGGGTCTTTTATGCCGTTATAGATACGAACTATTTTGGATCCAGGCAAGCCGAAGCGCAGCAGCTTATCAGCCTCGCTATTAGAAACCGCGATGACCTTATCTGCAGCCCTGGCTATAAAAGCTGCCTGAAAGTAATACACCGCTCCTCCGGTATTGAACCCATGTGCGCCAAACACAACAGGTATTCGCGGTGCAAGAAGCCTGACCAGCGGAATAAGTTCATAAGCTAATCTTATATGAAGGCAATCGATCCCGCATAACTTCCTGATAATCCCGCACAGGACCGCAACAGCCTTTAAAGGATTGCGCCGAGGAGATGGATAGACCAGACAATCATCTGCAAGGTTTCTAAGCACTTTCTCCAGCGGGCCATCAGGGATAATAATGGTCGCGCGTACCCCTGGCGGCAGCGATTGCAGCATGGTGCACATATACTGCCGGGCACCGCCGCATACGCCCTGGTCGGGCAAAAGAAAAGCTATATGCATCTTATCGCTTGAAGCGTTCTTCATTATAGCCCCGTTCATAGTGATACGCTACCACTAATTCTCTGAAAACATCTCTTATCAGGCCGTTCCGTGATTGCGACCATTGCAGCAGCCGCTGCCCGGCCCGATGATTCTCCAGCCATCCGCCCAGGCCTGACAGCAAAAAAAGCGGATTGCCGTGAACCGCTAATTTAACTGAAAATTCCGGATGCTTAAGATAGAACATGGCCCCGCTGCGGCCGCGCATATAAGATTTTTCCCGCATAAAATCGAGATTTGGAATGGAGGCGGGGCCGCGCACATGATAGGCCAGGGCCTGGCGGCATCTGTAGTTCTTCAATCCGTACTTTTGCAGACGATATCCCAATTCCACATCCTGCCAGCCGTAAGCCGCAAAATTCTCCTCGAACCCGCCGACGGCAACCACCGCTTCAGCAGAACAGGAGGCGTTGGCCGTGTCGAAGGGATTACAGTTTATATCCCAAAGGCTGCGTGGCTTTCCAGCCTCCTCAGGACAGGCGATATTAACAAGCACTCCGTTGATAATCGCCCCGGGATGCTGCCTGTGTGCCTTAAGATGAGCCTCTACAAAATCCGGCCTCACCAGAACATCGCTGTCGGTAAACAGCAAATACCTGCCTTTGGCCTGACGAATGGCCTCATTACGGATCCTGGGCAGGCCGCACCTGCTTTCAAATCGCAAATGACGCACATCGGCCTTTAAAGCAGCGGCAGCCACCACCTCCGGAGTATTATCCTGCGAACCGTCGTCAGCCACTATGATTTCGTAATTACATCTATCAACGGTTTGAGCCACCAGACGAGCCAGTGCTTTCTCCAGAATGGGGCCTCTGTTATATGTTGGAAGTATAATGCTGATTTCAATAGTGCTATCCATTTTATGATCTTCATCCTCATCTTAATAATACTTTTCCCGGACGATATTTTCCAGCCTGGCGGTCCATCTTCGCCCGTCAAAACAGACCACCCCTAAATAGGCGGCACGGCAACCTGCCTGAACTATCAGCGTCTCTCCGGATCTTATGCCTTCGGCCGGAGCATCATGGCTGTGTCCCCCGATTATCAGGTCCAGTCCTGCAATCTGTTGTGCTATTGCAACATCCTCCCTCAGGCCCAGATGGCTGAGCAGAACGAAGAAATCAACCTGTCCTTCAAGACGCTCCATCTCCCGCATTACCGCATCGACCGGCGGGATGAATTTAAACGGCGATAAACGGACACCCGGTGTACCGGTCAGCATATCACGGCATACGCCTATCAAGCCTAACCGATAGCCATGATGCTCTGCTATCAGGCTGGAGCGGCAGCCTCCCTCTCCTCGGCGCTCTCTAAGGTTGGCGCAGAGAACCGGAAAGCCGGCAGCAGATAGCTTGCGCTTCATCAGGCCTGGAAGCGGATGGAACTCTCTGTTACCCATAGCCATAGCCGTATAGCCCAATTCGGTCATGAGACGCAGAATCCGTTCTCCGCCCAGCCGTACGCCGAGATTGCCGGCCGATACGGCATCACCGGCGTCTAAAAGAATCCCAGGATACTCTGCAGCCTTTTGCTTGATATTCTCCGCTCTCGCAGCATCAAGCTTGCCGTGTAAATCATTGGTATGATAGATTATCAGATCCTGGTTGCTCATGACCTTATGATTATATCAGCTTGGCCAGGGTCCAGATAACTCTTTCTGTTAAGCTGATGCTCGTGCCTGAAATATTTAAAGTAATTATGCCTCCATTGCTTTCCCGGTATAATCGCGTAAGAGGCTCTGTTTTTCCAGATAACATAGTTTGCGCTCAGCTGATCCCGCTGGGAATAATGGCTTACTTCATGCCACCAATCCTCCATGATTTTAATAACCTGAACTTTATTATGTCTTCTTAGAATAATCCCGCCAAAAATCAACCCGTTACCGGCTGGATATCCCTCCTGCTTATATCTTTCCATTTGCTTGATTACAGTAGCTTCATATTCCAATCTCTTCTCGACGACAACCTTTGCCTCCTTGTAAATACAGTTTCTATCCGGATGTTTTAAAAAAGCCATATCGTTATCTTTCAAGCAAGAATAAATCAGAGCTGCCGGATCCTTTTTGATCAGAAAACTGGCATCTATCCACATGCTTATATCGTAACTTTCAAAGAATTTATGAGGCAACAGTTTATAGTATCTTGAAGAGACACGAGGATTCCTTAGATAAAAATCCATCGGCAATCTCTGCCAGGGAGGCGAAACCGGCTGCTGCTCATCATCACAAAAGGCAAAGAAGTCAATTTCCGGATTAACGAAGGAGGGTTGCCTTATCGCATCACTACCAGCGCTTACTGCAGTATAGATGCAAATTCTCTCCCGGTACGAACTGTGATGAGACGGTTCATTGCTTTTTTTTCGAAACCGTGAAAAAAGACCCGATATATCCATCAGCGGATTATTTTCCTCTTTCTTACTTAGCAGTTACAGCCTTCGCTTGCATTGCTCAATTCACTAAAAATATCATAGCATCATCTACCCGGAAAGAAAAGACGCCCGGCTGCCGGGGGTGCCTGAAGAGATGAAGAGCCCCTTGCCTGTACTTGGATAAATATGCTATAAACAGTATACGTTTAAAGGATAAATAATTGGCCGATATGAAGATCAATTTTACCACCGAGAAAAAGCCTTACTGGATCCTGGGCCGCTGGGCGAAGGAGTTTGCCCGACGAATTCCAGGCGCAACCATTACTCACCTAACTCCGAACCGGCAAGCAGATGTCAACGTTTTCATAAATTACGCCTTATACCGTAAAGGGCCTTACAAATCCATATGTGTCTTTACTCATATGGAGAGAGATAAAAGGTTATCAAAACTCTTTAACAATATCAGCCGTAATTGCGACTGGTGCTTTGCACAATCGGATTACACCATGTCCTTGCTTCCGAAGAATAAGTCGACAAAATTGAAAATAGGTGTCGGAGAGCAGTTCTACAAAAAGGAGATCGTGCTGGGTGTCTGCGGCCGACCGTACAGAAGCAATAGAAAGAGAATGGAATGGGCTAAGGCATTGGAAGCGATAGACGGCATCAGCATCAAATGGACCAACGGCTCCCTTGCATATGATGAACTGGCTGATTTTTACAGGTCCGTGGATTATATCCTTGTCACCAGTGAAATTGAAGGCGGCCCGATGTGCATCAAGGAAGCTGTCGCTATGGGTAAGCCCGTAATTACCACAAAGGTCGGATGGTATAACGAGTTTCCGACTTTAACTTACGATACTCTGGATGAACTAAAAATCATCATAAGCAAGCTTGCCGTTAATAAGGATGATTGGGACAAAGGCGCAAGGCAACTTGCAGACAGAGCAGCAAAATTACTCTCCTAATTCATCCAGCCTTCGGCAAACAGCATCATAAAATTCCAATCTGTAAAGAATAAGCCCCGGCAGGATACGCAGCTTTGCCGGCCAGCGGGTATCGGTCAGGGCGCGGCGCATAAATGCCGCTAACTGCCCGCCGGAGAAAAAGCGCTTGTGAATATAGACTGCAAAGGGGAATATTCCCGTTGACATCATCACACTCAGGCACCGATGCTTCCAGTAATAATAAGCTGCTCCCCGGCCGAGTTCACGGGCATACCTGCTTATACCGGCAAGATATTCCTCTGCAGATTGCGGCTTTTTATAGTGAAAAACCAAACAGCGCCGGTTGAGATGAGAGCGAAAACCCGCCCGGAACAATCTGAAGCCCAGCTCCAGATCCTCATAACCATAGCGGATATTTTCATCAAAAAGACCGATAGCAATTCCCGGCGCCGCACAGAGATGTTGGTGCCGCAAAAGAATGCAAAGGACAGGTGTAAATAAGAAATTATCGGATGCAGCTCAGGCGATAACTCATCTGTTGCTGCAGCCTGCTTACGGTAGCAACGGTATCATCCTCTGATCCGTCATCGACTACTATTACCTCATATTCATTAGCCGGCAAGGATTGGTTGTCAAACGAAAAGAGCACCTTTTCCAGGATAGCAGCTCGATTAAAAGTAGGTATTATTACACTTACCCCTCCCCTGTCCGGACTCCATTTATTTATCAGCACTCTGTTATCGGATAGCATCCGCCTTCTTCCTTATCATACATGATTGGGCCGCCACGTAATCGGCAATAGCTTCGACACCACCGCCACCGCCCATGCGCTCCTGCCCTACTCGAGACATATACTCCAGGCGCGAGCGATCATTCAGCAGCTGCAAAGCCCTTGTTGTTATAATCTCTTTATCTGCCGGTAAAAGTTCTACAGCATCTCCCAACAAACGCTTCTGCGTTAACAAAAAGCGTTCTCTAACCTGCGGTCCTACCCCGGGAAAGGTCAGCAGCGGCCGTCCCAGACCGACAGCCTGCTCACAGGCTGTACCTGCCTGACCTATGACCATGATAGATGCCAGCAACAGATCTCCAAAGTAACCCCTGACTACCGCCAGCCTGGCCCGGCCGCATTCAGCCTTAGCAATAATGCCTCGCTCCATATCCATCGGTAGGTAGCTCCAGCCTCCTTTGTAAAACACCTCTGCCAAACGATTCGTCGTAAGAGTAGGTGCCGCTGCCAGCAGAAAATCCAAGCCCTCTTCACGGTGTGCCGCCATATCCGCAGCTATATTCAGCAGCACCGCCAGATTGCCGTAAGCTTCGACACGGCTGCCGGGCAGCAAAGCTATACAGTCCCGGCTTGACAGACCAAAATCAAATCCGGAGATCTCCAGGCAATCCAGCATGGAGCTGCCGACAAAGCGGGCATTAATGTCCGAGCCTTGCAGCTCCCTCGCTGTAATCTCGTCACGAGTAAAGACAACCTCTGCCCGCTTGAGCACTATCTTCTCCAGCCACCGATGCGGGCGTATATAGGCAGAAATGGGAGTATCCACAAATACCGGATGCAAGCACCCGTATCCGGCCATCCACAAAGCAAAGGCATCGCCTGCGGCCACAGTCTTCAGACCGGGATAAAGCCGGGCCTGCCTGCGTATATAAGCAATCTGCCTGAGCGTTAATTCAACCAGGCCGTGCTTGATATCCCTCCATATCGCCGTCGGATTGCGGTCGCGCAAGCTAAATCCTGCTCCTAGCGGCATCTGCCTATGCGGCCCTTGGATATCAATGCCGGCACCGGCATAAGAGAGGCCAGGTCCTACCAGCGGCAATCCCTCTACGGCAATACCGGTCTTGCTTCGTACTGCCGCGGCAATTGCTGCCGCCATCATATCCTCCGAATATCCGTTGCTTACAAAGAGTATTTTAGTCACATCTATCGTTTCTTTCATAACCCTTCCTGAGCCGGAACGGCCATATGCCCTTCTCCCCAGCCATCTTTAAATTGCGCCTTATACAGCCCGGCATAAACCTCGCCTTTAGATAGTAGCTGTTCATGCGTTCCCTTCTCCGCTATCTGTCCGTTTTTCAAGACCACTATCA
>Ga0172382_10005312_pt1 | contig 19278 bp, 15 predicted proteins | sample Leawel138RmetaG_FD_122245 | JGI IMG/M metagenome (GOLD analysis project Ga0172382, IMG submission 122245) | Leachate microbial communities from a municipal landfill in Southern Ontario, Canada - Leachate well 138R metaG | ecosystem: Engineered > Solid waste > Landfill > Unclassified | place...
TCTTCATGTGCTATTATTACCCTGCCGGTCTTCCTTACCGATTCGAATACTGTTTCTTTGTCCCAGGGTGCTAATGAACGAAGGTCTATTACTTCAACAGATACCCCTTCTTTTGCGAGCTCTTCAGCAGCAAAAAGACTTAGATGGACAGCAGTTCCATAAGCTACAACCGTGATATCACTTCCGATTCTTCTAATTTTTGCCTTTCCGAATGGGACTATATAATCTTCGGGGGTTTTAGGTCCTGATGCATATTTAAAGTTGTACAAGAACTTTGGTTCTAAGAACATAGTAGGTCCCTTCGAACGCAAAGCATTTCTCATCAATCCGGCGGCATCTTCGGCAAATGCAGGTATGACAACCCTTATACCCGGAATAGTAGTAAATGTAGCTTCAAGATTTTGTGAATGGTAGAGACCACCCTGAATGTACCCACCGCTTGCAAGTCTTATGACAATATTAGGAGTGAACTGTCCTTTTGTTCTCCAATAATCATGGGAACATTCAATCAACTGTTCCATAGCAGGCCAGAAGTAATCGGCAAATTCTGCTCCTTCTATGACGGCTCGAAGCTTATCGTTAAATCTGGTAAATCCGTTGGCTGTACCTACAATTGAGTCTTCAGCTATCGGTGCATTGAATACTCTGTCTTTACCGAATTCTTCCGGCATACCTTTAACTACATTAAATACACCTCCTTTACCAATATCCTGTCCCCAGAGGTATGTATCGGGATTTTTTCTGAATTCTTCCTTTAATGTACTGTTTACAGCTTCAATGTAATGTATTTGTTCTGCATCTTCAGGAAGTTGATATTCTGTTCCGTCCTCCGGCTTAACTATTGGTTCGTGGATTATAAAGTCGGTCCAAGATTTACCGTTGGCATCAGGTGCAGCCTCTGCCAAGTCGGCGGCTTTGAATATTTCTTCTTTATTATTTTCTTCGATTTCAAGCAATTCGTCCAATGTAAGAATTTTCTTGTCCAGAACATGCCACCTGAATTGCATCAAAGGATCACGTCTTTTTACTGTTTCTCGTTCTTTTTCGCTTCTGTATAATTCATGTCTGTCGGAGTTAGAATGAGAGCCGATTCTGTCGCAGTCGGCATGAACCATAGCCGGTCCTGCTCCTGATGAAGCATACTCTGCAGCCTCGGATAATTTTCTGTAACAATCAAAAGGATCTCTGCCGTCGGCTTCAAATATTTTTATATGTTTAAAACCTCTGAAATTATCTGATACAACCTGATTGGCTGTTTGGTCAACAAGCGGTACGGATATACCGTATTTGTTATTTTGTATAACATATACAACCGGCAACTGCTCTAAGGTAGATATATTGATGGCTTCGTAAAAATATCCTTCAGAGCAAGCAGATTCACCACCTGAGTAGTAGGCAACAGCATCTTCTTTGTAGCGTTTTATGGCTCTTGCCACACCTGCTGCATGTAGACTGTGATTACCTGTACATGAGGAGACATTCTGTATGTTTATTGAAGGCTTGGCAAAGTGATTGCTCATATGACGGCCCCCACCGGCGACATCTGTATCCTTGCTGAGTCCATTAAGAATAATTTCCTCTATGCTTAAACCAGCAGCCAGAGTGGTGAGCATATCTCTGTAATAAGGGAATAAAAAGTCTTGATTCTGTCTGAATTTCTTGCCTAATGCGAGCTGAATCCCGTCGTGACCTCCAAAGGGAGCATGGTAGGACCAGCCTTTTGCCATTTTAAGATATAAAGCAGCTTTTTCGTCAAGTCTTCTACCCAGATGGTTCATGCGATACCATTCAATAATGGTGTCCTTGTCGAAACCGGAAAAATCGTATTTGCTGTATAGTTCAACCTCTACTTCGTGTCCCATATAAGACATGTTAACAATTTTGGGATTCTTACTTACCCCGTTTTCATTGTTCTTACTCGTTATTTTTTTGCTTTTAACAGCGGTAGTCATTGAAAACTCCTAAGTATATTATTATATTCTATATTCATTCTATTTGAGGAAATCTTTTATTAAAAAAAATCTCCATTTTTTTATAAGAAAATGTTATGACGCTTTAATTATTGTTTAATTGCCGACATTAATAGTCGTATATTATTTAATTATTAAAAATCATGGGGGAAATCCATTGTCAGAATATTTCAACATGTGGAATAATGGTTGTCAGCAATTTACCTCACTAAACAATTTTTCTTTTCTTCTATTGTCATAACTATAATTATTTTTCATTTTTGAGGACTGTCATGAACATTGATAAAGCTGAAAATTACTTCTTTGAGCTTTTCTGTATTGACCCTGCCGATATAAAAAGTGATATAGCGTTAGCCCAAGCATTATCCTTCAGCAATGCACTTTGGGGTGGTTCTGTACCGCAATTGTACAATGAGAGAGGCAGAGTAAGATTAGATAATAAAGAGACCGGAATCAGCATCGTAATTAACCTTGCTGATACAAGTAATGTAGTTTCGAGTTTTTTCGAGTCTGCATTTATGTTGAAAATTTATTCCGTAGATTTTGAGATTCTCGAAGCTTTCAGAATTAAAATTTTAAAACATCTTAAGAACACTTTACAGTTTAACAGTATCAGACTCTTATCCGATGATGTGTCAACATATATCGCCAATAAGTTGTATCCGGAAATTAACAGAGTTGAAAATTATCTAAGAAAATATCTTATTAAATTCTTTATTCAAAGAATCGGTTATGACTGGTGGGAAGTTACTGCCAATAAGCAAATGATTGAAAAAGCTAAATTAAGAAGAGCTGACCGTCGCGACGAAATATCGTCCTATATTGATGATGAACTGCGTTTTATTGATTTTGATGATTTAGGTGAATTAGTATATAAGCAATCTTCAGGTTATAATAACCCCGACAAGATTATTTCAAGATTGATGAATATGAACAACCCTGATGAATTTCAAAGAATAAAAAATGAATTACAAAGCAATTATTCAAAATATTTTAAAGAGAATTTTCAGGATAAAAATTTCGAGCAGAAGTGGAAGGATATAATAAAACTCAGGAATAAAGTAGCTCATCAAGGTATTTTTTATAAGCATGAACTTAATTACGGACTTGAAGTATTAGCTTCCCTTGCTGAAATAATAAGCATAGCAGAGAAGAAAATTGATGATATTGTGTTCAGCATCGAAGATAAGCAAGCTATCAGAGATGCTACGATTGAAGCAGCTCAATTTAAGGATGATTCTTTTGACGGCATTAAAATTATTGGCAAGATAGATCTGAATGACCAGACTTATCAAAAGGTAGGTAAATATATTGATATTGATGAAGATGAGTTATTGGACGAACTTGCCGAAGTCCAACTTTCTAAATGGCATAAATTCATAGGTATTAAATGGTTTGTAACAGAATTTCTCGCTAATAAGAATTTCAATATTCCTACTTCCTATGCTATGTTAAATATCTTGATTGACAAAGGTAGTGTACTCAAATATGATGTTCCTTCTTACGGAGGCTACAATATTGTTGCAATTCGCTTAAATGAAGAGATGGTAAAATTCTAATTTACTAAGCCGCAGAGAAATGTAATAATTTTTCTGCGGCGATTTTAATTTTAATAGCCTATTTAAATTCATTAAAGTTCGAAAAGTATGATAGTTGTTATTTTTAATATATGTTGTAGCCACCTGTCATCCGATATTGCTCCGGTCAAGGGGTAGGAGTAGCTTAGTTCAAAAGCCACACCACCGACTCTGTCGGTTATCAATCGCATACCTGCTCCGATTTCAAGCCTGTATTTATTTAAAATCAGATTATCGGTTCTTACGTCATTCACTATGTTAATTGTATCTCTACCATTAGAATAACGTAATTCATCCTTGACATTCAATATTTGCATATATTGATTAACTCTGCTCTTAAAAAAAAGCGAATTTGATAATCCTAAGTACAAATGATAATACGATTCAAGCGAACCGTTTTCGGTATTTGCAAATACTCCATATACAGGTATTTCAATTCCTGCATTAAAATGTATTCCGTATTCTCTTAGGTGTAGAATATTTGCTTCTCTGATTGTTTTAGGATTCCCATGAACGTTCATAAAACTCTTTTCATCATTAATATGTGCAAGTAAGCTGTGTGTAAGTGTATATGCAGCTTTAACTCTCAAAAAGGCATGTTGAACGAAGTAAAACCTTGCTGCAAACCCGAGTTCAAGATAATCCCTTACCGGACCTTCCTCTTCGGTATCTTTTGAGAATGCTTTTCTGATTTTTAATTCTTCGGTATTTGCTTCAAAAGCAGCTATCAAGGGCTTACCGAATATACCGAAATAATCCGACTGACTCAAATGTGCTTCATCAAATACACTGCCTCCGCTTAAATATGGTCCGAAATAGACGCCTTCAGAATGTATAGTAGGGAACCAACCCCAGCTTGCCTGAAATAAAAAATCGGACTCAATATCAAAATTACCGTAATCAAGAGTATCCAGACTCCAACTCTCGTCATCTTGTGTTAAGACAGTACAAGGTATTAATAATACAAGCAGCAATAACAATATATTTATTTTACTCTTCATTCGCTTAGTATAAATAGTTTCGAACTTTTTCCAAATTTTGTCCTGATTTCTATGCCGTAAACACCCACAGGCAGCAAGGTGTTAATCGGTATATTTGTCTTCTGTGTGCCTTTTACATCTACATCAATCAATTTAACAAATTCATATCTTCCTAAAATGTCAATCAAATAAATCTCGACAGAACCGGTAAAATCGTGAAAATACTCAACAAATAACTCATTACCAATTGAAACAGGTACAGGATAAACAGAAATTATCTCAGGGTATCTGAAATAAGGTAATTCACCAAATTGTGATTTAATTTTAATATTGTACTCAGTACCATTAACATCCATATCGTCTATTCTGATATTTGACAGAATAACAAGACAAGTACTGTCATTGCCGGCGAGGACTTCACACTTGACTAATAATGTATCGGACTCGATTAAGTCGTTCAATAATATGTTAAATGAGTAATTTGACTCATCAATTTTTTGAATTGTGAAATTGCTAATTCCATGCTCACCTATTCTTATTTCAAAAGGATATATCAACGATGTGTTTTGGACTGAAATCATTCCACTCAGGAAGTCTGCATCATCGTCATATACAGGTAAAAGCACCTTCAATTCAATGATTTCGCCTACTTTTGCTTCTAATTGCTCACTAAACAATATTGGAGAATTAGTGAATGTATATAATATTATAATTATTGTTATCTTAAATAAGTTCATTTCAATCAGTTGGAAATTATTTCAAATTCAGTCCTTCGATTTCTACGTCTGTTGTCGTCGTTGTCATTCGGCACGAGCGGCTTTGTTTTTCCGTAGCCTATATGTTCGAGTCTATTAGCATCAATTCCGAGTTCTATCAATTCATTTTTCACAGACAAAGCACGCTTAATTGACAAGTTCAGATTAAATTCATCATTACCTACATCGTCAGTATGCCCAATGATTCTAACCTTCATTTCAGGATTGCTCTTTAATGATTCTGCTATCAAGCTGATTTGTTCTTTAGATTCCGGTTTAATATCCGATTGTCCGAAGTCAAATTCAATATTCATTAAATAAACGGTACCTACATTGTCGTACATGTTTAAAATTGACTTGTCATATATGCCTGTGGCTTCTAATTCGATATTCTTTAATTGAGGTAATCGAAGAATTAATTCGGCATGATGTTTACCGTAACATTCATCCGGAGTATAACTTACTTTATAATAATTATTCAATGTAACATAAATATCTTTGAAAGCAAAAGGAAATTCTTTACTGGAAATCAGCGGATAGAATCTGCCACCAGAATGTTCTGCTAATTTTCTTATATTATCGTCAGTATATCCATAAGCAATTGAATAAATCTCAATCTTTCTTTTCCTACATTCTCTTAAAAGCGAGTCCATCGTAATTTTTGACATATTATCACCGCCGTCGGAAAATAATATAATTACTTTTTTATATTCATCGCTGACGCTGTCCATTTGTCTGATAACATTTTCTATTGCGGCGTACATAGCTGTTCCCGAGCCGATATTATCATTAAATCCTTTATCGGTAATGAAAGACTTTCTGTATATCTCTTTATCATCGGTAAAGGCTACTTCCGTAAAGCTTTTTCCGGCGAATTTTACGATATTTACCATATCATTGGGTTTTATTGCATAAAGAACATGCTTTACTGCTTCTCGAAGTTTTACTATTCTGGTATTACCCATGGAAGAAGAATGGTCAAGTATAAATGAAACAGCATAGGGAATATTACTGTTATTTCTTATCTCTTCTACTTCGAATTTATTTATGTGTTTTGTCGTACCGGAACAAGAGTCACGAACCAGTACCCAATAATCTTGGTAATTACCGTTGCCGACGAAGTACGGTGGAGCAAGTCCGCTGACATACCTGCCGTTTGTGTCATAAATTAAAGCTCTGACACTCACTTTCTTTGGGAAATCATCTGATTCAATCTTAGCAATTTCAAATTTTAACGGAAAGGCTCTGACTTTTTTCAAAGAGTCATAATTAACCGTACTGTCAGCTGCCAACATTTTTTCCAAATCGGACATACCGGTTAACGAGCTGCTGCCGGTTTTATATATTACTTTTCGGTTCCTGAGTTCTTCTATTCTTTTTGATTGTTGTTCAATTGATTTTACAAAATGTTCGGGACATGCTTGCAATAACATTGCAATCAGTATTAAAGCCGAAACTTTGCTTATTACTCCGTAAATATTATTCATATTATATTATTTGTGTTTAATAATTTTTATTTACGTTTTTAAACGTTAATTGTTACCTGATAAATGAACTAAACAGACTAAAATTACTAATTAGATCAATTGTTCATAAATAATACAATTATTTTCTCCAGAATATCGGTGTAATCAAGATAATAACCGTATAAATCTCAAGTCTTCCCAACATCATAAGAAAAGATAATATCCACTTGACCACAGCCGGTAGAGCAGAGAAATTATCCGTAGGTCCTAAGTCACCGAAGCCGGGTCCGACATTATTCAGTGTTGCTGATACAGCACCTAAGGAGCTTACAAAATCTATACCGAATGAAGAAATCACTATTGTACTCAAAACTGCAATAACTACATAGACAGTGAAAAATCCGACCACATTAGCGAGCACCTTATTATCTACTGTAAAGTTACCGAATTTAACATGTATTATAGCTTGCGGATGAATCAGCCTCTTCAATTCATTATACATGAATTTCAGAAGAATAATCAGCCTGATTACTTTCAAACCGCCTGCTGTCGAGCCTGCACAACCTCCAATAAACATTAGAGTCATAAGTATCAACTGGGACGATGAAGACCATTGCTCATAATCGGCATTAATAAAGCCCGTAGTTGTAATTATTGATGAGACTTGAAATAATGCGTATTTAATGTCCGATGCAACATCATTACCACTGCCGGAATACAAATGATAAGCAATAAATGCAGATGATATTGCAACAATTGAAATATAAATCTTGAACTCTCCACTATTAAAAAGTGATTTTAAATCCCCTTTCATTAATTTGTAAATTAGTGTGAAATTCGTACCTGCTATTAACATAAAAACTATTAATACATAATCAATGTATGAGTCGGAATAATAAGCGATACTGCATTTTTTGTTGAGAATCCGCCGGTAGCCATTGTTCCGAATGAATGGCATAGTGCGTCAAAGAAACTCATACCTCCGGAAATCAACAGTATGGTGAGAATAGCAGTCAGGAGTACATACACGAGCCAAAGAATTTTCGCACTTTCTTTGATTCTTGGTGATAATTTATCAACAGAAGGTCCCGGCGCTTCTGCCTTGAATAATTGCATACCTCCAACACCCAAGAAAGGCAATATTGCAATTGAGAACAGAACAATTCCCATTCCACCCAACCAATGCGTCAAACTTCGCCAAAAAAGTATGCCTTCGGGTAGTGATTCAATATCCTTGAAGATTGTCGCTCCTGTTGTTGTAATACCTGACATTGTTTCAAAGAAGGCATCAGTATAATCGGAAGTTGCCCCGCTGAACAAATAGGGTAAACTGCCTATGCTTGCAAATATTATCCATGCGGATGTAACAATTGCAAATGCTTCTCGCGGTCGAATTTCATGAGAACTCACAGGCGTAAAAATTATTCCGGAAATACCTAATACCATGCCTATAGCAGCACTGATAATCAAGCTGAAAGCATCACCACTGTCATAATGTATTGAAAAAGCTAGCGGTAAAAGCATTGATGCACCGATTATCAGTGTCAGATAGCTTAAATTCTTTATTACAACTGTATATCTCATAATTAGAATAAGTTCTCTATTTCTTTTATCTTCCCGGGAAGATAGAAAACTATTACTCGGTCGCCGGGCTGAATCCGTGTACTTCCCTTCGGAATTTCAAAAGTATTATCTCGTTTCAAGACAGCACCGAAAAGTACATTCCTGGGAATATTCAATTCACTCAATTGCTTTTTGCAAATTTTTGATTTACTGTCAGCAGTCAATTCTATAATGACTGCATCGCAACCGGGTATCTCTGCAAATGATTTTTGTTTTTTCCGCCTGATAAATTGTCTGATGACATTTACCGATATCAAAGGCTTGCAAAGAATGGAATCTACATTCAGAGCATTGGACATTCTCAGGTAATCAATATTTTTCACCATTATTATACGTCTCGGCACCTTCATTTGCATAGCAATCATACTTGTAATTATATTGGTTTCATCATCTCCCGATACGGCAATAAATTCATCCATCTCCGACAAATCTTCACTCAATAGTAAATCAATATCGGTACCGTCGGCATGAATAACAAGACTACGTTTCAGGTTTTCTGCAAGAAGTTCTGCCTTTCGTATATCGGCTTCAATAATCTTTACATTGATTTTTTTCTCAAGTTCCGCTGCCGTGTATTGACCCACCAATCCACCTCCTACTATCATTACATCATCAATTTTCGTATTGACTTTCCCAAAGAAAATCAAAGTATCTTTAAGATAATTATGGCTACTGATGACAAATATTTGATCACCTTTAATAAAAATATCATCACCATTCGGAATAATAGTCTTTTCGTAGCGCTTAATTGCTAAGATTCTCAGAGGTATGTCTTGAAAGTATTCCGCAAGCAGTTTAAGAGACTTACCATAATGATTAAAATTATCGTCTAATCTAATACCGACTACTTTAATTTTGCCGTTTTCAAATTCGTAATAATCTGTAGCTTGAGATTGTCGTACAAGATGACTGACTGCTTTAGCAACTTCCATTTCAGGATGGATTATCAAATCTATTCCGAAAATATTACCATTCATCTGCGAATATTCAGGGTTTCTGATTCTTGCTATCACAGTACCTACACCTTGCCTCTTTGCCATCATACATGCTACAATATTCAAGTCGTCATTTTGGGTTACAGCTACGAGTACATCCGCCTTATCAATTCGTGCAAGTTTCTGAATTTTATAACTTGTACCGCTTCCTGTAAAAACTGCTGCATCAAGGTGTTCCCTCGCTTTTGAGGCTAATTCGGGATTTATCTCGATTATTGAGCAGTTGTTTCCGTCTTCAATAAGCTTATCGCATAGATGGAACCCGATGTCTCCTGCTCCGACAATTATTATGTTCATATAACCATTGTTTTATTATCAGGCAAAAAAGCAAAAATAAACAAAATTTTAATTTGTGAAAACCGTTTCATGATTTTAATATTTTTTAATTAGACTTTATTACCATCATGCTCATTTCGTTCGAGAATAGAATAAAAAGCGACCCGGATGTTATACATCCTTATACTTATGACTCATCTAACTACCAAGGATTTGCCGAGCAACTTTTTATACCGGAAGATTATAGTGAATTGATTAAATTTGTCAAATCAGCCTATGATTCCGGCAAACAAATAACTGTTTCCGGTGCCGGTACCGGCATTGCCGGTGGTAGAGTACCCGAAGGAGGCGCAGTTATTTCAACCGAGAAATTTAAAGATTTATTTCTGTTAAACAGTAATTCTGTTAGAATCGGTGCCGCAGTCACTCTAAACGAACTGGATAATTTTTTAAAAGACCATAATTTGTTCCTACCTCCAAATCCTACAGAAATCAATGCATCCATAGGTGGCAATGTTTCAACGAACGCTTCCGGAGCAAGAACTTTCAAATACGGAGCCATAAGAAATTATGTCAATAGACTGAAAATAATACTATCAAACGGAGACCAGTTAAACATCGGACGAGGTGAAATATTTGCAGAAAACAACATTTTAAAACTCGTTTCACTCGAAGGAAATGAATATAAAATTCAATTACCAAATTATATAATGCCGGCGGTTAAAAATGCCTCCGGATACTATACCGGAAGTAATATTGATGCAATTGACCTCTTTATCGGTAGCGAAGGAACTCTCGGCATTGTGACAGAAATAGAATTAACGGTGCAAACAAAACCAGAAAACATCTTAGGTGGAATTGTTTTTTTTGATGATAATGATAATCTGTTCAATTTCATTGTGGATTTACGAGACCAAAGTAAAATTTTGAACAAAACAGATATTGAGCTGAATAATGAAATTACAGCTCGATTGATTGAGTATTTCGACAAAAATTCATTAATTCTTCTTAGAAATAAATATCCGGAAATACCGGAATCCGCTATTGGAGCTGTCTGGTTTGAGCAGGAATATTCCAAACAGTTTGAAGATATACTCATGGATAGATGGTATGATTATATAAACCTGCATACGCAACTCGGCGATGAAACTTGGTTTGCTCTCACTGAAAAGGAACATCTTAAATTGAAAGAGTTCAGACATGAACTTCCACTCCAAGTATATGAAAATTTAAGCAATAACAGTCAAAGGAAAGTAGGTCTTGATACTGCAGTACCCGACAAAGATTTTAGGACTTTATTTAATTTTTATCTTGATAAATTTCCACAAACCGGTCTTGATTATGTTGTTTTCGGACATATAGGCAACAGCCACCTTCATGCTAATATATTTTGTAAAAACGATGATGAATTTAAACTTGCTAAAGAAGTGTATGATGAAGGGATACAAGTTTCCTTAGGATTACAAGGTACAGTTTCAGCAGAACACGGTATAGGAAAACTAAAAAAACCGTATTTGATAAAAATGTACGGAGCAAAAGCTGTTGAAGAAATGAAAAATGTAAAGCAAGTTTTAGATGACAAATTAATACTAAATATTGGTACTATGTTTGATCTATAGGTATTTAATTATTGTTTGCGAAATTTAATATCTTTATTTTAAATTTAAAATATCAACATTCTTACTTGTTTTCTGTAATATCTGTCACACCAACTATGTATTCTCAAATCTAAATTGTGACATTTTTCAATAAGTAAAATATAAATTATTTAAGTTTGTTGAACAACACCTTCAGATTCTCCAAAATTCGCTTGTTCTTTTGTCTGAGTGTGGATTCTTCTTTTTTGAATATTTCTGCCAATTCTACAAAGCTATATCCTTCCAACCAATGCTTCTCAAGAAGTTCGTAGTCATCTTTTTCACAATTACTGCCTATTATTTCCTTTAGGTCCTCCCATGTATAACCTTTATAAGTATTCTCTATACGATCGGATGAAATTCTTTGGGCTTCACGACTATCAAGAAGCTTGATTTTTCTGTAAGTTTTAAATGTATTGCGAAACATATTGAATGCAGTTTTAGAAATCCAAATTCTTAATGTGTTGTAATCTTTGAATATCAATTCCTTCTTTTCAAACATTAGAATTGCTTCAGTTACTGAATCTTCAAGTATCGGTCTTAGACAGTTGTCCAGAAAAATCCCATTATTATAAAGTATTCTTTCCGTATATGACAATATTTCCCTGAAAAGGGTTTGATATTCCTTGTAACTTAAATCCGATATTTTTATACCGTTAGACTTCTTGCCGTTCATAACGTTTTTGCCCACAATGCTTATTCTGATAGTTTTTCATAAAAAAAGCACTTGCTCGCTCTTTCCCCATGTATGAGGGAATCGAATCAGAATGTAATTCACAAACTCTTATCTTCGTTACCATATACTTAGTTTCTTCTATCATGATTCATCCGTTCATTTGGGTTGTTAATAATCCGTAAAATCGAATTACAACTGTAATTATTTGCAATATAAGAATTAAACAGTAATTGGACAAATTTTTGAAACAAAAAACCGCCCAAAAAGTTATTTTACTGAGCGGTTTATTTTTCAGAATCATGACTAACAAATCCTATGTTAGAAGTTATACAATTGATATGATGAAAACTAAACTTAATCAAGCTTTATTTTCATCATAATTGTAAATGCTATTCATGGTGAAAGGCTATTTTTTTACCCTAAGGTATCTATATACTAAAACATTCAATCACCTATTAAAATTGACCTCTTAATGATTTTGTTTCCATTGTTTACTTGTAGAATATACACACCGCTCTGCATATCTTTAAGTGACATTTTTAATGAGTTTTGTCCCTTTTCAACTTCATAACACAGTGTCTGACCAATTTGTCTTCCGGATATATCGAATATCATGACTTCAATTTTAGTATGAGTATCAGAATTATAATCAATATTCAGAATACTTTTTGTTGGATTCGGGTAAATTTTTAATACCAAATCGTCACTACTGTTATCAGAATTGATATTCAAGACGTCATCTTTCTTCGGGTATATAATTTCGCCTTTACCGTTATTAGAAGCTATTGTATAGTATGTCTCTCCTGTTTCCTTGTTGTAAACTCGCATAGTCCAGCTTAGCCCGTCACTTGAACTTTTAAATTCGTATGCTTGCTTTTCATAATTTTGTACTTGACCAAAGTATTTCAAGTTAGGATTTCCGGTATTTGTTCCTTTGCCGATTGGACTTTCGTCAATGGAGGACGGAGGTGGGGGTGCAATTTCAAGTACTCCGACACCAAGACTTGATGTTAAAGTATAATAAGTCTGTTGAGTTGCCGCATTGTACGAACGGACCTGCCAAGCCTCATTACCAGCAGGCGTAGTGAATACCGTAAATGAACGTGTTTCGTTTGGTCGAGATGAAGCCTGTCCGACAACACCTAATTCTTGAAGTTGACCACCAATAGGTCCTTGAGTGCAACATCCATAGCAATCTACATGAGTTTCCCAGTCATAAATTCCGTCACCATTAAGGTCTTGGAAAACAGTAAATTGATCACCTCCTGGAGGAACCGGACATGGTTCATAAATCAATACAGGTGGTGCCGCTGTTGTTGATTCTGCAGGCTTTATCATAAGTAAAGCAAACAAGCACAGCATCAAATAAAATGCTACTTTTTTCATAACAATTTTCCTTAATTGTATTAAACAAAATAAAAATGATTATTGAATATCGTATCCGTCAATTGTTTGTCATCATTTTATTCGTAAATATTGAAAAGCATTATCTGAAAATTTTCTTCCCGTTAACAGGCTTAATTCCGTTTTAAATACCTACAATTTACATAACTTTCTCTGTTATAGAAAAACTCAATTTCAAATTTTGCAACATCAATTATACCTATTATGTATTTTCATCGCCAAAACGTGACATAATTTTTTAGAACGGCAATAAATTAATTGTTTAGGCTTATAATAATAATCTTTCAGATTCTCCAAAATTCTATTGTGCTTTTGTCTGTGAACAGATTCACTCTTATTATAAATAATTGATATTTCTAAAGAAGAGTAGAAATCGAACCAGGGTATCTCAATATATTAATAAATAGACTGTCTTATGTAACAATGAGCTTAGTCGTACAGTGACTTAACAGTATTCGGCTTCGCTTCCGGCTCAAAAAATATTTTAAATATGTGAGGAATGCGACTCATTTAAAATCAAGAGATTTCCTCTACATAAGTACGAATTTTGCGAGTAGTACCTGTGTTAAAATACAAACTTGTTAACATTACAATACCATTCGATTTAACGTGGTAATGTAAAATTCTGTTTGTTGATTATTACAAATTATAACATCCGGGAGGTCTATCAAAAACCTCACTCTATTATAAATTCCTTTTTATCAGCCAATAGTGATTGAAAAACTGATTTAGACTAAGAATTATCAAAAGATGAACTCCCGTAACGTTCGAGTGTAAAATTTTCACCGAGATAGCGTTTACGAACTTCTTCATTAGAAGCAATATATTCTGCAGTACCTGAGATATAGATATTCCCGTCAATCAATATATATGCTCTGTCGGTAATTGACAAAGTTTCATGCACGTTATGGTCTGTGATAAGTACACCTATATTCTGTTGTTTAAGCTTCATGACTATTTTCATTATATCTTCAACAGCAATAGGGTCAATACCGGCAAAAGGCTCGTCAAGAAGCACAAATTTCGGGTCAGAAGCAAGTGTTCTGGCAATTTCACATCTTCTCCTCTCCCCTCCGGAAAGCATATAACCTTTACTCTTACGAATATGACCAAGGCCAAATTCTTCAATCAGCTGCTCCAATTTTCCCTTCCTCTGCTTAGAGCTCAGCTTCTGCAACTGTAGTATTGCCTTAATATTATTTTCTACAGACATTTTCCTGAAAACTGAAGGCTCTTGGGGAAGGTAGCTTATACCCAGTCTCGACCTGCGATACATAGGTGTATCGGTAATACGATGTGGATCGAGATAGACCTGCCCCGAATTTGGTTTAATCATACCGACAATCATGTAGAAAGAAGTAGTCTTGCCGGCTCCGTTAGGACCCAACAAGCCAACAACTTCACCCTGTTTAACTTCAAGAGAAACACCCTTGACAACTACTCTTTGCTTATATTTCTTGATAATATTATCGGCTTTCAATACAGATATTTCTGACACTTTATCGCCTTGGAATTGGTTCTAACACAATGGTCTTTTTTAGATTACTACCGTTTCTGTTTATTGTTATTGTAAGTTTGTCTCCGGTGAAGCTGTCACCTGTTGCTATCAAATAGTCTTCGAGTCTGTTTATCTTATAACCGTCAACTTCTATTATTATATCTCCGAGCTCAAATCCTGCTTTCTCAGCCGGAGAATTTCGTTGCATTCCGAAGATAACAACACCATCAATAATATCTGTCTTAATCATACGGGCAAGCTGTTCATCTAATTGGCGAGGCTCAATACCAGTATAATAATCTCTATTTATTGACTTTTGGTCTTTTAGAAGTTCTATGATTTTAATTACTCTGTTGATGGGGATAGAAAAACCGATTCCGATACTTCCTGCTCCTTGTCTGCCTTGTGAAGTTGAGAATATTATGGTATTCATACCTATTACTTCACCTAAGGAATTGACCAAAGGTCCACCGGAATTCCCTGAGCTGATAGCCGCATCTGTTTGAATCATTCTCTTATAAACACGATTGTAAGGTTGGTCTTCATGGAGGATATTGATATTGTTATTGGAGACAACACCCACAGTAACGGTTGGCTTTGCATTTTTATCAAATAACCCGAAAGGATTACCGAATGCAATGACCCATTCACCGATTATTAAGTCCTCACTGCTACCCAGCTTCAGATATGGTAAATCATTGCCTTCAATTTTCAATAAAGCAACGTCTGAAACCATATCTGAACCGATAATTTCCGCATCGTATTTGGCACCGTCAGTCATTGTTACGACAATTTTTGTAGCATTACCTGCTACATGATGATTTGTCAGTATATATCCGTCAGGTGAAATTATAAAGCCTGAGCCTAAGCCTCTGACTTCATATTGACGTGTTCTTCTACCTCTTGAATTATCACCGAAAAAACGACGCATGAATTGATTAAAGAAAGGGTCTTCATAGAACGGATCCCTGACGACATATTCCCTGACTTCGGTCACATTAATACCAACTATCGCAGCTGAACATTCGGCGACGGCTTTGGTAATTGAATTTTGCCTTGAGTTATAAATCGCATCATTACGCTCTATCTGCACATCGGGTGTATGAACGTTCCCCTTTTGAACAAGTGCGTTATTCTTATGATTCTTAATTTCATCATTCATTTCATCTTGCTTGGAATTGCATGAAATCAGCAGACTGAAAAAAACAATTATTATAATCCAATATTTACTCATATATTTGTATCCTGATGACTAACTTAAACAAATATTTCAATTGTATTTGTAATAAAACGTAAGAAAAGCATTAAAGTTAAATCTTTAATTATACTAAGAGACGAAAATAATACTAAAGAATTTGTAACTGTAATTTTCGGTGTTGATGAGTAAAGTTGTAAAAATAGCAGTACCGGTACCGACAGACCAATTATATTCATACACAATTCCTGATGATGAAATCAACTATATAGGCAAAAGAGCTTTAGTTGAATTCGGGTCTCGTTTAATTACCGGAATTATAGTTTCTGACGATAATCTTCCGGTTGTTCGTGAATTAAAATCTGTACGGGAAGTTCTGGATGTTGTCCCGACTTTCTCTGAAAATATGCTGCGACTGACAAGATGGATTTCCGAGTATTACATGTGTGCCTGGGGCGAGACTTTGAAAGCTGCAACTCCACCTTCAATGTCACCTGAAACTACAATCAAAGTAAAAATTTTAAAAGTACCCGGTCCTTACGAGCTGTCCAGGATGAAATCAAAAAGTCCGTTAAGGGCAGATGTATTAAGTGTATTAATGGCACAGGATGATGCAATTTCAGTTTCTACTTTGGAGAGAAGATTAAATAACCGCAACATTCACTCCGCTATATATGCACTCGAACGGCTTGGTTTTATCGAAATAAGAAGAGTTTTGAAGCGTGAAGCCTCGATGAAAAAGGTTAAATGCCTCCAAGTCTCAAGTTTGCTTATACATGATGAAACAAAGTTGAAACTTGTTCTCGACAGGCTTGGTAGCAGTTCACCGATTAGAGCAAGATTGTTCAGCCATGTTTATTTGAAAAATCAGGAAAATGAATACCCGCAAATTAAGCCGTCTCTTACTGCAAGTCAAAGTAGTCATGCACATTTGAAATATTTGATTGATAGACATTATCTTCAATATATTGAACTTGAAGCTCCAAAAAAGAAACCCGATTCGAGTGAAAATCTCGGTAAAGGTGATGAATCTGTTCTGGAGTTCACGGATGAACAGAAAAACTCCTATGATTCAATTTGTAATTCTCTCGATGAAGGTGTTAATTGTACCTATCTGCTTAACGGCGTGACCGGAAGCGGAAAGACCATAATTTATCTGAATTTAATCAAAAAAACCCTTAAATTAAATAAATCGGTATTGATTCTTGTACCTGAAATTTCATTGACACCGCAACTTATAGACAGATTTACTGAAACTTTCGGACAGAAAATAGCAGTGCTACACAGTAAAATGAACGATACGGAGCGTTATGAATCATGGAAAAATATTCATACCGGTAAGATTAAAATTGCACTCGGAGTGCGTTCCGCTGTTTTTGCACCATTAAACAATCTTGGCTTGATTATCGTTGACGAAGAGCATGAATCATCATACAAACAAGATGCTCCGGCGCCAAGATATAACGCCCGAGATGCAGCTGTCATTCGAGGTTTATTCGAGAATTCCGTCGTAGTACTCGGCACAGCAACGCCTTCCATGGAATCCATGTACAATGTACACATTGGTAAATATATTCTTCTAAAAATATCGAAGCGCGGTGATGGTGCACAGTTACCTAAGATTACGGTGCTTGATATTATCGAGAATATGAAGAAAGGTATGATGAAGTCTTCCATATCAAAATATTTGTTCGACAAAATTAAATCAAGCATGCAGAAAGGTGAAGGTAGCTTAATATTACAAAACAGACGCGGCTTTTCATCTAATTTACGTTGCGTTGAATGTAGTTATGTGCCTGAATGTAAAAACTGTTCAATCAAACTGACATACCACAAGACAAGAAAACAACTCCGATGCCACTATTGCGGATATAGCATGAAAGTACCATCGAAATGCCCGGATTGCAGTAGTACCAATTTTGAAGTTATTGGATTCGGTACTCAGAGAATTGAAGAAGAATTGCAAAACTTTATGGCTGAAGATGGGTACAAACCTGTTGTTACAAGATTGGATGTTGATACTTCCTCTCAAAAAGGTAACCAAAGGAGAATATTGCAAAACTTTGCTTCCGGCAAGACGGACATTCTTGTTGGTACTCAGATGATTGCTAAAGGACTCGACTTCGACAGAGTTACTACTGTCGGCGTCATCAATGCCGATTTGCAGCTGTACCTGCCGGATTTCAGAGCGAGTGAGCGTACATTTCAACTCTTGACACAAGTATCAGGGAGAGCCGGAAGAAATAAAAGTCAGCCGGGTGAAGTTATTATTCAAACTTATAATCCCTTACACCCTGCAATAAATTTTGCTAAAACTGCCGATGTAGAAGGCTTCTTCAATGCCGAGTTAGTAAAAAGAAAAGAAGCGAATTATCCTCCTTTTGCAAGGTTCAACGTAATTGAATTTTACGGAAAAGATGAAAATTTGGTTTCCAATTATGCACATACATTCTCCACACTTCTGCCGAAGGATACTGATTTTGCCGAAGTCTTAGGACCTCTGCTACCGGCTCTGCCTAAACAAAACGGCATGTTCAGACGTATGATAATCATCAAGAACAATAAATCAAGGGACAAATCAGGCTCAAAACTCCGCAGTTTGTTACGTGCCACATTACTGGATTTCAAATTGAATATTTCGCAGCAAGGAGTTATGATGAAAATTGATATAGACTCGCATTCTGCAATCTAATATGCCACGCTGATGTATTAGTTCACGGGCTTAAGAAACTCCAATGCAATTTTCCGGAATTCATCTTTCTCTGTTATCATAAAGGTATGTCTGCCGTAATCGTAAAATTTCTTCTTAACTTTGGGTATTTTTATTGATAAATCCTCAAGGCGCTCGAGTATATTCGGAAGCAACTCATCGGTTGATGTAGCAACCAATAATACCTCGGCTTTAATTTCGGAAGGATTTCCGTAAATTACCGGAAGCTTTTTCGAAGTAAAGCTCATCATCATATTGCAATCATTATCAACAACATTTTCCCAATCATCACCATTGTGATATTTCCAATATTGTACAGTCATAAAATCACTCTTGGCTCTGCGTCGCTTGCTAACTATATGTTTAGCTTCTTCACGAGTAAGATAATCACCGAATAAACTGCCTGCTATGATTCTTCCGACGCGTTCCGGTTGCATTATACATAAGTTTAAACAAATACCGCAAGTCACCGACGCTATTTTAGTTGCGTTCCGGTTGCATTATACATAAGTTTAA
>Ga0172382_10005313_pt1 | contig 19278 bp, 28 predicted proteins | sample Leawel138RmetaG_FD_122245 | JGI IMG/M metagenome (GOLD analysis project Ga0172382, IMG submission 122245) | Leachate microbial communities from a municipal landfill in Southern Ontario, Canada - Leachate well 138R metaG | ecosystem: Engineered > Solid waste > Landfill > Unclassified | place...
CCTCGATGTCGCCGACAACTCCGGCGCTCGCCGCATCCAGTGCATCCGGGTGCTCGGCACCGGGCAGCAGTGGGTCGGCAGCGTAGGTGACGTCATCGTTGCTTCCGTCAAGGACGCCATCCCCCACGCCGCCGTCAAGAAGGGCGACGTGGTCAAGGCCGTTATCGTGCGGACGAAGAAGGAAGTCAGCCGTAAGGACGGCTCCTCCATCCGCTTCGACAGCAACGCCGCCGTCATCCTCAACCCTCAGAACGAACCGCGCGGCACGCGCGTCTTCGGGCCCGTGGCGCGTGAACTCCGCGAGAAGCGCTTCATGCGCATAGTCTCGCTGGCGCCGGAGGTGCTCTGATGGCACAAGTCAAGAGTCGCATCAAGAAGGGCGATAACGTGCGCGTCATCGCCGGCAAGCACAAGGGCTCCGAGGGCGAAGTCATCGCGGTGTTCCGCGACACGAGCCGCGTTCTGGTCAAGAACGTCAACATCATCAAGAAGGCTCAGCGCCCCACCCAGGAGAACCCGCGCGGCGGTTTCGTCGAGCAGGAAGCTGCCATTCACCTGAGCAACGTGCAGTTGCTCGACCCTAAGAGCGGCAAACCGACCCGCATCAGCTACCGCTTCGACGACGAAGGTGTTAAGCACCGCTACACCGTCGACAGCGGCACGAAGCTGGACGAGTGAGGAGCATGGAGAAGATAGAACTACCCATCAAGAAGCGCTACGCGGCCATCCTGCCGCAGCTCTCCGAGCGCCACGGCTACACCAACCCCATGGCCATCCCGCGCGTCGAGAAGATCGTGGTCAACATGGGCGTAGGCGAAGCGCGCGAGGACTCCAAGGTCATCGAGAAGGCCTCCCGCGAGATCGCCCAGATCACGCTGCAGCGCCCCGCCGTGACCCGCGCCAAGAAGTCGGTCTCCAACTTCAAGCTGCGCGCCGGCATGCCCGTGGGCCTGCGGACCACCCTCCGCGGCGTCAAGATGTGGGCCTTCCTCGACCGCCTGGTCAACATCGCCCTACCGCGCGTGCGCGACTTCCGCGGCGTGCCCAGCAACAGCTTCGACGGCCGCGGCAACTACAGCCTCGGTATCCGCGAGCAGATGGTGTTCCCGGAGATCAGCTACGACCAGGTCGACGCCACCCGTGGCATGGACATCACCATCGTCACGACCGCCAAGACCGACGAGGAAGCCCGCAGCCTGCTGGAGCTCCTCGGCATGCCGTTCAGGAAGTAAGGAGGATAAAGAGTGGCAACCAAGGCACACATAGCCAAGGCCAAGCGCACCCCCAAGTTCAGCACGCGCAAGGAGCAGCGCTGCAGCCGTTGCGGTCGTCCCCGCGCCTACCTGCGCGACTTCGGCGTCTGCCGCATCTGCATGCGCGAACTCGCGCACAAGGGCTACCTGCCCGGCGTAGTCAAGTCCAGCTGGTGAGCAGTGCCGCGCCCGCAAGGCGCAGCAAGCGAGACGCAGCAATCTCGGGGTTCAGGTCGGCGCGCTTGCGCGGAAACCGCCCCCACGGAGGAAGGTAAATGCAGACGGATCCAATCGCAGACATGCTCACGCGCATCCGCAACGCGGTCGCTAACAGCGACGCCAGCGTCGATGTGCCGGCGAGCAAGTTCAAAGCCGCCCTCGCGCGGCTCCTGGTAACCGAGGGTTACCTGAAGTCGGTCGAAGAGACCGACAAGGACGGCAAGCCCACCTTGCGCATCGGCCTCAAGTACGGCCACAAGCGCTCGCCCGTCATCCACTACATTCAGCGCGTCTCCACCCCGGGCCGCCGCGCGTACGCCAAGGCGTCGCACGTGCCCGTGGTGCGCGGCGGGCTCGGTATCGCGGTCATCTCCACCTCAGCCGGCCTGCTGGCCGACCGCGACGCGCGCCGCACCAACGTGGGCGGCGAGATCATCTGCGAGGTCTGGTAATGAGCCGCATCGGCCGCTCACCCATCACCCTGCCTAAGGGCGTTGAGACCAAGTTCCCCGAACCCGGCAAGGCCAGCGTTAAGGGGCCCAAGGGCAACCTCGACGTGGTGTTCAGCCCGCGCCTCGAAGTCAAGCTCGAGGACGGCGTGCTCACCGTCAGCCGCCCCAGCGACAGCCGCACCGACCGCGCGCAGCACGGTCTGGCGCGCACCCTCATCAACAACGCCGTGGTCGGCGTGACCGAGGGGTTCGAGAAGAAGCTCGAGATCCACGGCGTCGGTTTCCGCTGCCAGAACAAGGGCTCGGCGCTGGAACTCAACCTCGGCTTCTCGCACATGGTGCTTATTGAGGCGCCGCAAGGCATCACCATCCAGGCCACCGAGCCCACCAGGATCACCGTCAGCGGTATCGACAAGCACCTGGTCGGTCAGGTAGCCGCTAACATCCGCGCAGTCCGCCCGCCCGACAGCTACCACGGCAAGGGCGTCCGCTACGCCGGCGAGGTAGTGCGCCTCAAGGCCGGCAAGACGGCAGCACGCTGAGAGCCGAGGCTAACTAGATGAACATGAACGCAAGCATCCGCAAGGAACGTCGTGCCAACCGCACGCGGCGCCGCCTGCGCAGGCAGGTTGAAACCGACCGCCTGAGGCTCTCGGTGTTCCGCAGCGCCAAGCACATCTACGCGCAAGTCATCGACGACGCCAAGGGCGTCACCGTGGCCGCCGCCAACAGCAAGGAGCTGGGGCTGTCGGGCAACAAGACCGAGCAGGCCAAGCAGGTCGGGCAGACGCTCGCCGAGCGCGCTCTGGCCGCCGGCGCCAAGAGCGTCGTTTTCGACCGCGGTTCGTTCAGGTACCACGGTCGCGTGAAGGCCCTCGCAGAAGGGGCCCGTGAAGGAGGCCTCGACTTCTGATGGCTGATACCGATTTTCAGGACAAGGTGATCTTCATCCGCCGCACCGCCAAGACCTACAAGGGCGGCCGCCGCTTCCGCTTCGGCGCCATGGTGGTCATCGGCGACGGTGAGGGCAGGGTAGGGGTCGGCCTCGGCAAGGCGCGTGAAGTGCCCGTGGCCGTGCAGAAGGGCCAGTACGTGGCCCGCCGCAACCTCATCGAGGTACCCATCGAGGAGGGCGGCACCATCCCCCACGAAGTGGTGGGCGCACACGGCACCAGCCGCGTCATGCTCAAGCCCGCGGGCGAAGGCACCGGCGTCATCGCCGGCATGGTTCCCCGCGCCATCGTCGAGCTGGCTGGCTACACCAACCTCCTCACCAAGGAGCTCGGCTCGCGCAACCAGACCAACGTGGCCTACGCGGTCATCGACGGCCTCAAGCAGCTGCGCACCTACGACGAAGCCAAGCGCAAACGGGAGTTGGCAGAATGATCAAGGTGACCCTCAGGCGCAGCCTGATCGGCGTTCCCAAAGATCAGCGCGCGACCGTGAACGCGCTCGGTCTGCGTAAGACCGGCGACGTCCGTCAGGTAGTCGACAACGTAAGCACGCGCGGCATGCTGCGCAAGGTAGAGCACTTGCTGACCATCGAAGGGCAGGCGAAGCAGTGAAGCTCAACGAACTCAAGCCCGCACCCGGCTCCAAGAAGAGCCGCCGCCGTGTGGGTCGTGGTCTGGGCAGCGGTCGCGGTAAGACCGCCGGCCGCGGCCAGAAGGGCCAGAAGAGCCGCAGTGGCTTCTCGCAGGGCGCCGGCTGGGAAGGCGGGCGCTCGCGCCTGATCATGCGCCTCCCCAAGCGTGGCTTCAACCGCGTGAAGGACCCGCTGCAACTCGTGAACCTCCGTGACCTCAACGGCTTCGCCGAAGGCGACGCCATCGACGCTGCCAAGCTGACGGCCGCGGGCCTCGTGCGCCGCACCGACCACCCGGTCAAGCTCCTCGCCGACGGCGAGCTGACCGTGAAGGGTCTCGTCATCACCGTCGACGCCGCCTCCAAGGGCGCCGTCGAGGCAGTCACCGCCGCTGGCGGTAAGGTCGTCCTCCCCGTCACCGACGAGGAGAAGTAAGGATGCTCAAGGCCTTTCGCAATGCTCTGGTGATACCGGACTTGCGGGCCAAGCTGCTCGTTACTATCGGGCTCTTGGCGGTGTACCGCCTCATGGCTCACATCCCGACACCGGGTGTGGACATCGAGGCGCTGCGCGCCAGCGGGTTCGGTACCGGCGCACTGGGGCTGCTCAACTTCATCTCGGGCGGCAACTTCGAGCAGTTCTCCATCGCAGCGCTGGGCGTCATCCCGTACATCACCGCGAGCATCATCATCCAGCTACTCACGTCCACCTACCCGCCCCTCCAGAAGCTCTCCAAGGAAGGCGAGGAAGGGCGGCGCAAGATCACGCAGTACACGCGCTGGGGCGCCACCGCGCTCGGCGCCATCCAGGCGCTGTTCCTGGCCATCGCCCTGCTCGGGCCCTCCGGCGCTCTCAAGGTCGGCTGGGCTAACGGCCCGTTCTTCTGGTTCGTGGTCCTGGTGACCCAGATCGCCGGTATCACGGTGGTCATGTGGCTCGGCGAGAAGATCACCGAGTACGGCATCGGGAACGGCATCTCGCTCATCATCTACGCCGGCATCGTGGCCGCCATCCCCACCGCGCTCACGCAGCAGTTCCAGCTGATCGGGGCGGGCGAGTCCAACGTGTTCGGCCTGGCGTTCTACCTGATCCTGCTGATCATCACGATCGCGGGCATGGTGCTGGTGCAACAGGCGGAGCGGCGAATACCCGTGCAGTACGCCCGCAAGGTCGTAGGGCGCAAGGTCATGGGTGGCCAGACCACCTACATCCCCCTGCGCCTCAACGCCGCCGGTGTCATCCCCATCATCTTCGCGGTCGCCATCCTCATCCTGCCGCAGACCATCCTCGGCGCGTTCCCGGAGAACAACTTCGCCATCGCGCTCACGGCCTGGTTCGACCCCATGCGCTGGCAGGGGCTGGTGACCAGCACCCTCCTCATCGTGGGCTTCACGTACTTCTACACGCAGATCTCGTTCGATCCCCGCAGGATCAGCGAGAACCTCCGCGAGTACGGTGGCTTCGTGCCGGGCGTGCGCCCCGGCCAGCCCACCACCGACCACCTCACGCGAATCACGGCGCGCATCACCCTGTGGGGCGCGCTCTTCCTCGGCGCCGTCAACGCGCTGCCCACGATCCTCGCCTGGATCACCGGCGTGCAGGGCCTCGAGTTCGCGCTGTCCGGCACGGGCCTCCTCATCATGGTCGGCGTGGCGCTCGACACCCTGCGCCAGCTCGAATCGCAGCTCATGATGCGGCACTACGAAGGCTTCGTGGCCAAGGGCCGCATCCGCGGTCGCGGGAGACGATTCTAGTGACCTATGAGACCAGCGAAGTGCTGCTGCTGATGGGCCCGCCGGGAGCCGGCAAGGGCACGCAGGCGCAGCGCCTCGCGGAGTTCCGCGGACTCACCAAGCTGAGCACCGGCGACCTGCTGCGCGACCACGTGCGGCGGGGCACCGAGCTCGGCCGTGAGGCCAAGGTGCTCATGGACGAGGGCGTGCTCGTGCCCGACGAGATCATCATGGGCATGGTCAAGTCCGAGCTCGACAAGCAGGAACCGGTGCGGGCCCTGCTCGACGGCTTCCCTCGCACCACCGGCCAGGCGGACGCCCTGCAGGAGCTGCTGGGTGAGTACGGCGCGCAGGTCGACCTGGCCATCGAACTGGTGGTCGACGAGGACGAACTGGTGCGCCGCCTCGTAACGCGCGCCGAGCAGGAAGGCCGCTCGGACGACAACGAGGACACCATCCGCACCCGCATGCGCGTCTACCGCGAGCAGACCGCGCCGCTCCTCGAGTACTACGGCGCCAAGGGCAAGCTGCGCTCGGTCGACGGTGTCGGCCCCCTCGACGAAGTCACCGCCCGCGTGCAGGACACGCTGGCGACGGAGGTCGAGTGATCCTCAAACGCCGCAGCGAACTGGAGGTGATGGCCGAGGCCGGGCGGATCAACCGCGAGGCTCTGGAGGTCGTCGCTAGCCTGGTCGCTCCCGGTGTCACCACCGCCGAGTTGAACGAGGCGGCCGAATCTGCTATCCTCTCACGCGGCGGAAAGCCCAGTTTCAAGGGCTATAACGGCTTTCCCGCCTCGATCTGCGCCTCCCCCAATCAGGTCGTCGTCCACGGTTTCCCGGACGACCGCCCTCTGGTGGAAGGCGATATTCTGTCGATCGACATCGGGACGCACTACCGCGGGTACCACGCCGACATGGCCGTCACGTACCCGGTTGGTAACGTCTCCGTCGAAGCCCGCCGCCTGCTCGACGTCACCCAGCGGTCCCTGACCGCCGGCATCGAGAAGGCACATGCGGGCGCCCGCCTTGGCGATGTTTCCGCGGCCATACAGGACGTCGTCGAAGCGGCTGGTTACTGGGTAGTGAGGGAGTTCGTGGGTCACGGCATCGGTCGCGACTTCCACGAGGGCCCCGAACTGCCGAACTTCGGTCGTGCCGGAACCGGACCAGTTCTCCGTCCCGGCCTCGTACTGGCGATAGAGCCCATGGTGGCTCAGCGGCGCGCACGCGTCGTGATCGCCGACGACGGCTGGACGGCCTCCACCGAGAACGGTTCGCTGGCGGCACATTTTGAGCACACCGTGGCCATCACAGATGACGGCCCATGGGTGCTGACTGCAGGAGGTGGTGAGGGCGCAACCAGCCCCGCCGCAGAAGGAGGTGTGCATGGCGCGTAGACGATCGGGTCCCCCCAGGAAGCCACGCGAGCAACGCCAAGAGGAAACGACGCAGGACACTATTCGTACCGAAGGCGTAGTCCTGGAAGCACGTCCCAACACGACCTTCCTGGTCCAGTTGGACGCAGGGCCCGAGATCCTTGCCCACGTAGGTGGCAAGATGCGCCGGCACTACATCCGCATTCTTCCCGGCGACAGAGTCGTCGTCGAGATCAGCACTTACGACCCTGAAAAGGGCCGCATCGTTTACCGCAAGTAGGAGAGAGAAGCATGAAGGTAAGGGCTTCAGTCAAACCAATGTGCGACAAGTGCAAGGTGGTACGCCGGCACGGCCGCGTGTACGTCATCTGCACCGCCAACCCCACGCATAAGCAGAGGCAGGGATAACCATGGCTCGTATCGCAGGCGTAGACCTGCCGCGCGAGAAGCGCATCGAGGCCGCGCTGCCGTACATCTACGGCATCGGCTGGTCCAGGTCCGGCGAGATCCTCGCCAAGGCCGAAGTGGACCCCACCACCCGCGTTAAGGACCTCACCGAGACCGAAGTATCGCGCCTCCGCGAGGTAGTGGACCGCGACTACAAGGTCGAAGGTGACCTTAGGCGCGAAGTTCAGCTGAACATCAAGCGTCTCATGGACATCGGCTGCTACCGCGGCCTGCGTCACCGCCGCGGCCTGCCCGTGCGCGGTCAGTCCACCAAGACCAACGCTCGCACCCGGAAGGGTCCGCGTCGCACCGTGGCCGGCAAGAAGAAGGCCCCGAGGAAGTAGGCACTTGAGTCATGGCTAAGGCCACATCCAGCAAGAGCTCCAAGAAACGCGTCAAGCGCCAGCTCACCGAGGGCAAGGCGTTCATCCACGCGTCCTACAACAACACCATCGTCACCATCACGGACATGGGCGGCAACACCGTCGCCTGGTCCTCGGCTGGCTCCATCGGCTACAAGGGCTCCAAGAAGGGCACCCCGTACGCCGCTCAGCTCGCCGCCGCCGACGCCACCCGCAAGGCGCAGAACATGGGCGTCAGCCAGGTCGACATCATCATCCGCGGCACGGGCTCCGGCCGGGAGCAGGCTATCCGCTCCATTCAGGCCACCGGCGTGAACGTCCGCACCATCATCGACGACACCCCCCACCCGCATAACGGCTGCCGCCCGCGCAAGCGGAAGCGTCCGTAAGGATCTTGGACGCGGCCCCATGATGGGGGCCTAGGAGATACATGGGAAGGTACAGAGGACCAGCAGTAAAGATCAGCCGCCGCGAAGGCGTGAACCTGACCGAAACGCCCAAGGTGCAGCGCTACATGGAGAAGCACCCGTACCCGCCGGGCCAGCACGGCCAGCGCCGGCGCCGGAAGCCGTCGGACTACGGGGTGCGTCTGCGCGAGAAGCAGAAGCTGCGCTTCCTTTACAACATGAGCGAGAAGCAGTTCCGCAACCTCTTCGACGAGGCTGCCAAACAGGAAGGCTCCACCGGCACGGTGTTCCTGCAACTGCTCGAGTCGCGCCTCGACAACGTGGTCTACCGCCTCGGCATCGCCTACACGCGCCGCCAGGCGCGCCAGTTCGTGGCTCACGGCCACATCCTGGTGAACGGCAAGCGCGTCGACGTGCCCAGCTACCGCGTGCGCCCGGGTGACGAGATCGAAGTGGCCGCCAAGGCCCGCAAGAACCCGTTCATCCACGCCAACATCGAGGACCGCAAGCGCGGCCAACTGAACCCCTGGCTCGAGTTCGACGCCGAAGCGATGAAGGGCAAGTTCCTCCACCGCCCGGCGCGCGAAGACATCATGGTGCCCGTGAACGAGCTCCAGGTCATCGAGTACTACTCTCGCTGAGCGGCGTACACGCTCGATCTAAGTCGCTACCGAGGAGGTACTGGTGCAAATAATCCCAGAGTTCAAATCGAAGACCGAGGGCAGCTACGCCGAGTTCGTGGTAGAACCCCTGCCGCGCGGCTACGGCGTAACCCTCGGCAACCCGCTACGCCGCATCCTGTTGTCGTCCATCCCGGGTACCGCCGTCACCAGCGTGTACATCGAGGATGTGCTTCACGAGTTCTCCACCATCGACGGGGTCAAGGAGGATGTCATGCAGATCATCCTCAACCTCAAGGACCTCGTGGTGAAGATGTACGACGACGACCCGGTCACCCTCACCCTCAGGGCTGAAGGGGCCGGCGACGTTACCGCCGCCAAGTTCGACGTGCCCTCCAACGCGGAGGTCGTGAACCCTGACCTGCACGTGGCCACGCTCTCCAAGGGCGGCCGCCTGGTCATGGAAGTGCGCGTCGAGCGCGGCGTGGGCTACGTGCCCGCCGAGATCCACGGCACCAAGGATCGCATCAACTCGATACCCGTCGACGCCGTTTACACCCCGGTGCGGCGCGTGGCCTACCGCGTGGAAGACACGCGCGTGGGCCAGAAGACCGACCTGGACCGCCTCACCCTGCGCGTGTGGACCGACGGCAGCGTCGAGCCGCGCGACGCGCTGGACATGGCCGTCGACACCCTGCGCAACCAGCTCAGCGTGTTCAGCGGCAACGGCGCCCTGCAGGACGAGGACGCGGCCCCGGTCATCAGCATCCCCAGCGTCGTGACGCCGGACCCGAAGCCCGAGGAGCAAGAGGTCACCATGAGCCTCGAGTCGCTCGACCTCTCGAGCCGGGTGCTGCACTCGCTGCAGGAAGAGGGCATCGATTCCGTGAACGCACTGCTCGCCCTGTCGGAGCGCGACCTGAAGAAGGTCGGCGGCGTCGGCGAGAAGTCGCTGGAAGAGATCAAGGAGCGCCTCGCGGCGCGCGGACTGAAACTCAAGGAGTAACGCATGCGTCACCTATCGCGCGGCCGCAAACTCAGTCGCTCCAGCAGCCACCGCATCGCCCTGGCACGCAGCCAGGCGACCGCGCTGCTGCGGCACGGCCGCATAAAGACCACGCTGGCCAAGGCCAAGAACCTCCAGCCGTACGTGGAGAAGCTCATCACCACCGCCCGCGGCGGCGACCTACACGCCCGCCGCCTCATCTCGCGCGAGATCCACGATCACGACGTCCAGCGCAAGCTGATGAACGAGATCGCCCCGAGCTTCGCCGAGCGCCCCGGCGGTTACACCCGCATCTACCGCCTCACCACGCGCCGCGGAGACGGCACGCAGGAAGCGCTGATCGAGCTCGTAACCGAGTGACCGGACGGGGCCTAGACGGCCCAGTCTAGAAACAGCACCAGTACGACAGATGCCCCGACCGCTTAGGTCGGGGCGCCTGACGTTATACGGGTTCGCCCGGACCGTTCCAGGCCACACCCAGGCTCGCTGCCACCGTGGCGCCCACGTCGGCGAACGTCTCACGCGTGCCCAGGTTGGCGCCTGGCTCCCCAGGCCGGTACACGAGCAGCATGCCGTACTCGCGCGTGTGGTCCGTGCCGGGCCAGGTGGGATCGTTACCGTGATCGCTCACGATGATCAGGGTGTCGCCCTCCCGCACGGCTTCCAGCAGCTCGGGGAGGCGCTCGTCGACGTCGCGCAGCGCCTGAGCGTAGCCCTCGGGGTTACGCCTGTGGCCGTACAGCGAATCGAACTCGACGAGGTTAGTGAATATCAGGCCGTGCGGCCGTTCACGCAAGAGCTCCAGGGTGCGGTCCAGGCCCTCCATGTTGCTGCCGCTGGCCACCTCACGGGTGAAGCCGCGGTGCGCGTAGATGTCGGGGATCTTGCCGACACCGATGACCTCCCGCCCGGCAGCCTTCAGGGCGTCAAGGACCGTGTCGGTCGCTGGCTCCACGGAGTAATCGTGGCGCTGCGCGCCGAGCCGCTCGAACGCTGAGGCGGGCCCCGTGAACGGTCTGGCTATTACCCGCGCCACGGAGTGCTCACCTGTGAGGATCTCTCTCGCGCCCTCGCACCAGCGGTAGAGCGTGTCGAGGGGCACTACGTCCACGTGCGCGGCCACCTGAAACACCGAGTCGGCACTGGTGTAAACGATGGGCTCGCCGGTACGCAGGTGCTCCGCGCCCAGCTCCGCGATGATCTCGGTGCCGGAGGCCGGGTAGTTGCCCAGATGACCGCGGCCAGTGAGGGCGTCGAACGCGTCCATTACCGCGGGCGGGAACTTCTCGAACGTGCGGAACGGGTGCTCCAGCACGAGGCCCATGAACTCCCAGTGACCGGTGGTGGTGTCCTTGCCGGGCGAGAGCTCGGCCATGCGGCCGTAGCTGGCCAGGGGCAACTCCTCGGCGGGCAGCGAGCTCACGCCCTCCACGTTGCCTAGCCCCAGCGTCGCCAGGTTCGGCAGGGTTAGACCCGTTGCCTGCACGGTGTGATCCAGCGTGTGCGATCCCGCGTCGCCGAACGCCTCGGCGTCGGGTAGCGCCCCCACGCCCACGGAGTCGAGAACGAGCACGGTAACGGTGTTCGGGCGGTAGTCGGTCACTTCACGAGTATACGGGCGCCGCCGCCCAGTCCGCTCCCGGAGCGAGCGCGCCGGTCGGTCATAATCGGTGTATGGAGAAGGGCCCCGCCAACGAGGACGCTACGTCCGCCGCCGCGAGCGGGGGTCCGGCTGCGGCGGCCGGGCGCTGGGCCGCGCTGGAGGGGCGGGTAGCTACCGAGCTGCGCAAGCTCGCGCCGCGCGCGACCAAGCTGGTGGTCGCCGTGTCGGGTGGCGGTGACTCCGTGGCCGCTTTACGCTTGCTCAAGCGTGCCAGCTTCGAGCTGGTGGCCGCCCACTACGATCACCGCCTGCGCCCAGAGTCGGGTGAGGACGCCCTGTTCGTCAGGCGGCTCTGCGAGCGGCTCGAGGTACCGCTAGTGGAGGCGGGCGCCGACGTGGCGGCCATAGCGCGGGAGAAGGGCTGGAACCTCGAGGACGCCGCGCGGCGCCTGCGCTACTCGTTCCTTTATGGGGTGCTGGCGCAGCGGGCGGCTGGCGGCGCCATCGTGGTGGCGCACACGGTGGAGGACCAGGCCGAAACCGTGCTGCTACAGCTCATGCGCGGCGCTGCCTACCCGGTAGGCATGAGCCCACGCCAGCGCGGCGTCGTCCGCCCGCTCTTAGGCGAGCGCCGGGAGGTGCTGCGCGCGTACCTGGAGCAGTTGGGCGAAAGCTGGCGTGAGGACGCCACCAACGCCACGCTCGAGCTCAACCGCGCCTGGGTGCGCAACCACCTGCTGCCGCAGATGGAGGAGCGCTTCCCCGACCTCCAGCGGCGCCTGGCCGACACGGCCACCATCCAGCAGGAGGCCAAGGCGGCGCTGACCTACCTGGCCCGCAAGCGCTTCCCGGCCGGACCCATCAGGCTGGCAGCCTGGCAGCGGGCGCCCTCCGCGCTGCGCAAGACCGCGCTCGTTGAGCGCCTGCAGGCAGCTGGCGCCGTGCCAAGCGACCGCCTCTTGCGCGAGGTGGACGCGCGGGCTATGCGGGCCGCCGCAGAGGGGGCCAGCGCGGCGCCCTGGCGCGTTAGCGTGCCCGGAGGCGGCGAGGTTGCACTGGCCTACGGCGAGCTCCTCGTGCGCTCCGGCAGGCCCTCCGCGGCCGGGGTTGCCAGCGGCCAGGCGGCCGCGGTGACGCTCACCGTGAGCGACCCGGCACAGTTGCCGCTCGAGGTAGACCCCGGGGTCCTGGAGCGCTACCCCAGCCTCGAACTGCGCCCGCGCCGCAGCGGCGACCGTATCCGCATGCCGGGCGGCCGCAAGCTCCTCTCAGACCTGCTTATCGACCTCAAGGTGCCGCGCTCCGAGCGCGGCTCGCTCAGGGTGCTGGCGGCCGGCCAGGAGGTGCTGTGGGTGGAGGGCATCGCAGTGGCTGAGGGGGCAGGCGCCACGGGCACCCCCGCGCTGCTGGACAGCGACAGGCGCTACATGCGCAAGGCGCTCGCGCAGGCGGCGCTGGCGCAGCGACTGGGCGAGGTTCCGATCGGCGCCGTGGTCGTTTCGCAAGAGGGCGAGGTGCTGGCCGCCGCTCACAACCTGAGAGAGACCAACAGCGACCCTACGGCTCACGCTGAGCTGTTAGCGCTGCAGCAGGCGGGCCGCAAAACAGGCGACTGGCGCCTGGCCGGCGCAACCCTGTACGTGACGCTAGAACCGTGCCCCATGTGCCTGGGCGCCGCGCTGCAGACGCACCTCGCGCGCATCGTTTACGGCGCCACTAACCCGCGTGACGGGGCGCTGGGCGGCGTGACCGACCTGGCGGGTGAGGGCTGGAAACGCGTGCCCGTCATCAAAGGCGGAGTGGAGGCGGGCTCCGCAGGGCGGCTGCTGCGGGCGGCGTTCGAGGCACGGCGGGACGCCGACCCGTAGGCTGGACCGCCCGGATCCGACGCGCGGTAAGCCCGTAACTCACGAGCTTCCCTGTGTACGAGACTTGCAGGTTCTCGCGGTACACTGGGCCGGTGGAGATTCGTAACTTCTCGATCATCGCGCACGTCGACCACGGCAAGTCGACGCTGGCGGATCGTATCCTCGACCTTACCCAGAGCGTGAGCCAGCGCGATAAGCGCGACCAGATGCTCGACTCGCTCGAACTCGAACGCGAGCGCGGCATCACCATCAAGGCCACGCCCATGCGCCTCTATTACCAGGCCGACAACGGCAAGACCTACCTCTTCAACCTCATCGACACGCCGGGCCACGTGGATTTCAACTACGAGGTCTCGCGCGCGCTGCGCGCCTGCGAAGGCGTGCTGCTGGTCATCGACGCCGCGCAAGGGGTGGAGGCGCAGACCATCCAGAACGCCTACCTGGCCGCCGATAACGGGCTCGAGATCCTGCCGGTCATCAACAAGATCGACCTGCCGGCTGCCGACGTGCCGCGCGCCATCCAGGAGCTGGAAGAGGTCATCGGTGTGCCCGGCGATTACGCCGTGCCCGTGAGCGCTAAGACGGGGGAGAACATCCGCGCCGTGCTGGAAGGCGTGGTGGAGCACCTGCCGGCCCCCGAGGGCGACGCTAACGCGCCCTTGCGCGCGCTTATCTTCGACGCCGTGTACGACGCCTACCAAGGCGTCATAGCGTTCATCCGCGTGTTCGACGGCAGCATCAAGGCCAAGGACACGGTGCAGGTAATGAGCACCGGTAAGCGCTTCGAGGTCGAGAAGGTAGGCTTCTTCCGCCCCGAACCGACCGTTTCCGACAGCCTCGGCGTGGGCGAGGTCGGCTGGTTCACCGCCAGCATCAAGGAGATCGCCGACACGCAGATAGGCGACACCGTGACCGGCGCCGAGAACCCGACCACCAGAGCCGTGCCGGGCTTCAAGCCCGCCATGCCCGTCGTGTTCTCCGGGCTTTACCCCACCGACACGGAGGATTACCCCAAGCTGCGCGAGGCACTCGAGAAGCTGCGCCTCAACGACGCCGCCTTCTCCTTCGAACCCGAGACCTCCGAGGCGCTCGGCTTCGGCTTCCGCTGCGGCTTCCTGGGCCTGCTGCACGCCGACATCGTGCAGGCGCGCCTCGAGCGCGAGTTCGGCCTGTCGCTCATCGCCACCGCCCCAGCGGTCGTGTACCACGTGATCACGACCAGCGGCGAGGAACTGGTGGTTCAGAACCCCAGCGAGCTGCCTACGCCCGACAAGATCGAGTCGAACTCGGAGCCGTGGGTGGACCTCTCCGTCTACCTGCCCGAGGAGTACATGGGCTCCGCCATGGGCCTCCTGCAGGAGAAGCGCGGCGTCATGAAAGACATCGTGTACCACGGGCACCGGGTGGAGCTGAAGTACGACGTGCCGTTCGGCGAGATCCTCTACGACTTCCACGACCGCCTCAAGTCGCTCTCGCGCGGGTACGCCTCCATGGATTACCAGTTCAGCGGTTACCGCCCCGGCGACCTGGTGAAGATCGACGTGCTGGTGAACGAGGAGAAGGTCGACGCGCTGGCCATCATCGCGCACCGCGATAAGGCGTACGACGTGGGCCGCCGCATGGTGGACCGCATGGCCGAGGTCATCCCGCGGCAGATGTTCTCGATCCCCGTTCAGGCCGCCATCGGCGGCAAGATCCTGGCGCGCGCCACAGTGAAAGCCTTCCGCAAGGACGTCCTGGCCAAGTGCTACGGTGGCGACATCACCCGCAAGAAGAAGCTGCTCGAGAAGCAGAAGAAGGGCAAGGCGCGCATGAAGCAGATAGGCACGGTGGAGGTTCCCCAAGAGGCGTTCCTGGCCGTGCTCTCGAGCGAGGAGTAGCGGACGTGCGCCTGGGGCCGCTGAGCCTGCGCGCCCAGGTGGCGCTGGTCATCGCGTTCCTCTCGGCGGTCCCCAACATGTTCATGGTGGTGGCCGTGCTGCTGCCCGCCTACCGGCGCGCCGGTGAACCGGAGGGCATGTGGCTCACGGTCATCCTCTGGCTCGCCGGGGTGGTGGTGCTGTCCGGCCTGGTGGGCTACTTCCTCTCAGGCGTGCTGCTGGCCCCGCTCCTGAAGGCGTCGAAGGACGTGAGGGGCCTGCCGCACACCACCGAGCAGCTCGCCACCGCGCGCCTGGCGGTCACCGACGACGAACCCGTTGAGGTTAGGACCCTGCGGCGCTCTTTCAACCAGCTGCTGGCGCAAGTGGAAACCGAGCAGGCGCGCCGCAGCGCCTTCATGGCCGCCCTCATGCACGACCTGAAGACGCCGCTCGTGGCGGCCAACAACCTGCTGCAGATCGTGAGGACCGACGACAGCCTCACCCGCGAGCGCCGCGTGGAGGTGGTGGGGCACCTCAGCCACGAGCTCAGCTCGCTGATCGACCTGGTGCAGAAGCTCGTCGACGCGCACCGGCTCGAGCGCAGCGACGTGCCCCTCAACCGCGACCACGTGGCTCTGGCAGAGCTGGTGGACCGGGTGGTGCGGCGCCTGGAGCCGCTGCGGCAGGAGCGCGGCATTGCCATCGAGGTCAAGGGCGGCGGCGACGCCCTGGCCGACGCCCGCGAGCTCGAGCGGGCGCTCTACAACCTGATAAGCAACGCCGTGCGATACGCCCGCAGCCGGATCGAGGTCGAGATCTACGCCGGGCTGGTGCGCGTTCACGACGACGGTCCCGGCCTGCCCGAGCCTCTCGAGAAGCTGGCGCAACCGTTCATCGGTCACGACGTGAGGATCGGCGGTAAGACCTATACGGGCGGAACGGGCGGGCTGGGCCTGTTCATCGCCCGGCGCGTGCTCGAGGCGCACGGCGGCCGGCTCGTGTGCGAAGCCACCGGCCCGCGCGGCACCGTGCTGCTGGCGTTCGTAGGAGGCAACAGATGACCGCGGTAACGCAAACCGAGGGCGCGGCACCGGGCCCGAGCGTACTGATCGTCGACGACCATCCGCTCTTCAGGATGGGCCTGGCGATGGCTCTCAAGTCCGAAGGGTTCGTGGTGGTGGGGGAGGCCGAGAACGGCCGCCAGGCGGTGGAGCGCTGCCGGCACTCGCCTGTCGACGTGGTGCTGCTCGACGTGCGCATGCCGGAGCTCGACGGCATCAGCGCCTGCAAGGCCATCACCGCCGTAGAGGGCGCACCCGTGGCAGTCATGCTGACGACGTTCGAGGAGCCGGCGGTCATTCAGGCTGCCCGCGACGCCGGGGCCACGGCGTACCTCTCCAAGGAGACGGAGCCGCGCGAGCTGGCGCGCATGCTGCGCGGCATCCTGGCCGACCCCACCCGCGACTGGCTGCCCAGCGTCGCTTTGCCGGCCCTCACGCGGCGCGAGGAGGAGGTGCTGGGCCTCCTGGCGCAGGGTCTCAGCAACAAGGCAATAGCGAGCCGCCTGGGGCTAAGCCCCGACACGATCAAGGACCATCTTGAGAACGTCTACCGCAAGCTGGAGGTGCGTGACAGGGTGAGCGCTCTGCGGCGCGCCACGGAGCTGGGCCTGGCGTAGCCGGGGCGCGTCACATGCCGTGAGGGAGTAGGCACCTGCCAAGCCGCCAGTGAAGCGGCCACTCCTGGCCGCCTAAGCTCGGCCCATGAAGCGCTCCGGTCTCACCATCGTCGAACTGCTGGTGCTTCTGGCAGTGCTGAGCGTACTGCTCTCGGTGGCGTGGGCTGCGGCGCGCCCCGACAACACTCACAGGGCAGCGCAGGCAGTCCGCGCGGCCATCCTCTGGGCCCGCGCCAACGCCATCTGGCGGGGCGTCAGCGTGGCTGTCACCGACCTAGGTACAGGCGCCGGCTTCGAGGTCCGCGCCGCAACGACGGGCGCCGCGCCCTGCAGTGGCGGCGCGCAGCTGCTCCAGATGCGGGTGGCCGAGCACCCCGGTGTGAGCGTGTTGGCGGGCTTGCCGCGGGGCCTGGTGTGGCTACCCGACGGTAGCGGCCGCAGCTGCGACGGCGGAGGCGTCATCTCGGCAACCATCCGCTTGAGGGGCGCCCGGCACGCGGTCAACGTGGTCGTTTCTAGCCTGGGCCGTGTGCGGCTGGAGACCGCGCCATGACGCGCCGGGCGAAGGCGCGCTCTGCGCCGCAGGTGTGGCGGCGCCGCGGTCTGACGCTCGTCGAGACGCTGGTGGCGCTCACGGTGCTGGCCGTAGCCGGCGCGGCGCTGGCGTCGGTCCAACTTGGCGCGCTGCGTGCGGGACGCTCGGCCCAGGCGCGGCACCTGGCCGCAGACGCGCTCGCGCTCGAGCTGCTGTTCCAGCGGGTCGGGCCCGCCGCCTCAGCTGGCGCGTGCAGCGCGGCGGCGCTCCCCGCCGGTTGGCTGTGCAGCGTGCAGCTCACCTGCCCCGACGCAGCGCACGGCTGCTCGCTACAGGTAATCGAGGTCAGCGTCACGCCGCCCGAAGGGCGGGCGCTCTTAGGCGCCACCGCGCGCTACGCTCCGCTGGTTGGCGGCCCATGAACCGCCGGGCGTTCACCCTCACGGAGGTGCTAGTGGCGCTCGGCATCGCGGGCCTGCTGCTGGTGGCCCTGGCGGGCTTCGTGCGCTCGGCTCGCGGCGCGGCCGTAGCCTCCGAGACCAGCTCGGAAGCCGCCGCCACCATCAGGCTGGCGAGCGAACTCCTGCGCGAGGAGCTGCTTCTGGCTGGCTCGGCTCCGTGGCCCCTGCCAACAGGCGGTGAGGCGGTCGAGGGCCTAGAGGCCGCGCAGACCGCGGCGCAGTTCCTGGCGCAAGGGCTTGAGGTGCACGCCTCACCCGGCGGTCACGCCCTGCGGCTCGTGTACATAGACGACCGGGTGGCGGGTCGCCCTGTGGCCCGGCAGCTGGCCTTCGAGGCCGCTGCCGACGGCCAGGGTAATCCTCAGCTGTACCGGCGCAGCGGCAGCTCGCCGCGGCAGCCGTGGGTGGCCGGGGTGGAGGCCATGACGGTGGTCGGAGCGATAGGCGTGACCGGCGAGCTGCTTGGCCCCACCGTCTTGGTCGGTAACCGCCTGCGGGGGCTGTGGCTAGAGCTGCGCTCTGGCGCGGAGGTCGCCAGCGTGCTCCTTGAGCTGCCGCACCGGCCACTAGTGGTGGGGCCGTGAGCGCGCGCCCTTACGCCCCTCCAGGCCGAAGCCACGGCTTCGTGCTGGTTGCCGTGCTGGGCGGCCTGCTCATCGTGGCCGCCGTAGCCTTCGCCATGCTCTTCACGGCCTCGCTCGAGAGCATGGCCGTTCGGGCGCGGCAGGAAGGCGTTATCGCTCGAGCAGCCTTGGAGGGCGCGCTGGCGCTCACGCTGGCCGAGCTCGAGGTGCACGGCTGGCCGTCCACCGTCGCCGGCGACGAGCCCGGAACCCACGGGCCCTGGCCTCAACACGGCTTACCGGTCCGGGTAACGGTGCAGCAGCTGACCACGGACGACGGCAGCGTGGTCGTGCGTCTCACCGCCACGTACGCAGCAGACACCACGGTCGTTGGCGTGGAGCGCGCACAGGAGAGCATGATCGTGCAACTGCAGCCGGAACTCGCCGTGCTGCGCCGCTGAACCCACCCCTACCGCCTCAGGGCGTAACTGCCTGCTAGGCAGGATCTCCCAACAGAGGCCCGAGTGCGTGCAGCACGGAAGCAACGGCGGCTGAAGTGGCGGTTGAAGTACCGGCTTCAGCGGCGGCTTCCGCCGACCGTTCCGGTCCGCTTCGGCGCTGCGCCACGGCGTCCGCGCCCGGTACCGGCGCCTCGAACTCGGTCACTTCCGCGCCCACCAGGCGCCCCGCAGGCAACACGGCTAACAGCGCCCTCAACTCGACTGGCGAGAAGCCGCCCGGCACCTCGTAATCCAACGGCACGAAACCAGGCTCCAGCACGTCGAGGTCAACGTGGACCCAGAGCGGCCTGCCCGCCACCGCCCGCCGCAAGGCCTCCTCGGTTACCGAGGCAGGATGCAGCACGGTCACCCCGTGCAGCGCCAGGAACTCCGCCTCCGCCGCGTCGAGGTCGCGGGCGCCGACCAGCACCACGTTCCGAGGGTTCACGCCAGCACCATGCCCACTACTCCACAGGCCGCATGCGGCGGCCAGCACCATGCCGCCCAGGTAACCCGAGTCGGACGTGTGCGGCGTATGAAAGTCGCCATGCGCGTCGAACCACACCACGCATAGGTCAGTGTGCGCAGCGGCGGCCACCGGCAGGCTCGCCAGCGCCACGGGACACTTGTTACCGGCGATAAGCGGCAGCGAACCAGCCGCGAACGCCGCCCGAACCTCTTCGGCCACAGCCAGCAGCGTAGGCTCCGCCTCTGCCAGCGCCCCCTCGTGACGATCCAGTTTCGGC
>Ga0172382_10005314_pt1 | contig 19276 bp, 13 predicted proteins | sample Leawel138RmetaG_FD_122245 | JGI IMG/M metagenome (GOLD analysis project Ga0172382, IMG submission 122245) | Leachate microbial communities from a municipal landfill in Southern Ontario, Canada - Leachate well 138R metaG | ecosystem: Engineered > Solid waste > Landfill > Unclassified | place...
GCAGCGCCCGACCAGCATCGACAAGAACATTGTGGACCGCACCAAGGCGCGCCGCAACAGCGAGGTCGCGCGCGCGGTGCGGCGCACCCGCGACCGTCTTTCCGAGCGGGCGGGAAACCCGGTCTACGACCGCGAGCTCTTGAAGCTCCATGCCGACGCGGCGCTGAAGACCGCGCTCGCCATACCGCTGATGGTGCTCGCCATCTGCGTCGGCGGCCTGGTCGCCGGCGTCGGGCCGGAGATCGTCATCTGGGCGATCGTCACCATGTCCTGCTATGGCGGGCTGACGCTGGTGGCGCGCCGGGTCGCGCGCACCGACACGCCCGACATCGACACCGACAGGACGCGGCGCGCCTTCCTCGCCGCCCATTTCGTCAGCGGCCTCGGTTGGGCCTATTTCGCCTGGCTCGGCTGCGCGGAGTGCCAGATCGAGCAGTTCCTGTCGCTGAAGGCGGTGATGCTACTTCTGGTGATGGCCGCGACCGCGATCATCGCCTCGGCGCTGCGCGGCGCGCTGATCGCCACCTTCGCGGTGCCGATCATGGCGCTCGGCGCCCATTTCGGCCTGTCGCAGGCATGGCTGCCGGTGGATGCGGTCATGGTCGCGCTGCTGCTGGTGGCGCTGCCCTTCTTCACCTATGTCGCCGGCCACATGCATTCCTCGACCGAGATGCTCCTGTCGTTCCGGGCCGAGAAGGACATGCTGATCGCCGAGCTCGAGACGGCGAAGGCGATGTCGGACGAAGCGCGCCGGCGCGCCGAGGAGGCGAACCTCGCCAAGTCGCGCTTCCTGGCGACGATGAGCCACGAATTGCGCACGCCGCTCAACGCCATACTCGGCTTTTCCGAGGTCATGGCCGGCGAGGTGCTGGGGCCGCTCCAGAACCCGACCTACAAGGAATATGCCGACGACATCCATGCCTCGGGCAGGCACCTGCTTCACCTGATCAACGAAATCCTCGACCTGTCGCGCATCGAGGCAGGCCGCTACCAGCTCAACGAGGAGCCGGTGACGCTCGAGCACATCGTCGAGGAATGCTGCCACCTGATGGAGCTGAAGGCGCGAAACAAGGACATCCGCATCGTCCAGCAATTCGAGCCGCGCCTGCCGCGGCTCTACGCCGACGAGCGGTCGCTGCGCCAGATCACGCTCAACCTCTTGTCCAACGCGGTGAAGTTCGCGCCAACCGGCAGCGAGGTCAGGGTGCGTATCGGTTGGACCGCCGGCGGCGGGCAATATATCGCCATCAAGGACAACGGCCCCGGCATCCCCGAGGACGAGATCCCGGTCGTGCTGTCGGCCTTTGGCCAGGGCTCGATCGCCATCAAGAGCGCTGAGGAAGGCACCGGCCTCGGCCTGCCCATCGTCCAGGGCCTGCTGGCGCTGCATGGCGGCGAGTTCAAGCTTCATTCACGGCTGCGCGAGGGCACCGAGGCCATCGCCATCCTGCCGCCGCAGCGGGTGATGGAAGAACTGCCGCCCGTACCGCAGCAGCGCCGCGCCGCCGCCGGCAACGGCCGGCGCTCGGCCGCCTGACGCCCCTCAGCCCGCCTCCCCGGCCAGCCGTGCCAGCTGCGTCATCACCACCGCCGCGCCGGAAAGGCGCTTGGCCGGCGTCGGCCAGTCGCGCATCAGCACGATGCCGTGATCGGGCCTGATCTTGGCCAGCGACCCTTGCTCGGCGATGTAGCGCACCAGCCCGGCCGGGTCCGGGAAGGCGCGGTTGCGGAACTGGATGACGACGCCCTTCGGCCCGGCATCCAGCTTCTCGACATTGGCCTTGCGGCACAGCGCCTTGATGAACATCACCTTCAACAGGTGCTCGACCTCCTCCGGCAGCGGGCCGAAGCGGTCGATCAGCTCGGCGCCGAAGCCGTCGATCTCCTGCGCGGTCTGGAGGTCTGCCAACCTGCGATAGAGGCCGAGGCGCAGCTGGAGGTCCGGCACGTAGGTTTCGGGGATCATCACCGCAGTGCCGATGGTGATCTGCGGCGACCAGCTGCCGTCGGCCGCCTCGCCGGTGCCGCGCAGCTCGGCCACCGCCTCCTCCAGCATTTGCTGGTAAAGCTCGAAGCCGACCTCCTTGATGTGGCCCGACTGCTCCTCGCCGAGCAGGTTGCCGGCGCCGCGGATATCGAGGTCGTGGCTGGCGAGCTGGAAGCCGGCGCCGAGCGTGTCGAGCGATTGCAGCACCTTCAGCCGCCGCTCGGCCAGCTGCGTCAACGTCCTGTTGGCCGGCAGGGTGAACAGCGCATAGGCGCGCAGCTTGGAGCGGCCGACGCGGCCGCGCAGCTGGTAGAGCTGCGCCAGCCCGAACATGTCGGCACGATGGACGATCAGCGTGTTGGCGGTCGGAATGTCGAGGCCGGATTCGACGATGGTGGTCGAAAGCAGCACGTCGTACTGGCCGTCATAGAAGGCGTTCATGATGTCGTCGAGCTCGCCCGCCGCCATCTGGCCATGGGCGCTGGCCACCTTCAGCTCCGGCACCTGGGTTTCAAGGAACTGGCGGATGTCGGCAAGGTCGGAGATGCGCGGGACCACGTAAAAGCTCTGGCCGCCGCGATAGCGTTCGCGCAGCAGGGTCTCGCGGATCACCAGCGGGTCGAAAGGCGAGATGAAGGTGCGCACCGCCATGCGGTCCACCGGCGGCGTCGCGATCAGCGACAGCTCACGCACGCCGGTCAGCGCCAGTTGCAGCGTGCGCGGGATCGGCGTGGCCGACAGCGTCAGCACATGGACGTCGCTCTTCAGCTCCTTCAGCCGCTCCTTGTGCTTGACGCCGAAATGCTGCTCCTCATCGACGATCAGCAGGCCGAGATTCTTGAACGAGATCGACGAGCCGAGCAGCGCATGGGTGCCGACGACGATGTCGACCGTGCCGTCGGCCAGCCCCTTCCTGGTCTCGGAAAGCTCCTTCGCGCCGACGAGGCGCGAGGCCTGCCGCACGGTGACCGGCAGCCCGGCGAAACGCTGGCTGAAGGTGCGGAAATGCTGGCGCGCCAACAGCGTGGTCGGCACGACGACCGCGACCTGGAATCCTTCCATGGCGGCGAGGAAGGCGGCGCGCAGCGCCACTTCCGTCTTGCCGAAGCCGACATCGCCGCAGATCAGCCGGTCCATCGGCCGCCCGGCGGCGAGGTCTTCCGTCACCGCCTCGATGGCCGCGAGCTGGTCGTCGGTCTCGTCATAGGGGAAGCGCGCTGAAAACTCGCCGTAGAGCCCGTCCGGCGGCGTCACCACGGGCGCGGGCCGCATCTGGCGCTCGGCCGCGATCCGGATCAGGTGCCCGGCCATTTCGAGCAGCTTGCGCTTGAGCTTGGCCTTGCGCGACTGCCAGGCGACGCCGCCGAGCTTGTCGAGGTTCGCCTCGGCCGAATCGGAGCCGTAGCGCGACAGAAGCTCGATGTTCTCGACCGGCAGGAACAGCCGGTCGTCGCCGGCATAGCGGATTTCAAGGCAGTCATGCGGCGCGCCGGCCGCTTCGATGGTCTTCAGCCCGACGAAGCGGCCGATGCCGTGATCGGCATGGACGACGATGTCGCCGGCCGACAGCGCCGCGACTTCGGCAATGAAATCCGATGCCTTTCGCCGTTTCTTCGCGCGGCGAATGAGCCGGTCGCCAAGAATGTCCTGCTCGGCGACGACGACGAGACCGGCCGTCTCGAACCCCGCTTCGAGCGGCAGCACCGCAAGCCCGGCCTCGCCGGCCTTCAGCTTCTCCGTCTCGGCCAGCGAGGCGACGCGCTTCAGATTGCCGAGGCCGTGTTCTTCCAGAATCTGTGTCAGCCGGTCGAGCGAGCCTTCGGAGAAGCCGGCGACCAGCACGCGCTTTCCGCCGGCCCGTTTGTCGGCGACATGCTTCACCGCATGGTCGAAGACATTGGCGTTGGGGTCGGCGCGCTCCTCGGCGAAGTTGCGGCCGGCATGGGCGCCGGCATGGGCGAGCTTGCGCCCGCCGGCCTCCGGCACGTCGAATGGGGTGAAATCGACCGAGAGGCGCTCGCCCGCGCTGGCCGCCACTTCCTCCGGCGATAGATAGAGCGTTTCCGGCCGCGCCGGCTTGTAGGGCACGGCCTCGCCCATGCCGGCGGCCGGCTGCTTCGCCCGCGCTTCGTAATGATCGAGGATCAGTGCGTGGCGCTCGGAAATCGCCTCGCGCGCCAGATGGTCGAAGACGATTCCCGCGTCGGGCAGATAGTCGAACAGCGTTTCCAGCCGCTCGTGGAACATCGGCAGCCAGTGTTCCATGCCGGCGAAGCGCCGTCCCTCGCTGACCGCTGCATAGAGCGCGTCGTCGCGCGAGGGCGCGCCGAACGCCTCGATATAGGCGCGGCGGAAGCGGCTGACGGCTTCCGGCGTCAACTCGACCTCGCTCATCGGCTTCAGCGACAGTTCCGTGCGCTGGCCGGTGGTGCGCTGGGTAGCGGGGTCGAAGGCGCGGATGGATTCCAGCGAATCGCCGAAGAAATCGAGCCTGAGCGGCTCGCCGCCCGGCGCGTAAAGGTCGAGGATGCCGCCGCGCACGGCATATTCGCCGACATCGCGCACGGTCGAGACCCGCTCGAAGCCGGCGGTGTCGAGGCGAACCGCCAGCGCCTTCATGTCGATCTGGTTGCCGGGCCTCGCCGCGATGGTCTGGGCCAGCACGGTCTCGGCGGGCGGCATGCGTTGCAGAACCGCATTGGCGCTGGCCAGGATGACCGCGCGGTGAGGCTTGTCCCGCAGCGCCGCCATGGCGACGAAGGCGTCGAGCCGCCGCGCCGCCGCATCCGCGCCGGGCGAGACGCGGTCGTAGGGCAGGCAGTCCCACGCCGGCAGCTCCAGCACGGGAAGGCCGGGGGCGGCGAAGGCAAGCGTCTCGGCGATCGCCGGCAGGCGCTGGCCGTCGCGCGCGACGAAGATCACCGGCCGCTCGCCCTGCCCGGCGGCAAGGGCTGCAAGCGCGAAGGCCTCGTAGCCGTCGGCGACGCCGTCGACCGTAACAGTGCCGGAGGCGGGCAGGCGAATGGGGTCGATCAGGCTCATCTGCTGTCAGGCAAGCGGTGCTTCGCGATAGGAAAGGATTTTCGCGAAGACCGGCGTGTCGTGGCGGGCCGGCACGTCCTGCTCGCCGGTCACCCATTTCAGGATGTCGCCGTCGGCCTCGGCCATGAAGGCCTCGTAGATCGCCAGTTCCTCGTCATCGAGGCCGGCGATCTCGCCGTCGGCGAAGGAGCCGAGGATGAGGTCGACCTCGCGCATGCCGCGATGCCACGAGCGATAGAGCACCTTGCGGCGGCGATAGTCGAGGTCTGCGCTGGAGCGCTCGCTTCCGGTCATGGTCGGCAACACCTTTGTGGACGAAGGACGCATATAGCGTCTGGCGGGGCCGATGTCAGCCTTTGCCGCCGCCCTCTTCCGGCATAAGGTCGCGCCATGCGTCCGTTCCTGCTCGATCCGCTGTTTGCGCCCGCGACCACGCTCGACGGCGTCGGGCCCCGCCTCGCCGACCTGATCGCCAATGTCGTGCCCGCCGACACCGCGGCGCGCGAGGTGCGGGTCGGCGACCTCCTGTTCGTGCTGCCGCATTCGGTGATCGACCGGCGACAGCGTTACGCCATCGCCGATGCGCCGGGCGGCGCGCTGGTGACGCTCGACGTTGTCATATCGCGCCATCAGCCCGCGCCGCGCGGGCGCGGCAACGTGCCAACCCGCGTCTTCGCCCATGACGACACCGACGAGATCGCGCTGACCTTCTTCCATGCGAAAGGAGACTGGCTGCAAAGGGCGTTGCCCGAGGGCGAGCGCATGCTGGTCTCGGGCCGGCTCGAATGGTTCAACGGCCGCGCCTCGATGGTCCATCCCGACCATATGGTGCCGGTGGCCCGCGCGGATGAGCTGCCGGCGCTGGAGCCGGTTTATCCGTTGACCGCGGGCTTGTCGCCGAAAGTGCTGCGCCGCGCGATCCTCGGCGCGGTCGCGCGCCTGCCCGAGCTGCCGGAATGGCTCGACCCGGAGCTTGCGCGCCGCCACTCGTTCCCGCCGCTCAAGGCGGCGCTTCACCGCCTGCACGAGCCGGCCGACCCGCTCGACATCGCCCCCGATTCGGCAGCGTGGCGCAGGCTCGCCTATGACGAATTGCTGGCCGGCCAGCTTGCGCTCGCCCTGGTGCGGGCGAAGCTGCGCCATGTCTCCGGCCGGCCGCTGACGGGAGACGGCAGGTTAGAGGCTGCGATCCGCGCGGCACTTCCCTACTCGCTGACCAGCGCGCAGGAGCAGGCGCTGGCCGAAATCCACGCCGACCTCGCCTCGGAAAAACGCATGCTGCGCCTGCTGCAAGGCGATGTCGGCTCGGGCAAGACGGTGGTGGCGCTTTTGGCCATGGCCCGCGCGGCAGAAGCGGGCGGGCAATCCGCCCTGATGGCGCCGACCGAAATCCTCGCCCGCCAGCACCTCGCCACCATCGCCCCCCTTGCCGCCCGCGCCGGCCTGAAGGCCGCGGTGCTGACGGGCCGCGAAAAGGGCAAGGAGCGCGCGGGAATCCTCGCCGGGCTGGCCTCGGGTGACATAAACATCGTGTTCGGCACCCATGCGCTGTTTCAGGAGGGCGTCGAATACGACAACCTCGCGCTCGCCATCGTCGACGAGCAGCACCGCTTTGGCGTGCACCAGCGACTTGCCATGACCGCCAAGGGCATTGCCCCCGACATGCTGGTGATGACGGCGACGCCGATCCCGCGCACGCTGGTCTTGACCGCCTTCGGCGACATGGACGTATCGCGCCTGACCGAAAAGCCCGCCGGTCGCCAGCCGATCCACACCGTAACGCTCCCGCTGGAGCGCTTGCCTTCGCTGGTCGAGCGGCTGCGCCATGCGGTGGCGGAAGGGCAGAAGGTCTACTGGATCTGCCCGCTGGTCGAGGAATCGGAAGAGGTGAAGCTGATGTCGGCCGAGGACCGCTTCGCTTCGCTGCAACCCGTCTTCGGCGACGCGCTCGGGCTGATCCACGGCCGCATGGCCGGCCGCGACAAGGATGCGGCGATGCGCGCCTTCAAGGACGGCGAAACCCGCATCCTGATCGGCACCACGGTGATCGAGGTCGGCGTCGACGTGCCGGATGCCACCATCATCGTCATCGAGCATGCCGAACGCTTCGGTCTCGCCCAGCTTCACCAGCTGCGCGGCCGGGTCGGGCGCGGGTCGAAGGCGTCGTCCTGTGTGCTGCTCTACAAGGAGCCGCTGGGCGAGGTGGCGAAGAAGCGCCTTTCCGTCATGCGCGAAACGGAAGACGGCTTCCGCATTTCCGAGGAGGATCTGAAGCTGCGCGGCGAGGGAGAACTCCTCGGCACCCGCCAGTCCGGCGCGCCGGGCTTCCACGTCGCCCGGCTGGAACGCCACGGCGACCTGCTCGAAATCGCCCGCGACGACGCGAGGTTGGTGCTGGAGCGCGATCCGGAACTGAGTTCACCACGCGGCGAGGCGCTGCGGATTCTGCTCTACCTCTACGGCCGCGACGACGCGGTGAGGTTGCTGCGGGCGGGGTAGACTCAATCGAATATGTAGGCGCTGCCCCTCACCTGCCTGCCGGCATCCTCTCCCCGTAAACGGGGAGAGGAGAAACTGCCGCTACGCTTTCCCTTCTCCCCGTTCACGGGGAGAAGGTGCCCGAAGGGCGGATGAGGGGCGGCGCCGACGCTCGCGAAGGAACGCTCCTACTCCACCGTCACGGATTTCGCCAGATTGCGCGGCTGGTCGACATCCGTGCCTATGAACACAGCGGTGTAGTAGGCCAGCATCTGGATCGGCAGCGCGTGGACGATGGGCGCGGCGATCTCGGGCGCGTCGGGCACGACGATGGTGTCGAGCGTGTCGACGGTTGCGTGCTTCGCGCCCCTGGCGTCGGTGATGAGGATGATCTTGCCGCCGCGCGCCGCCACTTCCTGCATGTTCGACACGGTCTTGTCGAAGACGCGGTCATGCGGCGCGATGACGATCACCGGCATGGTCTCGTCGATCAGCGCGATCGGCCCGTGCTTCAGCTCGCCCGCCGCATAGCCCTCGGCATGGATGTAGGAGATTTCCTTGAGCTTCAGCGCGCCTTCGAGCGCCAGCGGATAGGCGGTGTCGCGGCCGAGATAGAGCACGTCCTTGTAGTGCGAAAGCTCGCGCGCCAGCTTCTCGATCCGGGGGGCGAGCTTCAGCGTCTGGTTGATGAGCTTCGGCGTCTCCGAAAGCTGGCGCACCAGCGCGGCCTCGCCTTCGGCGTCGAGATGCCCGCGCGCGGCCGCGGCCCGGACCGCGAGCGCGGCGAGCACGGAAAGCTGGCAGGTGAATGCCTTGGTCGAGGCGACGCCGATCTCGGGGCCGGCCAGCGTCGGGAAGATGCCGTCGGATTCGCGCGCAATGGTCGATTCGCGGACATTGACGATGGCGCCGATCGAGAGCCCCTCGCGCTTGCAGTAGCGCAGGGAGGCGAGCGTGTCGGCCGTCTCGCCCGACTGCGAGATGAACAGCGCCCCGCTCTTCCTCGACAGCGGCATCTCGCGGTAGCGGAACTCCGAGGCGATGTCGATGTCGACCGGCAGCCGCGCGTAACGCTCGAACCAGTATTTGCCGATCAGCCCGGAAAGATAGGCCGTGCCGCAGGCCGAGACCGCAAGCCGGTCGATATTCGCAAAATCGAACGGCGTCGCGAAGGGCTTGGCCGCGCCGGTGGTGAAATCGAGATAGTGCGCCAGCGTGTGCGACACCACCTCCGGCTGCTCATGGATCTCCTTCTCCATGAAATGCCGGTAGTTGCCCTTGTCGACCAGATAGGAGGTGCCGACCGATTGCTGGCGCTGACGCTCGACGCGGTTGCCGTCGATATCGAAGATCTCCATGCCGTCGCGGTGGATGACGGCCCAGTCGCCGTCCTCCAGATAGGTGATGGCGTTGGTGAAGGGCGCGAGCGCGATGGCGTCGGAGCCGAGATACATCTCGCCCTCGCCATGGCCGACCGCCAGCGGCGGGCCGTTGCGCGCGCCGATGATCAGGTCTTCCTCGCCGCGAAACATGATGGCGAGCGCGAACGCGCCCTCGAGCAGCCTCAGCGCCGCATGGGCGGCCTCGACCGGCCCGAGGCCCTTCTTCAGCTCGCGGGTGACGAGGTGGGCGACGACTTCCGTGTCGGTCTGCGAGGTGAAGACGTAGCCGTCGGCCAGCAGCGAGGCGCGCAGTTCGGCGAAGTTCTCGATGATGCCGTTATGGACGATGGCGACCTCGCCGGAGAAATGCGGGTGCGCGTTGGTCTCGTTGGGCACGCCATGGGTGGCCCAGCGCGTGTGGCCGATGCCGATGGTGCCGGCAAGCGGTTCCTCGGTCAGCCGGCGCTCGAGATTGACCAGCTTGCCCTCGGCCCGGCGACGTCCGAGCCGACCATGGTCGATGGTGGAGACGCCGGCCGAATCGTAGCCGCGATATTCGAGCCGCTTCAGCGCATCGACGATCAGCGGCGCAACGGGCGCGCGCCCGACAATCCCGACAATCCCGCACATCCTGTAATTCCCTTCCCGCTCTTCCGGCCCTGATTAGTCACTCGCCGACAGGGGCGGAAGTCACATATGGTTTCCGTTCGTGTCGGCGCCAATGATGGCGGCGAACATCTTCGGTGAAAGACGTTAACGTCCCTTTCCGCCGAGTTTCTCGCGCAGGCGGCGGCCGATGCCTTCCTTGTTTTCCTGCCGGGCGCGGCCGAAGGCCAGCGCGTCGTCGGGCACGTCCTTCGTCACCACCGAGCCGGAGGCGATATAGGCGCCGGCGCCGATGCTGACAGGCGCGACCAGCGACGAGTTGGAACCTATGAAGGCCCCTGCCCCGATGTCGGTGTGGTGCTTGGAAAAGCCGTCATAATTGCAGGTGATGGTGCCGGCGCCGATATTGGCGCCCGCGCCGATGCGGGCATCGCCGATATAGGTCAGGTGGTTGACCTTGGCGCCCTCCTCGATCACCGCCTTCTTGACCTCGCAGAAATTGCCGACCTTGGCCTTGGCGCGCAGCTCCGCCCCCGGTCGCAACCGCGCGAACGGGCCGACTTCCGTATTCTCGCCGACGATTGCCCCTTCCAGATGGGAGAAGGCGCGGATGCGCGCACCGGGCGCGACCGAGACCCCCGGCCCGAACACCACGTTCGGCTCGATCACCGCATCGGCCGCGATCTCGGTGTCGTGGCAAAGATGCACCGTCTCCGGCGCCTGCATGGTGACGCCCGCCAGCATTAGCGCGCGGCGGCGGCGTGCCTGCCATGCGGCCTCCGCCTCGGCGAGTTCGAGACGCGTGTTGATGCCGAGGATGCTTTCATAGGGGGCCTCGGTCGCGGTGACAGTCAGGCCGCGCGACGCGGCGATCTCGACGATGTCGGTCAGATAATATTCGCCCTTGGCGTTGGCGTTGCCGACCGTGTCGAGCAACGCGAGCGCATGAGCCCCCGAAACCGCCATCAGCCCGCCATTGCAGAAGGTGATCTCGCGCTCGGCCGCGCTCGCGTCCTTGTGCTCGCGGATGGCGACCAGCGCCCCGTCCTTCATCACCAGCCGCCCGTAGCCGGTCGGGTCCGGCGCGTGAAACCCCATCACCACCACGTCGGCGCCTGCCGCGAGGCCGGCGCGCAGGCTTTCCAGCGATTGCGGCTCGATCAGCGGCGTGTCGCCGAACAGGATCAGGATATCGTCATAACCTCCGGCGATCTTCTCGCGGGCGGCGAGCACGGCATGGGCGGTGCCGAGCCGCTCGGTCTGGACGAAGACTTCCGCATCGGGCGCGAAAGGCTCGACCGCAGCCTTCACCTTGTCCGCCTCGCGGCCGACGACCAGCGCGACATCGACGCCGGGTTCGCTCCGCGCCGCCTTGACCACATGGCCGACCAGCGGCAGCCCCGCCACCTCGTGCAGCACCTTCGGCAACGCGCTCTTCATGCGCGTGCCCTCGCCCGCGGCAAGGATGACGGAAAGGCAGCTTCTTTCGCTCATGGGGTCGCATCCGGCTTTTGATGATGGCAATTCCGCAGTCTGTAACACCGTCTTCCGGCCGGCGCTACGCGCGGGCGGCATCCGTGATCCTGAACTGGATCGAGCGCGCGCCGTTCCACCAGTTGGACGACAGGTGGCCGGCGACATGGACGAGGTTGCCGCGATTGGCGAACAGGAAATCGCCGAGGTCGCTTTCCACGGCGCGGAAGGCGATGGCCTGAAGCCGCCCGCCGGCCGGCGAGCGCAGATCGGCGCGGATGTGGGCGGCACCGGCCTGCCGCACATCGGCGAGCGTGTGGCGCGGCAGCACCAGAAGCGGCTGGGCATGGCCGGAGCCGTAGGGGCCGGCGCTCTCGATCAGGTCGAGCAGGTCGAAGCCCGCGCCCTCGGCCGACAGCGCCGCGTCGATCTCCAGCCGTTCCTCGCCGCGCAGGCGGCCGACATCGCCCGCCGCCCATTCCTCGAAGAAGGCGCGCAACTCGCCGAGGCGCGCGCGCTCGACCGTGATGCCGGCGGCCATGGCGTGGCCGCCGCCCTTGACCAGCAGGCCGCGCGCCACCGCCTCGCGCACCATACGCCCGAGGTCGAAGCCGGGGATCGAGCGGCCCGAACCGGTGCCGGTGCCGTTGGGATTGAACGAGATGGCGAAGGCCGGCCGGCGCGCATGCTCCTTCAGCCGCGCCGCGATCAGCCCGACGATGCCGGGGTGCCAGCCGTCATTGGCGGTGACGATGACGGCGGGGCCGCCGTTCGCCGCCAGCTCCGCTTCGGTCTCGGCGCGGGCCTCAGCCAACATCTCCTGCTCCATCGCCTGCCGCTCGCCGTTCAGCCGGTCGAGTGTTTCCGCGATGTCTCGCGCCTCGACCGGGTCGTCGGTCGCGAGCAGCCGGCTGCCGAGCGCGGCGTCGCCGATGCGCCCACCGGCATTGATGCGCGGGCCGAGCACGAAGCCGAGATGAAAGGCGTTGAGCGGCTCGCCGATGCGCGCGGCGCGCGCGAGTGCCGCGATGCCGGCATTGCCCATGCGGCGCATCGCCTGCAAGCCCTTGACGACGAAGGCGCGGTTTACGCCCGAAAGCGGCACCACGTCGCACACGGTCGCCAGCGCCACGAGGTCGAGCCAGCCGAGAAGGTCGGGCGCGGGCGTGGCGAAGCCGCGCTCGCGCAAAGTGCCGGCCGTGCGCACCAGCGCGAGGAAGACGACGCCGGCGGCGCACAGATGGCCCTGCCCGGACAGGTCGTCGTCGCGGTTGGGGTTGACCACCGCCACCGCCGGCGGCAGCGCGCCGCCGAGCTGATGATGGTCGAGCACCACGACCTCGGCCCCCGCCTCGTTGGCTGCTTCAATCGCCGCCGCGCTGTTGGTGCCGCAATCGACGGCGACGATCAGCTTCGCCCCGCGCGCCACCAGTTCGCGCATCGCGTCCGGGTTGGGGCCGTAGCCCTCGAACACCCGGTCGGGAATGTAGATCTCGCTCTCGATGCCGTAATGGCCGAGGAACCGCTTCATCAGCGCCGAGGACGCCGCGCCGTCGACATCGTAGTCGCCGAAGATCGCCACCCTTTCGCGCCGCGTGACCGCGTCGGCGATGCGGCCGGCAGCCTTGTCCATGTCGGTCAGCGCGCGCGGATCGGGCAAGAGGTCGCGAATGGTCGGGTCGAGGAAGCGTTGCGCCTCGTCCTGGCCGACGCCGCGCCCGACCAGAACGCGGGCGACAATGTCGGGGATGCCATGGGCCTGCGCTATGGCGAGCGCGACGTTCTCGCCGCGCGCGTCGAGCCGGTGCGTCCAGGAAAGCCCGGTCGCCGACTGCTTCACCTCAAGAAAGAATCGCCTCTCGCTCATGCCGTTTCAGGCTGAACCCGGCAAGCCGGGCAAAAGCAAGGCGGAAAGCGGAGGAATGCGGCGGCCGCCGGCGCTTTTCCCTCCTTCGCGCAAGGATCGGGGCTTCCACGCCCGGGCGATCCGGCAATGCGGGTACACGCGGCTACGCCGCCTCCGCCCCTCCCCTAAGCACCTTCCGGCCATCGTGAATTGACTTTTACGTAAATGCCGTGCCAAATCCCGCAACAGATTCATGACGGGATGCCGCGATGCGGGAATATTACACCATCACCGAGCTGACCCGCGAGTTCGACATCTCGACGCGCACGCTGCGCTTCTATGAGGACGAGGGGCTGATCGCGCCGGTGCGGCGCGGACGCACGCGCCTGTTCCGCCCCTCCGACCGGCATCTGGTGCGCCAGATCATGCGCGGCAAGCGGCTCGGCTTCTCGATCAACGAGATCCGCGAGATCATCCAGATGTATCGCGAGCCGCCGGGCGAGGTCGGCCAGCTCAAGCTGATGATCAAGCGTATCGAGGAAAAGCGCGACGATCTGCGCCAGAAGCGGCGCGACCTCGAGGAGACGCTGGCCGAGCTCGACAATGCCGAGGAGGCCTGCGTCGAGCGGCTGGCGGAGCTCGGCGTCAGCACCTGAACTTGCGCCGGGTCGTACTCACCCACCGAAGACGCATGATTTGCGCTGCCCCTCATCCGGCTGCCGGGGCCCTCTCTCCGTTCACGGCAGGGCAGTCGCATATGGCGGGGCACCTCCCCGTCATCCCGGAAGCCGGAGCGAAGCGGAGGCTATCCGGGAACCATTGAGCAGCGCGGCCGGATTCCGGGCTTGCGCAGCAGGCTATGAAGCGCACCGAGGTGAGGACCGGGCCGTTCCTGACGATCCTGCGGCCAATGGATCCCGGCTCAACGGGCGCTTCGCGCCCTTGGCCGAGATGAAGGGGGCCGGGATGAAGGGGGGCGCGTCACAGCCAGCGCCGCACCTTCTTGCGATAGTCGCGGTATTTCTTGCCGAAGCGCGCTTCGAGGTGGCGCTCCTCGCGCTCGATGGCGAGCTTCGTCGTGGCGTAGGCGGCGAGCGGCGCCAGAACGAGGAACCAGACGATCCCCGCGATCAGCCCGATGCCGACCATCAGCATGGTGTTGCCGACATAGATCGGATTGCGGGTGAAGGAGAACGGCCCGCCCGTCACCAGATGGTCGCTTGCCCGGTGCGGCATGATCGTGGTTTTCGCCCGGCGCATCACGCGCATGGCGGCGACGTCGATGGCGAGCGCGGCGGCGATCACCAGCCAGCCGACGGCGAAGAGGAACTCGCCGAAGGGCGGTGGGATCCACGGCAGCGGAACGAGCCAGTGGAGAATGACGGCGAGCGCGGCGGCGGCGATATAGATCATCGGCGGCCAGGGAAGCCGGTTCGGCCTGTCGTCGGTCGTGCTCATTCCTGCCCCTCCTCCATGCCGGAAAGCTCGGCGTCGAAAGTGCATGCCGAGACGATGTCCTGCAAGCGTCGCGACGTCTCCTCGCTCTGCGTTCCGGCGTAGACCTCGTCGAAACGGTTGTCGGCGACGAGCTCACCGAGCACGCAATCACAGTAGCGGGTGCAGAAGACGGCGTCGCGCGCCGCCTCGCACTGGACGGCGCAGGCGCGGATGAACTGCGCCTCGCGCGGGGCCTCGGCCGCCGGCACCGCTTGCGAGAACAGCCACAGGCAGCCGATCAGCACGGGCTGGTGGAGGAGATAGAAGGCGAGGCTGTGGCGCCCGGCCCATTGCAGCGGCCGCGACCGTGACGACAGGGAAAGCCGCCCTATCCACGCGAATACGCCTGCCCGCTCGGCGATCCGCGCGGCGGCAATGCCAGCCAGCACGGCGGAAAACCATGGGAAAAGCGGCACATAGTCGTTGGAGCGCGGGTTGACGCTGGAAAGCCCGACCCACCACAGCGCCGGATGGTCGAAGATCCCGCTGCGCAGGAAATGCGGCGCCGCCGCCACGAAAACGGCTGCGATGAGCGTCACGACCGCCGGCAGGCGCAGGAAGGCGAGACCGAGCGCGCTCGCCAGCGCGATCTGGTGCAGGATGCCGAAGAAGATGAAACCGCCCGGCACGGCCATGAAGGTGACGAGCGAGATTGCGGCGGCGGCCGCCGCGACCATGGCCAACCGCTTCAGGAACGGCCGCACGCGGACGCCGCGCCCATGCGCCAGCCACAGGCTGACGCCGACGAGGAACAGGAAGCTGGAGGCGATGGCGCGCGCGAACAGCTTCCAGCCGCCCTCGGCCGTCATGCCCGGCGGCGCATAACCGAAGAATTCCAGGTCCCAGGCGAAATGGTAGACCGCCATCGCGGCAAGGGCGAGACCGCGCGCGAGGTCGATCGCCTCAAGGCGCGGTCTGCCGCTCATGGATCGCTGCACAGGCATTCACCGACTCGAAAAGCCGCTCCCCGCCTGCCGGGATAGCACGAAAACGGCCCCGCCCGCCAAGCGCGGCGCCAAGGGCCGGAAGACGGCAATCAGTCGAGATCGACGTCGAGGATCGCCATCGAGAAATTGTAGGACAGCTCGCCGTCGTCGTCGTCCTTGAAGACGATGCCGAGGAACTCCTCACCGAGATAGACCTCGCACGAATCGTCCTTGCGCGGGCGTGCCTTGACCTGAAGCTGCGGGTTCTGGAACGTGCGCTTGAAGTAGGCGTCGAGTTTCCTGATTTCGTCGGGTTTCAAACCTGTTCTCCGGGCGGCTGGATGATCGGAGGGCGCATGTGGCATGGCGGGCGCCGCGCTGTAAAGCCCGCGCACGCCCTTCCGGCGGCCGCGCTGCGCCGGCACATGGGGATGGCTCAGTTCTCGCTGGCGAGAAGCTGATCCATGGCCCGCGACGGCTCCTCGCAGCCGCTTTCGCCGACGACCCGGGCCGGAACGCCGGCGACGGTGCGGTTGTTCGGCACGGATTGCAGCAGCACCGAACCGGCGGCGATGCGCGAGCAGGAGCCGACCTCGATATTGCCCAGCACGGTCGCGCCGGCGCCGATCAGCACGCCGTTGCCGATCTTCGGATGGCGGTCGCCGCAGGCCTTGCCGGTGCCGCCCAGCGTCACGCCGTGCAGCAGCGAGACGTTGTCGCCCACCGTCGCGGTCTCGCCGATGACGAGGCCGGTGGCATGGTCGATGAAGATGCCCTTGCCCAGTCGCGCGGCCGGGTGGATGTCGGTCTGGAACACGGCCGAGGAGCGGCTTTGCAGGTAGAGCGCGAAATCCTTGCGCCCCTTGCGCCACAGCCAGTGGGCGAGCCGGTGCGTCTGGATCGCGTGGAAGCCCTTGAAATAGAGCACGGGCATCAGGAAGCGATCGCAGGCGGGGTCGCGGTCGTAATAGGCCTGGATGTCGATGCGCAGCACCGCGCCCCATTCCGGCTCGTCGCGCAGCATCGCCTGGAAGGTCTGGCGGATCAGGTCCGCGCCGAGGTCGGGGTGATCGAGCCGCTCGGCGATGCGGTGGACGACGGCATCCTCCAGCCGGTCGTGGTTGAGCACGGTGGCGTAAAGGAAGGCCGCCAGCAGCGGGTCGTTGTCCGCCGCTTCCGCCGCCTCGCGGCGCACCGCGCTCCATATCGGGTCGACGGGCTTGACCGCGTTCTGCCTGGCTGCGCCTGCGCCGCTCATCGGGTAATTCCTTCTCAAACGCCTTGCTTCGGCGAAGGCCGAACCATATTCCAAAATCGCGGTCAACCAAACCGCATTTTATTCAACGCGGATTCAGCGGAACGGATGCAGTGACGACAGGCGAAAACCAGCAAAGCGATTTCCTGAAAGTCGAGCGCGACGGCGGCGTCGTTTTCGTCACCATCGACCGCCCCACGCGCAAGAATGCGATGACGCAGGCGATGTGGCGCGACATGGCCGGGCTCTATCGCGGTTTCGGGGCCGACGCCTCGGTGCGCGCGGTGGTGCTGGCGGGCGCGGGCGGCGATTTCTGCGCCGGGGCCGACATCGGCGAGTTCGAGACCGTGCGCAGCAATGCCGGCAGCGCCCGAATCTACGAGGCCGACAATTCCGCCGCCTTCGCCGCGATCCGCGATTGCCCGGCCCCGACCATCGCGGCGATTGGCGGCATCTGCTTCGGCGGCGGGTTCGGCCTCGCCGCGTCCTGCGACATCAGGATCGCTTCCGACGATGCGCTGTTCAGCGTGCCGGCGGCGAAGCTCGGCCTCGCCTATCCGGTCGATGCCATGGCCGACATCGTCCATGCGGTCGGGCCGCAGGTGGCGAAATACATGACCTATTCGGCCGCGCGACTCGACGCGCAGGCCGCGCGCGCCGCCGGTTTCCTGCTCGAAACGGTGGACAAGGACCAGCTCGCCGGGCGCGCCGCCTCGCTTGCCGCGACCATCGCCGCCAACGCGCCCTTGTCTGTCAGGGCCTCGAAGGCCTCGATCCGCGCCGTGCTGAGCGCCGATCCGGCCGATGCCGCCCGCGCCACCGCGCTCGGCGACGCGACCTTCGAGAGCGCGGACTATGCCGAAGGCCGCGCTGCGTTCCGCGACAGGCGCCCTGCCCGCTTTTCCGGCGCCTGAACGGTTTTCGGGTGTACATAAAGGGAACGTCGCATAGTCTCGGGCGACCATGACGACGATTCCCAACCGCAAGGCCCGCCATCACCTCATCGCGCTCAGCGGCCTCGGCGGCAGCGGCGGGCCGCTGCGGCGGCCGCGCCTGCTCCAGACGATCCACGATCTCGGCTTCGTGCAGGTCGACAGCGTCAACGTGCTGGAGCGCGCCCATCATCACATCCTGTTCTCGCGCGGGACGGGCTACCGCCACGCCGATCTGGCCGCGCTGATCGAGAAGGAGCGCAGCCTGTTCGAGAACTGGACGCATGACGCCTCAATCATCCCGGCGAGCTTCTTCCCTTACTGGAAGCACCGTTTCGCGCGCGAAAAGGCAAGGCTGCGCAACCGCTGGAAGCGGCATTTCGGCACGGAGCATTTCGACGACGACATCGCCCGCGTGCTCGACCGCATCACCCGCGACGGGCCGGTGATGGCGCGCGACTTCGAAGGCGACAAGCCGAGCAGCGGCTGGTGGGACTGGCATCCGTCCAAGGCCGCGCTTGAATATCTGTGGCGCACGGGCGAACTGGCCATCACCCGCCGCGAAGGTTTTCAGAAGGTCTACGACCTGACCGAGCGCGTCGTCCCGGCCGCGCATTTCCACGAGGAGGTCGATCACGACGCCTTCGTCGACTGGGCCTGCCGCGAGGCGCTGAAGCGGCTGGGCTTCGCCACGCGCGGCGAGATCGCCGGCTTCTGGCAGCTGGTGACGCCGGCCGAGGTCGATAGCTGGCTCGCGGCAAACCGCGACGAACTCGTTCCCGTGCGGGTGGAGGCCGCCGACGGCAGGCCACGCGCCGCCTTCGCCCTGCCCGGCATGGCGCAAGCCGCGCTCATTGCCCCCGCCCCACCCGACCGGGTGCGCATCGTCAGCCCCTTCGACCCGCTGATGCGCGACCGGGCGCGGATGGAGCGGCTGTTCGGCTTCTCCTACCGCATCGAGATCTTCGTGCCGGAGGCCAAGCGGCAATATGGCTACTACGTCTATCCCGTGCTGCGCGGCGAGCGCGTGGCCGGGCGCATCGACGTCAAGGCCGAGCGCGAGGGCGACGTGCTTGCCGTGCGCGCCTTCTGGCCGGAGCCGGGCGTGAAGCCGTCGAAGGCGTTCCTGAGCCGACTGGAAGCCGAGCTTGAGCGCGTGCGCCGCTTCGCCGGCGTCGGGCGCGTCACATTCGCCGATGGCTGGCTACGGCAGCCCTGACCCGCGAGGTCCGAACGCCGCCAGCCAGTCGCGAAAGGCGATGAAGCCGCCGGTCTCGAGGCTGCGGGCCGGATAGATCAGCGAATAGGGCGCGCCGACGACGAGGCGGCGCTCCGACGCCCGCGCCAGCCGCCCGGCCTCGATCTCGGCCTCAGCCAGCACCTCCGGCACCAGCGCGATGCCGAGGCCGGAGATGGCGGCGGCGATGACCATGTCGAAATGCTCGAAGCGGTCGCCGCGCAGCACCGAGCGCGCGTCGATGCCGGCGTCGCGGAACCAGTCGAGCCAAAGCGTCGGCCGCGTCGTCTGCTGCAACAGCGGCAGGCGCGCCAGCTCGGCATCGGCCAGCCCGCCGCGGCCCTCAATCAAACCGGCGATCAACCCCGGCGCGGCGACCACGACGAGTTGTTCGTCCATCAGCGGCACCAGCTCGGCATTGGCCGGCAGCATGTCGGAGCGCTGGATGGCGGCGTCGAACGGGTCGACCTCGAAATCGACCGGCTCGAGCCGCGAGACGATGTCGAAGGTGACGTCGGGCACGCGGGCGCGGAACTCCTTTAGCCGTGGGGTCAGCCAGATCTTGGCGAAGGTCGGCAGCACGGCGAGGCGCAGCACCTTGGAATGGCCGCCGAA
>Ga0172382_10005317_pt1 | contig 19272 bp, 16 predicted proteins | sample Leawel138RmetaG_FD_122245 | JGI IMG/M metagenome (GOLD analysis project Ga0172382, IMG submission 122245) | Leachate microbial communities from a municipal landfill in Southern Ontario, Canada - Leachate well 138R metaG | ecosystem: Engineered > Solid waste > Landfill > Unclassified | place...
AGATTATAAATCTCCTGAGTTTCCTTCATCATTTTTTCAAAATTGATATTGAGGTCAATGAGTTTTCCGGTATGAATATCAAACACCCAACCGTGAACCCTTACGCCTCTTTCGTAATAGGCTTTTTGGACTACAGCGGTTTTAATTACGTTTAAACATTGCTCCTGAACGTTGAATTCCACTAATTTTTTATAGCGGTCTTCCTCGTTTTCAATCGTGTTCAACTCGTTTTTATGCATCCGATAGACATCTCTCACGTTTCTGAGCCACGGATTCAGAATGCCTGCATCCTGAGGTTCCATAGCTGCTTTCACACCTCCGCAACCGTAATGACCACAAACTATGATTTGTTCCACATTCAGAGCTGCCACCGCATAGTTGATAACCGACATCACATTCATATCAATACTGATGACCATATTGGCAATATTTCGGTGAACGAAAACTTCTCCGGGACAGGCTCCCATAAGCTCTTCTGCCGTTACACGGGAATCTGAACAACCGATGTAAAGTATTTTCGGGTCTTGCCCTGAGGCTAATTTTTTAAAATAATCGGGTTGTTGATGGAGTCTTTCGTTTATCCAGTTTTGGTTGTTTTCAAAAATTTTATCGAGGTTCATAGTTAATATTTTATTTTTTCTTCTTTGATAATCAGTAAAGGTCGGTCTATGGTATAAGCTAATTTTTTGGATAAACTCGTGCTGAAAATTCGCTCAAAAAAGTTTTGATTTCGCTTAACCACAGCCAAAAAACTGATATTGAAATCGTGAATAAAGCTTGATATATGCTCTTCCAGCGAATCCCCTGAACCTTCTATGAGAATAAATTTAAGCCGTTCTGAATGAAATTCTCTATCCCACTCTTTGGCTGTTTCTTCTACGGGTTCATATTTCACATCCTGAATCACATGAAGGCATCGCACCTGTGCATCAAAATGTTCGGCAATTTTCAGTATTTCAATCAAAGGCTGTTTATCTGCATCTCTAAAAAGAGTGGTAAACCCGATTCGGGTAATTCCGCTAAATCTTGCCTGATCAGGCACACTCAAAATCGGGATATCTATTGATTTAATCGTATTTACCGTATTGGAACCAAAGAATTTTTTCCCAAATCCGGAAGCTCCGGTTGTCCCCATTACGACCAAATCGATATTTTCTTTGGAAATGGCTTCCATAATGTTTATAATCAGGTCGCCTTCCTGAAAGTCAAACGAAAGTTTTACGTCTGAGAGTCCTTCGTCTGCTGCTATTTTGCGGAGTTCTGCTGCTTCGTTTTTGAAATCCTCAAAGCTGGTAAGCTCCACATTATCAAAAACTTGCTGAATCACTTCGGTACTTTCTATTCCAAGCCCGGTTACAATAGGTATAGAATAGGTATGCAAAACGTGTAGGTCTGCCCCAAGGGTTTTGGCTAAATGAAGTGCATACACAAAAGCGTTATCAGCTGTTTTGGAAAAATCGGTTGGAAATAATATGTTTTTCATAATCGTGTAGTTTAATTAGGCTAAAGGTACAAAAAAGATGGTATTTGAAAAGGTTTTTTGTCAGATAAATTTTAACATGGAACCTGCTGCATAAAAATATCGTATTTTTGCTTTAAATCTAATATTCAAAAATGCTAAATCAGGAAACTATCGTAGCTCTGGCTACTCCTTCGGGAGCAGGTGCGGTGGCTATCATACGAATTTCAGGGAATAATGCTATTTCGATAGCTAACGAGGTTTTTCGTTCGGTCAGGAACAAAGATTTGACCAAACAAAAAACCCATACCATTCATTTGGGGCACATTGTTGACCCTTCGACAAGCTCAGGGCAAGCTAAAACATTAGACCAGGTGTTGGTTTCGGTTTTCAAAAATCCGAATTCTTATACAGGCGAAGACGTAGTGGAAATTTCGTGTCACGGTTCGGTTTTTATCCAACAGCAGATTATTCAGTTGTTGCTCCGTAAAGGTTGTAGAATGGCGACAGCAGGAGAGTTTACTTTACGTTCTTTTCTGAACGGAAAAATGGATTTATCCCAAGCGGAAGCAGTTGCTGATTTGATAAATTCGGATAACGAAGCCTCACACCAAATCGCAATGCAACAAATGCGTGGAGGATTCTCTAACGAAATTGCAAAACTTCGGGAGGAATTGTTGAATTTCGCTTCGCTTATCGAATTGGAATTGGACTTTTCGGAGGAAGATGTCGAATTTGCAGACCGAACGCAATTCAAAGAACTATTAAACCGAATTGAATTCGTACTTAAACGCCTGATTGACAGCTTTGCAGTTGGAAATGTCATCAAAAACGGAATTCCCGTAGCGATTGTAGGAGAACCCAATGTCGGAAAATCAACACTTTTAAATGCTCTTCTGAACGAAGAAAGAGCCATTGTTTCGGATATTGCCGGAACGACAAGAGATACCATCGAAGACGAGTTGGTAATTGACGGAATCGGTTTTCGTTTTATTGATACAGCAGGAATTCGTGACACTAAAGATGTAGTCGAGAGCATCGGAATCCAAAAAACTTTTGAGAAGATCGAGCAAGCACAAGTTGTTTTGTTTTTGTTTGATGGTTTAAAGTTTAAAGTTCAAAGTTCGGAATACATAACCGAAATTGAGAAAATTAAAAACAAATACCCACAAAAACCACTTGTTATAATTATCAACAAAGTTGATTTATTGTCTGAAAATGAACTTAATACGATAACATCTCAACTGACAACTGATAACTGTCAACTGTTAACTATTTCCGCTAAACAAAACATCGGTATCGAAGAACTGAAAAACACGCTTTTATCTTTTGTAAATACAGGAGCTTTACGAAACAACGAAACCATCGTAACCAACACCCGTCATTATGATAGCTTACTGAAAGCCTTAGAAGAAATCCAAAAAGTGCGCTTCGGATTAGAAAGTGGCTTGTCGGCTGATTTGATGGCTATTGATATTCGTCAGGCTCTGTATTATTTCGGAGAAATTACAGGTCAAGTAACTAATGATGAGCTACTTGGGAATATTTTTGCGAATTTTTGTATTGGGAAATAATACACCCTTCCGGGTATAATTTTATTCAAATCAAATATTTTATACCCGATAAGGTATAATTTCAGAAAAATATTTATATTTGTACCCTAAAGGGTATAAAAATGAATACTTCAATAGCCGATTTCGTAAAAGAAAAAAGAAAACAACTGAACCTGACACAACCTGAATTGGCAGAACGTGCAGGTGTTGGGCTTCGTTTTGTTCGTGAATTGGAGCAAGGTAAACAATCGGTTCGTTTGGATAAAGTAAACCAAGTATTAGCGTTGTTTGGTAGCCAGATTGGTGTGATTAAAAAAATTGAAGAATGAGACAAGCACAAGTGTTTTACAAAAATAGTTTAGCAGGAATTATTACTGAAAATGCTGATGGTTATAGCTTTCAATATGATAAAAAGTATTTGGAAAGTGAAAATTCAAAACCTGTAAGCCTTACTTTGCCCTTGCAAAAACAATCTTACGAAAGTAAAATTTTGTTTCCTTTTTTTGACGGACTCATTCCCGAAGGTTGGCTATTGAATATTGCTGTGAGCAACTGGAAAATCAATCCAAGAGACCGATTTGGTTTGTTGCTTAGGTTGTGTAAAGATTGTATTGGTTGTGTTTCTGTCTTACCCATAGAAAATTAACGATGAAAAAGTGTTTGTATTGTTATCAGCAACTCAATGAAAATGAAACAGATTTTCATTCGCCTTGTGCCAAAAAAATGTTTGGTACAACCACACCGCCTATCATAGATTTTGACTTAAAACAGTTAGAAGAATTAGCCAAACAAATCATCATCAAAAGCGTTGCAGTTACAGGAGTTCAGCCAAAATTATCATTGGATTTAGAAAAACAAAAAGGCGAACCTGCAAGATTAACCCTTGTAGGCTTAAATGGCGATTACATTTTAAAACCATCATCAAAAGAATATGCAGAATTGCCTGAAAACGAAGACTTGACAATGCATTTGGCAGAATTGGTAAAAATAAGAACAGCCAAACATTCACTCATTCGGTTACATTCAGGCGAATTGGCTTACTTGACCAAACGCTTTGATAGAAGTAAGGGGAAGAAAATTGCGGTAGAAGATTTTTGCCAGTTAAGTGAAAACTTGACCGAACATAAATATAGAGGTTCGATTGAAAAGGTTGGGAAATTAACCTATCAAAACACAACAAACAAAGGTTTTGAAGTACAGCGTTTGTTTGAATTGGTTTTATTCAGTTACTTGACCGGAAATGCTGATATGCACCTGAAAAATTTTTCTTTGGCAGAAAACAATCTGGGAGAATACGAATTATCTCCTGCCTATGATTTATTAAGTACGACATTAGTGATTCCAGATGATAAAGAAGAATCTGCACTGACCGTCAATGGCAAAAAAAGTAATTTGAAAAGAACCGATTTTGACACTTTAGCTATTTCATTGAAAATAAATGAAAAGTCATTACAGGCAATCTATAAACGTTTCTATAAAATTTCACCCAAATGGATTGCTTTTATTCAGCAAAGTTTTTTGTCTAAAGAAATGCAGGAAAACTACATCAATTTACTCAATTTTAAGCACACGAAATTATTCTCTTAACGACTCCATGTATTTAAACTATCTTTGTAACCGGTTATTATTTTTAGCTCACTAAATGAACATATCATTTTTCATTGCCAACAGGCTCACCTCACTTTCCAAAAAACAAAGCGGAATATCAAAACCCATACTCACTATTGCGGTGATTGCGGTGGCTTTGGGAATGATTATGATGCTCATTTCGGTGGCAGTCGGGATTGGGTTTAGGGAAAAAATCAGAGAGAAAATCACAGCTTTCAACGGGCATGTCATTATTTCGAATTACGACAACAACCAATCGGAAGTGAGCCTTATTCCGATAGAAAAAAATCAGGAGTTTTATCCGGAATTTACTTCGGTTAAAGGAATAAACCACATTCAGGCGGTGGCTACAAAAGCGGGAATCATCAGAACCGAAACGGCTTTTGAAGGCATTATCCTCAAAGGAATCGGGACAGATTTTAACTGGTCGGCTTTTGAAGAATTTCTCCTGCAAGGCAGAAAACCAAACCTAAACGAAGAAAGAGAAAACGACGAAATCCTGATTTCGGAATACTTGGCAAAACGGATGCAATTCGCCTTGGGTGATAAGTTTACCGCCCATTTTATGAAAGACGACCCGAATGCCAGACCCAATCTCAGACAATTTACGATTGTCGGGATTTACAACTCGGGCTTTCAGGAATTTGATGCTCAATATATTTTGGGCGACATCAGGCACATTCAACGAATGAACCGTTGGAGTACAGACCAAGTGGGAAATTTTGAGGTTTTTATTTCAGATTTCACTCAGATTGAAGCCAAAAGTTACGAAATTCACTCACAAACCCCTCCTACTCTCGATACGAAAAACATAGTCGAAAAATACGATTCCATTTTCCATTGGCTCCAAATTACCGATTCTAATATTTATCTGATTATCGGGTTGATGTTGCTGGTGGGAATCATCAACATAGCCGTAGCTCTACTGGTTTTGATTCTGGAACGAACTCAGATGATTGGTATCTTAAAAGCTTTGGGAGCCGACAACTGGACAATTCGTAAAATCTTCTTACACAATGCTTTTCACCTGATTCTCAGAGGACTTTTCTTCGGAAACCTTATCGGAATCGGGTTGTTGCTTTTGCAAAAATACTTCGGAATCATTCGGTTGAATCCGGAGAGTTATTATGTTACTCAAGCTCCGGTTTACCTGAACTGGGATTATATTTTGGCTCTGAATTTCGGAACGGTCATCGTTAGCCTTGTCGTATTGCTGATCCCGTCTTATATCATTACCAATATTTCTCCTGTAAAAGCTATTCGATTCGAATAAAATTTATTCTATCGTATAAGTAATTCGGTCAACTTCCGAGAGTCTGAAATAGCCCAAAGCATAGTTATCAGGATTGGTTTGGTTGACCAAATTTCCTCTTACCGTGCCCACCGGAATCGGGAAAGGGCCTGCAGAATCCGAAGAATTAAACAACACTTTCATATAGTTGTAATATCTTGATGAGATGCCATAGAGTTTTATCTCAATTTCGTCTCCTGCCTTTATTTCATCCGATAAAAAGATACCGTACAGCATATTTCCCTGAAAGAAATTGTCGTTGAAAATTCCGTATTGAGGATAGAGAAAGTCAACCGAATCAAAACTATCCAAATAATAATTTTCCTGTTCGCCATTATCCTGAAAAAAGTATTTGATTTCGATAAAATCATCCGAAAAACCAATGTCGTTATTTTGTTCTATATATTGAATTTCAGGCACTTCATAGAGTTTTTCGGTAGCGGTATAAACCTCTCCGTTTACCGAAATCATAAGCTCATAACTCTTCCCGATTTCGGGCACAAAATCATAACAGAAATAATTTCCGGGGCTTTCTTCTATAAAATCAAATACCGCTCCGTCCTGACTTGCTACCGTAATCAGGGCATCAGAAACGGTTGGCACTTGTTGGTCATAATAACCTGCTGTGGTCGTAAGTCGTATTTTTTGAACACTTCCGTCATCACCTTTTTGCCAGTTGATGGAGGCTTCCACCACCAAACGAGGCTCAGCCGAATCCAAATCAACCTGAACCACCTCTTCGCAAGAAAAGAGCATCAAACTTAAAATTCCGAATATATAATAAACTTTTTTCATGATTTTTAGAATTTAAAATTATAAGTAACACTTGGTATGATTCCGAAAATGGATAACCTCACAGCTTCGTTGATTCCGGTATCTTCGTTTTGACGGAAGGTTATTTGGGCTGCATTTTTTCGGTCATAGACGTTATAGATACTGAAATTCCATTCGCCTTGCCAACCCTTTCTCTTGTCGGGTTTCGGAATATAAGTAGCCGAAATATCTAAGTGATGATAAGCAGGTAAATTATATTCGTTCCGCAAACTATAGTTCGGAACGTTGGTTCCCTGATATTCATAATATCCGTTCGGATACGTAACCGGTCTGCCCGACTGCAAAGTGAAAATCGCTCCAAATGACCATTTTTTGGTGAGTTCATACGAAGTCGTAACCGATAAATTGTGCAGTTTGTCATACGGAGTTTTATACCAATTTCCTTGGTTAATCCCGATTTCATTGGGAGTTCTGCCCGGAGTTTGCTGTTCTGACCTTGACAAAGTATAAGACACCCAACCCGTAAGTTTTCCTGAATTTTTTCGTACTAAAAGTTCAAAACCATACGCTCTTGATTTTCCGTTAAGGATTACCTGTTCGATAGCATCATTGGCAATCAAATCGGCTCCGTCTATGTAATCGATTCGGTTTTTTACATCTTTATAAAACACTTCGGTTTCCAAAACATAATCGCCTCCTTTAATGTTTTTGAAATATCCTAAAGCATACTGATTGAGCAATTGTGGTTTGATATACGTCCCGCTCGGAGTCCAGACATCAAGCGGAGTAGCAGAAGCTGTATTGGACAACAAATGTAAATATTGAGCCATTCGGTTGTAGCTGGCTTTGATAGATTGCGAATCGTCAAGCGTATATGAAATCCCGAAACGAGGTTCTAAATTATTGAAGCTAACAATGGTTTTATTAGAGCCATAATATTCATTGCCTATGGGTGTAGCTTCCTCATAAATATGCAATTCAGGATTATACAAAACCGGATTGTTGTCCTGATAGAGGTTTACCGTTTCAGCTCCCAGGCGGTAAAATAAACTGTATCGAAGTCCGTAATTGATAGCGAATTTTTCAGACAGGTTTTGCTCTGCTTCTACGTAAAAAGAAGGTTCAAAAGCATATTTTTTCTCCAATTGTCTGAAATTGATTCCCGAATCTTCTCCGCTTGGTCGGAGTGTTCCCGGATTGAAGTCATAATAAATCATATTCGTTCCGTAACTTAGCTTCAAATCATTTGAGAGATAATGTTTTAAATCATACTTAAAATTATAGTTTTTGATGCCTGAATCCCATTTGAAACCAACGAAATCCAACGTAAGTCCGTAATAGTAATCGCTATAAATCAATGACATATTCGAAAACAAATCATCGGAGAAAATGTGATTCCATCTCAGGTTAAAAAGTGAATTTCCGAACTGGTTGGTCAAAGCATTTTTTACGTCAAAAACATCTCTCCCAAAATAACCCGACAAATACAAACTGTTGTTATCGTTGGCTTTATAACTGATTTTCGTATTCAAATCATAAAAATAAGCCGAATTTTCGTTGTCTGTAAACTTCAAAAACAAATGAGCATAAGAGCTTCTTCCTGCTACCAAAAACGAAAGTTTATCCTTAATAATTGGTCCTTCGAGCATCAATCGACTGGAAATAAGCCCGATTCCGCCTGTTCCGTGAAATTCCTTACTGTTTCCTTCTTTCTGATAAATATCCAAAACCGAAGAAACCCTACCTCCGTATCGAGCGGGAATTCCGCCTTTATACAACTTCAAATCTTTAATCGCATCCGAATTAAAAACCGAGAAAAACCCGAAAAGGTGAGAGGAACTATACATGGTGGCTTCATCAAGCAAAATCAAATTCTGGTCTGCTGCTCCTCCCCTGACGTTAAAACCTGAGGTTCCTTCACCTGCATTGGTTACTCCGGGAAGTTGTAAAATAGATTTCAAAACATCTACTTCACCCAAAACCACAGGCATTTTTTTAATTTCTGAAACCGAAAGCCGGTTGACACTCATTTCCGGTTTTCTGATATTGACCAAATTAGAACTTCCGGTAATCTCGACAGCTTCCAGCTCCACACTCGAAGCATTCATGGCAATGTTTTTACGAATGTTTTCCGTCACAGTAATCTGCTCAGAATAATTCACATAACCCATATAAGACAACTCAAAAGTATAAGTACCTTCGGGCAACGAAACCGAATAAAAACCATATTGGTTGGTTGTCGTATTGATTTTCGCCTCAGGAATACTAAGGGTAACTCCTATCAAAGTCTCATTGCTCTGACCATCGGTTATGGTTCCGCTTAGGGTGTATCGGGTTTGAGCCAAACCGCTCGAAAAACTCAGTAAACACACAAAAAAAACAGCTCTAAAAATATAATTCATTGGGGATGATTTTTAAAAAACAATAAGACTATTTTAAAGAAATTAATTTAATATTTTATAAACTTTATAACCTCTCTATCTACTAATTTATTCTTTGCATTATAAGTCAATACAACTCTTTTCCTTTTTTTGTTTTTAATTACTATATACTCACGTAACTCTCCTTTATCATTATAAAGATTAATTCGTTCATCCATAGAATTTAGCTCATAAAATGTTTCTTCTTGAAGAATCCCTTCTATATTATATTCAGAAATATAGTTAGGTTTTCCTTCTGTAAACTTCCCTTCTATACGAACATTTCCATTTTGATAAAAATCCCTTATTATTCCATCAGCAATATCATTACAATAAAGGTATATTGATTCTTGGTTATCTAATGCTCTCGTTGTAGCAAAAGATATTCTGGGCAGAATTAATGTATCATTTTGAATTTCTGATTCATTAAAAACATAGAAAGAATACCATCCGTTATTTCTTTCCACAGAGACAACAAAAACGTTGAACATCAATTCTATTTTTTCAGGAAAATATACTTGAGTACACTCATCAAAAACGATTATTTCTCTTGATTGAATGTCTATATCGGAAGATTCTTGAGCATACAAAAAAGAAAATTGTAATAAAAAAATTGATACTAATAAGTACTTCATTTTATAGGTTGATATAAAAACAATAATAAGACGAATGGTTTAAAAATTAGTTACACAAAACATAATTTTTCTTAAGCTTTATAACAATTTTATAACAAGAGGGCTATCATCAAGCTACAACATGAGCTTTTCGAATTTGCTTGATTCTTTTTAACAAACGAAAGTACTGTTTTTTTATTGCTCTATGTTAATCAATAAAAAGTAAAACCGATTCATTGAGATAACTTTACGAAAAAACTATACTTTTGTAGCATTATTTTAAATTCAAAAATGAAAACCCATATCAGACTTCAGGAGTATCAGGTATTGTTATACCGCTTGCTTTTGGTTTACTTATTTTATTTTCTCTCAAGGTTACTTTTTACCTTTTTCAACTGGAAATTACTCGAAATTGATTCCTTTTGGGAATTGCTCAGACTTTCGTTTTACGGACTTCCGTTTGATACCACAGCCATTATCTATTCCAACGGACTTTTCATGCTGTTGTCGATATTACCGCTTTATGTGAATACCCGAAAAGGATATCAAACGTTTCTTTTTTACTTGTATTTCATAACCAACCTCATCACCATTTCGTTCAATTTTGTTGACTTTATTTATTATAAATTTACGTTTGGCAGAAGTTCTATCAACATTTTGGAGAGCATCGAAAATGAGCAAAACAAAACTACTCTGGGTGTTAACTTTTTGGTGAATTACTGGTATGTTTTCGTATTGTTTTTTGCTATGGCATGGCTCTGGATTTACCTCTACAAAAGAGTTAGAGTAGAATATATAAAAGGGCAACAACCCATCAAATACTCCATAAGTTCTATTCTCGGAATTCTATTAATTGGAATTGCCGGAGTTGGTGGCGCTCGAGGTGGCGATTTCAAAAAAACGACTCGACCAATCAACTTGGTCGATGCCAACAAACACGTGAAAAAAGCGGTTCATGCAGATATAGTGCTCAATACGCCTTTCTGTATTATGAGAACTATCGGGAAAACGAGTTTCAAAAAAATGGATTTGGTTTCAGAAGATGTGATTCAGGAGCAAGTAAAACCCATAAAACACTATTCCGAAAATCCTAAATCAAGACCGAATGTGGTTTTGTTTATTATGGAAAGTTTCGGTCGTGAATACATCGGAGCATTCAACAAAAACAGCCCGATTGAGAATTACGAAAGTTTTACTCCTTTTTTGGATTCATTAGCTCAGCATAGTTTTATCTTTACGAATGCGTATGCCAACGGTTACAAATCCATCCACGGAATGTCATCGGTTTTGGCTGGGATTCCTTCGTTTAAAGATGCTTTTACCTCTTCGCCTTATCCGAATCAGGACATAGAATCGCTGATTTCGATACTGAAAAATGAAGGCTACGACACTTCGTTTTTCCACGGAGCTCCGAATGGGTCAATGGGCTTTTCAGGATTTGCTCAAATTTTAGGGTTTGACCATTATTACGGAAAAACAGAATACAATAACGATGCAGATTTTGACGGAACCTGGGCAATTTGGGATGAACCTTTCTTTAAGTATATGGGTCGGGTTTTGGATGAAAAAAACGAACCTTTTTTAGCAGCTCACTTTACGACTTCTTCACACGAACCTTATAATGTACCAAGCCAATATGAAGGGAAATTCCCAAAAGGTTATGTGCCGATTCACCAATGTATCGGGTATAGCGACCATGCTTTGCGGGAATTTTTCAACCAAATCAAAAAATCAGATTGGTATGACAATACGATTTTCATCATCACGGCAGACCATTGCAATCAGGTTCATTATGATTATTACACCAAAATCCTGAACAAAAGAGCCGTTCCGATTTTGATTTTCACACCTGACGGAAAACGAATAGGCGAAAATCACGACTTTGCCCAACACATTGATATTTATCCTACTTTGATGGATATGATGGGCTATGACAAGCCTTTCCGCAGTTGGGGACGAAGCCTTTTCAGCGAAAAAGAAGAACCTTTTTTAATAAGTTATGCCAATAATAATTACTTTTTTGGAAAAGGAAACTATATTTGTGCCTTTGACGGAAAAAAGGCAGTCGGATTTTATGACAAAAGCGATGTCGGATTAGAAAAGAATCTCATCAGCCAAAAAAACCGGGAAATGGAAGATTTGGAACTGGCCTGTAAAGCCTTTGTTCAGGACTATTTCAACCGAATTATTGACAAACGATTAACCACTAAAAACTGAAAGTTATGAAAAAAATCATCATCGGATTGCTGAGTGCTGTTGTGCTTTATTTTGTAGGGGCTTATGTCTATAAAATGCACTTCAACAACAATTTGGATATTATCACCGAAGGAAAAGTCTATAAAACAGCTGCTATTCCGCCTGACGAAATCGAAGCGTTTTGCGACAAATACAAAATCAAAACCATTATTGATTTGAGAAAACCGGGCACTAACGACACCATTCTGAACCCGGAAAGAGGCGAAGATATCTCAGCCGAAAAATTAGCTGTCGAAAAAATTGACGGAGTAACCTACATCAACATCCCGACTCCTCAGGTGCCGAGTGATGAAACGGTTGAAAAATTTCTGGAAGTGATGGACAATCCTGATGTGTATCCGGTTGTGATTCACTGCACCCACGGAACCGGAAGAGCCAAATTGTTTGCTGCTATTTACCGTATTGAATATGAAGATTTCTCCAACGAAGAAGCCCGTATGCAGACAAGAGGATTGGTAAAATTCAGCTCTTTTGACCACGGAACTCCAAAAGGGGAATACCTGAAAGCATACGTAAAAAGAAGACCTTAAAAATGATTACCGAGGTTGTTATAGCAGAATTGCAAAAGATTGTAGGTAGTTCTTTTGTTTTCACAGACCAAGAAACCTTATTAAACTATTCTCACGACCAAACCGAAGACCTTTCGTTTCCGCCTCAGGTTGTGGTAAAGCCTGAGTCTGCTCAGGAAATTTCAGAAATCCTGAAATTGGCAAATGAGCATAAAATTCCCGTAACTCCCATTGGTGCCCAAACCGGTCTTAGCGGAGGTGCTTTATCTGTTTTCGGAGGCATTGGACTTTCGCTGGAGCGACTAAACAAAATCATCGAAATTGACGAAAAAAACCTGCAAGTAACCACAGAACCTGCCGTAATTACTCAGGTGTTACAAGAAGCCGTTCTGGAAAAAGGACTCTTCTACCCTGTTGATCCAAGCAGTCGTGGCAGTTGTTTTATCGGAGGCAACGTAGCCGAAAATTCAGGCGGAGCAAGAGCTGTAAAATACGGAGTTACAAAAGATTATGTTTTGAATCTTGAAGTAGTGCTCCCAAACGGAGAAATCATCTGGACAGGAGCCAATACGCTAAAAAATTCAACAGGTTATAACCTCACTCAGCTGCTTGTAGGTAGCGAAGGAACGCTTGGAATCATCACCAAAATCGTATTGAAACTCCTTCCTGAAAACAAATACAACGTCTTGATGCTGGTTCCGTTTTTTCAGGCGGAGCAAGCTTGTGAAGCCGTTTCAGAAATCTTTAGAGCCGGAATCACTCCGAGTGCTTTGGAGTTTATGGAACGTGATGCTATCGACTGGACGATGAAATTTGTTGATGTTTCTCTGAATATAAAACCCGAAGTTCAGGCTCATTTGCTTATCGAAGTCGATGGAAACAACCCGGATATTCTGTTTGAAGAAGCCGAAAAAATCGTTCAGGTATTAGAAAAATTCAACACAGACGAAATTCTTTTTGCTGATACCGAAGAACAGAAAAATATGCTGTGGAAACTCCGTAGAGCTGTAGGCGAAGCTGTAAAAAGCAATTCGGTTTATAAAGAAGAAGACACCGTTGTCCCGAGATATGAACTTCCGAAATTGCTTCAAGGAGTGAAGTCTATCGGGAAAAAATACGGATTTCAATCAATTTGTTACGGTCATGCAGGAGACGGAAATTTGCATATCAATATCGTAAAAGGCACTATGTCTGACCAGAATTGGAGAACCGAAGTTCCTAAAGGAATCCGAGAGGTTTTCGAACTCACCGTATCACTAAAAGGAACCCTTTCTGGAGAACACGGAATCGGGTTTGTGCAAAGAGATTATATGGATATCGCCTTCAACCAAACCCAACTCGATTTGATGAAAGGCATAAAAAAACTGTTTGACCCCAATAATATTCTGAATCCCGGGAAAATTTTTCCGTAAATTTGTTGTAATTTAAAATTACTTACAACACATTATTTTGGGTAAAAAATCAAGATCGGTTAAGGCTAAAGTCATTACAGGATATATACTGTTGTTTCTTGTCGGAGTAAGTTCGATGGCTTTTTTGTATAACGAAATCCTCAAAGCCAATCAGCCTAAAGAACACATCAGGGTTCAAAACCAGCTTCTTATCGGGTTGAGCGATGCTTTGGCTACCCTTTACGAAGCGGAAACTTCGGGCAGAAACTCAGATCTTATTGCTACTACCACAGGTTTTTCCTACTACAACCGAATGATTGACAGCACCATTCACAAAATGCAGCAACTCAAAGGGTTTCACAGTGAAAATCACGACATCCGGCTGGATTCTATCGCACTGTTACTGGCTCAAAAAAAAGAAAGTGTAGCCAAAATCAGGATTCTCAACCACCAATACAACAGTGAAATAGGCTTTGAAAATGCCAAAAAAGAAATTGCCAAAGCCCGTGATTCACTCCGAAAAAATGCTCCAAAAATCACCAACCCCACAGGAGCTGCAACCAAAGAATTTCGGGAATTTATTGCGGAAATTCTCTCTCCGAAACAGTTGGATTCCCTTAGCCGACTCCAAGTTAAAAATGAGGAAATCCTTTCGTTTTCAGACAAAAAACTCTCTGATTTGATTGCACAGGAATACAAACTAAAAAGAGAACTTCAGAAAAAAGAAAGGGCTTTATATAACGAAAACCTGTTTCTCTCCAATAAAATCCGGTTTTTGCTCTCTTCTATCGAAAAGGAAATTTTTGACCGAAGCTATGCCGAAATCGCTCAAAAAGAGCACGATATGCAGCGAACTACCAAGGTTTTGCTCTGGATGGGAGTGGCTGCCGTTTTTCTACTTCTAATTTTCGGGGCTATCATTTTGAGAGATTTAACCCGACAGCAAAAATACAGAGACAAACTCGAAGTGCTCAACAAAGAAAACAGCTACCTGCTGCGGAGCAAAACCATGCTTTTGGCTACGGTAACACACGATTTGCAATCGCCTTTGGGCTCTATTTTAGGTTTTTCGGATTTGTTGAAAAAAACCACACTCAACGATACTCAAAATCAATACGTTAACAATATTTCCTATTCGAGTGATTATATTTTGAGTTTGGTAAATGATTTGGTCGATTTTTCTAAGCTGGAAAACGACAAAATCAAAATCGAAAAGGTGAGTTTTAACCCCAAAGAACTGGTGGAGAATGTTTTCAATTCGCTGAAAAAAAATGCCTCAGACAAAGGCATACTTCTTTTATATGACATTGAAGACGAATTAGACACTCAGCTGACTTCTGACCCTTATCGCATCAAACAAATTCTTACCAATCTGGTTACCAATGCCATTAAATTTACCCAAAACGGACATGTAAAAGTCATAGGAAAAAAAGAAAACCAAAACTTGATTTTAGAAGTAGAAGACACCGGAATCGGGATGACAGAACAAGAGCAAAACATTGTTTTTGAGGAGTTTACACAAGCTCATTCCGATATTGAAAAACAGTTTGGAGGAACGGGGCTTGGGCTTACGATTTCCAAACGTATGGCAGAACTCCTCGGAGGAACCATACTTATAAAAAGCGAAAAAGAAAAAGGTTCTGTATTTTCGCTTATCCTTCCTTTTCATAAAGGCAATACTACCGAAAAACCGAAAAAAGAACCTCTCCCGATAAATACACAATTCCTGAGCGGTAAAAAAATAATCATGATCGATGACGACCGTATGCAGCTTTCGCTAATGGAAGCTCTTTTTGAAAATTATCCCATAAAGCTTACCACCTTAAACGATGCTACTAAAGTTATCCCTTTATTGGAAAAAGAAAATTTCGATTTGGTTTTTACCGATATTCAGATGCCTAAAAAGAGCGGTTACCTGCTGGTGGAAAAAATCAGAAATCACCCGAAAAGCGAAATACAAAATATTCCCGTGGTTGCCCTTTCGGGGAAAAGAGATTCTTCTCCCGAAGATTTTATCGACAAGGGTTTTACGTATTTTGTCGGTAAGCCCGTACGGATGGAGGAACTTCTGCAAGTAATGGAATTTATTTTTGAAGGCAAAAAAACAACTTTTCCCACCCTCGAAAAAACCCTTCAAAAAACCAATAAATTATATGATTTGAGTTCGCTCAAACAATTTACAGGTGATGATAAAGAGGCTTTGAATAAAATTATTTCCGTGTTTTTGGAAAGTACCGAAACCAACAGTATCGAACTCAAAGATAATGTTGGAAACCTCAACAAACTCTCAGAAACGGCACACAGAATGCTCCCGATGTTCCGTCAAATCGAAAGTCTGGAACTTGCCTTTTTATTAGAAAAATTAGAATATAAAAAAGTACCGAAAAAAGAAATCGAAAAATATGTTTCAAAACTTATCAAAAAACTAAATGCTCTGACAACAGAACTCAAAAAAGAATGATGAAATTTTTTATAACCGGAATCGGAACAGACATAGGAAAAACCATAGTTTCCGCCATTTTTACAGAAGCCCTCGAAGCAGATTACTGGAAACCCATACAGTCAGGAGATTTGCACAACTCTGATACCGATAAGGTCAAAAAGCTGATTTCAAACAGCAAGAGTGTTTTTCACGAAAGTGCCTATAACCTCACCACTCCTGCAAGTCCGCACTATTCGGCTGAACTTGACGGAATTACGATTGATTTGAAAAAAATCAAAGAGCCCAAAACCAAAAATCATCTGGTTATTGAAGGAGCAGGCGGACTTTATGTGCCACTCAATCAAAAAGATACAATTCTGGATTTAATCAAACCGGATTATAAAGTTGTTGTGGTTTCCCGACATTATCTGGGAAGCATTAACCATACATTGCTTACGATTGAAACTTTAAAGTCCAAAGGTTTAGATATTTTCGGAATCATTTTTAACGGAGAAAAAAATCCGGCTACGGAAGAAATTATCCTAAAAAAAACAAACCTTAACTGCATCGGAAGAATCGAACCAGAGCCTTATTTCGATAAAAGTGTAGTGAAATATTATGCTGATAAATTTGAAAAAAATCTAAAGAATTTAAAAGATATAAACAATTGAAAAAATGAAAATTAAAAAATCACCTTTTTTGTTTGCTTCAATAATTGTCGGAATAGTATTGCTGTTTATGACAATTTACTTTTTACTAATAGACAACAACGGAGGGAGAGCTTTAGGAGGTGCTGTTTCACTTATTGCTCTTTTAATACTTCTCATTCTGTTGGCTTTGGAACAGACTATTCTAAGATTTATTCCTGAAAAATATTTGTTTTACATCTATGTTCTTGAAATTACACTGATTATTTTGTATATCATTTATATTTATGTAAATGATTTTTCCATTGGATAAAAAACCTGAAACCTTAAACTTTAAACTAAAAAAAATGAACACAGATTCCACAGACTCTCCAACCCCCCCTCTCCTTCGGAGAGGGGCTGGGGGTGAGGCTTTATCCGAAAGAGATAAAAAACACAACTGGCATCCTTATACCCAACATAAACTTTTTAATGACCACATAGCCATTGTCAAAGGCAAAGATGCCTTGCTTTGGGACGAAAACGGAAAAGAATATATTGATGCAATTGCTTCGTGGTGGGTGAATCCGTATGGGCATAGCAATCAAAAAATTGCAGATGCTATTTACAAACAACTTACTTCTTTAGAGCACGTTTTGTTCGGAGGTTTTACTCACGAACCTGCGGTTTTGCTTTCTGAAAAGCTGATGGAAATTTTACCCGAAAATCAGAAAAAAATCTTTTATTCCGATAACGGTTCGACGGCTGTTGAGGTAGCTCTGAAAGTCGCTTTACAATATTTCTACAACAAAGGTGAAAAGCGAACCAAAATTCTGGCTTTTGAAGATGCCTTTCACGGAGATACCTTCGGAGCAATGGCAGCAAGCGGAATTTCGTTTTTTACGGAGGCTTTCAAAGGTTCGCTTATTGAGGTCGTTCGGATTCCCGTTCCTATCAGAGGTAATGAGGAAAAAGCTCTTTTGGAATTGGAAAAACAAGCAAAAACAGGAGAATTTGCAGCCTTTATTTTTGAACCGCTTGTTCAGGGAGCAGCCGGAATGGTAATGTATGAACCCGAAATTCTGGATAAAATGCTTAGAATTTGCAAAACCGAAAAGGTTTTTACCATTGCAGACGAAGTGATGACAGGTTTCGGGAAAACCGGAAAAAACTTTGCCTGTGATTACCTTTCGGAAAATCCGGATATGATGTGTCTTTCCAAAGCCCTGACAGGTGGAACAATCCCTATGGCAGTTACGACTTTTACTCAGGAAATTTACGATGCTTTTTATGATGATGATGTAAATAAAGCCCTTTTTCACGGACATACTTTTACCGCAAATCCCGTAGGTTGTGCTACGGCTTTGGCAAGCCTTGAAATATTACAATCTGTTGAAATGCAGGAAAATATCAAACGAATCAATCAAAAACACAAGCAATTTGCCAAGCAGTTACAATCCAACCCGAAAGTAGAAAATATACGGATTCTGGGAGTGATTCTTGCTTTTGAAATCAAACGAGACAGTGCAGAAAGCTATTACGGAAATTTCAGGCAAAAGCTCTATAAATTCTTTATCGAAAACGGAATTATCCTCCGTCCTGTGGGGAATATTGTTTATATCCTTCCTCCTTATGTGATTACAAATGGACAGCTTGATAGGGTTTATGAGGTCATAGAAAATGCTATTGATACTATTGCATAAAAAAACTGCCTTTTTCAAGGCAGTTTTTCAATTACTTTTATTTTTTATCCTCTCTTGGAGGTCTTGGCAACAAGGCTTTTCTGGATACTTTTGGTTTTTTGGTTTTAGGGTCAATTCCTAAATATTTCACTTCCAAGGCATCGCCTAAGTTTACCACATCAGATACATTTTCAACTCGTTTCCAGTCTAATTCCGAAACGTGAAGCAGGGTTTCTTTACCCGGAACAAATTCTACAACCGCTCCAAAGTCAAGCATTTTCACTACTCTCACCACATAGGTTTCACCTTCGACAGGTGCAAAAATCGTATTCTGAATCGAAGCAACGGCTCTGTCCATACCTTCAGGAGAAACTCCTAAGATTTCGATGATTCCTAAATCACCCTCTTCGTTGATTACGATAGTAGTTCCTGTTTCGGCTTGTAACGCTTGGATATTTTTACCTCCAGGTCCGATAACTGCTCCGATATAATCTTTAGCGATAGTCATTTTCAGGATTTTCGGAGAATGACGTTTCACAGTTTCGTTTGGTTTAGCAATGGTTTCGGTAAGTTTTCCCAAAATGTGCATACGACCGTCTCTTGCCTGTTCCAAAGCCTGTTCCATAATATCATAACGAAGTCCGTCAATTTTGATATCCATCTGGCA
>Ga0172382_10005318_pt1 | contig 19263 bp, 19 predicted proteins | sample Leawel138RmetaG_FD_122245 | JGI IMG/M metagenome (GOLD analysis project Ga0172382, IMG submission 122245) | Leachate microbial communities from a municipal landfill in Southern Ontario, Canada - Leachate well 138R metaG | ecosystem: Engineered > Solid waste > Landfill > Unclassified | place...
AGCGGACTGTAGGAGAACGTGTGGTAGGTCTCCTCCGGATAGCCGGAACGTTCCAGGAACAGCAGCAGCGCGGTGTCCCACGTCGCCTGACCTGTCGACAGCACCCGTTCGATTCGCGGACCGATGTCGTCCCAGATCTCGGCCCACACCTCACTCGCCGGCCGGCCCAACGCCCACGGATACTTACGTCCAAGGGTGTCGCGTCGGTACGCGTCGTTGCAGAAGAACGTCAGCTCCGGTCCCCACGCCATCCACATCGGGAACCGGGACGACAGCAGGATGCTGGCCGCGGTCAGCAGGCTCTGCGGCCACCGGCTCGGCGGTCCGAGCGGCGTAGCCGCCCAGTCGACCCTGGCGTGATCGCGGCCGACCTCCCCGCCGTCGGCGAAAATACCTGCGGGCGAGAAACTCTCACCGCGGCCGTCGCCCGTCACAGGCGCTCGGCCGACGTCGGGGCGGCAGCCATCACCCTGGCGAGCGTTCGGCACGCGGCATTGCCGCATTATCCCACCGGAACGCTCGAACCAAACCGGTTCAGATGGGCTTTCCCGCCGTCTGCGGGCCGAACTCGTTGGCCACCGGCACGACGACGTCGGCCGGGAAACCGCCGCGGCGCGCATGCTCGCGGACAGCCTCCTCGTCATCGGCTTCGTGGATGCAGTACACCTTGTCACCGGCGACGTAGCTGGTGAGCCATCGGTACGGAACGCCGAGCGACGCCATTGCGGCGTTTGACTTCTGGGCGATCTCGGCGAGCTGCTGCTCGGTGAGTTCCGAGGCGCCGGGGATCTCCCGCTCGATGAGGAAGCGTGGCATGGGGCTCTCCTGACACTTGTGGTCGGGCCGGTGATGTCCAGCCGGCCATCACCCACCATGGGGTGCGACCGCTGCTCCCGTCATCGGGGATACCTACCCATCTGCGGCCGCGGCGTCCGCCGGAGCGGCCGTTTTACCTGGTAAAGCGGGTCCGTTGCGGATAGCATCGGGCGGTGACGCTCACCGAGCGTGAGCACGAGCTCGACGAGCTCGCGGCCCGGTACGCCGCGGCATGCAAGGGCCGCGGCGGCGCAGTGCTGGTGTGCGGCGAATCCGGTGCGGGCAAGACCTCATTCGTGGAGGCGTTCGTCGCGGGGTTGCCCGCCGGCACCCGCGTGCTGTGGGGAGCCTGTGATCCGCTGTCGACGCCGAGACCGCTCGGCCCGCTGCACGACCTCGCCGCCAATTTCACTGCCGCGACCCAGAGCCATCTCAGCAGCGGTCAGCCGTACGACATCTTCGCCGCGGTGCTCGACGAACTGCGAACGCAGCCGGCGGTCCTGGTGCTCGACGATCTGCACTGGGCCGACCAGGGCACCATCGACCTGCTGCGGTTTCTGCTGCGCCGCGCCCCCCAGTCGCACCTGCTGACCATCGGGATCCTGCGTGACGAGGAGGTCAGCGTCACGCATCCGCTCCGTGCACTGTTCGGCGACATCGCGCGCTCGTCGCACGGTCAGTCGCTGACGCTGCCTCCGCTGAGTGTGCGGGCCGTCGAGACGTTGATCGGCGACCGCGACGTCGATCCGGAGCGGCTGCACCGGATCACCGGAGGCAACGCCTTCTTCGTGTGCGAGATGCTCGACCATGACGGCGCGGACCTGCCCACCTCGGTCCGCGACGCGATCCTCGCCCGCACCGCCGACCTGGATGCTGCCGCGTGGGATCTACTCAACCTGTTGACCTGCGCGCCCGGCGCCATCGGCGACCATCTGCTGACCGGGCTCGGGGTCACCCTGCCTGCGCTGCGGGCCCTCGATCAGGCGAAGCTGATAAAGCGCGACGCCCGGGGAGTGGCGTTCCGCCACGACCTGTGCCGGCGCGCGATCACCAGCGTCATCCCGCCCGGTGCCGAGCCCGGCCTGCACCGCCGTTTCCTCGATGCCCACCGCGACGCGCACGATAAGGATCCCGCCGTGCTGACCCACCACGCGCTCGGCGGCGGCGACCGGGCACTGATCACGACCGCCGCGGCCCAGGCCGGTCGGGCGGCCGCCCGGTCGGGGGCGCACACGCAGGCGTGTGAGTTCTTCCAGATCGCCCTGGAGCGCGGCGGTCTGCTCGACGACGGCGCCGAGGCCGAGCTGCTCGAGCGACTCGCCGAGGAGTACTACCTGACCGATCGCCTCGAGGACGCGATCAGTGCGTGTCGTCGCGCGATGCGGATCCGCCGCGACACGCGGGCGCCCGTCGCGGTGAGCGCGAACCACCACTCGCTGGCGGTGTACGAGTGGTACAGCGGCAACCGCGCGGTCGCCGACGAGCATGTCGCCGAAGCGATCGCGGCACTCGCCGATGTCGACGCTGAACAGGATCCGTCCTGCCTCGGCCAGCTCGGGCACGGCTTCGCGATGCAGGCATTCCTGGCCGTGCAGTCAAGCCGGGTCGACGCCGCCCGCAAGGCACTGGACCGGGCCCGCGAAATCGCCTCCCGGGCAGGCGATCCGAACCTCTCGGTGCGGGTGCGCCTGATCGGGTACTACTGCGACATCTCGGCCGGAGAGTCGCTGGTGCGCGACCGACTGCTGTCCGAACTGGCGGCCGGGCCACGACACATCGACGAGACCTACTCCGGCGGCTACACGAATCTGACCTATTACGACGTCGAACACCGCCGTCTCGGTGAGGCGGCCGCGGTGCTGGGCACCAGCATCCCGCTGATGGTCGAACACGACCTCCCGATATGCCGCGTGGTGCAGCTCGGCTCCCGCAGCCGGCTGAACCTGCTCGTCGGTGACTGGGACGACGCACTCGCCGATGCCGACGCGGTGCTGAACAGCCGCAGCGCTCCGCTGGCACGGACCTGGCCGCTGCTGATCCGGGGCCTCGTCGCGTTACGCCGCACAGGTGACGACGGTGGCGTCATCGACGACGCCTGGCAACTCGCCCGTCGGTTCGGCGAGCTGGTTCGGCTGTTGCCGGCCGCGTCGGCGATCGCCGAACGCGTCTGGCTGACGGGCACATACGACAAGAGGCTGGACGGATGCCACTCGATGCTGGCCGAGGCCCCGGCCAGGGGTCTGGAGTGGGCGCGTGGCGAACTGGGAATGTGGTTGCGTCGCATCGGCGCGGCGGATTCTCCGGTGTCCGATGTGGCTGAACCGTACGCGCTGTTGTCCGACGGCTGCCACGAGGCCGCCGCGGCCGCGTTCCACCGGCTTTCGACACCCTATGACGCGGCGTTGGCGCTCGTCGAATCCGGGGAGCCCGCGGCCGTCCGCCGGGCGCTCGACGCCCTCGACCGGCTCGGGGCCGACGCGGTGGCCAACAAGGTGCGTGCGGATCTACGGGCCACAGGCGCGACGGCGGTGCCCGGACCACGGCGGGCGTCGACGCTGTCCAACCCGGCCGGGCTCACCGTGCGGCAGGTGGAGGTGCTGCGCCTGCTCGGCGACGGCCTGACGAATGCCGAACTGGCTGAGCGGCTGTTCCTTTCGGTCAAGACAGTCGACCACCATGTGTCGGCGATCCTCACCAAGCTCGATGTCACCAAGCGGCGCGACGCGGTGCGCAGGGCCAGAGAGGTCGGCATCCTCACCTGAGGAGGTGGTGATCAGCAATATAGGTAGTCGCCCCCGATGCGGCTCGGCCCCGGGTGGGCGATCGTTCCCTGCAACCGGTCGGCGCGACCGTGCAACACCTTCGACAGATTCGAGAGAACAATGACCACTGCGAATGCCGGCGTGGCGAGCGACCCGGACGCCGACCGTCAACTCAAGGCCAAGCACCGCGCGCTGTGGGCATCGGGAGACTATCCCGCCGTGGCCGTCGATTTGATCCACTCGCTCGGGCCACGGCTGGTCGAGGCCTGTCGGGTGGGTCCCGGCCAGCGGGTTCTCGATGTCGCTGCGGGCTCCGGCAACGCCGCCATCCCGGCCGCGGAAGCCGGCGCCACCGTGATCGCCGGAGATCTGACACCGGAGCTGTTCGAGGCCGGGCGGGCGACCGCCCGAAGGCGCGGTGTCGAGGTGCAGTGGATGGAAGCCGACGCCGAGGCAATGCCGTTCGCGGACAACGACTTCGACGTGGTGATGTCATGTGTGGGCGCGATGTTCGCGCCGCACCACCAGGCAACCGCCGACGAGCTCGTGCGCGTCACCCGCCCCGGCGGGACGATCGGTCTGATCAACTGGACCCCGGAAGGCTTCATCGGCAACCTTTTCGCGACGATGAAGCCCTACGCGCCCCCGCCGCCGCCGCCGGGAGCCAGCCCGGCACCGTTGTGGGGCAACGCCGAACATGTCCGGGAGTTGTTCGCCGACAGGGTCACCGACCTGCAAATGCAGCGTCAGACCGTGGTCATGGACCACTGCGCGACACCGTTGGAGTTCCGCGAGTACTGGAAGGCCAACTACGGCCCGACCATCGCGACATACCGGTTCAACGCCGACGACGCCGAGCGGGTGGCGGCCCTCGACCGTGACTTCCTGGCCTTCCTGGAGCAGTGGAATCAATCCGGGGAAACGGGACGGACCGCCTACGAGGCCGAGTACTTGTTGGTGACGGCCACGAAACGCTGAACCTTGCGACGCCCGCCCCCACTCACGCGACGATGCGTCTCAGGTCGGCGAAGGCGGCAGCGATGAGCGTGGTCAGCGGAGCGCCGCCCGGGGACTGAACCCAGCGCTCGAACGCCACGCGGAAGACCGCGAGCCCGACGTCGGCGGCCAACCGGGCTGCCGGCGCCTCGACCCCGCGCTGACGAAGCGCCTCGGCCAGGCTGTCTGCGAGCGTGGCGAGCTTGATCAGCTCGCGTTCCCGCAGACCCGGATTGGCGTCGATCACGGCTTGCCGCTGCCGGGCGCGGTCACCCCGTCCGTCGAGTGCCGAACCGGCCGCCGTCAGCGCCGCGGCCACGACGTCGAGCGGCGGGTCCGTGTCTTCTTGAGCGGCAACGCTGTCGGTCACCAGGTCGATCAACGCCGCCTGACCCGAGAACAGCACCTCACGCTTGTCGGCGAAGTGCCGGAAAAAGGTCCGCTCGGTCAGGCCGGCCCGCTGGGCGATGTCGTCGACCGTGGTCTGGTCGAAGCCCTGGCGGGTGTAGAGCTCCAGCGCAGCCTGTTCCAGGCGCTCCCGCGCGTTGGGCTGCCATCGGCTCATCCGGCGATCGTAGCCGGGAATGACAGCGGCTGACATCAGCGTTACGGTGACGACAGTCGCTGACATCGGAGGTACTCATGAAGGTTTTCGTCACCGGGGCATCAGGCTTCATCGGGTCGGCGGTCACCGCCGAACTGCTCGGCCACGGGCATCACGTCCTCGGGCTGGCCAGGTCGGACGCTGCGGCGCAGCGCATCACAGCTACGGGCGCCGAGGCGGTGCGCGGCGATCTCGACGACCTCGACGCCCTCGAGGCGGGCGCGTCGGCGGCCGACGCGGTCATCCACCTGGCCTTCCAGCACGATTTCACCGCCTACGACACGGCAGCCCGCGTGGACCGTCAGGCGATCGAGACCCTCGGCGAGGCGCTGGCCGGATCCGATCGCGCCCTGGTGGTCGCTTCTGGGATGGCCGGACTCGGGCGGGGACGGATCCTGACCGAAGACCAGGCCGCACCCCCGGACGCCCCGAGAGAATCCGAGCCGGCCGTGTTCGCCTTCACCGACCGGGGCGTCCGCGCGGCCGCGGTCCGGTTGGCACCGACCGTCCACGGAGAGGGCGACCACGGATTCGTCCCCACGCTGATCTCGATCGCCCGCGCCACCGGCGTGTCGACCTACCCCGGCGACGGATCCAACCGGTGGCCCGCCGTCCACCGGCTCGACGCCGCGGCACTGTTCCGGATCGCCGCGGAGGACGCTCCCGCCGGAACGGTGCTGCACGCGGTCGCCGACGAAGGAATACCGGTCCGGCAGATCGCGGAAGCCATCGGCCACGGCCTCGACGTCCCTGTCGAAGCCACCACTGCACAGGCGTCGATCGACCGCGCCGGCTTCATCGGCGCCGTCTTCGCGATGGACCTCCCGGCGTCGAGCGCGCTGACCCGGACGCGATTCGCCTGGCAACCCACGCATCCGGGTCTGCTCGCCGACCTGTCGCAGGCCCACTACTTCGCCACGCCGGAGGCATGACCACAAAAGCCGCCTGCGAGGCCGCGCGGACAGACAGAATGGCTAGATGCGCTTCGGAAATTTCATGGCCCCGTTCCATCCCGTCGGGCAGAACCCGACCCTCGCCCTTGAGCGCGACCTCGACCTGATCGCAGCGATGGACCGCCTGGGCTTCCACGAAGCGTGGGTGGGTGAGCACCACTCGGCAGGCTTCGAGATCATCGCCTCCCCCGAGGTGTTCATCGGCATCGCGGCCGAACGCACCAAACACATCAAGCTGGGCACCGGGGTCAGCTCGCTGCCGTACCACCATCCGCTGCTGCTCGCCGATCGCATGGTGCTGCTCGACCACCTGACCAGGGGTCGGGTGATGTTGGGTTGCGGGCCGGGGCAGCTCACGTCGGACGCGCACATGCTGGGAATCCCCGCCGATGCCCAGCGGCCGCGCATGGAGCAGAGCCTGGACGCGATCGTGCGCCTGCTGCGCGGCGAGACGGTCACCATGCACACCGACGGGTTCACGCTGCAGGATGCGCGCCTTCAGCTCAAGCCGTACAGCGATCCGTGCTTCGACATCGCGGTCGCGGCGTCGTTCTCCCCCACGGGGCCGCGCGGCGCCGGACGGCACGGGATCGGCATGTTGTCCATCGCCGCGACCGCCAAGCAGGGCATGGATCTGCTTGCCCAGCACTGGAACACGTGGGAGGAGGTGGCGCGCGAGCACGGTCACGTCGCAGACCGGGCGAAATGGCGGCTGGTCGGGCCGATGCACCTTGCGGAGACGCGGGAGCAGGCCGAGCGCGACGTCGAGTACGGAATCGCCCAGTTCTCGCAGTATTTCTCACACATCCTGCCTGCCGGACCGGTCCAGGGCGACACGCCCGCCGAGATCATCGCCAACAACCACGCCTCCGGTTTCGCGGTGATCGGCACCCCGCAGGACGCGATCGCGAAGATCGAGGAGTTGGTCGAGGCGAGCAACGGCGGTTTCGGCGCCTTCCTGCTCTTCGACCACGACTGGGCTCCTCCCGCGGCGAAGCTGCGCAGCTATGAACTGTTCGCGGAGTACGTGATACCGCATTTCACCGGCCAGCTCAGCGCACCCATCGCGTCGCGCGACTGGGTCACCGAAAGTGGTCGCACCTTCGTCGATCAGGCCGCGCATGCGATCGGCAAGGCCATCGAGGATCACGCCGCCGAACAGCAGGCCAAGTCGCCCACCCCCAGTTAGCGCTCGCCCGAACGGTATTCGATGACCGAGCAATCTGGTGATCTCGGTTCAGTCCTGCGCGATCATCTTGCTCAGTGGCGGCTGCGCGCCGATGGGCCGATACACCGCCGGACAACTCTTCCCGCTGTTACGTGAGTGATAGGTGTGGCGAATGGGTATATGGAGCCGGTGAATGTCATCGCCACCACGCGCCGGACGGTCGCGGCCGCTTCGTCGGCCTTCATCGCTGCGGCAGCACTGACCGCGCTCGAAGCGCCGACGGCATCGGCCGCATCAAAGTGCCATGACATCGAGCTCGTGTTCGCCCGCGGCACCGACGAGCCGCCGGGTCTGGGTGTGGTGGGCACATCGCTCGTGGACACACTCCGCCCGATCGTGAAGGACCAGACGATCGGGACCTATGCCGTCAGATACCCGGCGTCCTGGGACTTCCTTCAGGTGGCCGCCGGGGCCAACGACGCGAGCAAGCGCGTGCAGGCCATCGCCGCGACATGTCCGGACAGCAGGATCGTGCTGGGCGGTTACTCGCAGGGCGCCGCCGTGATCGACGTCGTCGCCACCGCGCCGATCGCCGGACTCGGATACACCGCACCGCTGCCTGCGGCCGTCATCCCCCATGTCGCGGCCATCGCCGTCTTCGGCAACCCGTCAGCGCGGTTCGGCCGGCCACTGACCGTCCTCAGCCCCGACTTCGGTGCCCGCACTGCAGATCTCTGCAACACGGGCGATCCGGTGTGTTCGCGCGGTGAGGATTTCGACGCCCACGTCCGCTACCCGCAGTCCGGCCTGGTCAAGCTGGCAGCCCAGTGGATCACCAAGCATGTGCGGCAAAGGGTTTAGGCGCTGCTCGGCTCACAGCCGCGCGAAGCAGGCATTCGTGTCTTCCCGGGGTATGGACGCGTCCTGGCTGGAGAACGTGCCGACGACTCCTGCGTCGGTCACCTCGACCCCATCCGCATGGATACCGAGCGGATAGTTGTCGTTCAGCTTCTTCGTCAGGTCGTCGAGCGCGCTCTGCACGGCCTCCTTCGGGAACGGCCCGGCGACATCGAGCACCTCCAGGTTCAGATCACCTTCAACCACAACGGGTTTGGCGGTTACGCTGGCGCTTCCGGCGTCCAGGACAAGGGTGCCGGCCGCCGGGTCGGTGCGCACGCCGGTGATCAGGGCACCCACTCCGGGCAGATTCGCCGCAACGGTGTCCTTGATGCCGTCCGAGCGCCACGTGAGCGTGGCGCGCAAGGAGCCGATCGCGCCTTTGGACGTCGCCGAGTCCTGCAGTCGCACGTCTTCGAGTGTGACGTCGGCGGTCATGCCGTCGGCGGACTGCACGCGGTCCCCTGCGGTGTGGACCGTGATGTTCGTGTAGCGCCCGGTGAGGTGCTGCCACAGGAAAGGAGGGTTCACGCCGTAGGAGATCGTGGCACCGTCCTGCACGACGCACTCGGCGATTCCGACCAGAACGTCGTCCGCGCGGTGCCGGGCGTACAGTTCGGCACCGGCCACGCCGCCGACGAGCACCGCGACCACGATGATCGCCAGCAGTGGAACCGTCTGCCGGTTGAAGAAGCCCGCACGACGCTTCTCTGGCACCGACGGCACCGGCGGCGGGGGCGGCACCGGCGGCGGGGGCGGCACCGGCGGCGGCCGCCGGAACTGCTCGGTGGGCACGGCATCGGGAGGTCGCGGCTGAATCCGTTCAGTGCGCGCGTCCGGCCTGCCGGGACGGGGCAGCCGACGAGTCGCCGGATCGTCGTGCGGATTGCCCCTGCCACGCCAACCAGGCTGCCCGGGGCGTTGCGGCGGGTTCGTCACCGACGCAATTCTGCCGCACAACGCCGGACGCCGATCCCCGGACGGCACGCGAACCCTCCTCGAGCCCTGCGAGTTACCGCCAGCAGGTAGCGATGTTGGCCGGTCAACATCAATGACAACACGGCCCCGACCGAGCAGAGTCATCAGCGACAGCGACTCACCAGATCCGAGGAGATCATCATGACGACGTCCGTCGCGCGCAGCAGCCACACCACCTCACTGCACGACGGGGAGGTGGTCGAGGAGTCCGACCTGGGCTCGATCCGCCGTGTGACCGCCGACAATCTCCCGATCCTGCAGGGCCTGTCGATCAAACGGGTGCTGCTCAATCCGGGTGCGATGCGCACACCGCACTGGCATGCCAACGCCAACGAACTCACCTACTGCGTGTCGGGCACCGCGCTGGTGTCCATGCTCGACGACTACAGCCGGTTCTCGACGTTCATCGTGACCGCCGGGCAGATGTTCCATGCCGCCTCCGGCTCGCTGCATCACATCGAGAACATCGGCGAGGACGTCGCCGAATTCATCATCGCGTTCCGCCACGAGCGCCCGGAGGACTTCGGGCTCGGCGCGACACTGGGCGCGTTCTCCGACGCCGTGCTGGGCAACAACCTACGACCTGCCCGCCTCGGATTTCGCCCGGATCCACCGTGACACCACCGACCACAAGCTCGCCGCCCGCACCGGACCGCCGGACGTCCCGGCCGCGGCGTATTTCAATGACCCGCACAAGTTCGACATCGAGGCGCAGGCGCCCGGACTGAACTACGTCAGCGGCAGCGCCCGCTTCGCCCGCGACCAGTTCTGGCCGGTGCTCAAAGACATGTCGATGTACTCGCTGCGGGTGTCCGAGGACGGTATGCGCGAACCCCACTGGCATCCGGTGACCGCGGAGATGGGTTATGTGCAGCACGGCGATGCGCGCATGACGGTGATGAATCCCGATGGCACGCTGGATACCTGGACGATGAGCGCGGGTGACATGTATTTCATCCCACGTGCCTACCCGCACCACATCGAGAACATCGGCACCGACGAATGGCACTTCCTGATCTTCTTCGATCAGCCGTTCCCCGCCGACATCGGTTACCGCGCCTCGGCGAGCGCCTACTCCCGCGAAGTCCTTGCCGCCGCGTTCAACACTCACATCGACGACCTGCCCCGGTTCCCGTTCACCCCCTCCGACCCGCTGATCGTGGCCCGCACCAATCCCGTCGACTGAAAGTTGGGATCGGTAGCGCCGACGGTGACGTCGACTGGTGCGGGATCGCCACCGCGGTCGCGGAGAACAGCCAGGGGACGAGCATGAACAACATCCACGCGTACACCAGGATCGCCGCCGGCGCCGCCCTTTCGGGCGCAATCGCGTTGGCCGGTCTCGGATTCGGGTCGGCGACCGCCGCAGCCATCGAGCTGAGGAAGCCCCAACCGCCTCTGCCGTCGGCGCCGTACGACCAGCAGCAGGTGGAAACACCAGGCGGCCCTGCCGGTTTCGATCCGCAGCCCGACCCGCCGGCCCCGCGCATCATCATCGTCGGACCGTAGCCAGGACCGGCGCGCTGACTCAGCCGGCGAGCCGAGCTACCAGTTGGACGGCGAGTAGTCCTTCAGGAAGCATCCGTGCAGATCTTCGCCGGCCTCGCCGCGCACGTTCGGGTCGTACACGCGGGCAGCCCCGTCGACCAGGTCCAGCGGGGCGTGGAACCCCTCCTCGGCGAGCCGCAGCTTCGTCGGGTGCGGGCGCTCGTCGGTGATCCAGCCGGTGTCCACGGCGGTCATCAGAATGCCGTCGCGCTCCAACATCTCACCGGCGCTCGTGCGGGTCAGCATGTTCAGCGCGGCCTTGGCCATGTTGGTGTGCGGATGGCCCGGGCCCTTGTATGCGCGGCTGAACTGACCCTCCATCGCGGAGACGTTCACGACGTAGGTGCGGCGCGCAGGTGCGGCGGCCATCGCCGGGCGCAGCCGGCTCACCAGGATGAACGGCGCGGTCTGGTTGCACAGCTGCACCTCCAGCAGTTCCATCGCGTCGACCTCGTGGACCCGCTGGGTCCAGCTGTTCACCGGGGCGGTGTCGGGCAGCAGGCCGCCCGCGTCGATGGCGGTGCCCGCGGCGATCCGATCCGGGGAGGCGCTGCGGGCGGTCAGCGCCAGCTCGGCCACCTGGTGCGGAGTGGGGTTTGCGGCCAGGCTGCCGGCGAGCGCGGCCGGGTGGGCGTCGCTGACGCGGTCGAACGTCAGCACGTCCACGATCTCCGGCGGCGGCGTGCGTTCCGCCTCGACGAGCGACGCATAGGCACCGGGCGACCGGCGCACGGTCTGCGCCGCGTTGTTGATCAGGATGTCCAGCGGGCCCTGCGCGGCCACGGCGTCGGCGAGGGCGACCACCTGCGCCGGGTCCCGCAGGTCGATTCCGACGATCCGGAGTCGGTGCAGCCAGTCGGCGCTGTCGGGCATCGCCGCGAAACGGCGCACGGCATCGTTGGGGAAACGGGTGGTGATGGTGGTGTGGGCGCCGTCGCGCAGCAGTCGCAGGGCGATGTACATGCCGATCTTGGCGCGGCCGCCGGTGAGCAGGGCGCGCCTGCCGGTGAGGTCGGTGCGGGCGTCGCGCTTGGCCCGGTTCAGGGCAGCGCAGTCGGGGCAGAGCTGGTGGTAGAACGCGTCGACCACGGTGTACCGGTTCTTGCAGATGTAGCAGGCGCGCGGACGCAGAAGCGTGCCCGCGGTGGCGCCGACGGTGGTGGACACCAGCGGCAGACCCTGCGTCTCGTCGTCGATGCGGCCGGGTGCACCGGTGGCGGTGGCCGCGGTGACGGCGTCGTCGGCGGCGGCCACGGCGTCGCGCTTGGCGGCGCGACGGGCCTTCCTCACCGATTTGAAGATGCCGGCCGTGGCCCGGCGGACAGCGACGGCATCGGGGTGCTCGGGAGGCAGGGCCTCGATGTCGGCCAGCACCTGCAGGCAGGTGCTGAGCTTGTCCGGATCGATCGCGTTCACCCAGGAAGCGTACGGGCTCCTCCGCGCCGACCCCATCTCCGCTACCACGGGTGACGGGATCCTCGACGTTCGAATAAGTTCGGACACGTTGACTTGACCCTCACGTGACGTCAGGCACCACCCTGACCTATGTGACGCAGGAGATGCAGGTGGACGAACTCACCGTGGGCGAAGTCGCGGAGCGATTTGGCATCACAGTCCGGACGCTTCACCACTATGACGAAATCGGGTTGTTGACCCCGAGTCGCCGTTGCGCCTCGGGCTATCGGGTTTACACACCGGCGGACCTGACGCGCCTGTCCCAGGTCATCGTTTACCGCCGGCTCGAGTTCTCTCTCGATGAGATCGCGAGCCTGCTGGACGAGGGAAATGAGGTCAGCCACCTGATTCGCCAGCGCGAACGCGTCATGTCCCGCCTCGATGAGATGAAGGACCTCGTCGCGGCAATCGATCAGGCATTGGAGAAGGCGATGACGAACACACCCATGACCGACGACGACATGCGCGAGCTGTTCGGTGACGGCTTCGACGACTACCAGGCGGAGGCCGAGCAGAAGTGGGGTGAGACCGCAGAGTGGAAGGAATCGCAGCGCCGAACCAAGTCCTACGGCAAGGACGAATGGGTCCAGATCAAGGCCGAAGGCGAAGCCGTCGAGAAGGCCTTGTCCGACGCGTTCCGCGCTGGGCTCCCGCCCGACTCCGAGGAGGCGATGAACGCCGCGGAGCAACACCGGCTCCAAGTGAATCGCTGGTTCTACGACTGCCCGCCTGCCTTTCACCGCAAGCTGGGCGACATGTACGTGAGCGACCCCAGGTATGTCGCGAGATACGACGACTCGTTCGGGCTGCCGGGGCTTGCCGCCTACTGCCGCGACGCGATCCACGCGAACGCGGACCGAGCGGGCCGGTGACGTGATGGCTGCGATCCGGTCGCACGCGGAGTGGCGATGCGATGCTGCGGGAAACAGAACAGGCCAGGGCATTTCTGCCCTGGCCTGTTCTGTTTCGAGTGGAGCTGCCGGGAATTGAACCCGGGTCCTACGGCATTCCCTCGAGGCTTCTCCGTGCGCAGTTCGCTATGCCTCTACTCGGATCTCCTGATCACGCGAACAAGTCAGGATGACGATCCCAGTCGCTGTTTGATGTCCCCATGGGTTCCGCGACCGAACCCGTGGGTGGGTCCCTCTAGCTGATGCCAGGGTCCGGGCCGAGGGCGCTCCCGGTCTGACAGACACGCAGTCGCTTAGGCAGCGAGTGCGTAGTCGCGCTGATTGGAATCGGCGCTTAATTGGTTGCAACGACGCTTACGGTGGTCATTTGCCTGCACCGGCACGCTTCCCTTGATTCGATGCGCGAAGTCGAAACCGTTCAGCCCCTCGCACACCCGCCGACTGTCGGCGGACTCTTCATACTACCGGGTTGTTCAACAACCACCGTGGCAGATTTAGTCCGCCTGCGTCAGGTCGGGAAGAGCCGCAGGTGAGAGTTCCCGATCCGGGCAGTCGGTGGCATCACCCAGTTCCGCGATGGGGACCGGCCGCCCGAACAGGTGTCCCTGGGCCAGCCGGCCGCCGGCCCGATGCACCATCTCCGATTGTGCAGGCAATTCGATACCCTCGGCGATCACGTCCAACCCGAGGTCATCGCACAGCCGGATGACCGAGCGGTACAGCGACAGATCCCGTGCGGTTTCCCCGCCGACGGCCAGGCTGCGGTCCAGCTTGACGATGTGGACCGGCAGGCAGTGCAGATAGGTCAGCGAGTTGAAGCCGGCGCCGAAGTCGTCGAGCGCGACCCTGACGCCGAGCCGGCCGAGGCGCCTGATCTGCGCCGCCGCCCTGTCCAGGTCGACGATCGGCTCGGTCTCGGTGATCTCCAGGACGAGTCGGTTGCGCGGGATCCGGTGCCGCGCCAGCACCTGACTCACCTGCTGCTCGAAGCCGGGGTTGCCCAGCCGGGCCGCGCCGATGTTGACGTGGATGTCGAGGTTCAGCCCCCTCCCCTGAACTTCCCGGCAGGCCAGGTCGAGTACGAGAGCATCGAGGTCGGCGCCCAGGCCGGCCGCTTCGGTCACCGCCACGAACGTCTCCGGGGAGATGTCGGTGCCGTTCGGCGCGGTCCATCTGGCCAGTGCCTCCACGGCCACCGGTGTGCCCTCCGGCAGCCGGACCACCGGCTGGTAGACCAGCCGGAAGCCGGGCGGGGTGCCTCCGTCGGCGTTGCGCAGCATGGTCGGGAAGTCCACGGTCACCCCCGAAGACGGCTGGTAGACCACGGCGGTGTCCTTGCCCATCCGCTTGCCCGCGTACATGGAGATGTCCGCCTGCCGCAGCAGGTCGTCGGGGGTCTGAGGCATACCGTCGCGGTCGGGTCTGACCAGCCCCATGCTGGCCTTGACACGCACCGAGGAGCCGTGCACCGGGAACGGGTCACGCAGCGCGATCCGCAGACGCTCGGCCACGACCTCGAGCTGTTCGGCTTCACCGCCGATCAGGATCGCGAACTCGTCGCCGCCGATGCGGGCCAGCGTGTCCGCTTCGGTCACGCACCGCTTCAGGCGTTCCCCCACCGCGCACAGCAACTCGTCGCCGGCGGCGTGCCCGAACCGGTCGTTGACCTCCTTGAAATCGTCGAGGTCGACGAAGATCAGCACGAACCGACCGTGAGCCATTGCCTCGTCAAGGCGCCGGGCGAACAGGATCCGGTTGGGCAACCCGGTCAGTGCGTCGTGGTGCACCTGGTGAGCGAGCCCGCGCTGGGCCCAGTAGAGGCGCTGGGTCAGCAGATTCTGCGCCCGCGTCGCCAAGATCTGCCGGACCGTGACGAGCGCGACCATGGCCACCGCCAGGGACACCACGAACGGGTCCAGCTGCCGGCCGATCAGCACGTGGAAACCGAACATCACCGCGATGCCGAGGAAGCCCAGGTAGGGCAGCACCAGCTGCGCCCAGTCGATTCCACGGCCGGCACCGCGGTCGTCCACCTCCGATGTCTCCAACATCGCGAGGGCGATGACCATCGGGCCGATGATCAAGCCGATACCACCCCAGAGCTCGCCGCCCTCCGCACCGACGGAGCGAAAGTAGGCGACGACCCGGTCGGAGGCGGCCATCATCACCAGACCGCCGGCCAACAACAGAAAGTTCTTCCGGTAGGGACGGCCGGGTTCATAAACCATCGCCATCACCACTGCCCACGCCACCAGCAGCAGCTGGGCCACCGCGAAGGCGACGTCCACGGCCGGCACACCGGAGCGGGGCAGCGAGGCCGTCGAGTTGGTGCCGAATCCGCCCATGGCGGCCAGGATCAGGAACGCAATCCCGGCGACGACTCCGTCGAGGATGTTCGTGACCAGGGGGTGGCGCAGCGGGCTGTCCCGCGGTGCGGTCACCCCGCCGCTGGATCGCACCAGCAGGACCACCGCGGCCAGGGCGAGCACCGGCAGCGACAGGTAGGCCACTCGGGCCAGGACCGGTGCCGCCTGGGCACCGCCCGTCCACCAGAGAATCTGGCCGAACGCCCAGGCCACCAGGGCCGCCACATAGAGCAGACGCCACCAGCGGGCCACGCCCCCGACCCGCCGGGCAATGACGAGACCGCACACCGCCGCGGCCAGCGATGTGCTCACCTGGAGTATCACCTCGCCGCGACGCGCCACCTCGTCGCCCCACAGCGCCATCGCGTTGACCACGGCCAGAAACGGGACACCGGCAGCGACGAGGAGACGGACCCGCGTGCGTTGGGCTGCCACGCGCCTCCTTCCCCTGCGCCGACCCCTGCGGGTCCGACACTCAGGGACGACGGTAGCTAATTGGCCGCGATCATCACGACGGAACCGAGAGCCAGCACCATGCCCAGCGCCTGCCAGCGCGTCACCCGCTCGCGCAACACCACGATCGCCAGCACCACGGTGGCCGCCGGGTACAACGCGATCAACACTCCTGCCAGCGACAGCATCGAGGACTGCAACGCCAGCAACGTCGCGACGTTCGCGACGGTGTCCAACACCCCGGCGAGCACCGCCAGCCGGAGCGGCACACCCCGCTCGAAAACCAGGTTCGCCGTCACCAGCGCGGCGAACAGCACAACGGCAGCGGCCACCAGCCTGCCGAGCACCAGCGGCCACAGCTTCGCCTCCGGTGGAATCTGGTGGAGGATCACGAAGTTCATCCCGAACGCCACGCCTGAGCCGACCGTCAGCCACGCCACCTTCGCGGTGAACCGGTGCGGTCTGGAGTCCTCGTCGGTGGCTCCCCGGCTGACCAGCACCACAGCCACGAGTGCGAGCACCACGCCAACCCCGGCGAGGACGCTGGGCCTCTCCCCGAGCGCGACGCCGGCCAGGACGGGGATCCCGGCGACGAGCACCGCCGTCAACGGGGAGACGACCGAGATCGGACCCGAGCCCAGCGCCGCGTAGAACCACCACACACCGAAGGCCTGGACCAGACCCGCCAGCGCCCCCCACGCCACGGCAGCGGTGCTGAGCTGTCCGCCCATCGGGATGGCGGCGAGCACGAGCAGGACCAACGCCACCGGATACGAGACGACGACCACCCGCAGGGCGGCGACCCGGCGCGAAGCGATACCGCCCACGAAATCGCTGACGCCGTAGCCGAGGGCCGCGATCAGGGCGCTGAGGACGGCGGTCAGGAGGTCATGCCCTTGACGCGACGCCCCAGTTCGCGGGTGACCTCGCGTTGCGCGTCCCGGCGCGCCATGTCCTGGCGTTTGTCGTGGGCCTGCTTACCACGCGCCAGCGCCAGCTCGACCTTGACCTTGCCGCCGGTGAAATACAGCGACAACGGGACCAGCGTGAGGTTGCCGTCGCGAATCTTGCCGACCAGGTTGTCGATCTCTCTGCGGTGCATCAGCAGCTTGCGGTTGCGCCGCGGCGCGTGGTTGGTCCAGGTGCCGTGGTGATATTCCGGGATGTGCAGGTTACGCAACCAGATCTCGCCGTCGTCGACGGTGGCGAACGCATCGGCCAGCGAGGCCTGCCCCTCGCGCAGACTCTTGACCTCGGTGCCCATCAACGCGATCCCGGCCTCATAGGTGTCCAGGATTGAATAGTTGTGCCGTGCTTTGCGATTGGTCGCAACAACCTGGTTGTTGCTGTCCTTGACCGCCTTCGGTTTCTTGGCCACCGCTACCTTCGTACGTAGAGACGGAGCGTGACGTACGAGGTGATTCCCGACATCGCCAGTCCGAGGATCAGCATCCACGGCGCGCTGTAGTAGAGGATGTCGGCGTAGTCGACCTTGGCGATCAGGTTCGCCTGATAGAACTGGTCGAGCGCTTTCTCCAGGAACAACGCCCGCACCAGGATCAGCCCGACAATCGCGATGACCACACCGATGAGCGCCGCGAGCATCGCCTCCAGCAGGAACGGCAGCTGCGTGTACCAGCGGGTGGCGCCGACCGATCGCATGATGCCGATCTCGGTGCGTCGGGTGTAGGCGGCGACTTGGACCATGTTGGCGATCAGCAGCACCGCGCCTATCGCCTGCACCAGCGCGACCGCGAACGCGGCATTGCTGATGCCGTCCAGCACCGCGAAAAGCCGGTCTATCAGGTCCTTCTGGTTGAGCACGTTGAGCACACCGGGTTGACCACGGACCGCGTCGTCGAACGCCTGGTGCTGCTCGGGGTCGTTGAGCTTGACCACGAACGACGCCGGGAACGCGTCCCTGCCCGCAACATCCTTGTACTGCGGGAACTTTCGGATCGCGTCGTCGTAGGCCTCGTCCCGGTTGAGGAACCGCACCGAACGGACGTCGTCGCGCTCCTCGATCGTCTGCCGCAGGGCCTTGCACGGGTCGGCGTCACAGCTCGGATCGTTGGCCGACACATCGTTGGTGAGGAAGACCTGGCTCTCCACCCTGTCCAGGTAGATGGCGCGCGACTGATCGGCCAGCCGCACGATCAGCATGCCCCCACCGAACAGACCGATCGAGATCGCGGTGGTCAGAATCATCGCGACCGTCATGGTCACGTTGCGGCGGAGTCCGGTGAGGACCTCGTTGACGAGAAATCCGAAGCGCACTTAGCGATCCATTCCGTAGACGCCGCGCTGTTCGTCACGAATCAGCCGGCCAAGTTCGAGTTCGACGACGCGCTGGCGCATTGAGTCGACGATGTGGTGGTCGTGGGTGGCCATCACCACCGTTGTGCCCGTGCGGTTGATCCGCTCGAGCAGGTCCATGATGTCCTTGCTGGTCTCCGGGTCCAGGTTGCCGGTGGGCTCGTCGGCCAGCAGGACCAGTGGCCGGTTCACGAACGCCCGCGCGATCGCGACCCGCTGCTGCTCACCGCCCGACAGTTCTGCGGGCAGCCGATTGGCCTTGCCGGACAGGCCGACCATCTCCAGCACGTCGGGCACCACCCGGTTGATGGTGTCGGCACGCTTGCCGATCACCTCGAGCGCGAACGCGACGTTCTCGAAGACTGTTTTCTGCTGCAGCAGCCGAAAGTCCTGGAACACACAGCCGATGACCTGCCGCAGAGCCGGGATGTGACGTCCGGACAGCTTGTTCACATGGAATTTGGAAACACGGATGTCACCCGAAGACGGATGTTCCTCGGCCAGCAGCAGCCGCATGAACGTGGATTTGCCGGAGCCCGACGGACCGATGAGGAAGACGAACTCACCCTTCTCGATCTTCAGCGACACGTTGTCGAGCGCCGGGCGCGCCGACGACTTGTACTGCTTGGAGACGCGGTCGAGGGTGATCATCACGGCACGCCAGTGTAGCGGGACACCGCGGCCCCGCCCCGGCACTAGGGCAGTGGCGGTGGCGCCGTCGGCGTGGGTGCGGGCGCGGTGACGGTGGTGGGTGGCACCGGCGGCGCCTGGGTGAACGTCTGCGGAGACAGCGGACCGGGCCCGTCGGGGTCGATGACGGTCGTCGTCGGACCGAACGGAACCACCGGTCCGAGGGGGCCGGGGGTGGTGCTCGGCGTCGGCTCGGCCGTCGTCGTGGCGGTGGTCGTCTCCGGTGGCGTGGTCGTCGTGGTGGTCGTTGTCGTAGGCGTCGTCGTGGTGACCTCCGGCTGCCGCGGCGCCACGTTGGTGCGCGGCACCCACGTGTAGTTGGGATCGGGGACGAACCCGGGCGGAACCAC
>Ga0172382_10005321_pt1 | contig 19260 bp, 13 predicted proteins | sample Leawel138RmetaG_FD_122245 | JGI IMG/M metagenome (GOLD analysis project Ga0172382, IMG submission 122245) | Leachate microbial communities from a municipal landfill in Southern Ontario, Canada - Leachate well 138R metaG | ecosystem: Engineered > Solid waste > Landfill > Unclassified | place...
TTTCTCCTCCTGGAGTGGAATTTTCTGTGGAATAGTGGACCTATTTGAGGAAAATTTCGCTTCAGGAGGTGGAAAATGAACAAGTTTGGTGACCGAAGGCTGAATGTCCACAGGCCCTAATAACACGGACTTAAACACACCGATCGCGGTGGTGGGGTTATGAGCACTGTTTCCTGCCAGCGAATGCCCCCAGGAGTTTTGGAAAAATATCAAGGAGGGAGTAGACCATCTTGAAGATGTCCCTCCGACCCGCTGGCTACTCGAGGATCATTACGACCCGAACCCCAAAGCACCAGATAAGACGTATGCCAGACGGGGCGGGTTTCTCAAGCCCTTCAAATTCGACCCGGTCCTTTTTGGGATACCTCCTAACAATCTCTCCGCGACCGACACGACCCAACTTCTGGGTCTAGCGGTAGCCAAGCAGACCCTCGACGACGTCCCGCGTTGGGAGAGGCACAAAGAGAAGCTTTCCGTGATTCTGGGGGTCACCTCCGGACAAGAACTTTTCGCTCAGGTCAGCGCCCGTCTGAATCGGCCGATTTGGCGCAAGGCTCTGCGGGAAATGGGCCTACCTGAGAGCCAGGTTGAAGAAGCTTGCCGCCGGATCAGCGACCACATGCCGTCGTTTCAGGAAAACACCTTCCCCGGCGTGCTGGGCAACGTGGTGGCCGGACGAATCGCCAATCGTTTCGACCTCGGCGGAACCAACTGCGTGATCGACGCGGCCTGCGCGAGTTCTCTGGCGGCTCTCCAGTTGGGTCTTGCCGAACTTCGTGCCGGGGCGGCCGACATGGTGCTCGCCGGTGGTGCGGACACCTTCAACGACATCGGCATGTATCTCTGCTTCTCCAAGACGCCGGCTTTATCTCTTTCCGGAGATTGCCGCCCCTTTTCCGAGGATGCCGACGGGACCATGCTGGGAGAGGGCATATGCCTGCTGGCGCTCAAACGCCTGGCCGATGCTGAGCGGGACCAGGACCGGGTGTACGCGATCATAAAAGGTATCGGGTCCTCCTCCGATGGTCGGGCCAAGAGCGTTTACGCCCCCCTGCCAGAAGGACAGGCTCGGGCCCTGCGGCGGGCCTACGAGCAGGCAGATTACTCCGCTGACTCGGTGGAGCTGGTGGAAGCCCACGGTACTGCCACCAGGGCGGGAGATCTGGCCGAGTTTACCTCCCTGCGAAGCGTTTTTACCGGCACGGAGAAGCGGTGTGCACTGGGTAGCGTCAAAGCTCAGATCGGGCACACCAAAGCCGCGGCCGGAGCGGCCGGGCTATTCAAGGCGATCATGGCGCTCCACCACAAAACGCTGCCTCCCACCATAAAAGTCTCCCGCCCCAACCCGGACCTGGGTATGGAGCAAAGCGTTTTTTATCTCAACACTCGGCCCCGTCCTTGGGTTCGCCCTACGTCTCATCCTCGCCGAGCCTCCGTCAGTTCCTTTGGTTTTGGAGGCAGCAACTTCCACGTCACCCTGGAGGAGTACACGGGCCCGAACCGGGCCGACCGCGCCCGCTTGTTTCCGGTGGAGATCCTGCCCTTTGCGGCTGCCAGCCAGTCGCAACTGGGTGAGCTTCTACAGGCGGAGCAAGCAAGCAACGAGCCGCTCTGGAAGAAGGCCCGCAGGCTGCAAGCAGATTTTCGGGCCGAGAGCGAGTGCCGAGTGGTCCTGCTGGCGAGCTCTTCGGTAGAGTTCCAGGCCCGACTCCAGACCGCTTTATCCTTGCTACCCACGGCCGGCGATGCACCTGGAGTTTACTTCGGGAGTGGACCTGCGCCCAGGATGGCCTGGCTCTTCCCCGGCCAGGGAAGCCAGTACCTGGAGATGGGCAAGGACCTGGCCATGGAGTTTCCCCAGGCGCTCGCAGTGTGGGATCGCTGCGCGGATCTCTGCCTGGAGCCTGGACTGCGTCTGGACCAGGTCGTTTTTCCTCCTCCCACCTTTGACTCCCAGGAGGCAGTGGAGCAAGAAGCACGCCTCACCCAGACCCAATGGGCTCAACCTGCCCTGGGCGCTGCCGCAGTGGCCACCGCCGAGGTCTTGAAAGCCTTTGGACTTGCTCCTCAGTTCTTGGCTGGTCACAGTTTTGGAGAGTTGGCAGCGCTCAGCGTGAGTGGAGCTTACGATACGGAAACGCTCATCCGACTGGCTCGTAAACGGGGGGAACTCATGGCCCAAGCCGGCCGTCAGGTGCCCGGGGCTATGCTGAGCGTGCCCAAAGCCCTGAGTGAAATCGAAGCCGAGATTTCCGAGTTTGCTCTCTGCGTTGCCAACCACAACGCACCGGACCAGGTCGTGCTGTCGGGCTCTCTCGAAGCGATCGAGAAAGCCCGGCAAAGATTTTCCAGCGCTACCAGACTGAAGGTCGCCACGGCGTTTCATTCGCCCCTGATGACCCCATCCGTCGCTCCTTTCCGGGAGTTTCTGGACACTCTCGACTGGGCGGCGATCCGAACGGAGATTTATTGTGGTGCCACGGCCGCTCCTTACGCAAAGACCACCGAAGCCGTCAAGCTCGGTCTGGCCGAGCAGATTTCCAGTCGAGTGCGGTTTCTGGAGACGGTGCAGAGCATGGCTCGGGATGGTGCCGGGCTTTTCCTGGAAGTGGGGCCCAACTCGATCCTGACCCGATTGACCCGGCGTTGCCTGTCCGGAACTGAGGCCAAGGTGTTGGCCACCGACCATCCGGGCAAGTGCGGATTGGAGTCCCTGCTGGCGGCGATCGCTCAACTGGCGGCCGCCGGTCTGAAGGTCGATTTTTCCCCCCTCTGGGAAGGTCGGATGCAGCCCCGCGAAGTTGTTGAGAGCCCTCACGCTATCGAGATCGACGGCGGTAACTTCGGAAGGGCTTATCCCCCGGCGGGGGGGGCGGCGGTTTTGCCCCTACCAAACCCTGAAGTCGCCCCTGCCGGGGTGCCCGAAGCTCCTTTACCTGCTGTGAGGGAGGTTTCGAACTCCTCTGATTTTCAAGCCTTTCAATCCGCTCTTAGCGAAAGTCACGCAGCTTTCCAGAAGGCCATGCTGGACAGCCAAAGCCAGTACATGAGTGTGCTGGAGCGCGCTCTGGGCAAGGGTGTCGAGCCTCAAGCCACCTCAAACGGAATCGCGTCCAGGGTGGCGGTCCCAGTGACCTCGCAAGCATCTCGAACCCAAGAGGCACCTCCACATCCGGAGGTGCCTCTTAACTTTCAGGCGCCTCGGCTTCAGAAAGAAACTCGGCCTATAGAAGTTACTCCGCCCGAGAGTAAGACCGCTGACGGGTCTGTCATAGAGAAAGAGCTTCTGCTGGTGGTCGCTGATAAGACCGGTTACCCCCTGGAGGTCCTGCACGCTGACATGGATATGGAAGCCGATCTTGGGATCGACTCCATCAAGCGAGTCGAGATCCTTTCTGCGATTCGCGAGCGGGTTCCAGGTCTTCCCGAAGTGGAGCCGTCGCTGCTGGGGGCTGCCCGGACTCTGGGCGAAGTGGCAGCGCTTTTCTTTGCCCCGACAACCGGTGAGGGTCCGCCCGAGGACCCGGGGAACGGTCTTGAAAATGAGCTTCTAGCCGTGGTCGCTGACAAGACCGGCTATCCTCTGGAGGTCCTGCACGCCGAAATGGACATGGAAGCGGATCTCGGGATCGACTCCATCAAACGAGTGGAGATCCTATCTGCGATTCGCGATCGGGTTCCAGGCCTACCTGAGGTCGATCCCGCACTCCTGAGTGCGGCTCGTTCTTTGGGGGATGTGGCGGAACTTCTCGCCCCGGGGGGTGGTACGAGGGAGGTTGAGGCTTCTGATTTAAAGAGCGAGCCGACCACCACGGCAGAATTTGAGCAAGTCGAGAATTTGGAACTCTCTCGTATGGTCGTGACCGCGGTCCCCTCGGAGCCGTTCGGCACGGGCCTGATCGAGGGAACAAGTTCGTGGACGATCATACCGGCTCATCACCCGGTCGCAGGTGAACTCAAGAAGCGACTGGAGAAGCGCGGGCTTAGCGTGGAGTTAGCCGAGAAGACCACGACTGAAACGGAGTCCGTTCTCTTTCTGGCCGGCCCGCAGGAGTGCATCGATGCCGTTCAATCACTCGAGTTGCACCGCCAAGCTCTCGATATCGCTCGGGGGGCAGTCGACGGGTTTCTACACCGCGGTGGGTCCTTTGTCACCGTCACCGATCACGCCGGTGCGATTTGTCGGGGTTGGTCGGGGGGCTTGCCCGGACTGGTCCATACAGCCGCCCGAGAGTGGCCCAAGGCCCGCCTTCGTGCCATCGATTTCGAGACCGTCGGGCTGGGTCCTGAGGAGATCGCGGCTCGCCTCGATGAAGAGTTGGGCCAGGGCGAAGAACTGGAAATCATGCTCACCAAAGAGGGCGCTCGGCAGACTCTCCATCCGCTGTTGGCTGCTCCCGATCCGGTGGAGAGCTGGGTGACCTCCGACGACGTGGTGCTGGCTTCCGGTGGGGCACGAGGGGTGACCGCCGTGGCTCTGGAGGAGCTGGCCCGGCAAGTCAGGCCGCGAATTATTTTGTTGGGGCGGACACCGCTGGGCCGTGACAAGCCTCCCGCTGTACGCCCGGATGAAAAGGAGCTGAAGCACCGGCTGTTCGAAGAAGCTCGGGCTGAGGGCCGCACCCCGACTCCCGCAGAACTCTCGGTGGAGGCGCGCAGGGTGACCTCCCAGTGGGAAGTTCAGGCGACCCTGGACCGTCTCGAGGCGGCCGGGGCCCAGGTTCGTTACTTGAGTCTCGACGTGAGGGATGCAGCCACTCTGAGCGAGGCATTAGAGCCGATCCGCCGGGAGTGGGGCCCGATAACGGTGCTGATTCACGGAGCAGGGGTGCTGGCCGATCGCCACATTCGGGACAAAACCGACGAGCAGTTCGAGGCCGTTTTCTCGACCAAGGTGGGTGGATTGAATGCGCTGTTGGAGGTGACTCGGGAAGATCCTCTCAAGGCGATCGTCCTCTTTTCATCGATCGTTTCCCGAACCGGCAACCGGGGCCAGGCCGATTACGCCATGGCCAATGAAGTTCTCAATCGAGTGGCCGCGGCGGAAGCTCGAACCAGACCCGATTGTCGGGTCAGGGCTTTGGCCTGGGGGCCTTGGGACGGCGGAATGGTGGACTCCGGGCTGCGCGACCACTTTCAGTCGCAGGGGGTCGAACTGATTCGCCCCCAGGCGGGCCGGCTTGCCTTCGTCCGTGAGGTCCTGGGCCCCCTGGGCGGTCAGGAGTTGGTCCTCGCGCCCACCAGCCTGGGCTGGAAGCGACGAGTGACTCTGGATCCGGTGAAGCACGCTTTTCTGTTCGATCACGTAGTGCGAGACGAGCCGGTGCTGCCGGTAGCACTGGTGGCGCAGTGGTTTCTGAGTGGCCTGTCCGGCCCTGGTGTGTTGCGAGATTTTAAGGTTCTCAAGGGCGTGGTTTTTAAAGACGGGTTCCGCTCTTCAAAACATTTTGAGGTTCGGGCGACACCCTGCCCGGAGGGGCAGCGGTTGGAACTGCGCAGCGGTCACACCGTACACTACAGCGCACTACTCAGCGTGGGACTTGATCCCCCTTTAGAACTATCGTCGTTAAGCCTCGAGCCCTCCCCCTGGGACTGTGAGACCGTTTATGATGAAGGTCATCTCTTTCATGGCCCGGCTTTCCAGGTGCTCCAAGAGATCGAAGGGGTATCGGGAGAAGGGATCGCGGGTACGTTGCGGTCGAGTCGTCGACAACGCTTTCGAACCCTGGATCCGACCTTGCTCGACGGGGGCTTGCAACTGGTTCGACTTTGGACCTTGGAGAATCTAGGTAAAGCGTCGCTTCAGTCCGCGCTTTTCGCTCTCGGTGCACGCAAGGCGCTGGAGCTAAAGAATCGCTGGTTGACCCGAAAACATCTCCGCTGCTTTGACCATCAGCCCTCAGTGGGATGTTATTCGGAAGCACGAAGCCGCATTTCATGGGGTGGTAAGCGCCATCCTCACGCCGTGCTCCTGCTGCACGGATTCACCTCTTCGCCCCACAGCTTCCGCAATCTGATACCGCACCTGGAAGAGCAAGGTATCCCGTACTACGCCCCCCTGCTCACCGGCTTCGGCCTGGACGACTTCGCACTTTTGAAGGCCGCTCGCACCTCGGACTGGCGGCGCGATGCCTGGGACGCTTACCAGGTCCTGGCCGCAGGCGCGCGGGAGGTCAGCATCGTTTCCTATTCCTACGGCACGGTGCTGGCCAGTTTTATCGCCCAGCGAGAACCGGTGAGAGATCTCGTTATGATCGGTCCTTATTTCTTCCCCAAGGAGGATGGTGACCGGCGAATGAAAGCACTCCTGCGGCATCCGCTGCCGGCTGCGATCGCCCGCTTTCTAAAACCCGTGATCGCGAAAAAAATCCGTCCTGGACGGCCTACCGTGGTGGATATCCTGGAACCGGAAGCGGCCCACTCCACCTTCCACTACCCGGCCTTCCCTAGCTCCAGTCTATTGCGCATCTGGGCCGAGGACGCCCTTCCCGATTTCAGCAGTCTCCACTGCCGGCGCCTGACCGTGGCCGGTGGGGCCCTTGAATGCACTTCCGATGTAGCGGCTTTCTGCCGCTTGCTCGATCAGCAAGGGGTTGAGTATGAACGTTGGCAGTATCAAAAATCGGGCCACGGGATCCTTCTTGATTTCGATCAAGACCAGGTTTGCCGTGATCTGCTGGCCCGTTTGAGCGAGAGCTTATGAACCTGCAGCACTCATTGCCGAGCTTGCTGACCCTGGTCAACGCCCTGACGGGGTTTGCCTGCGTCTGTCAACTCGCCCGGGGAGGCTCCATCGAAACGGCAGCATGGCTGTTGGTGGGGGCCTGGATATTGGACATGCTCGACGGGCCGCTGGCTCGATATCTGGGAGTCGAAAGTCGATTCGGGGCGGCCCTTGATTCGTTGGCGGACCTGGTCAGTTTCGGGGTCGCGCCCGCCCTCTTCGTGGCCCGTCACAGCGAACCCGCCGCCCTGATTTATCTGGCTGCGGTGCTTCTCCGTTTGGCTAGATTTCAAGTGGGTGCGCCGGGGGATCATCTGGTGTTTCAAGGCCTTCCTTCTCCGGCGGCGGCCATGCTGATCGCCGGATGGTTTCTTGTCTTTCCCGAACTTCCGGTGGTTGTGGTGTCCATCTTGCTCAGTTTCGTCATGCTTTCGAAAATCGGCTATCCCGATCTTCCGAAACACTACCTGAAGGGCATTAGGAGTAGAGCCGAACTGCTTTTGCCGTTGATGCTGTTGATTGCTTTGGGCCCGGCCCGGGCGCTGCTTGCAACCTTTTCCTGCTACTGCTTGTTGGCTCCCTGGTTGTCGGGCCAGGTGGGCAAGACCCGTAAAGTATGACCTCCCCACCGACTCCCGAAGCGGCTTGGAGTGCTGCCACCGGGGTCTTCCTGCTGCTGCTTCTGGGCAGCGGGGTCTGCCTCTTCGTTCCTCGCTATCGAAAGCGCTTCGCCACGCTGGTGGCACTGGTCCCGCTGATTTTTCTCCCGGCCTATTGGGGGGCCTGGGTGTGGGCTCTGCTCGTCGCCGGTCTGACCACCGGCGCGGCATGGGAAATGGCTTCTCTGGGGCGAAACTGGCCGCAGCCTCCAGGCCATCGGGCGGGCTTGATAGGGCTGCTCCCCCTGGCCATACATCTGCACGCGCTTTGCTTCACGGCGGTTTCAGTTCTGCTGACTCTTCGCCGACCGAGAATGCTCCTTCTGATCCTGATGCCCGGACTCTCCTTCAGTTGCCTGGTGGTGTTGCGCGACCAGCCCCAGGGATTCAGTAAACTCGTCTTTTTGCTCATGGTGGTGCAGTTGGGAGAAGTCGCCGCTCTGCTGGGAGGAGGGGTTTGGGGGAATCGCCCTCTGGCACCCCGAGTGAGTCCCGGAAAAACAAGGGAAGGCGCCTTCTGCGGCTTGCTGGGTAGCGGGGTGGCAGGTCTTCTCTTTGGCGGTCCTCTGGCTTACCCCGGGTCGCAGCTCTTGCTCGTAAGTTTGGTCCTGGGGCTCGTCGCTCAGGCTGGGGACCTCCTGGCTTCCGCTCTCAAACGTTCGGTGGGCCTCAAAGATTTTGGCCGGTTGCTACCGGGCCACGGGGGGATCTTGGACCGCTTCGACGGTTATCTAACTGCGGCTCCTCTGAGTGTGCTCTTGTTGTGAGCTCGTTCACCCGCTCCCGACGAATCGGCCGGGCTAGTGAAGAAGGGGTCAAGAAGCGGGCTTTCGTGATTCTTTTTCTCAGCATTTTTATCAATCTCGTGGGCTTCGGAATTATCATTCCCCTGCTTCCGTTTTACGGACAAAACCTGGGGGCATCGCCCTGGACCGTGGGCTGGCTTTTTGCCTGCTACTCGATCGCCCAGTTGATCGCTAACCCCTGGATGGGGATGCTCTCTGATCGTTTTGGACGCCGACCGATTCTGATCGCGTGTCTTGCCGGTACAGCCCTGAGTTTCGTGATGTTGGCCCTGGCCAAGAGCCTGCTTGTGCTCTTCGCGGCCCGCATCGTCGACGGTCTCTCGGGTGGGAACATCCCCACGACCAGGGCCTACATCAGCGATATCACCGAGGAGCATGAACGCGCTCAGGCCATGGGTTATCTGGGCGTGGCTTTTGGTTTGGGATTTATCTTCGGTCCGGCTTTAGGAGGTGTTCTAGTCCAGTTCGACCTTGCTGCCCCGGCCTGGGCTGCGGCCTGCCTGGCGGCAGGGGCCATGGTCCTGGCCTGGTACTGGCTTCCGGAAACCGAGACTCCGGATCTGGAGACACATGCCAACTCTTGGAAAGCCCTCGGACTTTTGCCGAAAAGGCGACCCCTCATGGTGTTGCTGTTGCTCGACCTGCTTCTCTGGTCTTGCATGTCCCTCTATCAAACGACTCTACCTCTCTTCGGTGAGCGCCGTTTTTCGTGGGGTGGATCGGAGATCGGCTACCTTTTGGCCCTGTTGGGGTTGGTCGGGGCGATCGTTCAGGGTCTGTCGGCGGGTTGGGCGGTCAACCGGTTCGGCCTCAAGAACACGCTACTACTGGGGATCGTCCTTACCGCAGCAGGTTTGGGTGCGGCCGGGATGACCTCCTCGGCACCCCCCTTCATCGCTATGCTGGTCCTGGCCATCATCGGAAGTTCTTTCATTATGCCGTCGCTGAGTACGCTGTTGAGTTGCGCGGCTCGGCCTGGAGAGCAGGGGAGAATTCAGGGGCTGGCGGGCTCGGTGGAAAGTCTGGCTCGCACCATAGGTCCGATTTGGGGGAATGGGGTTCTGGGAGCCTTCGGAGGCGGCCGAGCCTATCTTTCCGCGGCCACGGTTTTGCTTCTCTGCTGGGCGCTCTGCCATTGGGGTTTACCCGACAAACAAGAAGAGGGACCCGGATCGCCCGAGTCCCTCTCTAGTCTTGCGGTTTAGCTCACCAGCTTACTTGTCGGTCAGCAGGACCACGTTGTCGACCTGTACTCCACCGCTGGCGCGGCCTTCGCGACCGTCGTGGGCGAAGCGGATCTGTACGGATTGGCCGTCGTAGGCGGAGAGGTCCAGGCCGTTTTCGGCCCAGTCACCCGCCCGCTCCAGGCGAGAAACGGTGTTCCAGCTTTCGCCGCCGTCGCTGGAGACCTGCACGCTTGCAGTCTCACCCCAAGACAGTGCGGTCTTGGCGTCGAACTTCAGGAAAGCACCGGTCTTTTCGGTCAGGTCCACGGTGGGCGAGGTCAGTGCCGAGGCACCTTTGCCCGCGTCGCTGGCCGAGGAGAAGACATTGCCCCTTCCTTCCACCGCGGCCGTGGCGAAGTCTCCACTGGCGGAGAAGGAAACGGTCTGTCCGTCGAAGTCGTCCTTCAGGGCCGCGTTGGCAGCCGGGATGGTGACGGATGCCGTTCTCATGTCGCTGCGGTTGGCGGCGTTGTCGATGGACTGCATTCCGAAGTGTACGGTTCTTTCGCTTTCGCTGGGAAGTACGTTGTATTTGTAGGTGGCCAGATCGCCCACTTCAGCCGCTCCACCCAGACCGATGGTCTGAACGTTCGCGTCTTCAGAGCCCAGGGGCTTGTCGCTCACGAAGAGCTCCACGCCTTGAGCGGCACCGTTGGCCCACTTGTCGTCGCCCACGGAAGTCCAGCTCAGGGTGGCACCCCGGGTGCTGACTTCGGCGGCCCCGAAGTCGTTAGGAGCGCCGGGAGCGATCTGGTCGTTTTCTACGGAAGCGGCGAAGTTCACCCGGCCGTCAGATACCGAGACGTCGTTGAGAGAGGCAACTTTGTCCGAGCCGTGGATCAGGCGAGCCTTGATTTCGGCATTGCTGGCTTCGGGGTAGGCGGACATGATGAGTCCGGCTCCGCCGGAGACGTGGGGAGTGGCCATGGAGGTACCGCTCTTGTTGCCGTAGCTGCCTTTGCTGACCGGTACGGTGGAGTAGATGTTAACCCCGGGTGCGGCCACGTCGACGCTAGTGGCGCCCCACTGGGAGAAGCTGGCTTTTTGATCTTTGTGATCGGTAGCGGCCACGGCAACGATGTTGTCCAGGTCGTAGTTGGAAGGGAAGTTGTCCCGTTTGTCGTTGTCGTAGTTGGAGTTACCCGCGGCGATCACGTGAACCGCGTCGTGGGCTTTGAAGGCTTCGTAGATGGCTTCTGAACGGCCGCCGCCACCCCAGCTGTTGGAGGTGATATCAGCGCCCATCTGATTGGCGTAGTTAAGGCCTTTCACAATATCGGCGGCAGTGGTGCGGCCGGAGTCGGAGAAGATCTTGACCGCCATCAGCCGGGCGTTTTGCATGACTCCGGTGACGCCTTCGCCGTTATTACCCACGGCCGCGATGGTACCGGCGCAGTGGGAGCCGTGGGAGTGTCCGTCCATGGGGTCGCCGGAGTTGCCACCGGGGTAGTAACCGTGTACATCATCGATGACGCCGTTGCCGTCGTTGTCGATGCCGTCGCCGGGGATCTCACCGGGGTTGGTCCACATGTTGGCTTTGAGGTCGGGGTGGTTGTAGTCGATCCCGGTGTCGATCACGGCGATCAGAGGGCCGTTTTCGGAACCGTTTCCGGTGGTCACTTTCCAGGCATCCACGGCCGACACGTCGGCTCCCGGGGTACCACCGGTCTGGCCGGTGTTTTTCAGACCCCACAATTTCGGGTCGAGGTCGTTGGGCTCACCGTTGGAGGGAGGCTGCTGACCCTGGGGGGGCTGCTCACTGTGTCCGCTCTTGACTTCGTCCAGGTAGATCACTTCGTTGGGCTCGGCGAAGGCGACGCGAGCGTCGTTTTTCATGGCAGCGACCGCTTCGAAGGGCGAAATGCCCGCGGGTAGCTTGAGTCTCAGCATATCACCACCGAAGCTCTTATAGATGTCGCCAGGGAGGTTGAATTTTTCCAGGACTTTGGCACCGTACTCGCCGGCGAAGTCACTCATCAGATTGTTTTCGATCCCACCGTTCATCTTCACGATCAACTCGCCCGGCTCAATTTCTACGCCCTCGTATTTGCTCTGGGCCTCGGCTACAGCCGAAGGAGCTACGCTGGCAATGCGGGGAGGAACGGAACCGAAGGAAGCGCTCTCGGTAGGGGAGGAAGGAACTGAGGAAGCTGCAGCGGCTTCGGTCTTGGGGGCAGAGGGGCGCGTGGCCTGGAGGCCCTGAAGCGGGCGATTGTTTGAAATCATCATTGGGATTGGACTCGCTTTCGTATGTGCAGAAGTTTTATTCTTTGTGAGTCCAGTTTATCGGGAGGGGCCCCCCGACATGAAACGATAATGTTAACGATGCGTCACGCCAGGTTTTGGGGCGCCCCTGGAAAAGCTTGAGTAATGTCAGAAGGACGAAAATTTCAGATCTTCGAGGCGAATCTCCCCCCAGGCCAAAGTCTGGAACTCTTGCCTTCACCCTGGCTGGTCGACGGGCTGGTGAGTATACCGCTGGAGCACTGGGAGTTGCTGCGGGAACTGGCGGTGGCCAACAAAGTGGTGGGAAACGAGCTGTGGGTGCGCATGAGTACCCTCGACGGTGAGCGGCCCGAGCCCATCGAGATCAAGATGTTCGTGACCGGACTGAAGGTGATGATGAGCAGGCTGCGCACCGATATGACTGCCATGCTTAGTCTCACCCAGGGTTTCCCAGAGGCGCTCCCCGGGTCGGAGCACGCCCGCATGCTGGAAGCGGTGGTACGCGTGCTGGAGAAGAGCGGCTCGCAGGCCGACAGCTGGGTGGAATGAAAAAAAGAGCCGGTCACACAACCGGCTCTTTTTCGGTAAATTCAGTCCGAGATTAGTCGGCCAGAACTTTCACGTTGTCTACCATGATTCCGCTGCTGCTGCGTCCTTCACGAGCTTCGTGGTTGAAGCGGAGTTGGACCGACTTGCCGTCGAAGGCAGAGAGGTCGACACCGGTTTCTCCCCAGGCACTGCTGCGAGGCAGGTCAGCGACTTTGGTCCAGTTTTCACCGTCTTCAGAGACTTCCACGCTGGCTTTCTCGCCCCAGCTCATCGAGGTTTTGGCATCGAATTTGAGGTACGAGTTGGTGGAGCTGCTGAGGTCGATGGCACCGGAACTCAGAACGGAAGCTCCTTTGGCGCCGCCTTCGCCGGAGGCTGAGCTGAAGACTTTTCCGCGGCCTTCAACCTCTACGGTTTTGAAGTCGCCGGTGGCGGTGAAGCCGTTGCTCTGGCCGTCGAAGTTCTCACCGAAGCTGACCACTGCTGCCGGGATGTTGGCGGCTGCGGTACGGACTTCAGATTTGTTGCCCACGTTGTCGATGGAGCGCATTGCGAAGTGCACGGTAGAGGCTTCTTCGCTGGGAGCTCCGCCGAAGTTGACCGACATCAGGTCGCCCACTTCTTCGGCTCCGGCAAACGTGAAGGCCTGGGCCTGAGCGAAGTTTTCCGAGGTGATGGGCTCGTTGCTCATACGGAGTTCCACGGTTTGAGCGGCGCCGTTGGCCCACTTGTCGTCACCGACGGAGGTCCAGCTCAGGCTACCGCCGCGAGAGCTCAGGTTGCCGGCTTTGAAGTCGTTCGGAGCGCCCGGAGCGATGGTGTCGTTCTCCAGGGAGCTGGCGAAGTTTACGCGGCCGTCGGAGACCGAGATGTCTTGCAGCGCAGCGACTCGGTCCGAACCGAAGATCAGGCGATCTTTGATTTCGGCGTTGCTGGCTTCAGGGTACTGGCTCATGATGAGGCCAGCACCACCGGAGACGTGAGGAGTGGCCATCGAGGTTCCGGAGTAAGAGGCGTAACCCCCACCATTGATGGTGGAGTAGATGTCTTTACCGGGAGCCGCTACGTCGACGCTGTTGGCGCCCCACTGGGAGAAGCTCGCTCTCTGGTCGTTGTGGTCGGTAGCGGCTACGGCCACGATGTTGTCGAGGTCGTAGTTGGAGGGGAAGTTGTCGCGCTTGTCGTTGTCGTAGTTAGAGTTTCCGGCTGCGATCACGTGTAGGGCGTCGTTGGATTTGAAGGCGTCGTAGATGGCTTCCGAGCGACCGCCGCCACCCCAGCTGTTGGAGGTGATGTCGGCACCCATTTTGGCGCTGTACATGATACCGCGTACGATGGCGTCCACACTGGTGCGGCCTGCATCGCTGAAGATCTTGACCGCCATCAGGTTGGCGTTTTGCATAACTCCGACTACGCCTTCTCCGTTGTTGCCCACACCGGCGATGGTGCCGGAGCAGTGGGTACCGTGGGAGTGACCGTCCATGGGGTCGCCGTTGTCGGCGTAAGCGTTGTAGCCGTGAACGTCGTCGATGACGCCGTTTCCGTCGTTGTCGATGCCGTCGCCGGGGATCTCACCGGGGTTGGTCCACATGTTGGCTTTGAGGTCGGGGTGGTTGTAGTCGATGCCGGTGTCGATCACGGCGATCAGAGGGCCGTTGTCGTTGCCGTTGCCGGTTTGAATCTTCCAGGCATCTTTGGCGCTGACGTGGGCACCGGCGGTACCGCCGGTCTGACCGGTGTTGTTCAAGCCCCACAGTTTGGAGTCCAGGTCGTTGGGATTGCTGGGATCGCGAGGAGGCTCTTGACCTTGTTGCTCCTGACCTTGCTGGACATCGTCAAGGGTGTACACCAGGTTCGGCTCGGCGTAGGCCACGCGAGCGTCGTCTTTCATAGCGGCTACGGCTTCCTGGTAGCTGATGCCCGCGGGCAGTTTGATGCGGATTAGGTCGCCGTTGAAGCTCTTAAAGATTCCTTGAGGAATGTCGAACTTTTCTACGACTTTGGCTCCGTACTCACTGGCGAAGTCGCCCATCAGGCTGGCTTCCATTCCAGGGTTCAGCTTGACAATCATTTCGCCGGGAACGACTTCGGAGTCGCCGTACTTGGCCGCAACTTCGGCTACAGCTGAAGGGGCAACGTTTGCGATCTTCGCAGGAAGAGAGTTAAGAGACGAGCTTTCGGAGGGAGCAGCTTGAGCCGCTGCGGGAGCCGCGCTTTCTGCGGGCGCAGCAGCGGCCGCTTGAGGGCGGATGTTGATCATTGGTCTTTGGTTGGAAATTATCATGGGTATCTCTCTCTCGTATTACTACGGGTGGTATTCAAAGTGTGTGGTTGTAAAATACTAACTCTGAGGTCGAGAGTTGATACGGTGATGTTAACGGTCGGTCATAAACGTTAGGACACTGAAAATTCCCTGAAAAATGAGTCTTTGTGCGGATCCGAGAACCACCAATTCCGATGCCTTCCATTGAAGAAAACCACGAATTTTGGAATGATCGTTTTCATTGGGGCAAGCACCGTGGAGACGTCTGGTCGGCCCGCTGGGGTGGACCGCAGGCCCAGTGGCAGTGGTGCGTGTATCCTCGCATTCGCAAGTGGCTACCGGTATCGACGATCCTGGAGATCGGCTGCGGTATGGGTCGTTGGACTCGCTTTCTGCGGGAGTTCTGTGAGGAGCTTGTGGCGGTCGATCTGTCAGAGCGCTGTCTGGCCGTCTGTGAGGAGCGCTTCCCGGAGGTGGTGTGCCGGCTCGGAGACGGGCGAACTCTGAACTTTCAACAAGACTCAACCGTCGACCTGGTGTTTAGCTTCGAGTCTCTGGTCCATACTGAGATGGACGACCTGAGGTCGTACCTGGCTGAGATCGCTCGGGTCTTGAAGCCGGGAGGAAGCTGTTTTCTGCACCACTCGAATCTGGGGAACTACGAGGGCTACTTCCGTTGGGTAAGGAGCTTACCGGAGCCTTTGCGGACTCCTTTGCAAAATCGGGGGATTTTGGATTTCGATGGCTGGCGGGCCCTTTCTGTAGACCACCAGAACGTGCAAAAAGAAGCGACAGCCGCCGGACTTGGAATGCTCTCCCAGGAGTTGGTCCCTTGGGGAAGCCGGCGGCTGATCGATTGCTTCTCGGTCTTCCAACTCGGGGAGGTGGGGTCTGCCGGGAAAGTGTTGGAGAATAGCTGGTTCACCGAACGGGCCGCCGAGATTCGAAAGATCTCCACTGCTTACGTTGAGCCTGAGCGGCATTTGGGGTAACCTTCCCTGGATGGAACTACGCGAGTGGGCGCTGCGGGTTTTTAGTGCCGACAATCTGCCGGAAAAATTGGTCCAGCCTCCGGGCGGACTGAAGGGCTTGACCGATCACGAGCCGGGGGCGCCGGTGGCCTGGTCGAGGCCGCCGCGGTCCGGCTCGATCCAGATAGCTCCCAAAGGAACCCGAATCAAGTTTCCCTCGGCCCGTTCGTTGGATCAGAAAGACATGCGCGTTCGCTGTCTCCACACCTTTGCCAACCACGAACTCATGGCGCTGGAGATGATGGCCTGGGCTCTTCTGGCCTTTCCCCACGCCGACCAGAATTTTCGTCGGGGCCTGGCTAGCGTCTTGATGGACGAACAGCGTCATTTTGGTCTGTACGCTCAGCGCCTGGAAGAGTTGGGCACCAGCTTCGGTGAACTGCCCCTCAATGACCACTTCTGGCGAGCCGCCGGGCACATCACCGATCCTCTGAAATGGGTCTGCACCATGCACCTGACCTTTGAGCAAGCCAACCTGGATCACGCTCCTTTCTACGCCCGGCAGTTTCGGGGTGTGGAGGACGAAGAGTCGGCGCGACTGATGGATCTCATTTTCCATGACGAGATCAAGCACGTTCACTTTGGGAGTCATTGGCTCAAAAAGTACCACGGACAGGAACAGTCGCTCTTTGAAGCGTTTGTGGAGAACTGCTCCGCTCACAATATGCCGGACCGGGCCCGAGGTCTGGAGTTTCAGGTCGAGGCCCGGCGTCAGGCGGGGTTGGATGACGATTTTATCAACGCCGTTCAGAACTGGTGAGCGATGGGCGAGGTGGCGGTCTGGTCTAATCTAGACTTCGAGTATGAGCTGATCGGGGGAGTGGATCTTAGGGCCAACCCTCCGTTGCAGAAGTTGTGTCGGCGCTGGCGGTCCATCCTGCGGCTGCTGCCCGACTGCGAGCAGGCAGAACTGGAGCCCCGAGCGGGAGTTCGCCTGGTTCCCTGGGGAGTGTCTCCATCCGTGCTCAGGCTGGCGCCCCGGCAAGGGCTTCCGGATCCCGAACTGGTCAGGCGCCTGAACGACAAACGCTTTTCTCACGAATTGGAGCTGGAGTTGGGTTGCGCGCTGCCCGGAGCCCGGGTGGTCGGGGGGCTGAGGGAGTTGGATGAAGCGGTGGCCGAGTGCCAGGGGGATTGGGTGTTGAAGCATCCGCTGGGAGTGGGTGGTCGAGAGCGAGTGACCGGCAAAAGTGGAGGAGAGTATTCTCAAGCCCGGCGCTGGGCGGAGCTGCGCTTTCAGGAGGGCTGGACCCTGCTCTTTGAGCCCTGGATCTATGGCCGCCGGGAGTTTTCCTTTCACTTCGAGATCGTTGAAGCCGCGGCCACATTTTTAGGACAGTGCGAGCTTGTTTCCGACGAAAGTGGTGCGTTTCGAGGCAACCGACTGGATGCCCAACGCCTTCTCGATGAGGAACTGTTGGAGACCGTCCGGCGGGCCATGGAGCGGATCCGGGAAACGGGCTATCGGGGACCGGTGAGCGTGGATGCCTTTCGGGGTCTCTACGAAGAGCGACCGGTGGCCCGCCCGATTATGGAGATCAACGCGCGCTACTCCTTCGGCCGCCTGGCTCTGGAACTATTTAGCCGGGTGCCCAAGGGCTGGTCACTCTATTGGTGGCATCCCAAAGCTCGAGAGCGGGCCGCCGCGGCACGAAAAGCAGCCGAGTTTCCGCTGGCCGACTGGCGCCCGGGTCTTTATAGACTGCCCGAGTTTGCGGATCCTGGCGGGGCCTCTGGAAGCTACCTGGTGGTCGAATCGTGAAGGCCTGGCCAGCGAGCCGCCGAAGCTTTGAGCGATGAAAGTCGAGCACGTCTCTACCAATAGTAAGAAATTATTGCCCCGCATGTGGTGGAATTCCGAAGCCAATCGAGGCGCAGCGCTCGGTCGAGTGAAGCAGTTGCTGGATGGTCAGGAAGTGGCCTGGAATGCCATGGTGGGCATGTGGGAGCGGTCGGGCGAGGGCCAAGCCCCCCCCCGAAGCCCCCAGTCCCGGGAGCAGGTGCTGGGCGAGAAGATTCGGCGCTTTCCCTGATTTTAAGGCACTTGCTTGGCCGATCATGCTGTGCGGGGTGGGCGCGGCGGGCGATGCGTGTTCGGAGCATGCGACCCCGCGCGGCATGCTCATGCGGCTTGGCGCTGCATGCATTTGGTTTGCGCGGTGTGGGTGAGGAGCATGCGACGCCGGGTGGCATGAGCATGCGGCTCGGCGCGGCATGCATTGGGCCGACGCGCCGCGAGTCAGTCGCTTCAACCCGTTATTTCCCGACGCGCAGCAGAGGCAACGTACGCCGCAGGGCTTGAGGAAGCGCGGGGGCGCCGCAACCCGCACGGCGGCGGGTAAGCTTTAGGGTGCAAAAATATAGACTTTTGTTTTGTTGCTGGTGATCCCGTTAAACTTGGCCTGGATCGTATAATCATTCTGATCTGGAGTCTTGATGATATCGAGCTTCGTTTGTCCATTCGGAACTTGTACGACTTTGAAGGCATCACTGGGAGGTTCGATGACCCACTCCACTCCGCTATCGGGCGTGTGGAACGTGTGACTACCATCGGAGTAGTAGCCCCATAGACTCAGTGAGATATGGGAAGGTATGGTATCAATTTCTCTTTCGTCTTGACTGAGTAGAAGAGATTCGAGTTTTTTGTGTGGAATTGTCCACTTGGCCACAGCGTGAGGTGAAGTTCTGAAAATTTGTCCGGTAAAAACGTCGCGAGCGGTAACATAAAAGTGTACCGCGCCCGGCTCTAGAAAGACCAGTAGTCCAGGATTATCCTGAAAGCCGACTTCTTTGTGCTGGGGCGACAGCCGATGAAAACTTCCGGAGGGATAGTTGACAATACATCGAAATTACTGATGGGAGTGGAACCCTCACCATCACTGGCAATCGTTTTGATAAGCCATCCGACGATTCATTTATCGTGATGGAGAATAAGGACGTCAATGCGACTGTCAATGCTATTGGGAATACCTTCTCCAATGACTCAGTTGTTGGGGTAGAACTCTTCCCGGTCAACGCCGTAGGCACCAGCGCCCTGGACCTCACTTTTAAAGATAACACGGCTATAGGTAGTCAGGCCTATCCATTCTCCAGGGGTCTATCCTGTACAAGTATGAACAACGGTTCGTGTAAGGTAACGGTGGTCGGCAATGAGTTCTCGGGTTTCGAGGGATACGCGATCGGAGTTTTTGCATTTCTGATAGACACAGGGGCCACAAACTCCGGAACGGTATCCGACAACACGATTAGTGACGCCGGCAGTGGTGTGTCTCTCTTAGTTCGCACTGGGACTGATACTCTCACCGTCTCGGGAAATACCATCATAAACTCAAAGCTCGAAGGGATTAGCGCACTTTTTTCTGGCGCAAGCACGTTATTGGTTGAGAACAACAATGTCAGCAATAGTGGTAATCGAGCGGTCGCGATTGGTAGTACAGTTTATGCTGCTGATGCCAAGATCGCCCTCAGAAGCAATTCTTTCAGCGGTTCGGGAGGCGTGGACGTCGAGGTTTACGGAGCTAACGGCGGCACTCGCTGTCTAGACATTATCAGCAACACCTTCTCCAAGAATCTTTACCTGCAGAACGAGGGCCTCGAGTCCTTCACTGTCGAGCGTTTCGATCAGGGATTGGACAGTTTCAATACCTTCAACGGTACTAGGGCCTGTGGACATTCAGCCTTCGGTCACCAAACTTGTTCATTTTCCACCTCCTGAAGCGAAATTTTCCTCAAATAGGTCCACTATTCCACAGAAAATTCCACTCCAGGAGGAGAAA
>Ga0172382_10005322_pt1 | contig 19259 bp, 10 predicted proteins | sample Leawel138RmetaG_FD_122245 | JGI IMG/M metagenome (GOLD analysis project Ga0172382, IMG submission 122245) | Leachate microbial communities from a municipal landfill in Southern Ontario, Canada - Leachate well 138R metaG | ecosystem: Engineered > Solid waste > Landfill > Unclassified | place...
CGCTTCATTGATCAGGGTTTGATACCCCTGGCCCGAGGCGTCCGCGCGCTCCCGGAAAGCACCCAGCACCGCATCGTCCAGGTAGATGGTGATACGGGTCTTACCCTTCTGGGCGATCACGGCGCCGCGGGTCCCCGTGCTGAAATCATATTCCTTCTTCATAGGCCCGCCTCTCCTTCTTGCTGGCGCGGCGTGCGGAAATCAAGCGAATCCGGTTGCCACGGTAGCTGTATACGACGACCTGACCCATTGATCCTATCGTAGGAGCGCCATTCCTGGCGCGATCGGGATCGGGTGTTGACCGGCCAACGCCATCGCGCCAGGAATGGCGCTCCTACAGGATTGATCACAAACATCTTTTGGCCACGGAAGCACACGGAAGCACACGGAAGAACATGGAAGGTAGGGAACCGCGGGCTTTTGAATCCCGTGTATTTCCGTGTGCTTCCGTGGCTAAAAAAAAGGCCTTTCATCTACGGCACCACCACCACGTCGCCGGCCTGCAGGACGATATTCTGCTCCAGGTCCTGGCCCTTCTCGACATCGCCGTAGGCGAAGGGGATGGCCGACTGTTTGCCGCCGCTGCGGCGCAGGATGTGGATCTTGTTGACGGCGGCATATGGGGTCATGCCGCCGGCCATGGCCAGGGCCTGCACCACGTCGACGTTGCGCGTCACCGGAAACTCGCCGGGCCGGTTGACCTTGCCGATCACATAGACCTTGTTGCCGTCGAGCTTGAGTACGGCGACGTTCACCGACGGGTCGGGGATGAAACGCTTGAGCTTGTCGGCGACCTCGGTCTGCAGCTCGGGGATGGACTTGCCGCTGGCCTGGACGTTGCCGACCAGTGGGAACGACAGCCCGCCGTCAGGGCGCACGATAACCTGTTTCTCCAGGCCTTCTTCGCGCCAGACGGAGATTCCGAGCACATCGCCGGGCTGGACCCGATAGGCGCCCTCGGATCCCGCGTCGGCGGCCAGGACGGGGCCCGTCGATGTGGCCAGCAGGGCCAGGCCCGCCAGGGCCTGCAGGGTGCGGTTCGATGCCATGAGGTGGATGTCCTCCAAAGTGCCCGCGAGGGCTTGTGATTGTCAGGTGCCGGGGAGCCGGCGTCCGCCGGGGCGGGTGCGACCGATTCAACAGAAATCCAGCGAGTGCGTCAAGCGTGGGTTGAATGCGATCCTCGTGGCGTCTTGCATAGCCGACATACAAAAAAGCGCGGCCCGAAGGCCGCGCTCGAGGTACCGCTACGGATCGGCTCAGACTGCGCGCCGGCGGAACAGCGCCAGGCCCGCGAGCGCCAGACCGATCAGCAGCCAGTCACCGGCTTTGGCGACTGGGGCCGGGCGGGTGGCGAGGGTGCAACCGCCGCCGATGCTCGGGTTGCGGATGGTACTGACCGGGGTCTGCACTACCGCCGCGACTGCGACACCGCCCGGGTCGCGGACGATGCCGTTGGGCAGGCCATCGGCATCGTTGGCGCCACCATCCACCAGGGTCAGCCGCACGCAGTCGTTACCGGCAACCAGTCCATCCACATAGTCTGCCGAAGCAATGGCTGGGCAGACACCGCCGACATTCATGGCGGAGGCGATGGCGTTGCCGCCGGTCGTGGAGAAGTCCCGCCAGGTGCCGCCGATCAGCTTGCGGTAGACGGCGTTGGCCGGCATGCCCGCAGACAGCGGCAGCACGACTTGCACTGAACCGCCAGGGGGCACGCCTGTCACGGCAAAGTCGAAGCAGCCACCGATGCAGCTCTCGGTGCTGCCGCTGTCGGCCACGCCGCCCGCCGCCGTGATCTCTGCAGTGCTTACGGCAACCCCATCCGCGCCGGACGCAAAGGCGGTAGCGCCCAGTTCCAGTTGGCCGCCGCTGGCCGTCATACTGGCCCCGCCCGGGGTGAGCTGCATGATGGTCGGTATCGTGCTGCCGTCGAGGTAGTTCGGGATGCCGTCGTTGTCGTCATCCGCCACATCGACCCCACCGGTGCTGCTGACGACGTTGATCAGCAGAGAGCCCGGCACGCCGTCGACTGTCACAGCCACTGTGTAGATACCGGGTGCCATTCCACTTGGGTTGAAGGTGAATACGGCCGGATCGCTGTCAGCCACCTCGGCCGCCAGCAGTGCGCCGCTGGAGCCGGCCCAGTCGAAGGTACCCGTCGTATTGGCGGTAACCGTCACATTGCCGCCGCCCGTGACTACAGTACGGGTGGTTGCGCTGCCCTGGGCCGCGGTCAGCAGCGGTGCCTCCGCGACCGGCAGGGTGTAGGCCGGAGTGAAGTTGATGTTGAAGTTGGCACTGAAACCGGTGAACGGACCGTCAGGCATGCGGATACCTGGGAAACCGTCGCCGTCGCCGTCCACTGAGACCAGGTTGAACACCTGACCGGAAACAGGGCCGTTGCCGTCGAAGGTGCCATTGATATTCCAGACGATGGCCACGTCGATATCGCTGGTCGTGCTCCAGTTGAACAGCATGTGGGCACCGATCTGATTGGGGCCGACGGTGAAGCTCAGTGGATTGCCGCGCGAAGTGATCAGGCTGTAACTGCCCGGACCGAACACGCGGATATGATGGGCGGTCCATGGATCTCCGAAAAATGGCGTCGGCAGGGCGCTGCCCATGGTCATGTTGACCGTGGTCTGTGTCGTGCTGCTGAGCAGGCTGCCGTCCCAGTTGGAGAAGATATCCATTGCACCACCGACATACTGACCCGTGGGGTCCAACATGGAGAAGTTGCTGCCACTGGTGGTCGCCACCGCGGTATAACCCCCAGCACCCGAGACTGTCACCGTGCGCGTGGCTATGCCGGTGTTCATGTCAGCGTCCGTACAGCTATAGGTGATGGTGTAGGTCCCTGCCGGGGTCGTCGTGTCGACACTGATGTCAGCCGTGGCTGTCAGTGCGTCCGGGGTGCCGGGGCTGGCTACGTTGAAATCCTGGCAGGTAGCGCCCGGATCGGTATAGCCATCGCCCTCGCTCACGGTGACGTTGGCCGCGCCGCTGAGCGTGACCACCGGCGTCGGGTTGCCGACAATGATCTGGCAGGCTGCGATGGCGTCATTGCCCGCCGCATCGGAGACGCTATAGGCCAGATTGAAAATACGGGATAACGCCGTTGCTGCGAAGGGTGGGCTGGTTACCGGTCCTCCGGATATCGCCACCGAGCCGCTGAGATCGCCGTCGACGACGTCGGTCGCGGTCGCAGTCGGTGTCGGATCGATGAAGCCCGGCCCACCGAGCACCGCGATCGGGCAGGCCGCACTGAGGCTGATGGTCGGCGCGGTGGTGTCGACGACGTTCACCGTGCGGGTCGCCGTGGAGCTGGTGAGCGCCGAGTCGGTGCATGTGTAGGTAACCGTGTAGGCCCCCACGACGTTGCTGGTCACCGTTGTGGAGCTGTCGTCACTCAGGCCCGTGGCGGTCAGATCGCCATCTTCCGGATCCGTACAGGTGGCACCGGGATCGGTGTACGAAGCCGCGGCCTCAAACGTAAGAGGATTGTTGCCGAGCACCGTGATCACCGGTGCGCCCGCTGCCACAACGGTTACGGTGCGGCTCGCATTCGCGCTGTTGCCGCTCAAATCCGTGCAGCTGTAAGTGAGATTGTAAGTCCCCGGGGTGTCGGGGTCGACGACATCGCCGCCCAGGGTGAGGCCCGGGCCCGACGTGATCGCACCATCGATGGCGTCGCTACAGGTCACGGGGTCGGTCCATGGATCGCCCTGGGTCAGCGTAACGCTGGCTCCCCCACCGCCGAGGGTGATGACCGGGGCAGTCTCATCGCTAAAGACGGTGAGCGTTAGAGCAGTGAAGTCGAAGTTGGCATTGAAGTTCGGGAACGGACCATCGGCCATGGGGTTGCCGCCGATGCCGACGCCGTCACCCATGGCGTATTCATTCGTGTTTGCGGCCGTATCCACGACCAGCGGCAGGGCACCCGAGGGGCTGACACCCAGGCAGGCGCCAGTTGCGCAACCGGGCGCGAAGCTGGTGTTCCACTCGGTGGTGGCCATGGGCACTGGACCCAGGCCCAGGTAACCCCAGGTGGCATTGATGTAAGTGCCGTCGGAGGCAGGGTCTGCGCCTGCTCCGCTTATAACCGACCCGCCCGTCAGCGGTGTATCGTCAAAGCGATTGGCGGCAATGGCGTCAAGCATGCCCTGGCCGTCCCAGGCAAGTGAAACAGGGATGCCGTTGGTGCCGTTCCAGTTGAACAGCATGTTGCCCAGCAGCAGGGTGCCGGGGCCGCCCGCACCGTTGCCGATGGCCTGCAGTGCGATGCCGACGGCTTCAGCCGGCAGGGAGCCGTTGAAGAAGTCGAAGGGCACCAGGGTGGCTGAGCCCGCACCGGTCGCCGTATCGAAGGTCAGGGTGCCGGTCACCGGGGTCTGATAGGTGTTGGCGCCCTTGGTCGTGATGCTGGTGTTGGCCAGCGCGGCGCCGGTCGAATCCAGCATGGTGAACATGCCGCTGACAGTGAATTGATAGGTGTCCGCCATAGTGATCGGGCTGACGCTTCCCAGCGTCGCCGACATGGCGGCAGCCAGTGCACACCGGCTGAAACGGTTGTTGGATGACATAGAAAAATCTCCTCGATGTTGTTATCGCGTCTTCGCCGGAATGCGTCTGGGTGGTGGGTTTCAGGCTTCGCCCATCGGGCACATAGGTGCTGACGATGGAAGCTCCCGGCAACGTCTAGGTTGTGTATTACATCTTGTACGAGAAACTCACACCCAGCGAGTTCTGTCGCATCGAAATAGCCGCGTTCTCCCCGATGACGGGCACGCCCGCCGGGCCAAAGGCGGTCGGTCCCTTGATGACGTTCTCGAAGGCGTGCATGTAGTTGAACGACCATTCGCTATTCCGGCTGGGCCGGTAGCTGGCACCGAGTGTGACGTGCCACTCCACGGTGGCGGGGGCGAGCATGTTGAACAGCACCTGATCGTCAGGAATCGGCGATTTACCGTAGTTCATGCCGCCGCGGAAGCTCCAGGTCTTGTTGTAGTCGTAGTTCACGCCCAGCTTGTAGATTGTCTGATCCTCCCAGCCGAAGCCCATGCCGTCATCACCGCCGAGTTTGCACCGCTTCGGGTCGAGCCCGTCATCACCGGGGCAGAGGGGGTTGAGGTCATCGGGGTCGAGCACGTTCGGGCCGGGGTTACCGACCGATTTGACGCTGCTGTATTCGATGCGCTGGATGTCGGCCGCGATTGCCAACTTCTTGTTCGGTTTGTAGGCGATGCCGATGGCGTAATGGGTCGGGATGTCGAAATCGCCCTGTTCGGCGAACAGGTTGCGGTACTTGTCGAACTTGGTCATGTAGACCCGCGAGGCCCAACTCCAGCCAAAGGTGAAGGTACCCTTCTTGTCGAGCTTGTGCAGGCCACCGAGCCGTAGCCCGGCGCCGTATGACCAGTCGTTGCCCTCGCCACTGACATGTTCTGTAGTGGCGGCGAAGCCCAAGTCTTCGAAGGCACCGAGACCGAAGGCGCGAAAGGTCTGTACCCCGATAGCGAGCGAGGCGCCCAGGGTGTGCTGCCTGTTCAGCTTGTAGGCAACGGTGGGCAGCATCTGCATCTGCATGAGCATCACGCCCACGGTCTGGCTGTCGGCGTTGCAGTTGAAATTGAAGAAGGTACTGCCGACGCCATCGCTGGTGTTGCCGTTGACACAGTTCGGCCTGCCGGGCACGGTCTGATCGTAGCGCGTTCCCAGGCCGGCACCGATGACCGACATGCCGACGGTGATCTTGCGGTTGAAGCGGTAGGCGCCGCCCATGTTGGGAATCAGATAGACGTTGTTCGCACTCTTTGCATCCGTCCAGCCCAGCGCCGCGCTATCGTGCATCACCGCGCGCGGCGGGTTGAAGAATTCGCCGCCGACATCGATGCGCATGGTGTCCATATCGATCTCGGCCATGCCGGCGGGGTTGCTGGCAGCTGCGAGGGCATCCTGGGGATAGGCTACGCCGACGCCGCCCATGCCGCGGGACTTGGCGCCGAAGCCGATCATGAAATAACCGTTGGTGGCATGGGCTGCCATGGGTATGGCCGTGGCCAGGGCGGCACACAGCGGAAGCAGGCGTGCGATCCGCGCTTTCATAGACTCTCCTCCGAAATGACTCGTGTTTTAATTTTTTAATGATGGCGAGTCCGGTGCCGACTGGCTTGACCCCCCACCTGACGTGCTGGGTATGTCGTTATGTGATCTTTTTGTAACCGGTAGGTCCCAGATCATTGTCGTGCCATCCGGGTTTGTCAAGGCAGGTGAAGGGAATTGTCGCGCGTCGACATCAGTGCAGCATGTGCAAGCGGCGATCATGCGCGTAGGCAGGGTTGGCCGGTATGCAGGTGCAGGTTTCCGTCGGCACGGGCGTCGCCGAAACGGACGCAAGCACCCTATTCTACAGTGGGGGCAACACGGGAGCGGTCGACGTGCTGTGGCGCCTGACCGATCATTCGTCGGCGCCTGGCAGGGTCCGCGGGCCAGTGGATGGGGTTGCGCGGGCGCACACCGGTCGGGCGGGCGCCCGACAATGTGACGGCGTTCCCAATTCTGCACATTGTCGGGATCGTGCAGAGGGCGGCGTGGGGCACAGGGTTGGCCAGGGTAGCGCGCGGTGTAGCCTTGTCGAGATTCCTGACACCGGCCTCGGGGTACCGGCGCGGCCGAGGTTGTTACAAAATATTTCAATGAAAACAAATTGTTTCCGGCAGTGCCGCCGGCCCGTGCCGGGGCCGGGGCTTGTCGGACGACTTGACAGTTTGTCATGGGGGCGGTCGCCCGCAGGCGGCTGATATTCCCCTAACCTCCTGTTGTGGAAGGGTGTTTGTAGAGTGGGTCCAAGCCTTGCATTAGTCCACGGGCGAGTTGTCGCCACCGGGTCGTTACGAAGCCACCGGTGGCGCAAATCAAATAAGAAGTATTGGCGTTTCGAACGTCGACGTTTCGACACTTTTGGAGGAGTTACCTGATTATGACGATCAAGAAAACTGTACTCAGCGCCGCCATCGCCACCGTGGTCGGTGTGGCCGCGGGCCCGCAGGCCGCGCTGGCCGATACCGTCACCGCCGACTGGGCCGGCGTCTTCACCATGCTGGATTCGACCGGTGCTGCGCTGGCTAACACCAGCATCACCACCAAGGGTGCCAACCAATTCCAGACCCCGGTGACCGGCACCATGACCTTCGATACGGCGACCGGTGCGGGCTCGGCCACCCTGGTCCCCTTCCAGTTTTTCAACGGTAATCCCACCCTCCCAGCTGAAGCGGTCGGCATCGAGCTGCAGGCCATCGGCGATGGCATGGGTGGCCCCGGCACCCTGGTGCTGGGCAACATGCTGTTCAACTGGAATGGTAGCAACGGCATCCCGGTGTCCCTCGTCATGGACGCGGCCGGCTTCTTCGGCGGCATGCAGGGCGGCCTGATCGGTGACGGCAACCTGACCCAGGCGGAAGTCGCGGGCTTCGGCGCCGCGCCGGCCTCCGATGGCACCTACATCAATGCCACTTGGGGTTACCTGGGCCTGGGACCGGTAGTCATGGCCACCACCGAGTGGAACACCAGCTTCGCACCCGGTTGCGCAACTGGCGCCTGCATGGGTGTCAGCCCCTCGGGCACTCTGCCGCTGGTTACCGATACGGCCGCAAACACGAATGAGTACGCCATGGGTGACGGCGTCGGCATCGGCGGCAACCCCATGGCCGATGGTCCGTTCCCGGACTTTAATGCCAACTTCGACATCACCTCGCTGAGCAACATCGTGGTGACGCCGACGACTGTCATCCCGGTCCCGGCCGCGGTGTGGCTGCTCGGTTCTGGTCTGATCGGTCTGGTGGGTGTCGCCCGTCGCCGCAAGGCTTGAGTTGGTCTGATCCTGCCTGGCCCTGTCTGATCGGGGCGGCCGCGAATCAGCACGTGGCCGCCCCAGGCAAGCCCGGCACCGTGAGGTGTCGGGGGCGCCGGTCAAGCGATTCACACAACAAAGCTGAGTTCATCTTCACCACGGGCGCGCCAGCGCCCGTTTTTTTTTTGCTTCCTATCGCAGCGGCTGGCCAGGTTGGCCATCGTAGGCGTGCGCAGGGTGGCTCACGTCCCTAGTCCGTCCCGCAGCTCGGCGATCCACGGCGCGTACTGACGCCAGCGCTGCAGTGCATCCCGATAAATCGGCTGACGTACCTGCGCGTGACTGGGTGTGTTGACCACGCGCTCGTTCGTATGGAAGCGCAGGCAGGCCGGGTTCCAGTCCAGCCCGCAGAAGTCCACCAGCCGGCGGCTGCTGCCCTCCACGTCCTCGACCAGATCCTCGTAGCGGACCGTCAGCAGGGGCAGTGTCAGTACATCCTCCCAGTGTGTCATGAGCTGTTCGTAGGCGCGGTAGTAGCGGCCCAGGCTGCGCAGCCTGCGCGCATACAGATGGCCGGTGTTGAACCGGTGGAAGTAGATCGACAGGCAGGTGTCCAGCGGATCCCGGGTGCAGTGGATGACGTGCGCCTGCGGGAACAACAGCTCGATCAGTCCCAGGTGCAGGAAATTGTGCGGGAGCTTGTCTGTCACGCGCCGGGCGTCCGTGGACAGTGTCTGGAGGTGATCCAGATAGTCGCGGGCCAGCGCGAGCGTACCGTCTGCCGTGAGTTCCCGCACGCAGGCGGGGTAGGGGGCGGCGCTGCCGAGACGGGTCGGCAGTGCCGCGACGATCTTCCACAAGGCGGTGAGTTCCCCGCCGCCGTGCACCTGGGGATGCGACGCGAGGATCTGTTCGATGAGGCTGGTGCCACTGCGCGGCATACCGACGATGAAGACCGGTCGCTGCGAGCCGTGATCGGCGCGGGGCAGGGCGGCCAGCCGCGGTGCACTGAAGGTCGCGCGGATCGCATCCATCTCCGCCAGGTGCCGTTCCAGGTCGTCGGGCAGCGGCCGCAGGGATTGCGCGCGCTGATAGTGCCGGAAGGCCTCCGCGTGGTGGCCGGCCTGCTCGTACAGCCGCGCCAATGCGAACAGCAGGGGCTCCTGATGGCTTGCGGGGACCTTGCCGCCGGCATTGAGCTGTTCGAGCAGATGCCGGGCACGCCCCTGCTGCCCGGCGTGCCCGCTGACGGCGGCATAGGCGAGTGCGACCTCGATGCGCGTGTCGCGCCCCTGCAGCAGCGGTTCGAGCCGCTGCCCGGCTGCCTCATACTGCCCCTGCAGGGCGAGCACATTGGCGAGTTCGGCGGTCGCGACGGGGTGCCCGGGTTCGATCTCCAGTGCCGATTCCAGACGGTCACGGGCGGCGGTGATATCGCCCTGTCCGCTCAATACGACGCCCAGACGGATGTGCGCCCGCACCAGCCGGGGTTGCAGCTCGAGCGCGCGGAGATAGCTGTCGCGGGCGGCGTCGCGCCGGTTCAGTTCTTCCATGAGCGCACCCAGGGCGCACCAGGTCTCTGCGCTCGGCTGGAGCTGCAGGGCGCGCTGCAAGGCCGCCAGGGCAGCGTCGAAATCGGCCTGGGTCTGCAGCAGTTCGCCGAGGGTATGCCAGGCATCGGCGGCATTGGGGTTGATCTCGGTAGCGGCGCGCGCATGGACGATGGCCGCGGCGCTCTGGTCCAGGGCGCGCAACGTGAGCGCGAGCTGGGCATGGGCCGCGCCGGAGCGGGGGGCGATACGCAGCGCCTCCCGCAGGCTGGCCGCGCTCTTGGGCAGCGCGCCTTGTACGCGGTACAGCTGACCGAGGCCACTGTGCGGGATCGGGTTGCCCGGATTGAGCCTGATGGAAGTACGAAAGCAGCGCTTGGCTTCGACCAGCTCGCCCCGCTGCAGCAGGGCGAGGCCCAGGTTGTCCCAGGCCCCGAAGGCATCGGCGCGCAGGGCCACGCAGCGCCGGAAGGCCGCCTCCGCGCCCGCGATGTCGGTACGCTGGGCGCGCGCCAGCCCCAGCATGAACCAGGTCTCGGCGTCGGCCGGATGCTGCGCCGACAGCGTCTCCAGGATGGCTTGCGCCGGTTCGGGCTGACCTTGCCGGAGCAGCTGCTGGGCCTGTTGTTTCTGTGCCTGGGCGGTCATGTGTCGAGGGGGTCCACCAAATCAGGGGCGACGATTTGCTCGCGACACGTGACTGCCGCGACGCTGGCCGGAGCGCGCGGCAAGGCGTGGTGGCGTAGCGGCCCGTACGCCGCCAGTCAATCCGTGCCGCGCAATATGTAGATGGTGCCTGCGACCGGCTTGCCGTATTCCAGGCGAAGATCGCAATCCATTTCTTGGATCAGATCGAACCCGCAACCCGATGCCAACGCATGCACGTACGGTTTCGAGTGGGCATGCCGGCCGGAGCCGCGGATCTTGAATCCCTCGCCCGGGCAGGTCTCGGTCGAGAAGACGAAATAGCCCCCGGATCGGAGCGTGCCCCGCGCCGCCTGGAACGTGGCGCTCAGCTCGCCGATATAGACGAAGACATCGGCCGCGATGACGAGGTCGTAGGTATGCCCTTGACGGTGCATGAAGGCGGTGACGTCATCGACTGCCAACTCGTCATACAGGTCCCGCTCACGCGCCTTGTCGATCATCTTGCTGGAAAGATCCACTCCTACCAGTCGGTTGGCGATGGGGCGGAAGAGTGGCGCGCACAGACCGGTACCGCAGCCGAGATCGAGTATGTCGTAGGCCTGCGCCCCGGTCGGCAACACCGCCTGCACGGCGCTGAAGATGTGCCCCGGTGTGCGGTATTTGAGTTGGTCGACCAGCTCATGGTCGAACTTCTCGGCGTACTGGTCGAACAGGCCCGCCACATAGTCGTGACGATCCATATCGTTCGCGGTCCGGTCGCCCAGCGAGGCGATATAGTACTTGGCCTCTTGCAGGTCGGGCTTCAGACCGAGCGCCGTCTTGAACGATGCGATGGCCGCCGCGTGATCCGCCAGTTCGCATAACGCCTGGCCGTGGCCGAAATGTCCTTCGAAATAGTGTTGATCCGCAGCGATCGCCTGCGCGTATTCCTCGCGGGCGTCTTCGTAGCGGCCCTGCCCGTACAGAACGCGCCCCAGATTGCAGTGCGGAATGGCGCGGCCGGGCTGCAGTTCCACGGCCCTGCGCAGGTGGCGCTCGGCGGATTCGAGCTGGCCGAGGCGTTCGTACAGCCGCCCCAGGTTGTTGTGGATGAGGATGTTGTCCGGCTCCTTCTCCAGCAGTTCGTGATACAGCTTGCGCGCCGGCTCGACCCGGTCGGACGCGTAGAGGCAGTGGGCCAGGTTGAACAGGACATCGGGCGTGGGCCGGAGTCGGGCTGCGCGTTCGTAATGCCGGGCGGCGTCGGCGTAGTGCTCGGCCTGACGCTCCAGGTGGCCCAGTTCGACCCACGCCGGCATGTATCCCGGTGCGGCCTGCGTGACCCGGGACAGGCGGTCACGCGCCGCATCGACTTGTCCCAGCGCCTGCTGGCATTGGGCGATACTCACGCCGATCTCTGGCGTGTCGCCGAAGCGGCGTTGCACATCGTGCAGGTGCTCCAGCGCGGCCTGCCCCTGCCCGCCGAGCAGCATGGCCCGGCCCTTCATCAGGTGCGCAGCCGGCAGGTTCGGCGCGGCGGCAAGGGCGGCCTCGGCACAGGACAGCGCATCGTCCGTCTTGCCGGTATCCAACAAAATGGCGGCCAGATTCACGAGTGCCGCGGGGTGTCCGGGCTGTCGGGCAATCGCGTCACGGTACGCCCCGGCTGCCAGGTCCAGGTTTCCCATGGACTGATAGGCCAGGCCGAGATTGAAATGGGCCGCGGCATTGCCCGGCTGACGCTTGATTACCTTGCGGCAGCACTCGGCCACGCGCGGGAAATCCTGGCGTTGTGCATGGATGGCGGCGAGCAGAAACTGAATATCGGCATTGCCGGGGTTGTTGCGATCGGCGTCGGTCGCGGCGGCGAGGGCGTCCTGCGCGTGCCCCCGCTCCAGGAGCTGGCGTGCCTTGATCATCAGATCCTGGCTGCGACGTATCTTTGTCTTCATGGATTACCCGTGAAACCGTGGGTCCGGCCTACTCGCGCGCCCGGCACCAGAAGGCGTACATGCCGATGAATGTATCGGGATGCTGGTGCTCGAAGCGATCCCAATTACGGAGGTCAGTCATGCCGGCATCATCGGGATAGTCCTGCCGGTAGCGCGCCCTTGTCATTGTGTCCGGGAGCTCGAAGCCGACGAAATCCAGCCGGTTGCGCTCCAGCAGCGCTGCGATTTCAGGCAGTGTATAGCAGGTCTCCTGAGTGTGGAACAGCAGATCGCGGCAGTCGCTCAGGCTGTAGAAATCCAGAATCCCGGTTACCGGGGAGATCGGGTGGTCGGCTGGCAGCGCCAGGATTTCGCGGCGGGCATGACGGATGTCGTCCAGGCTGGAATGCCCGTCCTCCGCGCCATAGTGTCTGCGTGCTGCATGGACCGCCCTGCGCGCGACGGCGCTGTAGAAGCCCAGATTCATCAGGCCTTGCGGTCGCAGCAGTCCGCGCAGGACGGACAGGCCCCGCTCCGGGTCCGCCAGATGATGCAACACGCCAACGGATTCGATGAGGTGAAAAGTCCTGCCGATCGCACCGAGTTGCAGGATGTCTCCACAATAGAAATCGATGTTGCCGACACCGAGTTCCTCGGCACTGCGCTTGCCGTAGGCGAGGCTGCTGCGACTCAGGTCTACGGCCGTTACCCTGCAGTCTGTGAAACGCGTTGCGGACAGGATGGCGTGCTTGCCCGTTCCGCAGCCAGCGATGAGTGTTTCGATCCGGTCTGTGCCGAAGTCCGGCGGACTGAAATGCGGGAATGTCTCGCGCATGACCGTCGCATAAGGACGTGGTGTCTGGATGTCCAGACTCAGCCAGCGCGGGTAGGGGGATTCCTCGTACTGATTACGCACCGCCATGGACGTGCCTGTGGCAATCGGTGTCAGCTGCGGTAGTTCGTGTTTGATCTGCGCCTCACGCCGAGCATCATGGACGTGCTTTTTCAGCAGGTCCTCGTACAGTTTTGCGGCCGTGCCGGACAGTCCGTCACCGGCGTCGAGGATGGCAGGGGTGTCGTTCAGTGGCCGGTACATGGCGAGCAGGATGTACTGTATCCATGGCGGCGCGGCGTCGGGCGGATCCAGACGATAGGCCACATCCTCCAGCACGGTGATACGATCTGCCTCCTGGGGCGATGTGTCGTAGACGAATTCGTTGTTGTAGCACTGATGGGCCAGCGCGAGGAGTTGCGCTGCCTCTTCCTCCGAAGGCACATTCGTGATCCGGCCGTCGGCGGTGGTGAAGTGCGTCAGTACCGCGCGCCGATAGGCGCGCAGGCAGTATTCCAGGTCGGTGTTGGAGGCGACCGTCCGTACCAGCAGACGCTCCAGGAACATGGCCCGGTCGCCCTCCCATAAGGCCGCAAACGCTGGATAGTCCGGCGGCTCCGGTTGGCGGCAGCGCGAGCACAGTCCGGTGATTCCCGGCATCGACATCAGCATCGTCAGTACGGCGGCGGTCAGGTTCTGCTGGTCGATGCCCGGATCGTTGAAACATGCCAGCAATGCACAATCGAAATCGGCGCTGGGCACAAACCTGCGGGCACTGCCGACGATTTGTGCGAAGCGCTGCAGGGTGTCGCGCCGCCCGGGCTGGAGCCGCAGGGCCTGGAGGCAGTGTTCCTGTGCCTCGATGTCATGGCCGCAGGCGCCGTGCAGCATGCACAGGTTGATATGGATCTGCAGGGAATCCGGGTTGATCTTCAGGGCCCGGTTGAGCGGCTCGAGACCTTCTCTGCCGCGACCGAGAGAATGCAGCAGCGCGCCCAGGTTGTTGAGGCTCTGGTAATCGTTCGGATTCGATTCGATGGCCGCCTTGTAGTGCGCGATGGCTTCGTGCTGGCGGCCGCTGCGACCGAGTCGCTGGGCGAGCTCGAAGTGCAGCCGGTGATCGGACGGTGCTGATTTGAGACCGTCGTCCAGCTGCTCGATGGCCTCGTCGTGCCGGCCCGTGTCATCGAGGATCTGGGTCTTGAGCAGGTGCGCATCCGTCAGGGTGGGGTGTAGGCGGAGCAGATCGTCCAGCTGGGTGAGTGCTGCGTCGCTATCGCCCCGTTTCCAGCAGGTGCGCGCGATATTTATTAGTGCGGCAGGCGCGGCCGGCTGCAGGTTGAGCGCGGCGCGGAATTGCATCAGGGCATCGTCGTGGCGGCCGAGATCGCAATACACCAGGCCCAGTGCATTACGTGCGGGGACGAAGCTCGGCTGATGCCCGATCGTCTGTTCGAGAATGCGCAATGATTCATCGAGCCTCCCGGCATCACGATAGAGCAGGCCCAGATTCGTCGATGAGGAGATATGTTGCGGCGTGCCTGCCAATATCGTGCGGTAATGGTCCATCGCCGCCTCGCCCTGGCCAAGCATCTGCAACGCGACGGCCAGGTTGTATCTCGCGGGTAGGTTGCCGGGTTGCAGGTCCAGGACGCGCTCGCAGGCGGCGATGACGCCCGTAACGTCGCCCGCCTGCGCGTGGATGGATGCCTTGGCCAGCCAGGGATCGGGTAATCCGGGGTGTGCCGCGCAGGCGCGGTCTATTTCTCCGATTGCCTCCGGATAGCGGCCGTCGCGCAGAAGGGATTGTATTCTTTCGAGCATGGCGTCGTTCAGTTCGATCCCGATGCCGCGATCGCGGTCTCGACCGTTGCGAAGAACTTCTCCTGGAAATCGCGCTGATCGCATAGCGGCGAACCCTTCATGCGTGCACGTAGGTCACGGTATCCGTGACCCGGCGACCTGACCATGCGTGCGACGCGGATGGCGGTGGCCATGTATTCGTCCGGGGTCCGTGCGATCAGTTCCGTGAGCCCGATGGCGGACAATAACGATGCGCCTACGCACGATGCATGGCGATCACCCTTCATGGTGACCACGGGGCGGCCCATCCACAGGGCCTCGCATGTGGTAGTCGTGCCGTTGTATGGGTGTGTGTCCAGGGCGATGTCTATCCGATTGTATGCGTCGAGATGATCCGCACCGGGGAGCCAGCCTATGAGGCGCAGCCGGTCTGCAGGGATGCCATGCTCCTCGAACAATGCCATATACCTTATGGCGACGGATTTCCCGCTCAACGGTGCCGCCTTCAAGGTGAGAATGGATCCGGGGAGTTCGTGCAGTATCCTGGACCAGAGTTCCACCATGGGCGGCGTGAGCTTGGCCAGATTGTTGAACGAGCCGAACGTGAGCGGACGGGCAGGGTCATGGTCGTACGGCAGAGGTTGCGGGATAGCCGGGTCCGACTGGTAGCAGAGAAAGCACCGATCCATCCGCAGGAGTCGCTCCGTATAGCGCTGGCGGCTGTCAGGAGGATCGGCGATAGCGTCCGTGATGCGGAAATCCAGTGACGGCAGACCCGTGGTATTCGGATACCCGAGATAGGCGATCTGCACCGCGCAGGGACGCCGTGCGAATATCCCGAGCCGGTTACCACTGGTGTGGCCGGCAAGATCGATCAGCGCATCCGGGGCATCCTGCCGGATCAGCGCCGCGGCCTCGTCGTCGTCCAGCTGCGAGATGTCGCGCCACTGGCCCGCCTTGCCGCGGATTTGGGCGGTCACGGCATCGGGGCGTGTCGTATTGGAGTAACAGATCAATTCCACATCCGGTCGCGGCTGGTCGAGCAGGCTCAGAAAAAAATACGCGACAGAATGGGCGCGAAAATCGGGGGACACAAATCCGATGCGAAGCCGGGTTCCGATGTGATTCGGCGGGGCTGCCTCGGTCTGGATGCCCGGTGTGCGGGCCGTCAGTCCCGTCCCCCAGTCGAGGTGCTGTCGAAATACCTCGTCCGCGGAGACCGTATCGTCATAATTGAGTGCCATGAGCAGGTTGCTCGCCGCATCCGCATAATCGGGTCGCTGATCGAGCGCCCGGGAAAAACAGTCGCGGGCCTCGCGGAGACGGCCCTGCAGCAGATACAGGGTACCCAGATTCATCCATGCCTCCGGGAAGGTGTCGCGATGGGACAGGGCCTGCAGATAACTGGATTCCGCGGCCTCCTGCCGGTTGGTGCCGCGCAACGCGATTGCGAGATTGAAATGCGCTTCGGCCAATTCGGGGTCTGCCTGGATGGCGCGGCCCAGAACGTCGATGGCGTCATCGTTTCTGCCCAGCGCCGTAAGTACCGTACCGTAATTGGACAACAGAGGTGCGTTGGCCGGCTCGAGCGAGATGGCCTGCTCGTAGTAAAACACCGCTTCTGCGGGCCGGTTGGCCTGTTTGTATGCAGCCGCGATCTCCAGGAGATGTGCCACTTTTACCGGCTTCCGGGCGAGGATGGCGTCGAACTGTTCCCTCGCGGCTGTATCTTGCCCCAGTTGCAGCAACGCACCTCCCAGACCGAGCCGTGCCGCGGATAATCCCGGCTGGAGTGTTATAGCGGTTCGAAAGCTCTGCGCCGCCGCGGCAGGGTCCCCCATGGCCGCCCGTGCGGTACCGAGGTTGCAGTGTGCCTGAGGGTAATCGCTCTTCGCGAGTATGGCCCGTTCGTGGAAAGCTGCCGCTGCTGCGGGATCGCCTGCCTTCTGATGTGCGTTACCCATCTCGTTGAGTGCTTCAGGGAATGCGGGGCGCAGTCGGATGGCGGTCGTGAGGCTCTCGGTCGCGGCGGATATCTTGTTCAGCCTCAGTTGCGCCACCGCAAGGTTGTACCAGGTCTCCGGTACATTCGGGTTCAAGCTGATCGCCTTGGTGCAATACCGTTCGCCTTCGACGAAGTCGCCGAGATGGCCACATATCGCACTCATCAGGAACTGGAGCTGGGCATCGGCGGGATTGCTTGCGCAGAGCGTGGCACAGAGGTTTTTCGCCTCCGCCAGGCGGTTCTGCTGCAGTAGGGCCATCAATTGTGGTTGCATGTGGGGCAATATTTTCAGGTGAGGCCGAGCGCGTTCTTGAGCGGCGTAATATGCGCCTCGTAATTGCGCCAGCGCTCGACCGATGAGTGGTAGATCGGCTTGCGTACCTGACCGTAGCTCGGCGTGTTGACGATGCGCCTGTTCTTGTGAAAGTCCAGGCAGGCATCGTTCCACCCCAGGTCGCAGAACGCGAGCAGCTCCTCGGTCTGCTGCTGCTGGTTGGCGATCAGATCCTCGTACTTCACTTCGAACAGCCTTGTACCGAGCACTTCGCGCCAGTGTTCCATGAGTGCCATGTAGCCCTGGTAATACCGGCCAAGATCCTGAAGATCGTTCGAATAGGGGTGGTTCGAGTTGAAGTTGTGGAAATAGATCGACAGGCAGGTATCCATTGGATTGCGAATGCAATGGATAACCTTGGCTCCCGGGAGGGCGGCGCTGATCAGCCCGAGGAACAGGAAATTGTGCGGCATCTTGTCGGTGACGAAGCGCGCCGTCTTCGAAATCCCGTCCAGCAATTTGAGATATTTGCGTCCGATGTCCCGTGCGCCGTCCGGCGACATGTCCGCGAGGACGTGCGGATATGGCGTATGCGCCTGTTGCTGCAGTTCATGCACCAGCGCACCCAGATGGGGTAGTTCGCCCGCGCCGTGTACGTCGGGATGGCTCGCAAGAATCTGTTCTATCAGGCTCGTTCCGGAACGGGGCATGCCGACGATGAAGATCGGCCGGTCGCCCGCGTCTGCTACGGAACCGAGTCGTGCCACCAGCTGGTGATCGACCTCCTGTGCGATCGCTTCGATCTGGGCCTGGTACGCCGTGGCATCGAATCGGCCGGGGCGCAGACTGTTGGCCGTCTGGTAATGGTGGAACGCTCGATCGTATTCACCGAGATCGTCGTACAAATCGCCGAGCATGAATTCCATTTCCTGGCGCTGGATCGGCGAGAGGCTGGCCTGCGGCAGGGCCTCCTCGAGGAGGGTCGCCGCACGTTGTTGATCCTGGGTGTGCCGGCTCAGAATGGCATAGGCGACCGCGATGGAGGCCGGCGGGCGTGCATCGAGATACGGTTCCAGTTGTTTCCGCGCATCGTCGAATCGGCCTTCTTTCTCGTGCATCCTTGCGATCGCGGCGACCGCATCGACCAGGTCCGGTGCGATCTCCAGGGCCTTTTCATAGTGGTAGAGCGCCTGTTGGTGGGTCCCGTCACTCTGCAGGGATACCCCGAGATTGTAATGGGCCTGCGCAAAGCGGGGCTCGGCCTTCAGCGCCTTGCGATAGCTTTCGATCGCGTCCCGGGTCCTGCACTGTTCGTGCAAGGCGGTGCCCAGGTTGTTGTGGGCCTGGGCATATCGCGGCTTCAGGCGAATGGCGGTCCGGTAGCATTCCATGGCTTCGGCGAGTTTGCCCTGCTCCCGCAGAACGGTTCCAAGATTGTTTCCCGCGATGGCATCGGCCGGGTTGATGCTCAACGCACGGCGAAAACAGGCGGCGGCATCGTCGAGCCGGCCGTTGTGCTGCATGAGCGTGCCGAGATTCGACCAGGCAGGGGCGTAGTGAGGATCCAGTTCAAGGGCGTGGCGCAGATGCCGTTCGGCCTCCCGGGTGGCCCCCAGACGGCCTTTGATGACCCCCAGCATGCTCCACGTCTCCGGGTCATGCGGGAACCGGGTGCACAGTTGCGTGTAGGCGGCCCCGGATTCCGGGAGCCGCCCGGCCTGGTAGAGGCTACTGGCTTGTTTTTTAAGAGACTGGGCAGAGTTGTGCATAGTGTCGGTATCGGACCGTCGCCCCGGGGCTGGGCCGGATCGAGGCATCGGTTCGTTGCTACGGATGACGCATGTTCGCCGGTTTTCGGGTGAGGCTCAAGGCCTGTGGTAGCGGGGCTGCCCATGGCGGCCAATCAATGGGGTTAGCCGGCATTGATCGCTTCTCCTAACGGTCGCGGGTGAGGAGTGAGGCGTGAGGCGTGGAAACCTTTATGGCCACGGAAGCACACGGAACAACACGGAAGGGTTTGATGCGCACCCCAAAGCCGTAGATCAATGGATCAACTGCCGACCAACGAAGTCTGACCCCATCGATCTTTTTCTCCTCACGCCTCACGCCTCACGTGTTCTCCCGTGTGCTTCCGTGGCCAAGATCGGTTTTTAGTCGCTGCAGGCGCCACACCCTGCGAGGCTCTCCCGGTAGACGGGCTCTTTGTATGTGCTGCCGTGGCCATACCCGTGGCCATACAGGGGCTCCGGGGCGCGGTTTCCACTACAATCCCCGCATCGCCACCACTACCGGATGCACGCCATGACCGTCCTCGTCCTGCACGGCCCCAACCTCAACCTGCTCGGCAGCCGCGAGCCGGAGCATTACGGCCACGCCACCCTGGCC
>Ga0172382_10005323_pt1 | contig 19258 bp, 12 predicted proteins | sample Leawel138RmetaG_FD_122245 | JGI IMG/M metagenome (GOLD analysis project Ga0172382, IMG submission 122245) | Leachate microbial communities from a municipal landfill in Southern Ontario, Canada - Leachate well 138R metaG | ecosystem: Engineered > Solid waste > Landfill > Unclassified | place...
CATCGCCGTCCCCGATCGACGCCAACCGCGCGGTGAGCGTTGATCCCGGCCGTGGCGCGGCGACCGGGCGCCGACACGCCGACAGCCGACAGCTCATCGGGCGCCGGTCGACGGTCCGCCGGGACGCCCGATACCCGCGGCCGCGGCGCATCGCGACGTCACGTTGACGGGTGAACCGCTGCGGTTCCCGCTCCCGGCCATCGGCATGCGGGCAGCGGAATCGCCGAACATGTTGCTGGTCAACGGTTTTACGCCCCGAATCGGCCGTGGGTGGGTCGGTCTGACCGGGGTTGTCGACGCGGTGTCCCGCACTTCTTTGCTGGCCGCGACACGCGGGCCTCGTCCACCCCGGGCCCCGAGGTGCCCCGATCGCGGTCCGGACGCGCACCGATCACACAGCCCGGGGCGGTGCGCGCGAAGTCGGCCCGCACGTGCTTTTCCCTCGTCAAAGACGCCCGAGTAGGTCTATCGCGTTCGACGGCGCAGGTGTTACAGCCCGGACACTCGACCGCGCAACCGAGTGGGGCCGCCGCGAGGGTTTGCTGATTGGTCTACCAAATTGTGATCTGTGAGGTATTCTCCCTTCGTCAGGGATCGCGCTTACCGTGCAGCTTTGACAGAGCGACGCCACCGGGGGACTTCGCGTGCGATGTACGCAGCACGCAATGACCTGGTGGCGCCGGTTTGTGGAGGCACGGGGAGCACGTAGGTCGGCGCGGCCCCGCAGGATGCCAACCGCACGGTCCCGCTCGCTGTGGAGCGGATCAGTTGCACCTCAGAAAGGGACGTTTGTGAATCTTGCGACGAAAACGGCGCTGACGGCGGCACTGCCGTTCATGATGCTGCCGCTTACCGTTGCCGGACCGCTCCCCGCGGCAGGCGCTGCCGCCGCGGAGCTTCCCCCGGGCCCGGCCACCGTCCTTCACACCGGCCCGACCCCCTGGTCGACGCCGAACAACCTCGGCGGCATCATCTGCGAGCTGGAGCGGGAGTGCCGCGAGGTCTACTACCAGTACATTCTGCCGCTCGGCACCTTCGAGCCCGGGCTCGCCGAGAACGTCAAGACCATGAACTTCGCGCTGAACAACACCCCAGGTGACAAGATCGCCTACGGGTTCAGCGGCGGCGCGCGGGTCGTCTCCAAGTGGCTGCAGGACAACGCGGCCACCACCGAGCTCTCACCCGACGAACTGTCCGTCGTGCTCCTGGGCAACGGCGGCCGCAAGTACGGCGGCATCAACGGCTGGTGGGGCGGCTACGGCGATTCGCTGATGACCCCCACCGAGACCCAGTTCTCCGTCCTCGACGTGGCCCGCGAGTACGACCCGATCGCGGACTTCCCGGACAACCCGTTCAACCTGCTGGCGCTCGCCAACGCGATCTCCGCGTTCGGCACCGTGCACATGAACTACGCGGATGCGGACCTCGACGCACCGGGCAACTACGTCTGGACCGAAGGCAACACCACCTACGTCTTCATCCCGACCTCGCAGCTCCCGCTGCTGCAGGGGTTGCGCACCCTCGGCCTCGACGCACTGGCCGACCAGTGGGAAGCCCCGCTGCGGGAGATCATCGACAAGGCCTACGACCGCGAGTACCTGGAAGACGCGGAGGTCATCGGTGAGTCGGAAGACGACTCCGAGAACACCGTGCAGCCTGTCGCCGCCGCGATCCCGACCGGTGCCGGGGAGGCCTGCTCCGGGTACAACACCGACGGCTGCGACATCAACGAGGAGCAGTCCTACACCCCGATCACCGCACCTGATCTGGACAACCCGGCATGGCAGAACGTGCTGCCGAACCTGGTCAACGCGCTGATCAGCGTTCCGCGGGCCTACCTCGACGGGCTCAATGACCTGTCGCATGCGCTCGAAGTCACGGGAAGCTGGTGGGTCTACACGCCCACCAACGTGCTGGGCTACGACCCGGCCGACCCGCCGAAGATCACCGCGGTCACCAACCTGCTGATCCCGTTCAAGCCACTGTCCAACGCCCTGGGCGAGCACGTGTCCTGGTGGGCGAAGGCCAACCTGCCGATGGACGCCGGCTGCACCGGCACCGCGCCGCCCACCTGCAAGGACGCCAACTCCATCCTCAGCAAGATGTTCCTGGCGCCGATCTGGGACCTGATCTCGGGTTACCAGTTCCCCGAGCTGAACAACCCGGTCAACGAGGAAGAGGGCGCGGCCGGCGAGGAGATCCCCGGCCAGACGGGCAACCCGGTGCCGTGGTCCGGCGAGTCTGTTCAGCTCAACCCGTGGGATCCGGTGTACAACACGCTGAACTACCTGTTCGCGCCGCCGGAGCAGAATCGGCCGGAGCCGATCACGTTCACCGAGGTCGTCGAATCGGTGGTCCGATTCGGCAAGGCGATGTGGCTGGACTTCAACCCGTTCGTGCCGGGCAGCTTCCTGTGGAAGGGCTACCCGTACACGCTGGTGACGCCGTTCATCAAGCCGTTCGTCAAGTTGCTGTGCCCGTCGTGCGACCCGGAGCACCCGGAGGATCCGACGCCGTTCGACGGCGAACTGCCGCCGAGCAGCGAAGAGGGCACCGAGGGCTCCGACGCCACCACGCTGCTGGCCTCGTCGACCGAGACCACCGAGGGCGCCACCGCCGACGAGGAGTCGGCCCCCGAGGCCGAGGGCGAGGACGTCGTCTCCGGGGCGGTCACCGACCTGCTGGAGAAGTTCAAGCTCGCTCCGCAGGACGAGACCGCGGTCGACGAGACGACGGACGAGGCGGATCAGGAGCAGCCCGCCGCCGAGGTGCCGGACGAGACGCCCGCCGCCGAGGTGCCGGACGAAGCGCCGGATGCCGAAGACGAGGGCAAGACCGAGACCGGGGCTCCCGCCGAGACCAAGCCCGAGGCGGGTGTCGACGAGGCCGAGGACAAGCCGGACACCGTCGAGACCGAGGACAAGGTGACCGAGACCGACGATGCCGAGAAGCCGTCGACCGGTGGAAAGCACCGCAAGGCCGATGGCGCCGATGCCTCGACGGCCTCGCAGGACGGGGGCGCTGAGTCCAAGTCCGACACCGACTCGAACAAGGAGAGCGCGGGCGCGAGCAGCGGCGGCGCTGACTCCGGCGAATAGGAAAGCCCGGACCATCAAACGTAGTATCGCCTCGTGAGTACGGAGCAGTTAGACGCCGTCATCGTCGGTGCCGGATTCGGCGGAATGGGAGCGGCGATCCAGCTCAATCGGCTGGGTTACCGCAACATCGCGATCCTGGACCGCGAGGACGACCTCGGTGGAACGTGGCACGTCAACCGTTACCCAGGCCTGACGGTTGACGTCCCGTCCACCACCTACTCGTACTGGTTCGAACCGAACCCGTACTGGTCTCGGCTGTACGCCCCCGGCTCCGAGCTCAAGACGTACGCCGAGCACGTCGCCGACAAGTACGACCTGCGCCGCTACATGCGGTTCAACACCACCGTCGAGGGCGCCCGCTGGGATGAGGAGAACCAGCAGTGGGTGGTCTCGCTGGCGGGAGGTCAGACGCTGCAGTCGCAGTTCCTGGTGCTCGCGACCGGCTATCTGTGCCAGCCCAAGAAGCCGGACATCCCGGGCATCGACACGTTTGCCGGCACCGTGCTGCACGCCCAGGAATGGGACGACAATTATTCGCTCAGGGGTAAGAAGGCCGCGATCATCGGCACCGGCTCCACCGGTGTGCAGCTAATCCCGAAGCTGGCCGAGGACGTCGCCGACCTGACGGTGTACCAGCGCACGCCGATCTGGGTGATGCCGAAGTTCGACCTGTCGTTCGGTCCGAGGACGCAGCGTATTTTCGCGAAATTCCCTGCGACACAACGCTTTGTCCGGCTCTCCAGCGACCTGTTCATGGACATCATGACCACGCTCGCGATGTGGAAGTTCCGACAGCTGCGGCCGATCAACACCGCGGCCGCCAAGATCGGGACGCTGCACCGGTTCCTGGCCATCCGTGACAAGGAACTGCGGCGCAAGCTGACGCCGGACTACGACTTCGGCTGCAAGCGGCCCACGTTGTCGAACGTGTACTACCGCACCTTCACCAAACCGCACGTGCATCTGGAGACGGCGGGTATCGAACGGATCGAGCCGGACGGCATCGTCGGCAAGGACGGCACCAAGCGCGTCATCGACACCCTGGTGCTGGCCACCGGCTTCGACGTGTGGGAGTCGAATCTGCCCGCCATCGAGGTGATCGGCCGGGAAGGCCGCGACCTCGGAAAGTGGTGGCGCGAGAACCGATTCCAGGCCTACGAGGGCTTGACGGTGCCGTTGTTCCCGAACATGGTGACCCAGGCCAGCCCGTACGCATGGGTCGGCATGTCGTGGTTCGACACCGTCGAGTACCAGATGCGCCACATGAACCGGCTCCTCGGCGAGCTGCAGCGCAAGGGCGCCCGGACGTTCGAGGTCACCGAGGAGGCGAACGCGAGGTTCCTTGAGCGGATGCTGACCCTGCTCGACGATTCGGTGTTCCGTCTCGGCGACTGCACGAATTCGCGGTCGTACTGGTTCAACAGCTCCGGCGAGGCCCCGCTGTTCCGGCCGACGTCGATCCGTCAAGCGGTCAAGGAGCAGGAGAAGTTCCCGCTGGCCGACTACGCGATAGCCTGAAAGACTCACTAGCTCTGTAAGGGGTGACGACATGGCAACGGCCACCACCGATCCAGTGCGGCTGCCACCTGGCCCGCGGATCCCCAAGCTCATCCAGGGCGCGGCCGTGCTGACCCAGCGCTACGGCGCGATCGCGGCGCTGGGCCGCCGGTACGGCCCGACGTTCACGCTGAACATCCCGGTGTTCGGGGAGACCGTGGTCATCAGTGACCCGGTCTTGGTGAAGGACCTGTTCAGCACTCACCGTGACCTGGTGGGCAGACCGCAGAACAACCTCGGCGGCGACGTGCTCGGGCCGGGGTCGATCTTCAACCTCGAAGGTGACGCGCTGCAGGCCCGCCGCAAGTTGCTGCTGCCGCCGTTCAACGGCAAGAGCATGCGCGGGTACGCGAGCATCACCGAAGAGGAGGCGATCCGTGAGATCCGAACCTGGCCCGAGGGGGTCGAGTTCGAGACGCTCGAGCCGATGATGCGGATCACGCTGAACACCATCCTGCGCGCGGTGTTCGGGGCCGAAGGTGAGCAGCTCGACGAACTGCGCGAGTTGATGCCCAAGGCTGTCGAATTCGGTTCCAAGATCGCGCTGATGCCGTCCATCGTGCGTAAGGATTTCGGACCGTGGAGCCCGGGCGGCAAGTTCGCCAGGTACCGCAAACGGATGGACGAGCTGCTCAACGGGCTGCTCAACGACGCGCGGTCGGACCCGAACTTCACCGAACGCAACGACGTACTGTCCCTGCTGTTGCAGGCCCGTTACGACGACGGCAGCCCGATGCCGGATTCCTTCATCCTCGATGAGCTGCTGACGATGCTGGTGGCCGGGCACGAGACCACCTCCACCCAGCTGGCGTGGACGATCGAGCGGATTCGCCGCCACCCGCAACTGCTCGTCCGGCTCACCGAGGAGGTCGACGCCGGCGGCAACGAGCTCCTGCTGGCCACGATCGCCGAGTCGCAGCGCACCCGGCCGGTGCTGACCGCGGCGCTGCGGCGGGCGCGGACTCGGATTCGCTTGGGAGAGTGGGTCATTCCCGAAGGCGACACGATTCTGGCGAGCACGCAGCTGGCGATGGCGGCCGAGTCGAGCTTCCCCGACGCCGACAAGTTCAACCCGGACCGGTTCGTCGGCAATCCGCCGAACCCGTTCGCCTGGATCCCGTTCGGCGGCGGCATGATGCGGTGTATCGGCGCGTCGTTCGCGACCATGGAGATGGAAGTGACGCTGCGGGCGCTGTTGCGGGAGTTCACGATCGAGCCGACCACCGAGCCCGACGAGAAGCCGCACAGCCGCGGCGTCACGGTAACCCCGGGCCGCAACGGTCGCCTCGTCGTGCACCGGCGTGAGCACAAGGCGGCACGCGCCACCGACTCGGTGTCGGTGGCGGAGAGCAGTTAGAAGCGGTACTGCAGAACCCGCGCCTTGCGCGCGATGGCGGGGACCCGGTGTGACAGTTTGGCCGCGAGCCGCAGGCCGGCGGGGAACAGCGCGCCCTCCGGCCGCTGCATGACGCTGGCCTCCTCCAGCAGGGTGAGGTCGCGATTCCACGCCTCGGGGCGGTGGGCGTCCTTGAACCCCGGGAATTTCCACTGGCCGTGCGGCGAGTTCGTCTTGCTCGACGTGGCCAACCTGCCCAGCAGCCGGTTGAGCTTGCTGACCGGGCCGTAATCGTTGAAAGCGACGACGCCGGAAGCGAAGTGGCCGGTGATGCGGCGCAGTATCGCGACCACGTCGGCCTCGGTGAGAAAGGCCACCAGGCCGTCGGCGAACAGCATGGTGGGCCGGTCGGCAGGTATGGAGTCGGCCCAGCCCGGTTCCAGAAGTGACGTGGGTACGGAGCGGTCGCGGTCGCGGACGGGCAGTAGTGCCTCACGCAGGGCGATCACCGCGGGCAGGTCGACGCTGTACCAGTCGACGGTGGACGGGGGATCAACCCGGAACACGGCGCTACTGAAACCTGCACCGAGATCCACGACCACGGCGTCGGGGTGCCGTGCGGTGAAGGCGCGAAGGTGTTCGTCGAGCATCTTGGCCCGCAGGGCGACCAGCGGCACGACGGAGGGGGTGGCGGCAAGAGTGGTGAAGTCGTAGTCGATCTGGTCGACGGTCTTCTCGGCCAGCCGGTCACCGAGAATCGGCCGCGCGGCCTTGCTGTCGAGGGCGCGGCAGTATTCGGTGAGCAGAGCCGTTTGTTCGATGGGGGTGAGACCGCTGACATCCATGTTGCCAGCCAAGCACATCCACCGATCCGTGCGGCAAGCGCTCGACTACTCGTCCCCGCCGGACGAATCACCGGAGGACGAATCCTGAGCCGGGGTATCGTCCGTGCCCGAGCTGTCCTCTGGGTCCTCTTGGGCCTCCTCGGCCTCCGGGGCCTCGGCCTCCTCGGCCTCGGGCTCGGCGGCCTCCTCTGCCTCCTCTGCGGCCTCTTCGGGCTCCTGGGCCTCCTCGGGCTCCTGGGTCTCCTCGGCGGCCTGCTGGTCGGAGGTTGCCTCCTCGGGGACCGAACCCTGGTCGTCCTCGTCGATCGTCAGCGACTGAACCGACGTCAGTGGGGCCGTCTCACCCTCGGGCTCAGGATCTGTCTGTGGCTCCTCGGGTTCGGGCTCCGGTTCGGGCTCCGGCTCGGGCTCGCTGGGCAGCCCCGGCTCGGCAGGTAGGTAGGAACGGTCGTAGGCATCCTCGACGATCGCCTTCAGCGGTCCGTTGAGCGCGTCGGCGATCCCGGTGAGGCCGAGCCAGCGCAGCGGCTCGAGCAGTGGCAGGTTCTCGGTCGGGATGAAGACGTAGGTCGTGTTCCCTTCCTTCCACACGTAATTCCGGGGGTCGTAGAGATCGACCTCCTCGTAATCCGCATGGATGAACATGAAGCCGGCGAGGACGTTGGCCAGCGCGAGAAGGTTGAATCGGTCGGGCATGTCGGCCGCCATGTCGTACTGCCGCGCCACGTCGAGGATCTGGTAATCACTGTCCGGTACGGTCTGGCCCCAACCGACATGCGCGCCACCGTATTTGCGCCCCGGATTGCCGATCAGCACGAAGCTCAGGTGTTCCGGGGACGGCGCGTCTTCGGTGCCTGCGTGCTGCGCGATCCAGTCGGCGGCCACCCGCGCGCCCTGGCTGTAGCCGAAGACGATCTGATGTGGTTGCTCAGGAGTTGGTAGCGGCTGCCTGATCGCCTGGTCCAGCAACTCGACACCCTCGGCCCGCAGCAGATACGGATACGGCACCGACGAACACGTGCGACCCCCTGAGCACACCTCGCCGCGGAGGTCATCGTCGTTGCCGCCCGGCAGCAGGCTCAACGTCAGCACCCGTGCGTTCTCCGGAAGCATCGAGATCGGCGCAGCGGCCGCCTGGGCGGGTGCCTGTGCCGGGAACGTCATGATCGGTACTGCTGCAGCAGCCGCCAGCCACTTCGCGTGGCGCTTTCCGGCATATCCGGTCGTCGTTGCCATCGCCCCCCCAGGAATCAACGTCTGCCGTATTTGCTGACCGGGTTCAGCGTACTCGTGTCACCGCACTGCTACCCGCATTTCACCGCGGCACGCAGGATTCGTGGCGCCGGGCGGGAGGGGCAACCGGCGAACAGCTTCGCTGAACGGATAAGTCGTTTGCTGAGCGGCCCGCGGACCTGGCTACCCGAGCCGGCCGGCCGCGAAGTTGGCGGCCTCTTCCACCATGCCGTTGTCGACGTAGGCGAAATGGGCGGGCAGATTGAAGCCGGGGGAGCAGAACGGGTCGTCGAACGCACACAGATCGATCGACTTCGACCCGTACGTCCCGCTCATCTGGGGCAGCGGCCCGCCACCGCGGATGTCGCGCAACGGGTTTCCGAAGACCACGACAGCGGCCACATGGTCGGCGACATTCGGCGGCATCGGTGTGGGCGTGAACCGGCCGAGCGGTCGCGGGTCGACGGTGATCAGGTCGATGACGCCGGCACCCTGGGACATGCCGCCCAACACCAGCTTGGTGTCGGGACAGTTCCCCGCCATCCACTGCACCCGCCCGGACGCGTCGGCGGCACCGAGCGGCGCCGAGTTGTCGAAATCGAAACCTGCGGGGTAGTTCACCGCGTAGGTACCCACCGACCGGCCACCGACCTTGGGGCGCAGGGCATTGACGAACGCGTCACCGACCCACCCGAGCCCGGGCTCGGCACCGGTTCCGCGGGCGAAGATGACCTCGATGTCGGGGCACGGATCCGCCGATGCGGCCGGTGCACCGACTCCAATGGGCCACAACCCGGCCGAAACCGCGACTGCCGCACCGACAATGCCAAGGACGCGCCTCACCTGCATGTATCCATGCTGTCACATCGCTGTGAGTGCCTTGATGGAACAGCCTCTGAGCAGGGAGTTCAGGCGAAGACGTAGTCGGTGAGCGGGAAGTTGTCGTTCTCGCGGTTGGTCTGGTTCGTCGACGCGGGGCGCACCAACGTCTCCCCGCTGGGACTGAAATAGTAGGACCGCGAGCGTGAGCAGTCGCCCTGCCGGAACACCGTCTTACCCAACAGTTTCAACATCCGCTCGCTGAACCGGTTGGTGGCGTCCTCGGTGACCTCGAACGTGGCCGCGTCGCGCCTCTTCAGCTCACCGAAGAGTCGGTCCATGTGACGCATCTGATATTCCATCGTGTTGAAGAAGGACAGCCCACTCGTGGCGTACGGGCCGGCCAGCGAGAGGAAGTTCGGGAAGGCCGGCACCGCCACGCCCTGGTAGGTCCTGAACCCGTTGTCCCGCCACCACTTACCGAGGTTGCGGGCATCGCGGCCGATGACTTCGATCGCGGGGATGTTGGCTTCCCAGATGTCGAACCCGGTGCACAACACCAGGGTGTCGATCCTGGTCTTGGTGCCGTCGTACGCCACGATCCCGTCGGCCTCGACGCGCTCGATGCCGGACGTCTGCAGGTGCACGTGCGGGCTGGCGAACGTGCGGTAGTAGGAGTTCGAGTAGGTCGGCCGCTTGCAGCCGAAGTCATAGTCCGGAGTGAGCTTGTCGCGAAGCTGCTTGTCGCGGATCGACACGAACCGAAGCGCCTGCGACAGATAGGAAGCCCCGACGTTGAGCTGGCGGAAGTACTTGTAGTTCAGCACCGACAGAATCATCATAACTTCGAGATTCGCGTCGGTGGTGAACCGGAAAGCGCGCTGCAGCAGCGGGACGCGCGCGAACAGTCGGCGCAGCAGCACCGGGATCGGGAAGTCGAACTTGGGCACCACGTGGATCGGCGTGCGCTGGTACACCGTCAACTCGGCGGCCGACTTGGACAGCTCGGGAATCAACTGCACCGCGGTGGCGCCGGTGCCGATCAGTGCGATGCGCTCACCGGCGGGGGAGTAGTCGTCGTCCCAATCCATGCTGTGCACGATGCGGCCGGCGAAGTCCTCGATGCCCGGGATGTCGGGCTTGCGGGGCTGTGAGAGGTAACCGGTCGCGGTGATCAGGAACCGAGAGGTCAGGGTCTCGCCGTTGGACAGCGTCACCTGCCAGTACTTGCCGTCGTCATCCCAGCGCGCCCCGTCCACCGGGCTGTTGAACCTCATGTGCCTGCGAACGTCGTACTTGTCGGCGACGTGGTCGGCGTAGGTCTTGAGTTCGGTGCCCGGGGCATAGAGCCGCGACCAGTTCGGATTCGGCTCGAACCAGTACGAGTAGGTGGCCGACGGGATGTCGACCGCCAGGCCGGGGTAGTGGTTGACGTGCCACGTTCCACCCAGATCGTCCTCGCGGTCCACGATCAGGATGTTGTCGTAACCCATCTTCTTGAGCTGGATCGCGGCGCCCATCCCGCCGAATCCAGCACCGACGACGATGACGTCGTACTGCACATTCATGGCCACCAACGCTACCTCACAGCAAATCGAGCCCCCGCGCAGAGATCTTAGGCCGCTCGCGTCGGGAGCGCTTGTCAGTCAACCCTCACACACCACGGAGCCCCGGCGCGATGCCGGGGCTCCGGGCGGGCGTCCGAGATGTCGGCAGCCTCGAATTCGGGGAGGCTACTCCGAGGAGCCGGATTCGGACGACCCAGTTCCGTCGGACGCCGCGTCTCCCGACGAGTCGGAGTCGTCGGTATCCGTGGAGTCCTCGGATTCGGCGGCGTCCTCGTCGCCCTGTCCGGCGTCGACCGAGTCGGCCTCGTCGGCGTCCTCGACGGCCTCATCGATGGCGTCGGGCTCGTCGACTTCATCAGCCTCGTCGATGACCTCAGCTTCGTCGTCGCCCGTGCTGGAGCCTGTGTCGGCGTCCTCGCCGACGGCGCCGAGATCCTCGCCGTCGTCGCCCTTTGCCTCTGTCTTGAGGTCGGCATCGTCAACCTCGACCGATTCCTCGGCGGGCGCGGTGACCTCCGCGGCGTCGTCGGTCTCTTCGACCGCCGCGGTGAGCGTACGCAGCGCGCTGGTCTCGACGATGTCGTTGCGGCTGTAACCCCGGTCAACCATCTCCTTGAGTTCGGCCTCCATCGGCGCGAGGAACGGGAGGAGTTGAACCAGAGGGAGTTTCGCGGTGGGAATCAGGTACTTCGTCGTCGTTCCGCCCAGCTCGTTGACGTCGATTTCGGTGATGTACTCGTCCTTGAGGTCAGCGAACATCATCGGTATGTGCACGAAGATGCCGCCGGCCATCGCGTTGGCGACCGCCACGAAGTTCCACCAGCGATCCGGGAAGTCTGCCATGCCGTCGTACTCACCGGTGACCTCCTTGACGTCGTACTTCGTCTCCGGTGGCGGCTGGTAGGTGTAGTCGTAGCGGCTGTTGTAACGGGCCTTGTCGATCAGCTTCTGCCGGCTGGAGTCGGCGACCACGATGAACGTCAGCTGATCGGCCGCGGGCGCGTCGGGGTCTGCCGCGAGCAGGCGGAGCACCTCCGTGACGACCAGTGAGCCGGCCGACAGACCGACGATCTTGACCTGCTCGCCGGGGGCGAGCTTGCCGATCGCGGTGTCGATCTCGGTGTTGAGGTTGGTGATGCCGATGGCGATCGACTCACCGAGGGTGTAGGTGTCGCCGCTGTACGGCTTCGCCTCGGCGGGCCAGTAGATGCTGACACGCTCCATCCCGTGCAGCTCGTCCTTGAGGATCTGTGCCATCACCAGGTCGTGCATCGTCGGCGTTGCCAAGCCACCCACCACGAGCCCGGACGGGGTGGCCAATCCTGGCGTTGCGGTTGACAGCGCTATCGCAACTGAAGCAAAGGCGGTGCCACAGGCAACCCCGGCCTTTCGTAAGCCTTTACGCATGTGATCTCCCCGATTCGTGACTGTGAGGTGACTCGCCGTCACCGGCGCAACATGAGCATATTGCGCGGCAGTCAACCTTTGCGCAGCAAAAACTTAATATTTCTAATCGGTGGAATTTCAGCAAACGTCATTTATATTGCTGTGATTAGTGCTTTATAGAATCTCTACATTGGTAGAGCGCCGAATGTCCCGCATCATGGGAAATTTCCTACGGCGGCGTAAGTAAGGTCAGAAGTTGCAGCTGAACTGGAGATAAAATTAAGCACGGTGTCCAAAGTATTCGCCGACAGCCAAAATTCCACTGTTGTCATTCACGTCGACCGCTAACCGAGGGGAAGGACGAGCAGTTGGTAGCCAGCCGCCGAGTTGCAAAAAAAAATTGTTGGTCTGTACCAACTGCTGCAGCACATGCTTTCAAGTGGTGAACAGGGTGTGAACTTTGCGCGGCGGGGATGGACACCTGTCCATGACGTGATAGGGCGTGAGTGGAACGGCGCCGCGCGACACGTGTGCACGGCCTGCGCGAGGGGCAAACGGATCGAACGGCCGCGCGGCAGCACAGCAACATCTCGCGATCTTGCTCGCGAATCCGGCTCGGGTGTGGGCCGCAGAGCCCGCCGCGAGCCGGGTCGGTGGACCGCATTCGAACACCGGGGAGGTGGGGAAATCCCTAGCTCAACGGGCGTACACCGCCGACGTCGGCGGAGCGGGCGGCCGGCCGCGTCACCCCGATGATGAGCACGTCTCGATAGCCGATACCGCCCATCACCCAGGAAACGAAAGGATTTCGGCCGGCAAGAGTTTGCTGCACAGGTCTGCCGTGGGGCCGGGAGTGCGGTATCGTCCACCCCGGTCGCCGCGATCCCAGGTGGCTTCACTCCTCGAGAAGGACAGTCTGTGATACGCGCGACGAAGGCGGCGATGACCGCGGCCACGCTGCCATTTGCGGCACTCCCTCTGATGTTCCTGGGTCCGGTGCCTCTGGCCGCGGCGACCCAGGTCATCCCCGAGGGGCCGGCGACGGTGCTGCATCACGGCCCGACACCCTGGGCGATGGACGAAAACCTCGGCGGCGCGCTCTGCGAGCAACCCAAGCTCTGCCGCGAGGTCTACTACCAGTGGATCGTTCCGCTGGGGCTGGTGGAAGTCGGCGTCGCCGAGAACGTGCGCGCGCTCAACTCCGCCATCAAGCGCGTGTCCAGCGATCCGGAGGCGCCCGAGGACACGATCGTCTACGGGTTCAGCGGTGGCGCCCGGGTGGCGTCGAAATGGCTGCAGGACCACGGAAGTGACCACGAAGAGAGCGACGCCACGCCGTCGCCGGACGACCTGTCGTTCGTTCTGATCGGCAACGGAGGTCGCAAGTACGGCGGGCTCAACGGCTGGTGGTACGGCGATGCCCTGCTCACCCCTACCGACACCGACTACGCCGTCGTCGACATCGCCCGCGAGTACGACCCGATCGCCGACTTCCCGAAGAATCCGTTCAACCTGCTCGCCCTGGCCAACGCGATCGCGGCCTTCGACTACATCCATATGACCTACGACGAAGTCGATCTCGACGACCCCGAGAACATCGTGTGGACCGAGGGGAACACCACCTACGTGCACGTTCCGACGGAGAACCTGCCGTTGCTCCAGGGTTTCCGGAACTTCGGCCTTGGCTGGCTGGTCGACAGCTGGGAAGAGCCGCTGCGAGAGATCATCGACCAGGCGTATGACCGCACCTGGCTCGAGGGCAAGCCGGCGCAGGGTGAGCAGGGTGACCCGACGTTGCAGGCGGTGCTCGGCGATCAGGAGGCCCCGCGCAGCGCCACCAGCTCGCTGGTCGACGCCACGGAGCCCGTCGAGGACGAAGCCGACCAGGACGAAGCCGCCCTGGATGGAGCCGCCGAGGACGAGGCCGCCCAGGATGGAGCCGCCGAGGACGAAAGCGCGCCCGATTCTGATTCCGAAGAGTCTGATTCCGACTCTGGTTCCGACGGCTCCGACGAGACGGCCGCCGAGGAACCTGCGGAGACGTCCGGCGACGAGGACACCCCCGTCACCGGGGGGAGCGGTGACGAAGGCGACGGCGACTCCGGCTCGGACACCGCGGCGGACTCCTCCGGCGATGAGAGCTCCGCTTAGAAGCGACGAATCACGTTGCGCCACTGAGGCCGCTATCCTTCCCGGGTGGCATCCAAAGACGTGGCTCAACTGTCCGGGAAGGTCGTCTTCATCACCGGCGGCGCATCAGGGATCGGGGCGGCGCTCACCGCGCGACTCGGTGCCGCAGGTGCCCAGGTGTGGATTGCAGACCGTCAGTTCGGGGTCGCCGAGGAACTCGCGCAGCGACTGAGAGACACCGGTGCACGGGTTCACGCCGTGGAACTGGACGTACGCGACCCGGCGGCCTTCGCGACGGCGATCGCCGCGACGGTCCAGACCGCCGGGCGCATCGACTACCTGTTCAACAACGCGGGCATCGGCATCGGCGGCGAGGTCGACACACTGACCCTCGACGACTGGAACGACATCATCGACGTCAACCTGCGCGGGGTGGTGCACGGCATCCAGGCCGCCTATCCGATCATGATCCGGCAGGGCAGTGGCCACATCGTCAACACCGCCTCGATGGCCGGGCTCGTCACCACCTCGGCGCAGGCGGGCTACTCCGCCACCAAACACGCCGTCGTCGCCCTGTCCAAGACGATGCGGGTGGAAGCCGCCACGCACGGTGTGCGGGTGTCGGTGCTGTGTCCGGGGGTGGTCCGCACACCGATCCTGTCCGGGGGCGCCTACGGGCGCAACAAGAGTGTCAGCCGCGAGGATCTGGTCAAACTGGGCGAGGCGCTGCGCCCGATGGACGCCGACGATTTCGCGGACAGAGCGCTGCGCGCGGTGCTCCGCAACGAGGCGATCATCGTCGTACCCCGATGGTGGAAGGCGCTGTGGTATCTGGAACGGCTCTCGCCCGCACTGTCGATGCGGACCGCGGCAGCAGCGCTCAAGCGCACCCGCGAAGTGCAGTCAGCCGTACCGCCGCAATAGCCGACGTTCTTTGCGCGGACTCAGCGCCGCCAGCCGGATGTCGCCGCCGTAGTGGGCGAGGACCCGCCGGTCCATGACGCGCCGCCACAGCGGCGGGAACAGCGCCAACAGCACCATCGTCGCGTAGCCCGACGGCAGCTGGGGCGCCTCGTCCGCGTGGCACAGCGCCTGGTAGCGCCGATGCGGGTTGGCGTGGTGGTCGGAGTGGCGCTGCAGGTGGAACAGGAAGACGTTGGAGATCACCGAGTTGCTGTTCCAGCTGTGCGAGGGCCGGACCTGCTCGTAGGTGCCGTCGGCGCGGCGCTGCCGCCGCAGCCCGTAGTGCTCGAGATAGTTGATCGACTCCAACAAGCAGATCCCGACGACCGCCTGGCCCAGCAGCCAGGGCAGCACCTCCACGCCGAACCCGGCGACCAGCACCGCGAACAGCGCCGCGGTCATGAGCCAGGAGTTCAGCACGTCGTTGCGAAGTGTCCAGGGCGACTTCCCGTGCCGGGACAGCCGTCGGCGCTCGAGCCTCCATGCCGAGCGCAGGGAGCCCAGGACGGACCGGAACTGGAACGTGTAAATGCTCTCACCCAGGCGTGAGCTGGCCGGATCCTCGGGTGTGGCGACGCGGGCGTGATGGCCGCGGTTGTGTTCGACGAAGAAGTGACCGTATCCGGTCTGCGCCAGCGCGATCTTGCTGAGCCGGCGCTCCGACCGCGCCCGCTGGTGGCCGAGCTCGTGGGCGATGTTGATCGCCACACCCCCGATACCACCGATCGTGAGCATCAGCCCGACCTTGTCGACGTCGCTCATCGCCACTCCGCCGCCACCGCTCCACAACCAGCACGCCAGCACCAGGGACACGTACTGGGCAGGCAGGTACAGGTAGGTGGCCCAGCGATAGAACCGGTCGTTCTCCAGCCACGTGAGCGCGCTGTCGGGCGGATTGTCGGCGTCGGGACCGACCAGATAATCCAGAGTCGGGATCACGAGGAACATCAGGGCGGGGCCGGACCACCAGAACACCCCCGCACCCGTCAAGGCTGCCGCTGCCCACGACATGGGCACGAGCGTGGGGATGACCAGGCCCAGCAGCCAGCCGTAACGCTTCTGGTCACGCCAGGCCTGAGCAACTACCGGTGCCCGGCTGTGCCGCTGCGGTGAGCGCTGCTGAATCGGCATCGTCCGAAGTGTCCCCCTCTTAGCCGAACCGTCTTCCGATCATCGCAGCATCAGGCGACGATTGGGTAACGCCGTCATACCAGTGGTGCCCGCCGCAGGCAATCTCGTCAGCGAAGTGACCCTATCCTGCGCTGACTGGCTGCCGTCGGAACGTCGTTTGCTGGGCGCCTGCTCAATGCCCGTGTGCGTCCGGTTCGTGACCGACGCAGTGCGGGTGTGCAGCAAAGCGATAGATCACGAATCCCCCCAATTCTCGCGTGCCAGCGAGACAAATGGGTCCACCGACTCGCCGTCGATGTTGCGCTTCACGATGTCAGACAGCGACGTCGTGGATTCGATGACGTCCATGCCGGCGCGCGAGAAGGTGTCCGGCGTGTGCAGGTTCGGGTCCAGCAGGGGATTGGTGAGCGCCTGGGAGAACGCGTCGACCGCGACCATCGTCGCCATCAGCGGCGGCAGTGTGGCGTTCTGGCGGACGTCCTCGGCGAACAGTCCCGGGAAGAACTCCACTTTGTCGATGTCGTCGCCGTAGCAGGCCCGCAGCGCGTCGCGCACGTCCCGTTTGGCCGACAGATCCTCGAACGAACGCAGCCGGGGATAGCCGCAGCTGTGGCGGTAGTCGTTGTAGGAGGCCAGCTTCGCCGCGCGGCCCACCTCGATCGACTTCGCCTCGACCGGCAGCATGAACGGGTCGGTGTTGAGCAGGCTGATCGTGCTGCACGGCTGACGGGACGCTTCGTCGAACAGCTTTGCCAGGCCGTGGGTGGTGACCGGGCGGGTGTCCCACTGCAATTCGGAAAACGGTCTCCGCTGCCCTCCGACGCGCACCTTCGTGGGGATCAGGCTGTGCCAGCGGTAGAGCAGGTTGAACTCGGTCGACATCCAGTTCTGCCGGAACCACCGTTCCTGCGCACCGAGACCGGGCTCGACGAACAGCGGGAACTTGATCGGCGTGATGTGGTTGATGTACTCCTCGATGACGATCTTGATCAACAGCACGATCATGGTGTTGCGCGTGGTCTCGAACACCTGGTCCGAGCTGAAGCACGGGTTCTGCCTGCCGATCAGCCGCGCGACGCGGTTGTGTTCCCGCAGGAACAGGGTGCTCATCATCACGAAGCCGTAGTGGATGTTCCCGCGGCGGATGCCGAGCGCGAACAGATGCGGCTTCAACTCCTCTGTGATCTTCTCGATCTCCGTGGTCTTGGGATCATCCCCGGATACCAGCTCCAGGCGCTCGAAGCGCTCGTCGACGGCCCCGTCCCGAAAGTAGTACGGCGGAAACTCGTGCCCGTCGACATCGGAGGTCAGCAGCAGCCCGTGGTCACCGCGGAGCATGTCGGTGACGGCCCTGGTCTGGCCGTAGAGCTGGCTCAGATCGATGTCGTGGGTGGACGTGTTCTTCCGCGGGTTCGTCGGATCGGTCCGCAGGAAACCGTCGACGAACCACTGCGCGAACAGCGGGAAGAGCAGCGTCGACTTCTCGGAGACGATGTTGTGCCCGTCGGGTCGGGCGAACAGTTGCGCGACGGCGGCGACCGGCGGCCTGCCGTCGACGATCAGGCCGGGATCGGCCCTGAGATAGCGGCGATTCCAGGTGCGGTCCCTCAGCGATTCCCACGACGTGTAGTCGCCGAGGGTGCTCAACGCCCCCGGCCGGGTCTTCATCGTGTAGACGGCCCCGTTGATCAGCCACCGGTTGACGAGCGAGTTCACCTTCGGCGTGCGGCGCAGCGCCAGCCAGATGCGTCTGCCGTGCGTCGTCAGCGCGACACGCACGCCGTTCTTGACGCCGTACTTGCGCCAGAACCCCCCGGCCACGAGCGCAAATATACGTCCGCGGGCCCCGGCTGTGGCAGGCTCGGGCGATTCTCAGGACAACATCGACGAGATGGCCGCCGCCAGTTCCGGGGACGCCGAGGTGCCGAGGTTCTGGTAGCTGCCACCGGTGATCTGGGCGACGGACTCCCAGGTGGCCCGATCGGAGTCGTCACCGAAATCGATCACGTTGACCGCCACCGGGCGGTCCCGGTTGAAGGCGCCGCGGATGTAGTCCTGCAGGCCCGCGGCTCCCAGCGACTGGTCGGTGTGTGGCCCGGTGGTGATCACCAGGACCGAATTCTTCTGGCCCTCACGGTATTTCGTCGACGCGTCGGTGTAGACCAGGCGCAGCGTGGTGAACGACACCGCGCCGCCGCCGGACGGGGACTGCGAGTCCAGTGCCGCGGTGAGCGCTTCCTTGCGCGGCGCGCCGTCCACTGGCTCCGACAGCGGTCCGACGCTGACCGCCAAGCGTCCCTGGGCACCGTCGAACGTCCACAGCCCGACCCCGGAATCGGCAGGGAGCACCGCGATGCGGGCCTTGAGGGCGTCGATGACGTTCTGCAACCGCGAGGCCCCGCCCTCTTCGACGGGCATCGACTGGTCGAGCATGACGGTCACCGTCGGGCTTCCCACCGGAGTGGCCAGCGTCTCCGCGATCGTGGACCGCAGCGCGTTGTCCCCGACCTCCAGAGGAGCGGACACCGGCGCGAAGTCGACGACGTCACTGGCCGGAGGCGCCGTGCCCTCCACCCGGAAGCCCGCCTTGGCCAACTCGCCCAGCTGTTCGGGCTTGCGCATGAACCGGGCGAACTCGCTGGCCGCGGTGACCTGTTCCTGGGACAGCCAGTCCCCGGCCAGCAACACGGTGGGGAAGTCGGCGGTCGCCGTCGGTCCCGGTGGAATCCAGGCGGCCAGTTTGTCCTTCGAGTCGGGCAGCGAGGATGCGCGCTGGAACACCCGCTGCTCGGTGGTCACCACCGCGTGCACGGGTGCGGCGGCCTGGTCGGCGGCGCCGACCAGGGCATCGATGGCCGTGCCCGCATTGGGGTCGGCCAGCTCCGGCGCACCCGACATCACCGTGCTGACCGCGCCGAGACCTGCACTGGCCGGTGCCCCCGAGGGTGCCGCGGCGGCGGCGATCGCCTCGGCCGCCAGATAGGAGGCATCGCTGTCGTCGCCGAGCGGCAGCGCCAGACGCAGCCCACCCCACCCCTGCAGGCCGAGGCCGTCCAGCGCGGCGGGATCGGTTTGCAGCCTCGGAAGCGTGCCCCAGTTCTGTTGACCCAGAGCATCTTTGAGCGCAGGCGCGACGGCGAGCACGACGGGCGAGGTCACCAGCGAGCGGCTGTCGCTGACCGTCTCGGCTCC